>Ga0265303_10000402_pt1 | contig 24073 bp, 23 predicted proteins | sample Helome_2_FD_192494 | JGI IMG/M metagenome (GOLD analysis project Ga0265303, IMG submission 192494) | Marine sediment microbial communities from subtidal zone of North Sea - Hel_20160317 (Illumina Assembly) | ecosystem: Environmental > Aquatic > Marine > Subtidal zone > Sediment ... | reverse complement strand
TTTGACGAAGCAGGCAAGCCGAAGCATCAGCGCGGTATTTCGGCAGAGCCTGGAGTCTATTTCCTGGGATTGCCGTGGCAGTCGCGACGGGCGTCCTCCTTCATCTGGGGCGTCTGGCACGATGCCCGGTTCCTGGCAGACCATATTTCCACGCATCTTAATTATCTGGCGTACAATAATTCCGCGCAACGCGAATCTGGAAAGGCCTAACCAGAAGTTTACCCCTGTTTTTTTACAGGCTAAAAATCGACGAAAGTTTTTCGAACCCGGGACTCGAGTAATGGTATGGCCTTTTCGAGCACGTATTCCTTGAAATGGGCCGTCTCCTGGTGCGCCTCGAGACCGCCGACGTCGTGGTATTTTTCATAGATGAAAAACTCGCGTGGATTGTCCGGATCGACATGTGTTGTGTAGGTAATCACGCCCGGCTCTTGCCGTGACGCATCGCCAAGGATACCCAGGATTTCGTGAATCTCCGCCTCGTGACCTTCTTTTGCAGTCCAGTTCACTGCCAGTACATATGCCATCTTTTTTCTCCGCAATAAATCAATGGTTTCACCCCGGAGGGAGATTAACCCAAATCGCTTGCCTGTTCAGGACAAAAATGAGCAAACATCATGCATGGTGACGTCGAAGGATCGAGTGGAACAGGATGGATCGGATACCTCTGGATTTGCCGAAAACAAGTGTTTATTCTTCACTGTATTATTCTTCCTGTCGGTAGTGTGAGATAGCATTGCTGGGCGCATTCCGACACCAGGTCGGGATGTCACACGGAAAATGTCGGGAACAGGTTAGTAAGTGAAACAACAGGCACGTGTAGTCGTTATCGGTGGTGGCATCGTTGGTGTCAGTATTCTTTACCACCTGGCCCGGGCGGGTTGGCAGGACGTGGTGTTATGCGAACGTCGCGAACTCACCGCGGGTTCTACCTGGCATGCCGCGGGATTGTTGCCACTCTATCATCCCAGTTTTTCAATTGGCCGCATGAACAAGTACTCGGTCGATTTCTACCAGGAGCTGGAGGCGGAAACGGGCCAGGCCGTCAGTTTTCATAAAACCGGCAATTTACGTATTGCCTCGAGCCAGGATCGACTCGATGAATATCGAGCTTATTGTGATACCGCTAATACGAGCGGAATTCCGTTTGAAATTATTTCTCCCGAGCAGGTTAAAGCGCTTTGGCCGTTTATGCAGACCGAAGGCATTATCGGCGCGTTATATCATCCAGACGACGGCCACATCTCACCGGCCGACGTTACCCAGGCGATGGCCAGCGGCGCGAGGGCACTTGGTGCAGAAATCTATCGACAAACCGAAGTGCTGGCGATGCAACAGCGCAGTGGCGGTGACTGGCAGGTTGATACCAACCAGGGCAGAATCGTTGCCGAACACGTGGTCTGTGCCACCGGATTTTATGCCCGGCAAACCGCACAAATGGTCGGTCTCGATATTCCCTGTATTCCGGTGCTGCACCAGTTCCTGGTCACCGACGCGCTCGAAGAACTGGTGGATCGCAAGCAACAGGGCTTGCCCGAGTTACCCGTGTTGCGTGAGGACCGTACCCGATTCTACTTACGTGAAGAACGCCAGGGCCTGATATTCGGTCCCTACGACCCACATCCACCGGTCTGGGCGGAAGATGGTGTTCCCTCCGGATTTGGCCAGGAGCTGCTGCCACCGGATATGGATCGCATGATTGACCAGTTCGAGGGGGCTTCTGAAATTGTCCCGTTGCTGCTAAAAGCAGGCATTAAGGAAATTGTTAATGGACCGATCGCACATACACCCGACGGTGCGCCACTGCTTGGACCCGCAGCGGGGTTACGAAATTTCTGGCTGGCGGAAGGCAATACCTTCGGCATTCTGCTCGCGGGCGGCGTCGGTTATTACCTGTCCAGGTGGATCATGGAAGGCGATGCCGGTATCGACATGTTCGAGGTCGATCCCCGGCGCTTCGGCGCTTACGCGGACCGGGATTACACTATCAAAAAGAATATCGAAACCTATGGCCATGTGTTCGATATTCATTATCCGAACCTGGAGATGCCGGCCGCCCGTCCACTGAAGACTTCGCCCTGCTATCAACGCATGTGCCAGCTGGGTGCCGTCTGGGGTCAGAAATACGGGTGGGAGCGTGCCAACTGGTTTGCGCCGGAAGGAGTCGAAGCCGCCGATGTTCATAGCTTTTATCGCAGCAATGATTTTGAATTCGTCGCTAGCGAATGCCAGGCAGCGCGCGAAGCCGTTGCGCTTATCGATTTCTCGCCTTTCTCGAAATTTGAAATCTCGGGTTCCGGTGCTACAGCTTGGCTGGACGGGTTGGTTGCCAACCGATTGCCCGGAGTCGGGTGGGTAAGGCTCGCACATATACTCACCCGGCAAGGTGGTATTCGTAGTGAATTGACCGTTACCCGCCCGGACGATGACCATTTTTACGTGGTAACACCCGCCTGGGCTGAAAACTTTGATGAAGACTTTTTAGTCAAGGCCCTGCCGAATGATGGCACTGTCAAAATAAAGAATATAACGAGCGACTTGGGCTGTTTCGTGATTACCGGCCCGAGGTCGCGCAAACTATTGCAACAACTGACCGATACGGATCTTGGCAACGATGCATTCCCGTGGTTTAGCGCGAAAAAAATTATTATCGAAGGTGTCGGGCCTGTGCACGCAATACGCGTCAGTTATGTTGGCGAACTCGGCTGGGAATTACACCATGACCTCGACCAGCAAAACGCATTGTATGATTTATTGTTCGACAAGGGTTCGAGCCTGGGCCTGAAGCCCATTGGTATGCGTGCGATTGATTCGTTAAGACTGGAGAAGTCCTATCGTGGCTGGAACCTGGACTTAAGCAGTGAGTACAGTCCGATCGAATCGGGACTTGATCGATTCGTGGCACTCGACAAGGCGGATTTCCGTGGACGGGAGGCATTGATAGAACAAAATAAAACCGGCATCAAGCAGAAAATGGTGACGCTTGAAATCGATGATTGCGAAGTGCAGCCGATTGTTAATGCGCCTTTATATGAAAACAACAGGATGGTTGGCAGGATTACTTCCGGCGGTTATGGCCACACTCTGAAAAAGGTTCTGGCCTTAGCCTACCTCGATATCGATTGCACAAAATCGAAACCTTACCAGGCCGAGATTCTCGGCCAGCGCTATCCCGCAAAATTTATTGACGATTCGCCTTACGATCCCGAAAACAAGGTTCAATCTAATTAATCCCTGGCTATTGTCATCGAGCCTCGATTGCTGTCCTGGGCTTGTCACTGTCAGAGAGCATTCGAGTGCCTTATAGCGGCAAGGCCGATGCAAAGAATTTTCTATATGGAAAGGTTTTTCTTATTCCTTTGCTTCTCATGAAGCTGATAGTAGCGCTGCGGGCCTGTCGCCTTTAAAACCGCCAGGGTCAGGGCTTCCCGGTCAACGTCCCCCTCGGCCGACAGCAACGTCTGGATGCGGCCAGACCCAACGCCCTGCGCATGCATGATGCTTGGTGTCAACACCTCGCCCATGGTGGAAACCATGCAACCATTCGGTGCCACGTTCAGGATTACATCGACGCCATGTCGAAGTTCTACCAGTGCCTCGCCGATATAAGGTGCGAGCTCACCGATGGGGCGGTATGTGGGCAGCAACTCACGAGAAGCTTCGATCATCCGGCTGATCGGTTCCGGCATTTCTAGCCGGCTTGCCCGGTAAAGCGGTCGGGCGAGAAGTTTACGCCATATTTCACGAAACAGTTTGAGCATGCGAATTTTACGCTTTGCGCTGCGAAGCCTGCTGGTGTCGGCGGCATTTTTACCAACCCGTGATTGCTTTGCCAGGGTGACCTCCAGTTCGGTACGACTGACTTCCTCGGCTTCTTCGAAAATCACTTCCATGTATGACATCGCTGGCGATACATGCAAATCGAAGCGCCCGAATCCCATTGCTCCCAGCAGGATAAAGAAAATTTCTTCGGCCTGGGCGAGACGCATGTAGCCTTCACCGGTAATCAGGATATTCAGCCTGTCTCGCGAATGGTTTTTTGGAATTTTCCATTTTGCGACAAACCGCTGCAGCGGCTTGATGAACTCCCGGCCGTGTGCGCGGTAAGCGAAATACATGACTGGTATGCTTGGGATGCTGTTCCTGCCGAACAAGGTTAACAGCCACTGACTGAAACGACCTGGACCGCTAAAATCTTCGAGCAGCTTGTAGATCTCATTCTCCAGCGCGCGAAAATCAGCGATGAAGCGCTGGTACTCGGCGTAATTGCGGCAGGCCGCACCGGCACCGAAAAGGATACCTTGCAAAACACCCTTGAGGATGAGCCCCTGGTAAATTCGTAGCATCATCCAGTCCGGAAAACCGCCCTGGTAACCCTCACTCTCTTCCAGCAACATGAACTCAAACAGCGTGCCGCCGGGCATGCTATTGCAACTGCGATCCTGTCTATCGTCAGGCACCGAATTCCGGAAGAAGAGTCGGTGCAAACCGGGATACTGTCCCTGTCGGCAGGGTCCGGACCCCTGGGTATCGATTAACACCAGGCGCCGCTTGTCAACGAATTCGGGATCGCCAGCCTGCTTGCGTTGCGCGAATTCATCGACCCCATTCTTCAGGTCTGTGTAAAGTGCCGCTAGCGGGGTACATACTGCCTGTCCCGCCGCCTTGCGCCCGGTTTTTACCAGCGCCTGCAAATCATAGGTTTCATCGGAATAGTTTTCGATGCAGGTGTAGCCAGCCGCGCGAAACACTGCGGTCAGGGCACGATTGTCACCCAGGGTTGGCAAGCAGAGTACATCGGTATCGCAGTTCACGGGTTCATGCGATATCAGCTCGTCGAGAGTCCTGATTTCGAACGGTTCCTTGCTATCCAGTCCCAGCTTGTCATGTAACCCCTGCTCGAGTTGCATTACGTAGGTGTTCACCCGGTTCTCAAGATGCGCGAGCTCCTTGAGCACGGCATCGGATTGAATTAACAGGAACGGCCTCTGTTTCATGATCTCGGCAACGTAATGCGTGATGATACTGTCGGGACCGCAACTGAAGGTCGATACCTGGACCACCGGTAACATGGCGCCCGAGGAATCTTCCTCGATGCGGCGAAACAGGGACTGCAGGCGCGGATGTTGCAGGCGAGTATGCAGATTCCGGTGTGCAACCGCCTTCAGCGCGGTCAGAATGAAATGGGGATTACGCCAGTACATGTGGGCGAATTCCGGATCGAGTTCCATGTCCAGCACATATGACGGAATCACTGCCATCTGGCGATCACGCAGCAGGCGTCGGATGTGGCTGTCGTAGATTCCGGGATTCAGGACATATTCACGTCCCACGACCAGGGCGACCTGGTGGCCTTCGGCAAGCGCCTGTTCAGCGAGTTCGGCGGCAAAATCCGCCGCCGCCCGACGCAGCTGCAAGTGATCCTCGATGGCCCCGGCAACGATATTCTCCAGGGTTTTTGCTTCAGGGGTAATCCCGTAGTAGCGAAACACAGGCTCCAGCCCAATCTGTAACTGGTCACTCAAAAGGCCGGCATCGAGCTCGTCGATGGCGAAGTGAAACAGGTGAAAACGAGCTTCGGGGTACGCATCCAGAGCCAGATTCCTGGCTATTGCCACGCCACCCTGGTTGGTGCTGCAGGTGAGTCCCCGACTCACTCCACCCGTTGGCATGGTTTCTATCTGCGCGGCCAGGATCATGCCATGCGGTTCGGCGGCCAGTCGCTGGAACTGCCCCACCGCGCCCATCTGGGGCGCGCAGCAATCGACGTTGAACTGGGGTTGCGCATCGGCCAGGTCACTGTCGCGCACGTTGTCTACGTGTACCGGTATATCTAGCGACGCAAACAACCGGGATAGAAAATAGGCCCACTCGGAGACAGCGAAACTGCGCGGGATAACCAGGCGCCGCGGATCATCGCTGTGCGGGTGGTGGCTATCGATAAAGTCCCATATTTCCTTGTAGGAATCACGCGGCCGGTTCTCTTTTTTCTGCCCCTTGTGCGATATGAGTTCGTTTATTGCGGTGCATCCGCCTACCGTGAAGGCGATCTTGCGACCGTCGTCGCTCTGCCAGCGCAACGCACAACGGTTGCAGCGGGCCAGTGGATCACCGCAAACCTTGCCCTTGCACTGAATCATGCGTTTTGCAAAATGGGCCTCGAGCAAATCATTGAGACCTGTTTCAACAACGCCCGGTACTGCAGCCTGTTGCAAGCTGCGAACCAGGCCAATGCAGGCTCGATGGCCGGGATTCGGCGGCAGCAGGGCATGAATATCGGCACCGATGTAGGAGCGCAGGCGATGGGTAACCGCCAGCGGCAACGGGTCCGACAACATTGTCTGGCCGTGCAATAACACCACCGTGTTGGCGGGCAAATCCAGTTGGCTCCACAGGGTCCGAGCCATATTTTCAACGATGGCCCAGTTCGCCGACGCAAGGATTTCATTCCGCGGTACACCCTGTGCCTGCAGCTTGCTCGCGTTTTCCATCAGGAATACGGCACAGGTTGCATTAATACTGAAGGATTGCGGGGCGTTATAGGCCTGTGCCTGTGCTTCGGCCACGGATTGAAGGCCGAACATGGCGCTAAGCGTATCCATCAGGCTACCGGTTCCCGCTGAACACTTGGTATTCATGGCGTTATCGAAGAGTTCGGCCTCGTTCAGCGCAATGGTGGAAATCTTGGTGTCCTCACCACCTATGTCAACCAGGATACATAGATCACGGTTGACGTCCTCGAAGCCCTGTTGCTCAAGCCATTTAACGTGTTGCCGTGCATAGTCAATCGAACCTCGCGCGTGCGCATAGTTTTCCACCAACACCTGGATCCGTTCTGATAAATCGGGATAGACGCTCGCAAGCGCCTGCTGCACCTGGTAACGGGCAGATCCGGTAATACCCACGCTTTGTAATGGCAACTGTTCGATACCCTGTCGCTGCAGGTCGACGAATACATTCTTGACTGTCTCTATCGTGTCGCCAGCGTTGCTGTAGGCGTCGAGAAACAGGACTTCACCCGTGTCGGCATCGGCCAGTACCGCCTTGGCCATGGTGGAACCAACATCCAGCGCCAGAATCAGCGCGCGTTGCGCAAGATCCCCGGGTGAGCAAGCGCGTGGCGGTTCGTCCTCCAATCGATGGAATTGTCCACCCGCCTCGTAGCGCTTGCGTAGTTCAACAAAGGACGGAAAGGTTTCAAGCTGGCTCTGCTTGAGCAGGCGGGAATCGGGCTGTGCAAGGTTGTCGACGCCAACCTTTTTCACCAGTTTCTGCAGCGACTTTAGGAGCTGCGTGTTTTCTGGATCGTAGTCAACCTCCGTGACGCCTTGCTCGCGTAACAGATCCTCTGCACAGTCCCGCGCATACTGCCAGCGGAAGATACGTCCTGTCAGATAAACCTTGTCGAAGCCGGGTGGCAGTTTCTTAACCGTTTTTTCGACCTCGGACTTCAACGTCGTAGCGAGGGCGGTATCGAGTGGAATCCCCTGGTTTTTGTCAGAGATCGTCGCCGAGGTGCTAAACACGCCGCAGCGATCGACGCGTACGGCGGTGGCTTCGCGCCGGGCCCGACCCTCCTCACCCAGGTAACTGTCGAGCAGCTCGTCGACCTGCTCGTGCCCGAGGTCAAGCTTTTGCAGTACGCGATCGAGGTTGATCCCCGAGCCCGCGCCACAACGCGGATTCGTTAATAACAGATCGTTGTTAAGCTCGCCGCTACGATCGACACCAATAATCAGGTAGCCGGACGCCGATAAATCAATAATTGCGAGCGTCTCGACAGCGGCGTTCTCCGGCAGTTCAATCAAGTCCTGGGCCGCCAACCAGAAAGCCGCCGTCGGCAGAATCTGCTTACCATTGCCAAGCCGCTCCCGGACTGCACCCGCCAACTTTCCGGTGATCACTAATTGAGGCGAATTTGAATTAGCCGCGCCTGCCTCGACCTGTCCCACCGACGACAGGACTTCGCGTAAATCACTATTGCTGGGAACCACCATGTCCTGTTGCACTGTACCGTCAGTTGCCCATACCTGAAGCCGGATGTGCCTGGTGCCCGCATCGATATAAATCGTGTCTATAGATGCCAACGAACTGTCTGCAGCTACGGACTCCCCTGGGCTGCTATTTACGATGTCCTTGAACATAACCTGATTTCTAAAACACGCTGACTTACAACCTTCTAGTAATCAGCGTTCGGGACATTGATCTACATCATACATAGTGAAAATTGTGACACTTTGGCCTTTCTTATTTAATTGGTGGGTACCGGGCAACTTCCGTACAACAAGTTTGTGGTAAGCGAGGCTAATGTACAGGCAAAAATAATTGCTACAGCCCATTTATCAGCCCGCGTTTCATCGAAGTCCCCGCCAAGTAAGTTGTCAGCCAGGTATTTTACGTAACCCCCGCTGCGGCTATCCAGCCCTAATTTCTTGCGAACTAGCCACTGGATGTCGGTGATAAAACAATAGCCCCAGGCGTTACCTTTCCTTAGTATCGGTCCTAGTCCATACCAGGAAAACAGTATCAACATGAGCACGATCAGGTTCAGCACCCGTGTTTCGCAGAAGATCCATCCCACCAGGCTAAACACGATGAGAATCTGGTGAAACCCATGAAGCACAAAGTTGAGGGTTAGAAGGGTATATCTGTGCACACTAGTCATGAACGGAACTCTACACGAAATCTTGCTTGCTTTGATTACTGTTAAGGTTCTTGAGTCAACGATTTGCTTTGAATAGATCTGTCTATACGATCGCACAACTCACTAATCTAGCGTATACGAAGGCTGGTTTAGGTTATGCTTTCTATCAAGTATCCGTAAGGTGAAATATGAACGTTTTTCCAAAATGACCGACATCAGGCTATGGCCGTTTATCGACGCCTGACTCGGCTTCCTGGGGGCCCGCTTTGGAGAAATAGTCGCGCCAGTTCGTGATAATTTTACCCTGTCAGGGTATCGCTAATTCGATTTACACGCCGAATCATCGTTGTCATCCTTGAGGGCACACAGGTTCAGGTCGTCAAAATAAACCCCCTGGGAGGTGTCGGAGCCGGAGAAGTCGACGTAAAGCGTAAAGGCCTGAACGGTCGCGGTGCCCTTGGGAGCGGTCGCGATGCCGGTATCCAGGAAAATCCATTCGCCGGCGGGTGTCTGGCTATTCACTTTATTCGAAGTCCTGGCCAGGGGGGTAGAGCTGCCGGCAGTCTCAACCGTTCCCAGGTCATTGCCAAGAGCGTCGAAGAACGACACTTGAACAATACCGAAAGCTGGCGCCCCCTTGAGTCCAGTGGGCGTTACTCCATACCCGGTCAACTGCCACCGCGAGCCCGGGCCGGCCGGAAATTCCTGGAAGCTGCCGGACACGGTTCCAACGAAATACGGAGGATACGGTACGCTCCGACTGAAACCCCAGTTGAACATAGACTGGCTGCCACTATGCGCTTCATCCGGCGAAAACATACTTTCGTCAAACAGTATCCAGCCGCCTTGATCGGGCGGCAGTTTGAGCTCGAAGCTAGTGTCGCTGAGCAGATTGTCGACGTCGGCATGGGCAGCCCGGGGAGTGGAGATGAGCAGGGTACAAAGTAATGCGGTGCAAAGAACTATTGTTTTATTCTTCATGAGCTGGCCTTCTCCGGATTAAGCGACTCCAACGGAGCATGAGTTTCTTAACAATCCACTCTACCGTATCTGGTTGGTTCGTCAAATTGGATCGCGATCAAGTATAAAAAGTATAAGTGCCCTGTTTCTACCAGGCAAGCCGACATAACCGGTCGTGATTTTCCGCTTGACGCCGGTTTCGAAAAAACCTGGGTTTAAGCTGGTTTCAGTAAACAGGTATACTGTCCCCGATTTGCTTATGTTCAATCCTGGACATTTTGGAGTATTTTCAGGTTTAATCGTGAATATCGAATTAGAGACTAAAAGAATTCAGGGTTTTGTCGATAAGGGTAATTATCACGCAGCCTATAATATTGCCCTTTCAGGTTTAAATGCCTGTCGTCGAGCGAATGATCAACCGGGAACGGATCTGTTCATCGAAATTATCAGGGCTGTCGTCGAATCGCTTGCCAAGGAGTTTGGCAGTCAGCCGGCGTCGAGGTAAGGCCCACCGAGCAGTAAAACCGCCATGCCGGTACCCGTTGCCAGCACCACGTTGTTAGAACGCCACATGATTAACACCACGCAGGTCATCGCAATCATCTCACTGATGCTGCCCTGTCTGACTGCTGGTGCCAAAATCGCCATGAAGGCGCAGCCGGGAAGTGCTTCCAGCACGGGTTGTATGCCGCGAATATGGCGCAACTGCAGGCCGATGAAGTAACCCGTGATCCGGGTCAGGTACAAAATCAGCGCCATCATTGCGATCGCGATAAAAGTGGCGTTAGTTTCAAGCATAAGCACGGCGCACCTGGATGATTGCGACGATCATGCCTGCAACGACCGAGCCGAGTAAGACCAGGTAGTCTGCCATCCCGAATTCAAACAGGATTAATGCAACTATGCCGGCCACGATCCAGGGTGTGGGTTTCGTTTTCGAGTTCTTGAAAAACAGCATCATCATGGTCGCCAATACTAGCGGGCCGGCGAAGTCGACTGCACCGAGATCGAGAGTGGCGAACAGGTGGGCGGCGTTTAATCCCAGGAAGGTCGAACATAGCCAGCTCGTCATCATCGACACACCGTAACCGGTAACATACCCCAGGCGGTCGACATCGTCGTCCATGCGAAAACTGTTGACGACGCCGGGATCATTTAGCAGGAACAAAAATACCAGGCGTCGACGCAGGCTATGACCGTCGAAATGATGTGTCATCGCCATACCCAGCAGCAGGTTACGTGAGCTGACCAGGGTTACCGAAAGCGCGATCGTGCCCAACGGCAAGGGCGCCTGCCAGAATTCCAGTGCTGCGAATTGACCCGAAGCGGTGAAAACCGAAGCGCTCATTAACATCGCATGCCAGTTTTCGATGCCGATGGCGGCCGCGGCAATACCGAACATCACGCCAAACAAAAAGGTCGAGATGAAATAATCCCCCGAAGTTCGAATGCCGAGTAACGCGCTTTGCCAGGTAGACATCAGTCGGCGCGCACCGGGATTTCAATCAGAAGCGGGAGGGACGCCACGCCAACAGGGTTGCGCGACATCAGGTTCGATGTTGTGGGCTGGCTGCTCAAATCGGGAGTCTCGTTGTTGTTGACTGTTTTTCTGCAGCGACGATACCACAGTCGTTGCCAATTTTAGTGAACTTATTTTGCGTCGGTTAAAGGGGCAAATTAGATATACTGTGGCATCGTCAATCGAGCAGAAAACTGGGAGAACCGGGGATGCATAAATACGCTAAAGATGATTTGCCAGGCGGGCTAGAACCCTGGCCGTTCGATAATCCGGCATCGAATTACAAGATCCTGCGCGGGGCTCCGCATGCGTCCGGTCGGCTCGATCACGGTGCCAATCAAGGTCCACATCGCCTTGGTATCTGGTCCTGTACCGAGGGCGCGTTCGAATGCACCGAGCTCGGCGACGAACTGCAAACCATTATTCGTGGGCAATTGACCCTGACCCGGGTGGGCGGTGAGTCAATCTCATGTGGTCCGGGGGACAGCATCTTTACCCATAAAGGGGAACGTGTTATTTGGGATATTCATGAAGATGTGACCAAGGTGTTTTTCAGCGATCTAACCTGACTGGCAGATGTTCTCTGAACCAAAGATGGAAACATGATGTCAGACAGTAATCTGTAACCCTTGCCGGGAACCTGCTATTTCAGGAGAAAATTGATTTGAGTTACCTTTTTATATCGGCGCTCATGATTTGATTTCATAATGCTGCGACAAATTCGAAAATTTAACCTGGTCATAATTGCAATGGCACTACTGGGTGGTTGTGCGAGTAAGCCGCCCGCGGCCATCAGCAAGATTCCGCCCGAGAATCCATCGCTGACGAGAGTGCGAATGGACATAGATAGTTTCATTGGCACGGAGGTGCGCTGGGGCGGGGTGATCAGCAAGGTAGAGAACAGGGCCAGTCATACCTGGATAGAGCTGGTTCGTCAAAAGCTGCGTGAAAATGGCAAACCAAGGACAGACGACAAGAGTGACGGCCGTTTCATCGCTAGTTTTGAAGGTTTTGTCGACCCGGTTGTGTACAAGGTTGGACGGCCGCTAACCGTGGTCGGGACAATCGAAGCGAAAACCGAGCGGCCAATCGGTGACTATGACTATTTATTCCCGATAGTAGCCGTGGAGGGCTCCTTTTTATGGAAGGCTGCTGCTAAATACCCTTATCCTTATTACCCGCCACCCTATTGGTATTACGATCTCCGGTTTTACAATCCCGGGCCTTACTACCGTTATCCACGTTATCACTGATAAATTGATCTTATCCGCTAACGCGGCAATAAAGCTATTTACTTTGTCGGTAAGAACTGCCGGGCGTATACTCACCTGTTCAAGTGTGCCGGCACCCAATGGGGACAGGTACCTTGCGAAACCGCTCCTCATTGGAACTCCGGTTACACCCCCTGTAACCTGATAGAGGAGACTGTTATGTCGATGCGAGAACAATTTGACCAGCTCAACAATGCATACGCTGGCGCCACCGAGGCAGGAGATGCGGAGGCTTTGTCCCGTTTGTTCACCGAGGATGCGATACTCCTGACACCCGGAAATCCGCCGGCCAGTGGACGACAAGCCATCCAGAAGAGCCACGAAAGGGAACTGGAAGAAACGCAAGGGGGCTACAAACTGATGATCAAAGTTCTGGACTTCCAGGAGCTGGGAGATACCGCACATGCAGTGGGCACCTGGGAAACTGAAGATGAAAGCGGTAATTGGCTGGATGTGGTACAGCGCCAAAGTGACGATTCATTGCTGTACCGCAGGGTGTGCTGGAACGTAAATTAATCAGACAGGTTAGTCTGCATTCTTGAGCAGCAGTTTTAGCTCATCGTTGACGATTGCTTCGAGGCGCTGTTTTTCTTGCTTGCTGGTAAAGCTGGCCTCGATCGCATTAAAAGTGAATTGGGAAATTTCCCGGGTACTCATTGAATGTGCTTCGGCTACCGCGAGGAAGTTATCGGTCATGTATCCGCCAAAATAAGCGGGGTCATCCGAATTGATCGTTACACAGAGACCCCTGCGCAACAATTCGACAATGTTATGTTGGGCCATAGAATCAAACACGCACAGTTTAATGTTGGATAGCGGACACACGGTTAGTGGCACGCGGTCGGCAATTAGTTGCTCTACCAGTGCCGGGTCTTCGACGCAGCGGACGCCGTGATCGATTCGGGACACTTTCAGTAATGACAGGGAGTCGCTGATATAACTTGCAGGACCCTCTTCTCCGGCATGGGCGACCGTTAAAAAACCTTCTGCCAGCGCACGTTCGAACACGCGCTGAAATTTTTCAGGAGGATTACCTTTTTCCGATGAGTCCAGGCCGACCGCGACAATTTTATCCCGATGTGGCAGCGCCTGCTCCAGTGTTGTGAAGGCAGCGGCTTCGTCCAGGTGACGCAGGAAACACAAAATCAATCGACTGGTGATTTGAAGTTCGCCCTCTGCCTGGACCAGTGCCCGGTGAATGCCATCTATGATCGTGTCAAATTCGATACCGCGTTCGGTATGAGTTTGAGGATCAAAAAATATCTCGGTGTGAATGACATTGTCTTGCTGGCAACGCAGCAAATAGGCCCAGGTGAGATCAAAAAAGTCCTGTTCCTGTATCAGTACATTGGCGCCCTGGTAGTATATGTCCAGAAAGGACTGTAAGTCCGTGAACTCGTAAGCCTCGCGAACTTCAGACTCAGACTTGAACAGAATGCTAACACTATTGCGCTGCGCCAACTCGAACAGCAGCCCGGGCTCGAGCGTTCCTTCGATATGAAGATGGAGCTCTATCTTGGGTAGAGCCTGAATGAAATCTCTCATACAGAAATCAGCAAATCGCTCGGCACAAACGGCTTTTTCAAGATCGAAATTGTTGTTGCGTAACCAGGCTAGTCTCTTTGATCATCGACGATAACAAAGTTGTCGGTTTCGTAGCCACCAGGTTCGCAAGTGCCGTTCGTGCCTACTGTCTGGCCGACCTCCAGCGATCCACCTGGCGAAACAATACTGCCGCCGTATGTAATGGTTACGGTCAAAATATCCAGGTTTGGTGCCAGGCCAACCTCGAGTTGATTGGATGGCTGCTCGCCACAAACGGAAACAACTTCTTCGAGATCTAAAGTCAGAGTATTAACTCCAAGCGAAAATATTGTGCCGGTTACCTGCTCAGCTCCGAGCGCGCTCTTATCGACGATGACTAGTGCGGCGTTCAATTCAACCTCACTCAATAGCAGGACGCCATCCACCTGCACCGGTAAAGTTTTTTTGACATCCACTGGATCCAGTAATTCACCGGATTTGGATACAATTCGGGTTCCTTTAACGTTCCCATCAGTTTGCTGGAACGCCACCACGAGCGCGTCACTGGTAATAATCGGATTGCCCGATGAAACAGTCATGTCAAATCCGTTTTCATCTGCATTATCCGATAACACTGTCCCCTCGACTTGCAGAAAGTCACCTAATTCGGCGACCAGTGCATCCAGTTGCATCAGGGGATAATGTTCACTATTTTTGTCTTCATCGATATCTGAATCGTCCCAAAAACTGGGCCACCCCACGACGGTAATCTTGAGGCCCAGATCCTTGGACAACAGTTCATCAATCGAACGAGGTGCACCGTCGTAATTTTGATTGTCGAAAAATGCCGCGTCATCACCGAAATGGACCTTGACACAGCCCAGGTTATCCATGTTTTCACTGGGGATTGCATCGCAAAGTAACAGCGATCGCTTCTCGGTATCGATTTTAGCGATTTCTCCAGTCAGGCGAACCAGCTTACTATCGAAACTCTGGTCGACTACATCGACAAAAATGACCGGGCGGAATTTGTAGCCATTATTATTGCCGACCACATGGATGGATTTACCAGCGTCGATATCCAGTTGCAGGGTTGACACTTCATCGGCCACCACGTTGAAGCAATCTCGTGCCAGCAGGTCCAGCTTGCCATTACCCGGCAGGTTGGGGTGGTAAGAGCTACCGTCATCAGCCAGGACCAATTCAAGATCACTAAGGATTAGCCGTATCTTGCAATATTCTCCGGCAGGCACATCATCCTTGAAAGCCAGAGGAATAGCCTCATTCCTGAGTCTGAGTAAATCAAATACCTGGGGTTCCCCCGAATAAAGGATTACGCGCCCATTGTCCTCCGATCCCAGCAGTTCGACCTTTACGATTGAGGCATTAATTGAATCAAACAGTGCGGGATCAGCAGGCATATCGGTTAACAAGATGCCAACGGTGCCTTTACCCTGTGTGGAGGTATCAATTGAATCTCCATTCCCGCTACCCCCGCCCCCGCAAGAAACCTGGGTTACGATTAGTCCTGCACCTAGAAAGAGTACCGCGATGCGTTGCATAAATTGAGTCATGAGAATTCTCGACTAAATGAAAGTTAATTTGGGATTAATATACCAAATGTAGTAAGGTCAAGGAACAAAATATTCCTTGAAAAGTCATTATTTTGACTATCGGCTGTATGGAGTGCATTTGGATAGCCAAAAATCAAGTGTCGGCATATTGCCTTTACCTATCCTGAATTTTGGTATTTGAGCGTCCGCTACCGGTAAAAACACGTTCAATATCAAATTGTTATAATACGACTTCATAAAAAAAGTAGCGGGGGGTCGCGCATGCCAGACAATGAAAATATCGAGTATACGGCCGAGTTTATTACCAAGTTACAGGTTGCCTTTGGGAAAGGGTTTCTATCACCCGGCGGAATGGAGGAAGTCGCCAAGATATTGGAAGGTATTGACCTGGACGGTAAGGAGGTGCTCGACATAGGCGTGGGAATAGGGGGTCCCGCCTGTCTTCTGGTATCCCATCACGGCGCCGGGAAAGTGACTGGCATAGACGTGGAAGAACCGGTACTCGAGGAAGCACGGGCAACGGTTTCTGCCCAGAATCTCCAAGATCAGATCGAATTGCAATTGGTCGAACCCGGCCCGTTACCTTTTGACGTCGCTACCTTCGACATTGTCTTCAGCAAGGATTCGATTATCCATATTCCAGACAAACAGGCACTTTTCGGTGAAGTATTTCGCGTGCTCAGGCCCGGTGGATGGCTGGTCATGAGCGACTGGTACTGCAGCGAGGCGCCGTTTACCGAGGAGATGTCGAGCTGGGTAGAGAGAACCGGATTAAGTTTTGCGATGACACCGATTGCAAATGACAGTTCGTTACTTGAGAAGTTGGGGTTTCTGGAAACCGCCATACTGGACCGAAACGAGTGGTTTGCAGATTTTTCGACGAAACTGGTTAGTCAAATGGGCGGACCAGGCTACAGCTACGTGGTCGCCACCCTGGGACAGGAAGGCGCAGATGACTGGTTGTCCCGGGCAAAAGCAAGAGCGGTTGTCTCGGCCCAGGGTCAGCTGCGTCCGGGCCATATCCGGGGGCGCAAGCCGACATGACCCGGACCTGGTAAACGAAAAACCCTGTTTACCCGATATGAACCGATGGACATTTATCTATTCAAGATTTTCGTGGATAAATGAGTTGAGTCCTTGAATGTAAGTTATTCCACTGACCATAAATCCATCATTATGTCCGCCACGCATCTCTAAAAACTGCTTGGCCTCGGGTGCGGCATCGAAAATTTCAAGGCCTTCGGCGAAAGGAATGATGTCATCATTCCTGCTGTGTGCAACCAGGACTGGACAGGATATGTCTTTCACGTATTCCTTCGTGTCATACCTGAAAACAGCCAGCCAACGCACCGGTAAAAAAGGGTAAAGGCGTTTTGCCATGGATGGTACCGAGGAAAAACCGGATTCTATAATCAATGCCGCCGGGGTGTGCTTGCTGGCGAGCCAGGTAGCAATCGATGCGCCCAATGATCGACCAAATATGATGATTTCATTGGTACTGATGCCCCGGGTCTCGGTCAGGTATTTCCACGCCGCCTTTGCATCGCGGTAAGTGCCTTTTTCCGAAACTTTTCCCTCGCTTTGACCGTAACCCCGGTAATCAATAATAAAGACGTTGAGCCCGAGCTTATGAAATAGTTTTATCGACTCTAATCGGTGAGAGATATTGCCGGCATTGCCATGAAAAAACAGCAGGGTACCTTTTGCAGATTCATTTGGAATGAACCAGCCGTGCAAATTGATATTATCTTCGGTCAAAAATTCTACATCCTGGTAGGCGAGACCGATTGCCCCGGGTGTTACCTCGAGTGTTCTTCCCGGCAGGTTCGGGTAATAAATCAGGCTCGACTGCCTGAAATAAATAAAAGCTGTCATTACGGCATAAATACAGACGCCGATAAGTAACAGTTTCCAGATGCTGGCCATTTTAATATGAATTTAACCGGGTACATCGGCAATAGTATCCGAGAAAGCTGTCTATTAACCAGTTTAGAACGGCTTCAATGAACCAGCTTGCAGGCTTAAGTCTTGTTACTTCGCGGTAATTGCCTGCTTACTGCAAGCAGACACTGGAGTATCATTGAGTGAACGCAGTAGCCACAGATATCAGATCACCAGGGCGGACCGATGCGAATCTGGACTCAAGCTAGTGAAATGGCGGCGCAGACACCGCATCAGCGGAATCGATATGTTGATTTCCTGAGGGCGGTCTCGATCCTGATCGTTATTCTCGGTCACTGGTTGATTACGACCGCTTATTTCGTCGACGGCGAGTTGACGAGTGAGCACCTGTTTAAAATTCAACCCCGGACACAGTGGCTTACCTGGATATTCCAGGTTATGCCGATTTTTTTTATTGTCGGCGGTTATTCGAACGCGGTTTCTCTCGAGAGTGCGCAACGTAAGGGCATTAAATATGGAGGCTGGCTGGCCGGGCGCCTGCAACGGCTGGTCACGCCACTGCTGGTATTGCTTGTTGTATGGGCTGCTATTGCAGTAATAATGAGTTACTTCGAGGCCAGCCCGAAGCTTATTCAGCTGGCTTCGCGAGCCGCCCTGATACCGACCTGGTTTCTCGCAATCTATATCATGGTGGTCATACTTGCTCCGGTCACCTACCGCTTATGGCAGCGCCTGGGCTTCGCTTCATTCTGGATCCTGGTAGCACTCGCGGTTCTCATGGACGTCGCTTTTTTTGGCGCCGGTCTGCGCTGGCCAGGCTGGAGTAATTACTTCTGGGTCTGGCTTGCGATCCACAACCTGGGTTTTGCGTGGCGCGATGGGCGCATGGGTAATCCCGGCCAACTGCTGATAATGTCGCTGCTTGCACTTGCGACGATGTGGGTCCTGGTTTTTCCGGGTCCGTACCCACTGGCGATGGTTGGTTCTCCGGATCAAACCCTGTCCAATACCACACCGCCGAAAATTATCCTGTTGGCGCTTGGGATATTTCAGTTTGGTTTGTTACTGGCGATTGAGAATCCGATGCGGCGCGCCTTGATGAATCTGCGTTTATGGACTGCGACCGTGCTGGTAAACAGCATGATCATGACCGTATACCTGTGGCACATAACGGTCATGATTATGTTTATCGGACTGCTTTACCTGGCGGGTGGGGCGGGACTGGGTTTAGAGCCGGGCACGATAAGCTGGTGGTTTTCGCGTCCTCTATGGATGGCGGTTCTGCTTGTATTGTTGCTGCCACTGACCTTGCTGCTATCGCCGCTGGAGCGAATTTCTCGTAGCGCCAATTTATCCAACACCTCGCCGCTGCGCCAGGTAGCCGGTGCCATGATGATCTGCCTCGGTATCGCGCTGTTGGCATTGTTTGGCTTTGGCGGGGGGCCACTCCCCGGGCTCGATCTCGCCTCTATGGCGCTGATTGCCGTTGGCTCAGGGGTTAGCGGTGTGCTACCGGGTTTGCGCTAGCGCCACTATCACACTAGTAGCTGTGACCTTGCGTTTAAGTTATGCCTAAAAGTGGAAGTATCCGTTGACGTAGGCACCGTCGTACTCGATATCGGTGTCGAGGTCATCGGCGTCGTCCAGGTCAAGCGAAAAAGTTTTCACGCCACCCTCGATACCAAGCCCGATACCTGATTCGTAACCCAGTTTAACGGTTAATTCATCGGCGCTACTATCGTCAATACTAAAACTACTGATATCAGCGCCGACGTAGAAACCGCTAAACGGCAAATCAAATCGGGCAGACAGGTAAAGTAACGGCAGGGTCTCGTCGATCTCAATGCTGCTGGTGGTAGTATTGGTACTTCCGACCATAGACACTTCCCCGTCAAAGAGTTTCAGATCGAGACCAATATCGAGGTTTACCCAGTTGTCCATCACTTCGTAATACAAAACAATGTCGTCATGTGACAAATCGAAGGTCGAGCGAACCGTTTCGCCTGCAGTATAGGTTTCTCCCTCGAAGGTAATATCACCACTCAGCGGGCTCCTACCATCGCTATCAAGATCTATGCTCTGGTACCTGATATTCGGTAAAAAGGGTACTGGATGCTCCAGGCTTAAAACCAGCGATGATTGAGAAGGATCATCGATGTCGAGGTCGTCAGACAGGTCTATATCAGACTCCCCGTCACTGTTAAAATTACCGGACAGGCTTGGCGCCCAGTAGGCTGCTCCAATACTAAACCCGACAAAATCTGCGTGAGCCGGGATTGAGAATTGCAGCGCCAAAGCTGCAATAGCCAGGATATTCAGAGATGATTTCATTTGAAAACGCTCCAGGTGAACAATTCGATTAACGACTAATTCGAATTATAGTTTAGAAATCTGGTAATGTTTTCACTGTTGCTCCAGCGATGAAGGTTGAGGAGCCATCAAAAGTTGCTTGCGTGAGTGACAATTATCTACCCGGGGCGTGATCAGGCGGTTAATCGATGCTGGTGAAGATGCTGATAGTGCGGCAGCACGGTATCGTAAATCTCCCTGACCCGATCCGGGGCCTGGGAGATGTCTATGTATCGCCTGGGCTGCGCCTTCAGCCCGTCGGAGTCACGCAGATTGGCATGCCACGAGCCACCGTCATACCAGCTTACCTCGTCGCGAGTACCGGGGTCCCAGCTGAGCGCTGACTCGATGTAGGGGATGCCGACTGCATTGCAGTAGGCCTCGACGATTCCATGCGGGTTTTCGAGCAAATCATCGCTGTCGATAACCGGTGGCGTATGGCCAAGCATGTCGGTGAGCCGATCGAATAGTGCGCGTTGTTCGACAATAGCAATTTCCTTGAGCACGAAGTCGGGCCAGTGCTTGTACATCGAGGTGGCGACCTTGGCCGGGTCCCGTATCAGAAAACTGTGATTGAAGTGACCGAGAAATTCATCGCTCCACAGGTGTTCGATGTAGTGCGGGAAGTCCTTCGAAAAAGTCGGGCCTTTTTCGGCAGCCGATTTCAATTCCTGCCACACGCTATCGAAGGTGAGGCCCTGTGTGCGTGGCGTATCCGGCTTGATACGCGGCCAGCGCGCATCTTCACCCTGGTACCAGGCTTCACCGAAGGGTTCGTGGAAGCAGGTCATATCGCCGCGCATACGCATCATCCATTCGAACGCGGTCGAGGTGGAACGCGGCGTGGCCCAGAGTGCCAGTATCTTATGCATCGACGGGGACCTATTGCAGGGAGGAGAGCAATTGCCCGTGACTACCAATCGGAGCCGTGCCGAGCGATTTGTAAATGCGCCAGTAAAGCGCGGTATCGGAAGACACGATCGGTTTGTCGACTGTGGCTTCGAGATCACGGTCCAGCGAGACGATGCGCTGCGGCAAGCCGTCGGCCCGGCGAAAGTTGGGCATACCGTTAACCACGATTGCATCGACATCGGGTGCCTGTTCGACAACATATTCCATCGACCTTTGCGCCAGGTCACCGTCGAAGATCCAGATGCAGTCGTTGCATTCCTGCTGGGTTTTGAAGAAGCCCATGTCGGTAAAGTTGGCGTAGTAAACCAGCTCGAACCCGGCTTCCTGCAAAAAGCGGGCGTAACCGTCGCGCCAGTCGGGCCAGTAATAGACCGAGTTCAGGGCAATTCTTTCAGCCCCCATGTCGCGCAGTGCCTCGACCACGCAATAGCCTGCCATGTGGAACGGGGTTTCGTAGCTGTCGCCAATACGGTTGCAGATATCGTTGATTTCATCCGGGGTTGTGCCCTGGCAATGCACCCAGTTGGTTCCGACCTGGCCGCAGACATCGGCTCCATTGTTCGACATGCAGTGCACGAATTCTTCGAGCAGGTGAAAGTTATCGACGCGTTGCTTGAGTTGGTGTTCGTATTCAGGGACGTGCAGCATGCGTCCATGGGCACCGACATTGTCGGCACTGATGCGCAGAAAATCGCTCGGCGCTGCATCGAAATCATGCGGCGGCGAGGTGAAGCCCACCTGGTAGGTGAAAAGCTTGTTTTGCAGATTTTTCCAGCGTTCCGGTTTCATCGTGTAAGCACCTGTGATCTGTTAGCCGGATGATTTATATCCCCGGACCACGACCGGGGCAAGACATTTTGTGCGAAAATAAAAAAAGCCAGGCTAACCAACCTGGCTTTTAATCAGTTCTGATTTACCGGGTAGCCCGGCAATTCAACTAGACAGGAGTGATATTCTCAGCCTGCGGACCTTTCTGGCCGTCGGTGACTGTGAATTCAACTTGCTGTCCTTCTGTCAGGGTCTTGAAACCCGTACCCTGAATAGCACTGAAATGTGCGAAAACGTCGGGGCCTGATTCACGCTCAATAAAACCAAAACCTTTAGCTTCGTTGAACCATTTTACTTTACCGGTTGTCCTGTCAGACATAATGTGTACCTATTTAAAAATAATAATAAAAAACCTTTGTACAAGGCGATGTCGCCAGAAACCAGGCTATAACTTTATTGACTACAGAACGAGAGAACACGGAATTACTTCGAAGAGAGGGAATAAACTTTAGACATAGATTCAAGCTGAACCGGAATATATACGTAAATCAATCAATGTCAACCTGTTTATGGGGTCTAATTCGGTGATTTTCTATTTGCTGTAGTCGCGTTCTACCAGCGCGATGCGCGTCATATAGTTCGAATACCATTTATCCATACCTAATCTTTGTGCCTCGAGGTGTTCTGCGTGCGCCTTCCATTTTTTAATCGACTCGAGGTCGGACCAGTAAGAAATCGTAATGCCCAGCTCTTCGCGCGCCGATTCGACGCCGAGAAAACCCGGTTGCAGTGCTGCCAGTTCGACCATGCGTGCGGCGGTTTCAGCATAGCCTTCGATATCGTCGTTGCGCAGCGATGAAAAAATTACCGCGTAGTAGGGTGGTTCGGGAGTATAGGCAATCAGGGTCATGGTGGTTCCGGTAGGTAAGGGATTAACAATCCAGTAATTCGGCCAGCTGCACGATGCTGGTCGCGTGCAATGTATTCGCGGACCACGGCGCGACATTCTTGGGCTCCTTACGGCCGTATTCGAAGGGGCGTTCGATGTAGGCAGTTTCGAGCCCGCAGGAGCGCGCGGTTTCGAGATCACTGTGGTGAGCGGCGGCGAGCATGACCTGGCCCGGCTCGACGGCAAAGGTGCGTGCCACGCCAAGATAGGTGTCGGGATGTGGCTTGTACTTGCTAAAGTTCTCTGCGCTAAGAATACAGTCCCAGGGTAATCCTGCATGCTTCGCCATTTCGGTTAACAGGCCGATGTTGCCGTTTGACAGTGAACAGATAATAAATTTCGATTTCAACCGGCCAAGACCTTCAACTGAATCGGGCCAGGGATCGAGCCGATGCCATACCCGGTTCAAATGCTGGCGCTCCGCTTCGGCAAGTGAATCGAGTTTAAAATCATCGAGTACCTTGTCGAGAATGCGGCGATGCAAAGCATCCAGGATTACCCATTCACCCTTATCCATGACCTCGCGCATCGCAGGCTTGTATCCGGCACGCCAGGCGAGCGCGAATTCATCCGCATCCACGTCGAGGCCCATCGACGAGACCTCGCGCGAGACTGAACCGTGCCAGTCGACGACGGTGCCGAAGACATCAAAGGCAATGACTTTGACCTTTACTGCAATCTCACTCATTCCGCGTTACCCCATTTTCTTTCTTCGATAGATTCGATTTCGGCAATAATATTAGTCCCGGGACGCTGCATCGAACAGCTATCCGAAGCTTGAGGTCTGGCGCAGGTCGCCCGCCTGCCACAGGTAGTAAACCACCAGACTTTGATCAGTGGTGCGAAAACCATGTGGCGTATTCGACTGGACGTAAACCACGTCGCCCGCGATGCGTCGGGTTTCGTCGTCCGCACCAATTTTAAACTCGGCCGCCCCGGCCAGAACGATATATATCTCTTCGGCCTGGTGCTGATGGCGGGGGTACAGGATATCTGGCCCCCAGATGCCCATGCCGGCGCGAATGCGGTCGCTGATGAACGGACCTCGTTTGCCGATAATTTCGGCAAAGGCATAGCCTTCGAGCATCGCATCCGGAACCACGTCATCCGCTTTTTTATAGCTTTGTTCCCAGTGCATGCGGTTTTTATGCTGCTCGAAAGTTTCAACCAGCGGGCGGGTCTGTTGGTCTGTGTGAGCGATGGCTTCAGCGAGAAAATCGGCAGCGGGCAGGTAGGTGGGTTCAATCGAGATCCAGTCGTCGCCCCAGTTTTGCATTGAATCCCTGAACTTTTGCACCGCGGGATGCGGGTGACAAAGTGCAAAATCGCGCACTGCATCGAGCAGTTCCAGGTCATTAATTTGCACGCTCATATCCACCCCTGGGTTTTCAGCAGCAGGGTAAGCCCGACCGCAATCATCACGCAAGCCGCGAGGATATTTATCGCGCGAATCGCGCGCTTGTTTTTGAAAACCGTCCTCGCCCGGTCGGCGAGGTAGGCATAAACCAGTTTGGCGCCACCGACTCCGATTATCGCGATCAAGATAATGATCAGCGTGTCGGCCATGGTCATGCGCGAGAGGTCGATAAAAGCGGGAAAAAAGCCGAGGTAAAACAGGATTGCTTTCTGATCACCCAGGGTGATTAGAAACCCGGTTAAAAAACTCGAGCTGCGCGAGGATTGTTTAATTTCACCAGATTC
>Ga0265303_10000401_pt1 | contig 24073 bp, 18 predicted proteins | sample Helome_2_FD_192494 | JGI IMG/M metagenome (GOLD analysis project Ga0265303, IMG submission 192494) | Marine sediment microbial communities from subtidal zone of North Sea - Hel_20160317 (Illumina Assembly) | ecosystem: Environmental > Aquatic > Marine > Subtidal zone > Sediment ... | reverse complement strand
TTTTCCATCTTCATGAAGTAAGATATCATTTAAATAGATTGAAATCCTTAATTGTTCATTCTGCAATTTTCATTATTTGTTTGAATTGGATACCGCAATATAAAGATTAAGGGATAGGGGGTCAAGCAAAAAACTATCAAATTTAGGAATACAACGGCGGATAAAAATGTGGTTGGGCTGGTTGATGCGAATCAAACTAAAAACAGCGGTCCGGCGATTAGAAGAGCGATACCGGGAATGGGGTAACGGATGAAGTCTCCTCGTCTAAAGTATCAGGGCGGCTTAAATCTCACTCAGTATCTGAAGGAAATCATCGCCTTCAACAGCTGCCATCGTGTTGGTTTGGGCGCTGATCAGGTTGCCGATCCGGGCTGCCGCTCGCATGGCAGTTCGATTGTCCGGAAATTCGGCTACCGACAAAGCATCGTAGGCACCCAGCAGACCGTAAATATGTAGAATTCTGCCCTTTTCATCAGCCACGATTTGTCGGACTTTTTCAAATCTTTCGATTCCACCTCCCTGTACGGGGCCTGAATATCGGTAGAGGGTGACATAGGGTTGCATGGTAATTTCCTTTCTTTAAGAGCAAAAAGTTTCGCTGTTATTAATAAGGAAGATTTTTTTCTATTTTCTGTCGAAATTAAGAGTTAGAGCGGGCACACCAATTCAACAGGAAGCTCGAAACAGACATAGAAAATTTCGGCGGCCGTCGGCTTTAGACGTAAGATGCGGTTGAAATTAAAATATGTATGGGTTTTTTCTAATCTAATTATGTTTTAGCTGTCAAGAAAAACTCCGTGCATCTGAATTTAATTTGACTGATTCCAGGTTCATATTTTATTTAGTATAAAACATTCTATCCATGGGTGAAAGGGGGTCATGATGAACTTGGTAAAATTTGGTGATGAACGATTGGAGAAATTGGGTGACAACCGGACGTTTGTATTCGAAGGCGAAGCAGTTACCTCATCACAACTGAACGAGATGGGCCGAAGGCTTGCCGGGGGTTTAAAATCGCTCGGTATCGGCCGGGGCGACCATGTGGTGGTGTCGCTTTCGAACTCTCCGGAAGTCTTTGCCTGTTTCGGGGCGATCTGGCGTCTCGGGGCGGTGATCGTGCCCATCATGTTTTTACTGGGAGAGGATGAGACCCGTTATATCCTGGATCACTCCGATGCCAAGGCAGTGATTACCAGCGTGGACCTTTTGGAAAAAATCGAAAATGCGGCTAATGGGAACGATCAAATCAAAAAAATCATTGTTCTGGGAGGTGAAGACCGGGGGAATCAGCTGAATTTTAGCAGACTGGTCGAAAATAACCCCCCGTTGAAACTGACCGAAGAATTGGATGAAGATGATGTTGCCCTGATGATCTATACTTCCGGGACCACCGGCCAACCCAAAGGGGTGATGCTCTCCCACAACAACCTTTATCAAAATGCTCTGGCCAGCTGGAAGGCCAACGAGGCCGCTAAAGGCGATACCACCCTTATTTGTCTTCCGCTGGCCCATTCATTTGGTGTGGTGGTGATGAATTCAGGTAACCTTTCCCCGTTTAAAGAGTCTTTTGGGGTCCTTATGCGCTGGTTTGATCCCGAAGAGGTATTCCGGTTGATTGAAAAGTACCGTGTGACCCAGTTTATCGGGGTACCGACCATGTATCAAATCTTAGTTAACCATCCAGCGGGCGACAAGTTCGATACCAGCTCTCTGGAACGCTGCACGATCAGCGCCGCGCCGGTTACCGAAGAGCTATATAGATCATTTACCACCAAGTTCGACTGCCAGATGTACGAAGGATACGGTCTTACGGAAGCTTCTCCCGCTGTGGCGCTCTGCCGGGCCAGCATGGCGATAAAAAAAGGATCGACCGGGATACCTATACCCGACGTGGAAGTGAGAATTTTTGATGCAGAAGATAGGGAACTGCCTGCGGGGGAACAGGGCGAGATCGTGGTCAAGGGCCCCAATGTCATGCTGGGGTATTATAAAAGACCAGAGGAAACCGCCGAAACATTGCGCGGCGGCTGGCTGCACACCGGCGATGTGGGGTATCTCGATGAAGAGGGCTACCTTTTTATTACGGATCGGTTCAAGGACATGATCATCAAGGGAGGTTACAACATCTACCCCAGCGAGATCGAGGGCTACTTGGAAGAACACCCGGCCGTCAGTGAGATTGCGATCATCGGGATTCCGGATGATAAGTACGGTGAAGAAATCATGGCCTTTATCGTCCGTATGCCTGACCAGGATCTAAGTGAGGATGCTGTGATTGAATTTGCAAAATCCAGAATGACGCCTTTTAAAGCACCGTCACAGGTGAAATTTATCGACGGATTGCCGAAGTCACTGGTGGGGAAGGTGTTGAAGAAAGAGCTCCGAAAGATGGTGTAAAATTGGCTTCAAAGCCCTCATCTAGTACTCGATTACTGTTTTGCAAGCCGACGAAAATGTCTGTTGTTAATTGACCTCCGATTGCCCCTCCTCGAGGGGGAGGGACATCGCTGAATTGTCTACCGCCGGGTGGGTCGCATCCGGCATTGCGCCGTATAAATAGCGAATCATTGGTTTTTGGGCCAATGGTCGCTCCAGGACAATTCGAATCGTCTGCGGATCATGCCGAAAAACCTTCGTGAGCGGAACAGATATATCGTTCGCAAGGACTTCCCATCCCGTCATTCCCGAAACCGGGGTAAAATCCGTGCCGCCGCGGTGCTCAATTCTTACATCTATCGTGCGGGGGTCTATTAGTTTTGCTCCGGCGATAGACGGTCCCCGATGGTATGTTTCTGCTCCCAGGATAAATAGTACGGTTTGGGAGACACGGTATCCCATTTTTAAATAGGCCCGGGTTGAGAGGTGCTGACGACCCTGGTTTTTGAGATCTAGGGTTGTGGCCGCCAGATAGCAATCGGGAACCTCTTCGACCACACGGTATTGGGCGTTGCGAACCGCCTGGTGGGGATCATCTTTGCCGCCGGGGCGTTTGACCATCGCAACGACCAGAAAGGGCAAGTGTTTTCGATGAGAGCCGTTTTCGATGTCGACCCGCACCTGACGGGTAATAAATCCCTCAAGAGACGTTCGATACTCTTCCTCGGTTACGGTGCCCCGTGCTGCATCCGCTTCGCCCTGGATCCAGATGACAAATTCTACCGCACCGCCGGCCTTTGCAACGCCGTCTACAAAATGACTATAGATTGAATCCCGCACTGTATCTTCCCAGTATCCGGTGCCCCAATCCGCTTCTTTTCTCAATCCGGAGCCATTTACAGAAAAATCCAGAAACCCCACCGGGATGCCCTGTCGCTCGACTATCAAGTTGCCGAAGGCGATGGCCGCGTTGCCTTGTCTGCCGAGTTTTGACCAGCTGTTACCGTTGAATTTTTGCAATAGCGAATGGGACCCTAGGTCGGTGCCGGTGTAAAACCACTCCTTCATGTTGGACTGACCAAGGCAGGCCACCAGGATGCCGACGCCCCACTTATGGGTTCCGTTGTTGATGACTTCTCGATTTTCGGCGCTGCGCACCTGGAGGTTATACCATCCGCCCTGGGGCACATCCGGGATAACACCCACATAAATTCCATTTTGCGGGGAGGCGTCAACCACGGTCCAGGTTACGACCTCATCATGGGTACGGTCCCAGACCACCCGAGCCTCTATGGCTCCCGGCCTGCCGGTGTATATTCCGGATACGACGATGTCCGCACTCCGGCCATTGCGCTGGAAAATACGCCCGTCTTCAAAGTCGGTCACGGCGATGGAGCCGGTCTTTGTAAGCGCTGGATTTTTTTCCAATGACAAGAGTTGCTCGGTATGGGTTTCTTTAACTTCTTTGTCCGGTGCAATCAAGGAAATATCAGCAACGATTTTTGGCAGAAAGCTGTCCGTCACAAATCCGGCGTGCAGGTCCGTGGAACCATTTTTCTGATTTCCCTCCAGATCAGAAGAATTGCCATCATCAGAACGTTCATCATCTTCTGAGATGAGGCTCCCGGAATCATTGTCATTGCCGGCCTTTTTCGAGTCTGCAATGAAAGACATGGTGGGTGGTTCCGAACTTGAAAATTCCGGCTCCGAATCTGATTCTGTCTCTGAATCTAGCAGAGGGAATTCTTCCTCCAAGTCGGTTTCTGCAACAATGAGCCATTGCGGATGATGGTCTTCGACATCGGGATTGTTGGAAAACTCGAATACTTCAGCTGATCGCAGACTGAAAACTCCCGGTTGATTACCCGGCTGAATCTGAATAGATGGTGGATTTTGAAAAGGCAGCGGTATATAGATTTCGTTAATTCCCTTCTTGAGAAATTTTGGCATATTATAAGGATGATCGGTCATATAACTGACGGTCATTATATCCGTGTGCGGAGCCTCGATCGACAGTTTCAGCAATCTAAAAATTTTTTCATTCGAGGCAGGCAGGGATTTCAGTCCAAAAACCGATGGGTTACCCACCGATTTTATTTGCAAACCCGATACGTCCAGGCTTAGGGAAATGTTCGACAGCGCTTCAGCAGCCTGAAGGTTAAATGGATACTTGGCGGTGATTCGCGCTTGGTCCTCAAACCGTGAAAGGAGGCTTTCGATATCAATATCCAACGAGTCCAGTCCGGATTCTGCCTTTTCCAGCAAAATAACTTCATATTTGTGCAAGTCTTCATCATAGTATCTTGACGGCACCCGGTCGGCTCGGATCACGTCAAGCCGGGTGAACATTTGCTGTAAATAGGGCGTTAGCAGATCCAGGAAATCATCGCCATAAACAATTCCAACCGGATGACGGGGACGGCCGGTGCCCGCATAATGCCGGACAGGCTTATCCCCGGGTTGAGATTTAAATCCCATTAGTTGGCGGTTGAGATCATCGGGGTCGGCGGTCGAAATGGGCGTATAATCCAATACCACTTCTTCCTGCGGGTCTTCAAATATCTGTCGCTGAATCGCTTCGGCGGCAACCATGGCACCCAATCCGTTCCAACAGGCGCCGGCTTTGTTGTAGAGCAGCGCATGGCTTGATTTGGATTCAATTAGCAATTGGTCAATTCTTACAAAATTTTTCAACGGCAAAGTGGCCACGGCGTCAAGGAGTAGATCATAACGGCTGCGATTGCACGCATTGCGCTGTGGTACATACCCCACGAACTCGGGGTAAATGGTGGATTTGTTCGGCGCTACCATGAAGAAAAACCGGCGTCCCGAGGCTTCTATAACCTTCTCAAGGGCGTAAAGCTTCAGCGCTATCTGTGCTGCGTCGGCCTTGTTACCGCAAGCCTCTTTGCGAACATCCTCAATTGACCGGCGACTGTAAAGCCATCCCCCATTGCCGACATGGACGTCCGGAGCATCTGTCATGCGGAAGATGCGGAAGTCCACCCACCGTTTCGCGAAAATGAAGGGGCTTCGCAAAGAGAAACTGTCATTATAATATTGATCCAAAGCATTATAGTACTCATTATCGAGAAGCGCCCGGGTATACATTCGGGGTGGTTTTAGCCCGATACGATTTACCGGAATACTGAAATCCGGATCGATTATCCAGGTTAAGATCGGCACCAAAAGAAGGCCGATAAATATGAGCGCTAAAATCTTTTTCATCACATCTTTAAAATCGATAGTAAATAAAGGGACTGCTGACCCCCCCCACAATCATCGCTGCACAATACGGTAACAGCAGCAGAATCATCAATGCCCCGGCAGTTAGTGCCAGCGGATCCTTTTTATCAATCAGCATTTTTATTCCCGAAAAATCACCGGGTAGAAAGAAAACCGACAGGGCCGCCATCAAAAATAGAATGTTGCGGTAGTTTAGCGCCCGAACTAATTCGTAGGAAAGTGTCAGATCAGAAGCCGTAAACATCGTTCCCAAAAATCCCATTGCTTGAGAGATATCTTCGGAGCGAAAGATTACCCAGCTCACCGTAATGATAAACAGCGTTATGGCGCGACGCACAGCTCTATATTTTTCAAGGGGTATGCTGCGGGTACCGGTGACACGTTCCAGAATCAGGAACAACGCATGGAAAATTCCCCAGGCGAGAAAGGTCCAGTTGGCTCCATGCCAGAATCCGCACAGGATGCAGACCACTGCCATGTTAAAGCAGGTCCTTACAATCCCTCGCCGGTTGCCGCCCAAAGGGATATAGAGATAGTCCCTGAACCACTGGCTCAGGGTGATATGCCAGCGACGCCAGAAATCGGTCACACTTATGGCGGAGTAGGGGCGGGTGAAATTTTCCGGAGTTTTAAATCCAAACAGCATGCCCAGGCCGATGGCCATGTCGGAATAGGCCGAGAAATCGAAATATATTTGGAGGGTGTAGGCAATCGCACCGAGCCAGGCCACTTTGGTATCCAGAAGCTCCAAATTGAGGCTAAATATAACGTCGGCAATTTGGCCGCAGGAGTTGGCGATCATCACTTTTTTGGCCAGGCCCCAGCAGAAGCGCAGGATACCCGTGTAGAAATTGTCCCACGACTCCCTGCGCTCCTTAAGTTGACTGCGAATATAGCTGTAGCGAACAATCGGCCCGGCGATTAATTGCGGAAACATGGCAATGTAAAGGGCAAAGTCAACAATATTCGTCATTGCAGGGCTTTCACCCCGGTATACGTCGATGATATAACTGAGTTTTTTAAATGTAAAAAACGAGATCCCGATCGGAAATATGACTTGCTTCCAATCAATGGGGAAATACCGGGAAATTACCAGGGCGCTGTTCAACTCAGCTACAAAAAAATTGCCGTATTTAAAATATATCAGAAGTCCCAGGTTAAAAATTACCGAAAGACACAACCACAATTTTTTTTGTCGGGCGACACGATCGATCAGCAGTCCGAGCAGGTAATCCGCCAAAGTGGATATTATGAGGATCAGAAGAAAATCGGCAGCACCGTAAAGGTAAAAAAGGTAGCTGAAAAAAAGAAGCACAGCATTGCGCAGCGCGGTGGGGGCCAGTAGCCGCTGTGCATAATAACAAATGATTACCGCCGGGAGAAAACTGAAAAGAAAAAAAGTGCTTGAAAATACCATTTGAGATAATACCTGGCCCATTTCGGAGCTGTCAAGATACGGTTACACCGAAGTTAAATCTAAAACCGATTCAGTTACAAATATTATATCTCAAATGGATGCGTTTTACAAAAACCGAAATTTACCCCTAACCTTCTTCCAAAACTCTGACTTCGTCGGTTCTTATCCGCAAGCGTTCACTCATATCCAGAGCGATATTGCGAACAAGCTTAACAGCTATTTCCGGGGTTTCGTTTTGTAAAACATCATATTCATCGGGGGAAAGTAAATATGTCTCTGAGTCTTCATCCGACCAGACATCGGCAGATCGTGGATTCCCGTCTAAAAATGCGATCTCCCCAAACGTCACCCCTGAGCTGTAGGTGATCAGGCGTTTATATCGCTCGCTTTCCGGCAGGTGGATCCTGACACTCACGGACCCTTTTGTCAGAAAGTATAAATTTCTATCGGTATCGCCTTCTCTGAGAATTATTTCTCCTTTTTTGAAAGTCCTAAAGATCAACTTTTGTTTCAGCGTGTGGATTTCTTCCTGGGTGAAATCCATGAAAATATCCATTTGCTCAAGTTGAATTCCGCCAAATGTTCCTGCGAGTTCAATTGATTGGGTCAGCACGTTATCTTCTGCCCATTCAAGGGCCGCATCGGTATCCGGGAAAAGACAATTTTCAGCGAACATATTATATACGCCTATTGCTTTGAGGAAATCCGATAATGAAGGGTGATCCGTCAGGTAACTGATCAGAAGAAATTTGCCGGATTCATTTATTTTTTTACTGATCTGACCTAAAATTTTGGCACCTGTGCTGTCAATCTCATCCACACGCTTCATATCAAGGATGCAATAGGTGTTGTGTTTCATTGCGCTCGCGACTTCCATTGCAAGATTATCGGCAGAGCCGAAAAATAGCGGACCCCGGAGTTCATAAACAATGATCCCTTTGCCTCTTTCCTTCAGCAAAATATTGTTTTTAATGCTACGAACCTTTTTAGAATGTATCTGATCGCCAAAATATTTCCTTTTTACGATGGATCTCCCCATTCTCACTACGAATAACCCCGACGCGATGGCGATACCGATTAAAACGGCAACAATGAGGTTAACGCACACCGTGATAACCGCCACAACAATGGTAACGGCAAGATTAGCGATAATTCTTTTTTGCTGATCACGAGCGTGCAACAGATTTCGAAATAAATCGAGCGTCCATTTATCAAACAACCCGAAACCAACAGATACGATTATGCCGGCAATCACGGCCAGGGGGATTTTTCCGATAATTGATCCCAAAGTCATCATCGTTAAAAGTATCAAAAGCCCGCAAACCAGACTTGAGAGACGGGTTCTGCCACCGGCTCTGTAATTAGCCATGTTGTGAAGCTCTGATCCTGCAGAAGGCAGGGCGGAGAAGAGGGAATTTATGATATTTCCGATGCCCTGGCCCATGAGTTCTCTGTTACTTTTGTGTCGGGTACCCGTAAAATTATCTGCAGCAACAGAACTCAGCAAAGACTCAAGGGAACCGATAGACCCGAGAACAAGTCCGGTAATAAAGATGCGCGGGAGGAGGTCAACGATATCGATGTCCGTGATTAATCCAGAAAGTTTCACGAAAATATCGGGTTCTGGCCATTGAAAATTAAAATTTCCGACGACCGGACCCAAGGCGGAAATGCCTCCGATCGTTTTCAGGGCGTAGAATACAGCTGTTCCGATTGCAAGCCCGACCAGCGAAGCGGGTACCGCTTTAAATAATCGCTTGGACAAAAAAACCGCAATAATGGTGGTCAACCCTACTAAAAGTGTATACGGTTGTACCACTGAAGGATTGGATAAGATTTCAATTATGGAAATGTGGTTGTTTGCGCCAATCAGCGCAGCGAACTGTTCATAAATGAGGATAATAGCAATCCCGTTCATGAATCCCGAAACAACCGGATAGGGAACATATTTGATTAGATTCCCCAGGCGCATAGCTCCGAAGCAAAACTGAATAATGCCACTTGCTAAAACACAGGTGGAGGCCAAACCGACAATGAGCACTTGTTGGGAGGCAGTGTCCGGAATTTGCAAATGCGCAGCCAAAGGGGCAACAAAAGAAGCAAGGAGGAGGGTAAGAGGCGCCTTCGGGGCGGTTATTTGTATATCGGTTCCGCCTATCAGCGAGGCGAAAATGCCCCCGAAGAGGCAGGCGTATAATCCTAACAAGGCAGCAGAGGGAAGAAATTCCGCGCCCAGAGGTTTATATACGATAATGCCGTATCCGATAGAGAGCGGTATGGAGATGATGGCTGCAGATATAGCACCGGAGAGATCCCCTCTGATATTCGACAGCAATTTATGGGAGTTCATAGGAATATAAAACGCACTTAACCGTTCTTCTCTCTATCAATACAGTCGTTAATTACTTTTTCTATTTCACCAGGTGATAACCGGCTGCCGGTTTTTCGTGGTGAGCCACCAATTATAGGGCTTCCACCCCAGCAATTTTTGTGTGATGACAAATTCTCAGCTTTATTCAAGGCTTCATAAATTCGTTTAACGGGAAATTTGACGAAAGGCGACATTTTTCCAATGGTATAAGTATAGAAACCCTCGCGGCCCTCAACCAGAGAGACATAGGCCTTTACTCCTTCAGAGAACAGTTTGGTGCGTGCGTAGGGCCCCCCCTCTAATATAAACTGCCATCCGGATCCGCCACCAATCGTCTCAAAGCGTGTATCCAGATCAATTTTTACGCATTGTCCGTTAATCGCGGAATCAATCCTGTCGCACACCGACCAGAGGATTTTCTCCATTTCATTTTTAGACATTTGGTAGATGCTTCCATCAGCCCTAGCTTTGGTATAAGGTTCATAAATCCATGCTTGCATACGTAGCAGTGGCCTTTTCGGATTAATCGGGTAGGCGCCGGCTGATGCATCCAGAATGTCTTCAAACATAATTAACTGAAAAATAACATTATCAATCCTTAACTTTATCAGCTTATTGGAATTTCTTAGCAGCCAGCAGGATAGGCAAACATCCTGGTCGACGTCATTGAAGAAGACATTAGCGTGGGGTTCGCCTTGCTGTTGAAATGTGTCGAACAGCCCCAGACAGATGTAAAAATATACCTGGGCGCACGTGCTGCGTGTGGCGATGCGGGCAACACCTTCATGATGATTAAAATTGGCATAAGGCCCTTGAATTGAAAATGTTGGCGGTCCCTTAACATAACCGTCAAGGGCAATGGAAAACGTAGGCTTTGAATCTACAAAATTCCCCCAGTTTAAAACAATTTTCGGCTCTAAGTAAAATCGAATCATGATAGACCCACCATAAAATCAACTAAAAAAACAGGCATTCCAATAGCTTTCTTTTATGAGGAAACTGGGTAACTGCGTATTAAAACTTAAGCCATGATCCAGCTAAAGAACTACCGGGGGCGGTACAAGGCGAAAACATGTTCGCGGCCCTCTCTCCCTTTGATGGGAATACTCCCTAAATCCTTTATTGAAATCTGATCCTGGACCAGTTTTGCAGTTTGTGAGCAGATAACAATTTTTTCTGAGAGTTCCTTGTTTGCAAGACCGGATAGACGGAAGGCCAAATTCGTACAATCACCGACCAGAGCCAAATCGGCTGCCCGTGAACCATAGTGAGACAGGGTCACCTTGCCGGTTGTAATCCCCCACCCCATCTGCAAATTATCAACTGCAATATTTTTTTTGGATAATTTAGATCGTATTTTTTCGGTCATCTGGGTTTGTTCGATGGCAGCCTGACAGGCCAGAACGGCCTGTGCGGCTATCGGTTCAACATTGTGATCCCAGAAGGCATAAACGGCGTCACCGGCATAGTCTTTGATGGTTCCCTTGAATTTGGTAATGATAGTGCTGAATGTTTCGATTATTTCTTTCATCAGGGCATAGACATCTGCTGAAGCATTTGCCTGTGAAAATGTTGTAAATTCCCTGACATCAGCTACAAGGTTGGTTACCACGACCTCGGCCGGGGTCACCCGGGTGAAATCAGTGAATACCGGCCTATCTTTAGCCGCGGTAAAATCGTCAGGGTAATTTACCTGACAGGAGAAATCTCCCAGGCTGACGCTATCCCCGTCCACAAGGGAACCGGATGAACCGGCGGCCATTCGGGTTCCGTTTATCCAGGTACCGTTTTTGCTCATATCGGTAATTTGAAGGTCATTTATACCGCGACTAATTACCGCATGATCTCTGGATACCTGTTCATGATTCACCAGAATTCTTTTTTGAGGGTTTACACCCTTGCAGCTTCGTCCGATAAACACCTTGTCAACAATTTCCAACTTCTGGGTTTGCGTGTCCTTATCAACCCATTCCAAATACGGATTTGCCATGATTTCGCCTTCAATTTATAGCTCTCAAACATAAGACACAGGATGAAAGTGAATCTAGATCAACCTGTTGGTAGACAAAATATATGCCTTTAATAAACGGCAGCCAGAACGACGGTGATATTATCTTTGCCGCCGGCCAATTTGGCCGTCTCAATCAGTTCTTCGACCTTACGGTGGATATCGATTCCGGAACACAAGATATCGCGAATTTGATCATCCGGGACCATGTCGGTTAAACCGTCTGAACATAGGAGAAACATATCCTCCGGGCGGGGTTTTCCTTTCAATAGATCAAGTTCAATCTCTTTTGTCAGACCCAGGGAACGGAAGATGACATTGCGCAACGGATGCTGTTTTATCTTGTCCCGGGTTATTAACCCCGCTTCCAGCTGCTGCTGGACAAACGTGTGATCCTGGGTGAGCTGTTCGAGCTGCTCGCTTCTTAAACAATAGGTGCGGCTGTCTCCAATATGACCGATAATAAACTCCTCATCAGAGAAAGCCAATAGCTCTGCCGTGCACCCCATTCCTTTGTGATCCGGATTTTGCGTTACATGCTTCAGAATGTTAGCGTTTGCCAGACGGAAGGCCTTTTGAACGCGATGCTTAATTTCTTTTCCGGAACGATCGGAATTGTCGGCAAACGTTTCTATTGTGCTTTCAGTAAAGATTTTACTGGCAAGCTCGCCTGCCGCGGCACCCCCTACACCGTCTGCGGCCAGACAGAAATACTGATCGGGACTTATAAAGAATGCATCCTCGTTGTTTTTACGTTTAAGTCCGATATCGGTTTTGCCGGCAAATTTTCTGCGGACCATATTGCACTCCTCCAGTAGCAGTTTAGGTTTTTTCTGGGGAGTTGCCGGTTTTCTTGAATTTCTTTCTCATAAAATCTGCAAGGTCGGCAATGTCAAAAGTAATTTTAAGCTCTTTTTTACATGCCAACAAATCATTGTATAAAGCAGAAGCATTCTGATATCGTCTACCTTTATCCTTTTCCAGGCATTTCATCACAATGCGGTTTACTTCTTCCGGAAGATCCGGCATGGATTTTGTCAAAGGATCAATTTCTTTTATTGGAATCGTCCGGATTGCCTCAACATCGTTGCTAAACTTGTACACTCTTTTGCCGGTAAGCGTTTCATAAAAGACAAGGCCCAGCGCGTAAATATCTGCCTGCTGGTCAATAGATTCTCCAAGGGCCTGTTCCGGTGACAAATAGGCCAGCTTGCCTTTGACGACGCCGGCCTGGGTAAAGCTCGGCTCGGATCGGGCCTTGGAAATTCCAAAATCACTGATCTTGACCTCACCTTGATAGGAAATCAGCATATTTTGCGGACTGATATCCCGATGAACAATATTAAACGCGTTTCCCTTTTCATCCCGCTTCGTATGAGAATAATCCAGGCCCTTGCAGATTTGTAATATAATGAAAACGGTCTGCTCAACAGTGAGGCCCTGATTCATGGCTGAAAGGATTTCTCCCAGATCCTTCCCGTTGATGTATTCCATTGCAATAAAATAAGCGTTTTCAATTTTTCCGTAATCAAAGATTTGAACAATATTAGGATGTTGCAACAAGGCAGCCAGCCGCGCTTCACGGGTGAACATTTTGATAAAATCCTTATTGCCTGCCAGGTGCGGTAGAATTCGTTTAATTGCAACTTTTCTTCGAAAACCGTCCCTGCGAACGTAATCCGCAAGAAACAGTTCCGCCATACCTCCTCGGGCAATTTTTTGTTGTAAGAGATACGGCCCGATCCGCTGCATGCTTTTTATATCCTGGCTGATTTTAAGGGCTTTGGCTTTTGCCCTGCGGTCCAGCCAGACTAAAACGACACCCAGAAAAATGATCGACAGGATGATTCCGGACAGATAAAAGTATCGCGATCGATTAAGACCCTGATTAAGGGGAGCAGCGGATAGAGCGACCCCAACCCTTCCTATCTCAACCTCGGAGAAAATAATATTTTTAAAAAAACCGATTACGCTTGTATTGTCCGGTGAGAAACCGGTTGTGATCGATATGCCGTCGATCGTATGGATTGTTTTTTCATTTTTCATCTGCTCAAATTTTTTATTTGCCATATCTGTGTCTGTGTGAGCCAGGATGTAATTATTGTGATCCATAATCACAGCAAACTTCAGATCCGTAACAGTCTGCAATTCTTGGACGGCGACATTGAGTGATAAAATGTCTTTTTCCAGGACGAAGGGCCCGCTTTTGATCGCCAGATTTTGAGCCTCCGAAAGTCCCTCTTGATACAGGGCATCATTCATCCGTATCGCGGTGAAGTGATAAATAAAAAAGCCGGCAATATTAGCCACTAGCCAAATCACCAGGCTAATGGCCAGGGCCTTTCGATTACGTTCTATGAACCCTATTTTTGTTATGCTCTTCATACCCCTGGAAAATTTTGTAAAAGCACTCGTTGAAACTTCCTTCACTTTTACCACCGTCATCGTGGCAATATCACTGACAAGCATGGAACACCTCCTTTCCCGCTCCTATCAGGTGTCAGCGGCCAGTTTTTTAATAATTTCGGCGCAGCGCTCTGTAATCTGGCGTCGCATCCAGGAAAGATCTTCTTTGCTTGCAAGATCGTTAATATCGATTCTTTTGCCGTCGGCAACACGGCCGGTGTTTGACCCGTCCTTGGCGTTCCCGATGGTCAATAGCCGCTCAAGGTTTGAACGATGGAATACCTTGTCGGAAAAAGGCTTTTGGGTCTCGCATAAAGGGCAGACCACAAGGGCGTCATTCCCGGTTGAGTTTATCGTGGAGTAGGACCGTTTATAATTGAAGGCTTTCAATAAAAATTCGCTGGTTGATCGGTAGCCAAAAACCAGAATAAAAATCAATAAAACCAAACAGCTTAAGCCCGCAATGATCAGAAATATATTTCTGGTTTGATACATTTGGCCGGTTGACAGCCCGATAAAAATTTCTCCAATTTTAGTACCGGCGTAGGTGACTTCTGAGGCAAAGTTAAGAAATTTTGCGTGGCTTGCAAATCCGCCCTCCCAAATAGAAACCTTTTCAACCGTGTCGGCAGCGTCTGTCATGTCCGGCATTAGATGTCCGGTACCGGTGAAAGCAATGACTTTATTGCGATGATCGACGACCAATGCATAAATAACATCTTTCTTGTTGGCGGCATCGGTCAACAGGCTGTGAATTTTCTGGTCATTATTTTCCAATAGAGGCAGGCTGACAAGCTCAGAGAACGCGTGCGTCATTTTGATTCCTGAATTTGTTAACCTGTTTTTATGGCGATCTGAGCGGAAAGAAATAATCGAGTAGCCTAACAGCATTGCTAACCACCAGATCACAATGCCATAGATGACATAGCGGGTGTTTAAACGGAAGCCCGGTCGTTGGATAGAATCCATTCGGAAATTTCCCCCGTTAGGGTGTTGCGTAACGGCCCCGGTGTGCTGGCCGTTTTGAATAGGTGCTGGTGGATCTATTTGAAAAAGCAAGCTTTATTTGTTAATCTTATTAAAATATTATGGTCAAAAAGTAATGTCAAGTAATTTACCGGTCGGAGATTTCCATAATTTGATGGTTTAACGCCTGTGTGCCGATCCCAAAGATCTTTTTTTTAGGCTTGAAATCGTGATATAATAATTAAATTGACAAGAAGCTCATAATCAGATTAATGATTATAGGCTAAATACTCTGCGGGCAAGCGCTCCGGCGATGGTCGGCAGGAATATTCATCAGGTAGTGCTCCACGGACCTTTATCCTTGTGCTCATATTTTTTCCGAGGATTAGCATGTTATCTTTAGGTATATCTCAAGCGCAGGCAGAGCGACGCTCCGAAATCACCAGAATAATCTTTTTAGGCGTTCTTATGGGGATAGGGTCGCTTTTTTTCTACTCCTGTGTCCCTACCAGCACGGCGGTTCGGTCTCCGGAGAACAACCTGTTTCGATCCGAAGATTACATCGTTTATATGCTTCAGGACAACCAAACATCCGCTGAACTGGCGCAAGCATTTTTGGGAGACCAAAAAAAGTCGTGGATGATTGAGGAAGCCAATCCAGGGGTTCGCTATGGCAGGGGCAACGAGATTGTGATTCCACTGAAAGAAAGAAACAAGGGGGGATTAAGCGCTGATGGATTTCAAACGATTCCGATATTGACCTATCATCGATTTGCTGAAAGTTGCAACTCCCCTCTGTGCATGCCCAGGAAAACCTTTGAACTTCAAATGAGATATTTGAGGGAAAATGATTATCATGTGATCACTGCCGAAGAGCTTATGGCTTATCTTGAATACCGCCAGGGTCTTCCGAAAAAATCTGTCCTCATCACGATGGATGACGGATATCGTTCCGTCTATAATATAGCCTATCCGATTCTCAAAGAATTCGGATATACGGCCACTCTGTTCGTCTATACAAGTTTTGTCGGTGTTTCCAAAATGGCCATCACCTGGAACCAGCTAAAAGAGATGAAGGCAGACGGTTTTATGATCGGCTCGCACACAATTTTTCACAGTGATCTCACCCAGCCCAAAGAGGGCGAGCCCGAGCCGGAATTTATGGCCAGGATCAAAGAGGAATTATATGGGTCCAAAAAAATTCTGGATCAAAAATTGGAGCAAAAGACTTTTTTTCTAGCCTACCCCTTCGGTTATTATGATCAAAGGTCAATTCAGATGGCCCGAAAAGCGGGCTACAAAGTGGCCATGTCAGTTAAAAGAGGCGGTAATCCGTTTTTCGCAAACCCTCTGGTTTTGAGAAGAGACCAGGTACTTAAAAGAGACATGCCTTCATTCAGGTCCAGACTGAAAACGTTTAATCACCTTTCACTAAAGTGAGAAAACCATGAAACATAAAACGGGACTTATTGGCGTCATCTTGGTGCTGGCATTGGCTGTCGGCTGTGCAGGGCTCGGTAAAAAATCATCCGCCCAACTCGCTGAAGAATATGCGGCAAAGGCAAAGGCTTATGAAGGCCAGGGTGAAATGGTTGAGGCGTTAGAACAATATAAACTGGTGCTTACGGTGGATCCGGAAAATCAACTGGCTAAAGAAAAAAGCACCGTACTTGGGCAGAAACTCCACATAATGGCTGAGGAGCATTATCAGATCGGTCTTAAATCTTACAACCGAGGCCAATACCGTGGGGCGCGAAAAGAGTTTTTAACAGCGTTGCGGTATAATCCGGAACACGCAGAAGCAAAAGACAAATTGACGGCTACCAAAAAAGAGATTGAGCAGGTCACAAGGTACATCGTGCACACCTTGCAACCGAACGAAACCATTTCAACCCTAGCCGATAAATACTACGGTGATTACCGCAAATTTCATCTCATCGCCGAATACAATGAGCTGGAGGATGCAACCAAAGTCACTGTCGGACAGGAGATTAAAATTCCCGTGCTCGAGGGAATGCCGATTGTTGTAGACCGAGCGGCAATAAAAACAGATAGCGGTGAAACATCTGAATCTATGCCCGGTGAGATTATCACTGTAAAAGGCTACATCACCCATAGCGTTCAAACCGGGGAGACCCTTTCTAAACTGGCGCAAATGTACTACGGCGATTTAATGAAATATCCTATCATCGCCAAATTTAACAATCTGGAAGACGGAGTATCCGTAAGGGTTGGGCAGGAACTTAAAATTCCTGAAGTTGAAGGGCTTCCCTTTTTGGCACAAGGCAGGGAAGCGGAGGCCAAAGTGGCCAGCATTCCCCCCCCAATGCCGGCGGCCGAAGAAGAAGCGGCAAAGAAGCCTGAAGAAGAAACGGCTAAGAAGCCCGAAAAAGAAGCGGCCGATAAAGAACCAGTAACGATTGAGGATCCGATAGCAAACTATCGGGAGCTTGGCATTGAACTTTTTAAAAATAAGGAATATGTCGACGCAATTGCTGAATTCAACAAAGTTTTAAACGTGCGTCCCAAGGATTCTGTGTCCCGGGAATATCTCGCCAGGTCGCATTTTCAGTACGGGTTGGTTCTTTATGGCCAAGAGGATTATCTGGGCGCTCGAGATGAATTTGAAGCATCTTTGAAAACCGATAAAAATTGCGACAAATGTGAGATCAATATCCGCAAATCTGAGGATGCATATAAAGAGGTTCACTACAATAAGGGCCGGGCATATTTTGGAGATCAGAAATTACCGGAAGCCATTCAGGAATGGGAAACGGTCTATGAACTCGACCCGAATTACAAAAATGTGAAAAAAAACCTTGCGAAAGCCAAAAATCTGAATGAGCGTTTGGAGAGCATTAAGAAAAGCAAAGCCAAAGAGAATAAGCAGTAAACTCTTGGTCATCATATCATCTGTGCCGCCGGTATAGTAAAAAAGCCCGTACCACACCCCACCTCTAATGAGGTCTGTCCAGGCTCAATGTTAGTTCCTCGCAGGTTTCTCACCGGGTCGAGGAGCCAGCGTCGAAGTCTGCTCCCCATTATTATTTCAGCTGGTCTGAAGAGCCAATTCAAAATCCTTAAATTACCCAGGTCTTCTGTGTTCATTTTTTTCTCTTGAAATTAAAGAAGTTATCACAAGACCTGATCCTATTCCTATTAGAATAGACGCAACAAAAAATAGGATTGATGTCCTAAGAAATATGAATCCAACACCGATACCTATAAGTGTCGTTCCTCCAATGACCCAAGGACTCTTATCGTCTTTTTTATTCATTTTAATTTCCTCATTTAATTATTATATACAACAGGCTTAGTAATGAAAGATGAAAACCAAACCAAACCAGAATCACATCGATAATCTCGGAGAATATTCCACCTAAATATTATTCTGAAATATCACAACCAAAAAGGATCACCATCATTTTACCCGCAAGACCTTTTTGTCTATCTTGCCCACGGCCGTAAGGGGCATTTCTTCTATAATTTCAATTATTTTAGGAGCTTCATAAGGGGCGACCTTTTCCTTTGCAAAAGCTTTAATATCTTCCTTCAAAGATTCCTCGTTGCCGTCAAAACTGAAGGCCGGATCAATTTGTATATAAGCCTTGACAATCTCAGAACCGGGCCGCTCGGGATTTTCTTCGCCGATGAGCGCCAGCATACTGATGGCCGGATGTTTGGAGAGCACATCTTCCACTTTGCTGGAAAAAACTTTGAAGCCCCCCACAATAATCATGTCTTTGGTGCGGTCGACGATGGTCAGGTAGCCGTCTTCATCCATTATGTACTTTCCACATATCTTCGTCGGTGAAGCACTTCTCGGCAGCCTCCTTATAGTTGGTGGCATCCAGCTCGACATTTCGCACTTCGGCCGCGCCTTGCAGGACTTCCTGGTAGTATTCGTGCTGGATCAGCAAATTCATGATCTCGTTGGTGCCGGTCCATATCTGGCATAGCCGAATGTCTCTGACCGTTTTTTCAATGGGATAGATGTCGGTGTAGCCGATGCCACCCATGATCTGCATGGCCTGGTTGGCAATCTCCCAGCCGGCATCGGTGGCAAAGCGTTTGGCCTCGCTGACAATTCTGCGAACATTGGGTGCGTCGGCATCCACCGCCCTGGCGGCCATGTATACCAGGGCCCGGGCGGCATCCAGCCGGGTGATGGCATCGGCCACCATGAATTGGACTGCCTGAAAGCGCCGGATGGCCTGCCCGAAAGCGTGCCGTTTCTCACTGTATTTAACCGCGACTTCAAGCGCCGCCCGCACGCCCAGAGCCGCAGCGGCGCTTGTCAAGCGCTCGGGAATCATCATTTGGTGAAATACCAGCGCTCCACCGTGCAGCTCGCCGATCAAATTTTCTTTGGGGACCTTGACGTCGCGGAAGACAAGCCGACCGGTGCCGCCGCCCCTGGTGCCCAGGAGCCCATACTGATATTCGGCTTCCACACCCGGTCCGCGCTCAACCATTAAGGCGCTGATGCGTTGATATTTGTGCGAGCTGTCATCAAAGTTGGTGCGGCAATACACCAGGAATACATCCGCCTCGGTGGCCCCCACCACAAACCGCTTTTGCCCGTTGATCACAAAATGATCCCCTTTGTCCAGCGCGCGGGTAGTGGCCCCGAAAAAATCCGATCCACCCCGGGGTTCGGTAAGCGCCTCAGCGCTGATCATCTTACCCTTTAAGATGGGCTTTAGAAAGCGCTCTTTTTGTTCGTCGGTGCCGAATACCTGCAGGGCTTCACCGACAATGGAAGGCATCACAAAGGCGCAGCCCAGGGTATTACCCAGAACGCCGATTTCCTCTTCGGCGATGACTTCAGATGTCCACGGCAGGCCGCGTCCGCCCCATCTGGGATCAAACCGCAACCCCAGCAGGTTGTGGGCGGCCAGGTTTTCAACGTATTCCCGCGGGTATTGGATTTCATCCCGATCCAGGGCCCGGATAAAATCATGGGAAACCTCATCTCGCACAAATTTGCGGACCTCCTGCTGGAGCGCCCTTTCCTCTTCAGTCATTAATGGCTGGTAAAACATGGCTCCCTCCTTTCAAAAAAAACAAACAGGTGTTCTATTGAGCGAATCTTGCTCAGTTGGACGCCTAGTCTTCCAGTTGAGTCAATTCGCTTCCCCGTCGCGATACATAGATGTGAGAAAATTCTGAGCCCTCTGCCGCGCCATGCCAGTGCTTCTCTCCGGCGGAGATCAGCACTACATCGCCGACAGTGATTTCTTTTTTCTCTGTTTCTGTGGCGATGTAGCCTTGGCCGGATGTGACGATGAGCACCTGCTCGCTGTTGTGGGCGTGAAACTTGTTGCGAACGCCTTTGCCGAAGTTGACAACGTTGACGTTGAATTCTTTACTGTCCGGCAGCAACACCTGCCGGCTGACCTCCGGCTTGGTGAACAGCCGGCTTTCAAAGGTTTCTTTGACCACCGTATTCATTTTGATTACCTGCATTGTTGTCTCCTATTTAATTTCGTATAGCTACCTGTTGCAAAGGGGGGCGCCGGCAGATAGAAGGACGATGCCCACGAAATCCAATTTAATCAAAGCCGGTTATCTGGAAAGAACAACTCGTTTAGGTATGGCTACTGATCTGGTTTTTTAAGAAACAGAGATGAAAGCATTCCGGCCAGTGATATCCCGCCGGCCACCAGAAACGGCATGGTAAAGGATTGGGTGGTATCTGCCAAATAACCTCCCAACGCCGGTCCCAGGGCCTGGCCGATTCCGAAAAACAGGGTGATGAATCCCAGCCCTGCAGGCGCCAGGCGCGGTCCCACAAGATCACCGGCGGCGGCCGCCATTATTGTCGGAATACTCCAGGCGGTCAGCCCGAACATAACCGCTGATAGATAGACACCGAATTTGGCTCTAACCAGGGCATAGATAATGTAAGAGAGTCCGAGGACCAGGTAGGCTAAGGCGGCGCCTTTGTTTCTTCCCAGACGGTCGGAGATGCCGCCCCAGATCACGCCGCAAAAAATGCTCAATCCCCCGACCAGGGCCCACAGCCCCCCGGCCGCTTCCTGGGTAAAACCCATTTCCTCAACCAGATAAGCGGCGAAAAACACCATGTAAATAATGTAGGACAGACCATAGAAGAAATACACCGCACCCAGGTACCACACCGAACCTAACTTAATAACACCGGTCCACTGAAGGGAGGGCACCTTTTTTGCTTCCGAAGAAGTCACTGCTGGAGGGACTTGCGTTTTTTCTGTGCCCACCTGCTGCAATCCCATTTGATCCGGGCTGTTGCGCACAAATCCGTAAATGATCCCGGAAATTACCAGCACCGCGCCCCCCAGAATGTACCAGGATAACCGCCAGCCGTTTTGACCGAAGGCGGCCAATATAGGCGGTACTACCAGACCCGAAATAAGGGTACCGGCCCCGATGCCGCCGGAGACAATCCCGGTGGCAAAGCCACGCTTTTTCATGGTAAACCAGGCCGAACCCAGGGCCATGGCGGGCACAAACGCGGCGCCGTTGCCCAGACCGGTCAAAAGGCGCATGGCAAAGGCAGAACCAAACGATTGCGCCAGGCCGGTTAAAACCATGGTCACCCCCATGAGGACCAGGGCCAGGGTGATGACAAGGCGCGTTCCGAAGTGAGCGGCCAGAAAACCCCCGATGATGGCCATGGTCAAGTAGCCGATAAAATTTCCGGTGCCCAACAGGCCCAGCTGGGTGTAGTTGAACTGGAGACCGTCTTTCATGGCCGGAAGGATGATGGTGTAAGACATTCGACCGAATCCATGGGCGGCGATGGTGGTTAGAAGCCCCATGAAAATGACGACCCAACCGTAGTGGATTCTACCCGCAGCTTTCATTCTGTCTCCCCTCTTTACAGTGAATATTTTCTGGATTTCCTAATTTTTAACGATACATCACCGATGGAAAATATTAAATAATAAAATCTAATTCAAATTTTATCTTGATTTCCCCTTTAATTTATTGATATTTCTGTAAATTGTATTTTACCAGCAATCCAGGATTTCCTGGAAACAAGGATTTTTTTATGATGAGCAAATTTGAAAAAAAGCTGGTTGTCGCTGCCCTTGTGTTCGTTGCCATTTATCTGGGGGCGGCAGCCATTACCATTCATACACGGATAACCCAGGAAGAAAAAATAGAGCGGTTTGAGTCCCCGGATTTAACTCCCGCCGAAGGTCAATTGTTAATCGCCGAATTGTTTCTTCCGGTCATGATAATTTTCACCCTCACCATCTGTTTTATCATCGTAAGAAAACAGCGGGCAAATAAATTGCTTAAAATGGAAAAAGAAGAGAAGGCCGAAGAAAAGATCGAAAAACTCCGGTAATACATTCATTCATTGAAAAACCCAAGGAGATCTGCGGTCGAAGTGTTTTGTATGTGGTATTCAGTGTTTGGTGATTTGACAGTGACAGCGCAGGGCGAAGACAAAATCCAACACAAAAAACAAAACACCAAACACCCCATGAATTCGACTCCTTCGAATTCATGGGCCTAACTTTCAATGAATTTTGCTTCCATCCATCCTTTCTTATCATAATTTTCAGGCAAATATTTAAGGGCTTTGCCATTTAGCAGTTTCATGAACACCTGACCCCACTGTAAGAAGAAGGTTGGCTGGGACTTGTCCTGCGGTATGGCTACCAGGTCCGGATGCCGGGTCAGGGCCGATGTGTTGACACTTCCTTTTTCCCAGATGAATTTGGTTTTTTGGGATCGGCGGCTATATTCTTGGTTGACGCCGTTGGCCTCTGCACCGGAAAGTACGGTAAAATAATAACCTTTAAATGGTTTAGCCTTGTAGCCAAAGCGTCTTTGCCCGGCGGGATCCGCATGGGCGATATCCTTGCCGAACAGCTTCATGGGTTGCTTGCCATCGCGATAATAAAGGTAGTACAATCCTGCCAGATCATCCCCGTAATAGGAGCGATCTTTGCGACGTGCGCGGTCGACTGACTTCATAGTTGTGACGATATCCCGGTGATTGTCAATGGTGCGCTTGTATTTTTGATAGATTTTATCATCCAGGGGCCTTTGCTTGATATCGAATTTAATTTTCTTTTTCAGGGTTTTGGTCGAGAGATCCATTTCAAAACTGGCCGCCTGCCCCCAGAAATATATTTTACGTTTACCCCCTTTGCTGCTGGAGCGGTTACCCTGTTTGAGCCGTTTACCAAAACTATCGTACGCCATCACCTGGATAATTTGGGATTGGCCTGTACTGTAGCTGATTTCATTCTGGTTAAAACTGACTGTGACCCGTTCACCCGATGGAAGGTTCCGGGTTTGAGACTGACCACCTTCTTTTTTGGTAAAGATCAGCCGCTTGATATCTGTTCTAATTTTCAGTTGAACCATGCCGAAGACAGCGCCGGCATTGGCCAGCTGGCCCTTTTCCAGTCTAAAGCTTATATCTTGTATACCTTGAAGGGCGGTGCCAGTCAAAAACTGTGGCTGGTTGTGGCCGAAAAAATGAACCTCCCAGTCAGCCCGGCCGCTGAAGGGTCCTTTGGCTAGCTGAATTTCAAGATTATCGGCCCTCCCGCGCTTGCCGGCGTCTCTCCATGTGACCGCAAGGTTCTCTAAATCCTGAGTTGAAAAGTCGCTGTAGGTCGGCGCCGGGTGATGATTATATCGAATACGTTTTGAGCTTTCCGGTTTGCGCGACAATCTGAGTTCTTGGCCACCGTTTAAATCCACCTCAAGTTCAAAAGGGCATTCAAGCATACTGGCGGCGACAACCACTTTGAGCCGGTCAATAATACCCTGAAACCGCGTGGATACCGAGGAAGAGGCGCTCATGGATTCCCTGGCTGCCAGGGCCTTGCCGGTTTTATCATACGCTATCAGCCGCACAGATTTTCCTCCGGAGTATGTTATATCGGCAACGTCTTTTTCAAGACGGCCGAGGGTGACCTGAATACCGCCGGATTTTTTCAGACGGCCTTTTTCTTCTCCGCTGTTGAATTCAAGTATCTGCAGTGCATCCGGCAGCAACAGCATAAATTGAATTCGGGCCGTTCCCAGCGATTCCGGCGGCGTTCCGTTTTTGACACTCAAAAAAATACTGCCGGGAAGTGCACGGCCGGGGTTGATTGTGGGGTTAAATTTGTTTTCCTCAGCCCGCTGAATATCCTTACCATCCGGCGATTGAATGGATCGCACTTCATAGGTTAATTCCGCCAGGGCGGCATTGGGAATGTTAACCGAATCCAGGTCAAGGGCCATCCGGGGATTTTCACCAAAACTCCAGAAATGTCCCGGGAAAAGA
>Ga0265303_10000396_pt1 | contig 24210 bp, 28 predicted proteins | sample Helome_2_FD_192494 | JGI IMG/M metagenome (GOLD analysis project Ga0265303, IMG submission 192494) | Marine sediment microbial communities from subtidal zone of North Sea - Hel_20160317 (Illumina Assembly) | ecosystem: Environmental > Aquatic > Marine > Subtidal zone > Sediment ... | reverse complement strand
CGGAGTAGTGCTTGTATTTGAATTTGTACCGAGCAACCACCCCGCTGCCATCCAGCACGAACACCTGAGCCGAGTAGCGAATCTTTGTGGGGTCTTGGCGACCATACCCTTGAATAGTGGTCACCACAGGGACAACCACCATCCCCTTGCTGAAAAACTTTTGTCGACGAGCCCACTTCAAAGCATCAGGGGTCTGATGTCTATCGCGCATCTGCACGAGCAGATATTTGGCCTGCCGGTCACTCTTCCACTCACCATTGTTGTATTTGATGAGAGAGTTGAGCGACTTTGACATATCATCGCTCGCTAGTGCTTCGGTCAGGTACTCAGAAAGTCTCATTCCGTGGCCTCATCTATCGCTGCCGCGACCCCTATGGTCAGAGCTGCACCCGTCACCAGACCGAATGCCAGACCAACCAACCCCTTGTTTCGCTCCCACCAAGACCGCCGCGCCTTGATTCGCCACTCGACGATTTCATCATCAGCCGCTTTCAGATGCCGCTCGTACACTTCCCGCTCACGGTCCATGGTTCGGAGGTCCACCCCATAGAGCCCTCTGATTTCGTCATAGGCCACCTTGAGACGCGACGTGTGCAGCGCCGTCTCATATGACATCAGAATGCCAGGCTCTGTTTTCTGAGGAAAATCTGAGCCCTCTACGGTGCATTCACTCACCGCCACAACGAGGTGTTGCTCGGGCGGTGGCTTCTCTGGCACATCTGGGAGCTCGGAATAGAACAGGGGCTCAGGTACTAGATGCCCCTCGAATTCGTCATCATCAGGACGTTGAGCTCCACCACAAGCCATGGTGAGACACAGAGCAATGGCGACGAAGATTCTCATAGACCAGTCTCAGCCCGCTCCATCCCTCTCGGGTCGGTTCGTTTGAGCCACGCCAGAGCACCCTGATAGGTCTTGAAATCCTGAGACCGTGTGGCCGTCATCGCCGTGTAGAGCCCAGCAGAACCAGTGTTGCGCGTAATGGCCAGCTTGCGCCCCTGGTCGAAGGTCTTGCTCTCGCCCGGTTTCAGAGGTGAACTCTTTTTCTTTTTGGCCTCAGCCATCATGAAGATTGACGAGCTCTCACCAGGCTCAAACAGCAATCGGCGCCCCTCACCGTTCCATGTGAAACGTGTCCCATCGACACCTAAATCGAACGCCTCGGAAATCCACTCAGGGGTCTCGCCCTCAAAATCATAGACCGCCGTACCGTCACCCAGGGTGTGGATGACAGACTGCCCCATCAGCCAGTCCACCGCCTCGTTCATGTCGCCAGGAGAGGCCCACTCCTTTTTCAACCCCCTTTTGACCGCCTCATAATGTTCTCTTGAGACATAATTCATATGAGCATCAGATATTGCCCAGAGAGAAAACCCCATGACATCAATCTTGATTGCGTCACTTGGCTTATAACCCGGAAGCATTTTCGCCGCAGAAACAGCCTCACGCTTTGACATAAACTGAGCAGCCCTTCGAGGGTCCTTTGTTGTCTGCTCAGATTCCGCCATTGCAACAACTGGACCTGAAGCCCACTCCTTTTTCTCTTTGCCCGTGGTCTTCATCCACTTACCGAACACCATTTTCATGCCCTTTTTGACCCCGTGCTTGGCGAGCGCTTTGACCGCCTTTTTGCCCCCTTTTTTCAAGACCTCTTTGGCCTTGCTGGGGTCATCAGCAATCTTGCCCAACGCCTTGCTGGCGATGTTCTTTAGATTCTGCTTGATATCGTCAGAATCCTCTTCGTCGTCGTCGTCATCTTGGGGCTTTGGCTCTGGTTCTTTTTTCGGAGTCTTGGCCTTGGGCTCCTTTTTTGGGGTCTTTGGCTTCGCCTTGCCCTTTTTGCTCTTTGTGGACTTCTTGGCCTTGGGCTTGGCTTTCGCCTCATCCCCAGGCGCTTCTTTGGGGTCTGTGGGCGCTTTCTCTTTTGGTTTGGCCTTGGCCTTGCGAGTCTTCTTTGGGGGCTTCTCGTCGGGCTCAGGCTTATCCTTGGCCCCCTTCGGTTGCGGGGGCTCTGCTGGCTCTTTCTTCTCTTTGGCCTTGATTCTCTTTTTCAACTCAGCCGCGCTGGTCGAAATGGCCTGTTTGCCCCCCTCTTTTGCGGCACCCAGAGCAGCCTGACCCACCGCCTTGAGTGCCTTTTTCGCCGCACCCTTGAGCCAGTCAAGAAACCCTTCCTCGAGCTCCATCGACACACCCAGCTCGTCGATGGCTTCATCAACCATCGGTGCGTCCTCTTCGGTGAGTCCATAGGGGGCGAGTATCCCCACGAAAGCCTCAGCAAGCGTCTCGGGCGAAAACTCCCCAGCTCTCATGTCATGAATGACATCTTCGGTCAGGACACCCAGCAGGTCATCCTCGGAAAGAACAAAGACCGCTTCTTCTAGCTCTTGTGAAAGCCTCATGCTACCGACCCCTCTATCCCACCCGCGGGCTCACTGGGAATGACCCCATCTGGTCTCGCCCGCTCCTGCTGCACCTTGGACTCAATCAGGTTGACCAGTTCATCTTGCGCAATCCTATCAATTCCAGAGGATTCAATCTGCCTCTGAACATAATCAACAGCAGATTGCAACCTCTCGGCACCCTCGGTTTTGACCCCGCCGACACGAAGCGCCTTGCGAGCCTGCTCCTCAGCGAACGCGACACCAGAGACCACGAACCCGTCCACCAATTTCGATGCAGACTCTTGCTTCTCGAGGTCCCACTTCTTGCCGAGCTTCCGCACGAGCCACGCACCCAGCACACCCAAGATAGCGGTGACCAGGGGGGCGCTGAGCTGCACAAGGGAATCAAGCAGCACCATCCACCACGTCTGCGCTTGCTCAGCCACACTCAGATTCACGTCCACCGGGGGACATGTGCAGGGTTGCCCCCACACCATCGAAGGGACGAGCAACACAATAATGACGAACGGGAAGGCTCTGAGGGTTGGGCTCACGGTCAGCCTCCAGATATGTCACGCCGTAGGACACTGATGAGTCGGGGAGCTCGCACAGCGCCTACGGCGTGAAACCAGAACAAAATCGAGGCTTGTGGACTACGCGACTTCGTTGGCCTCATCTTCGATGTTGGAGTCATTCGCATCAACCGCAACCGCTAGGGTCGCGAGACCTTTTTTCACAAGGTCGTCGAGATACATGGATGCCTTGTATCCCGTGATGTCCCCTCGAGCCACGAGGTCCGACATGGACACGCCGAGCACGACGTTTCCAGATGGCGCGATAGTCTGCTCGGGCACGCAAAAGCGGAACCCTATGTCCAGGCTATCGGTCGCAGAAGCATTTGTGATGGTCAGCAACATGGTCTATCTCCTCACTTCGGGCTCCCACCGGACCCCGCCATTGAAAGCTCGCCTACCTTACCATAGGCAACGCAACCCTGGGATAATTCAGGCCACTTTGCGCCAGCCCTCTGGACCAATGACCCGTCCCAAACTCACAGACATCTTGGCAAGAATATCACCACTGAGTTTTCGACCAAACAACAGGCGCGAAAAGGCCCCAAAAAACGACGGGAGCGCTTCCGCCCCGCCTCCCCACGTCTCTGCATCCCTACCATCGAAATACTTCCACCAGAGCCGCTCGCCGAACGCCCTGCCTATGTCTTTTCTTCGGTCCTGCGTGCGCGTAGGGTTGGCGATGAACGAATCAGAGAACAGGTCATAGGTCATTGCGCTGCCCGGTGACGCGGACTGGTCGAGCAGCACCTTTCCCGTGCCAATTTTCTTTACAAGTCCAATCTTTTCAATGACATCAGTTGCCTTTTTGAGAACATTAAGGAATGGCTTGGCTTCCTTTTTCGTGTACCCCCACCGATTGACGAGAATCAGCCCACCCACCCCGAAAGTCTCGGGTGTATTACCGAGGCCCTTTTTCAGAAGCTCCTCGAGCACCTTGACCTGATTTGCGAGGGCTCGCACCGCCTTGCCTGCTGGTCGGGCGGTAGTCTGAGCTCTTCGCACGTTGTGAGACAGCCTCACGAGGTCATCACGCACACGCCTGACCTCTGGACGAGTGCCCACGAGCTCGTCACTGAGGGGCAATGTCAGCCGCGCCAGCGCCATGAGTTTCTGGCGGCGAGTCCCCACCACACTGATGGCCACTCCCACCTCATCGAGCTCTCGATAAACTTGCTTGAGGTTTTTCATGTCTCACAGGTTGTGCTGTAGCCAAGACGCGAGTTGCTTTCGCGCTTCGGCGGGATGATTCGACCCAATGGCCTCGATTTGGTCGAGCTGCTGATTCTTTTCTGCCGCGGTGGCCTTCACTCGAGCCTTTTCAATTTCGCCCTCAAGACGAACCCGCTCAACCCGCTCCTGAGCTCGGTCTTTGAACGTCTTCGGGGGAAGTCCAATATTCGGTGTGTCTCGTTTGGACCTCGGTATCATGAGCCAGAACACAAACCCCGCCGCGGTGGCTGCACCTGCAACCAAGGTCCACCACCACCGCTTGAGCCACCTCCAAACAGCAATCACATGTCACCCCGTGATGAGATGGCGAGGGTCTTTTGGGGGTATGTTGTCAGTAAGCAACCCCCGGCCCTGCTCATCGACGATTGCCTGATACGAGCAGGACTGGCAAAAAAGCCGCCGCTTCCCCTCTCCCAAAGCCTCAACCAAAATCGTTGTTTTCCCACACTGTGGACACTCTTTCATCACCTACACCTCTTGCTCGGTATCTGCGTCTTGGGCAACCGACGCATCAATCTCAGTTTTTCCCTTTGAGACATGATGCACCATATCTCATCGAGCTGAACACTGTCCTCACCCACTCTAATCTCTTCCGCCGCTAATTCCATGCGCTTTGCCACTGCATTGAATTTGACCGGAAGGTTCTTTGTGGTCTCCTGGAGCTCCTCAATCTTCGTTCGGATTTTGGTCTGCTCTTGGGTCAGATGCCGCACCTCGTTGGTGGTCACCTTGTACGAGGCATACCACCCCACGATAGCCCCAATGACCACGACCGCGGCCCCCATGAGCCAATAGACGAATTTTGACTGTCCCTGTTTGAGCTCGACAATATCAGTTACCGCCGCAACCACGTCTTTTCGTGCCTCAGCAACCCCCAGCGCGTGCTGTTTGCTCTCTTCTCCGAGGTCACTAATTTTGTTCGCGTTGAAACAGTCATGAGGGGCTGGACGACTCAGCTTTGTGGTTTTCCTGTCGAGGTGCTGACTCGTCGCTTCCAGGGCCTTGATTCGCTCGTTCGCAACTTTTTGCTGCGTCGAGAGCGCCACCACGGTTTTTACTGTTTCCTTGACCTCTGGCTTCATCTCCCTGACATCACGTTTGATGATGGCGATGGCGCTGCCCATTCCACGAATGTCAGTGATAGGGGTGTAGCTGTCTTTCTCTTCCCGCCCCACCTCAAGGTGCCCTGCGTCTGAGCCACGTCATCAGCGAGGAGTACGCCTCTTCCTTTTTCTCCTTTTTGGTCTTTTCCTTGGGTTTGACGCCCCGCACCATGCCCCCCGCCGACAGCATGAAGTCTTCGGGGTCCAGAAAGGGCTGCTCCTTGCCGCTCTTCACGTTCCTGTGCACCGGGGGCTCATCAGGAGACCGTTTGATGGGGGGCAATCTGAAAGGGCTCCTGCCCTTGGCACCCCCCCCAAACTTCAGGTTGTCCTCGGTCTTCTCATTCCCCATGGCCACAATCTTCTTTGGGCTCGTCTCGCGCACCTTGTAGCCCACGCCGCACGCCTTTTTGAGCACGTTGATGGCAATCGCGAAATGCTGCGTGCCCTGAGCCGTTTTCCCCGCGTGATACTCGCGCCTGATGTTCTTCTTGAACGCATCCACAGAACACGCCCGGTCGAGCGCCTCGTTCAATTCATCCACGTTCCTGCTCCATGCGAGCTCTCAGCCTCGTGAGCCGCTCGCCGTCATTGGCCTCGAGATAATCCCTGAGTGCCTTGTCCAAGACCTCACCAGGAGCACAGCCCTCTATTTTTGACTGGCAAACCAGAACATCCCACATGGACATGGGAATCACGAGTGGTACGACGTCCTCAACACTCATGAGAGGGTCACGTCGAGGCTGAAACGCTTCGGCCTTCAAACCCATCAAACGCCTCCAAAACGAACCTATAATTACAGTCTATCTAGAAGTGCCTGTGGTGCTCAAGAAACTCTTTATGGTCGAAGCATAGGCCATGTTGGCACGGTCATGGAAGGCAACACGAGCACCCTCTTGAACCACCTCAGCGAATTCAAGAGATACCTCGATAATCCGGGGGAATCCAGTGGGGAACCATGCCTCATACGTCACATCACACTGTGTCATAACGCACACAACATAGTCGGTGCCATCGTACCCGAGCTTGGTTTGAGGCATCACCAAGAGGCACTTCGCTGGCTCATATGCCCGAAGGTCGTCCCCCGTTCCATAATGGGGGTAGGTGAACCACCTGAGCCACGCCACCACAGACCGAAGGTCCACATCACGCTTGCCCATCTCGATGCCACTCAGCAGGCCGAGATTGTCCAGGTCTTCATAGGGCGAGCGCTGAGGGGCCAATGGAGAGCTTGCAGCAAGGGCCACAATCTCGATTATCTCATTGCTCGGGGCCGTGTCCGTCATGAACACAGACGTGAAACTCAGACGCCGTTCACCACCATGTGTCCACTGGTAGATGGGGTGCGACCCCCCTGGAATGTTTTTTGGATTCCATTCTGAACCACGGGAATCCTGGAGCGATTCAGGCCAATACTGAAACGCAATCGCCCCCAGGCCATCGCTGACCCCGGTGTCAGAACCGAGGTCCAAGAATGAGCTAACCCATGGGAGCTCTTCGTCAGGGGCCAAGTCGAGGGGCTGGAGATACGCCTTCGCAATCGAGGTTTCTTGCGGAAAACTCGTTATCAGAGAGAGGATATCGCCGGGAAGACCTGGCATTGCCTACTCCTTGAGGATGCCAGAAGAAATAGCCAATGCTTTCAGCAGGTCATCCTTTTCCTCCACCGTAAGGTCAGCGAAAACTTTGCCATTGAGGGCTTGCTTTGTCTGCCTAATGGCACGCCTTTTCCGCCGCTCACGCCGTTGCTTTTTCTTCTGGTTACTCTGCTCGAAGGCTTCAGTTTCACGAATCTTTATCACATTGGCCATGGGTCATCCCTCACTAGGGAAGTCAACAATGTGAAACACTTCCAGCTTCACATCATCAAGTGTCGTCGTCCCCCCCGGAACCCTGGACAGAATCCACAAGTTATGGATGCGTGTGTATTGGCTACCCTTCCAATCATACAAATCATCCCATCCGTCATCTGGGTCTTTGACAAGCTCATCAACCACCACTGCCACTTTGCTCTCGCCTGTATCAAACGCCAGCGTTGCCACAATGGAGCTTTCTTCGGGTCTATTCGTGGCCGTGAAAACGTAATCTTCTCCAAGGGCATAATCGACACCAGCCACCCTAAAGTTACCCGCCGCTATGGTGACATCCATCCCACCTTTGGTGACCTCCAGCAAAACGCTATGCAGCTCAGGGCTCGCCTTCGTTTGGACAACTTGAATACTCATCTCTCGTCTCCTCCCCTTTTACATCTCGCCAAAAACAACAAAAGAAATATACCGCGCTACCGTGCTGAGGTCTGTCTGTGATGAAAAACTATCACAAACACCAATCGTGACAGCAGTAGTGCTTGAAAAAGTGGAAGACCAAATTGGAAACTCGTATTCGTCTGCCACCATTGCAACCACCGAATATTTGTCGTCAAGCAGAGCAACATCAAAAGTTATTATTACATTGCTTCCAACATAGGTAACCCCAGCCGTAGCGATATTCATCGAGTCATCAAAAATAATCGGAGATGCGTCTGTCTGAATCCCCCCAAAAGCCTTCACAATGCTCTTTGCAAAAAGCCTATTGGCAACCATATCAGTAGGAGCCGGGTTTCCATCAACGTCGATGTACCCCTCGACGTCAAGATTCCCATTGTTGATGTCAATGTTCCCCTCGAAAGAACCCAATGTACTCCCGAAATCGAACATCTTTTTGCCGCTGGTTGTCCAACTCGACCAACCATCAGAAGCAGTTGATTCAACTTTCCAACCAGCTATCTCGGTAGACGCAACTCTGAAAAGCATAGAATCGTCAAAATTCCAGTCACGATTCCATACACCACCTCCGGCATTGAACGAAGCGTTTGATGTAATAGAAAGACCATAGTTGTTTACATAAAGCCTGATATGCGGACCAGTAGTTTCGTGAACATTATCCCAAATCAACTGATAATCAGAACTGCTGACAAAATCCCTCTGGATATTGCCAGTAATATCGAGCGTATCACCATCAGCGCGAATCGAAGTATCCCAAGCACTAGACGCCCACGGCGAACTACTGCCAGCACCATATGTAAAAACAGTAAAACTAGACCCACTGAGAACAAACATGGCCGAATTAGCTGATTGGTCCCTTTCCCATGTGGAACCATCCCAATAAGCATTTGTGGTCACAATAAACCCAGCAAAATCGCCTGTTGCTGGACCATGGTAAATGCGAACGGGAAAAGTAAAACCATCCAAATCGTCTGACTGCCAAAACAGAACAAAAGGCTCTGAGCCTGGCACATCAGTCTCTATACGAGGCACTGATGCAGAAAGCGCAGTTTGGGCATTGGTAAGCCTCAAAATCCCCTCGGTAAGAGTCTGCCGAAACGCATCACCACCCTTTGCCCCCATGAGAAGCTGGATTATACCGCTCGCAAAACCACCAGACTCCATCCTGACTGCCCGGTCATTGCGCTCTTCGAGGTCGCTGTATGTACCAATCTCAGGAGCGATATCCATCGCCACGAACTGACCAGCCTCGTCCTGAATGTACCCGCCGTCGTGCCCGTCAGTGGCCCTGTCAGCTTGCGCAAAAACCCTGATGGCATCGAAGTACAGAACAGTAGTCGCACCGAAAGCAACACCGTCCGTGTTGAGATAGAGAGCATATTTGAAAAATGAAGCATTCGCTGGAGCCTCGACAACCTTTTCAACTTCAGTCCAGCCGAAGGTTCCGGTTAGTGTGTTGTCTGTGACGATGATGTCAGACGCGATATATTGGCGGTCCTCATCATAGAAAAAGAGATGAACGCCATACTCACCGCTGGCGCCCACCGAAACCATATCGATACCCTGGACCGCATAAAAAACGTGCAAAAGCGACCCAGGTTGGCACTTGAACACTTCCAAACTGCTCAGGTAGTCGGAGCCCGTAACGGCATCCTCCACCTTGAGATGATAGTCCCCCACATAGGGGTCTGTCGTTTCCACCGTCCAAGTGAACGTGCCGAGATTGTCCGTCTTCCACGCGGGAAGAACACTGGTCGTATTGATGGTGACGCTACCACCACTATCACCCAGTGACCCGAAATCGCCCTCTTTGACGACCTGACGCCACTCGCGCATCTGTGGAGCCGTGTTCGTCCACGCTTCGCGGCGCCCCTCTGGAGTAATGGCGCTGGCTGCGATGGCCCCAGATGCCGGAACAACAACCCCACCAAGCACCACAAGAGTGGGGTCTGCATCAATCTCTGCCTGAGAGAATGCCCTCCACTCCACCACGGTGTCAGCGCTCGTGGAATACACAATTTCGAGGGCAATGCGAACCGTGGTGCTCGCCACAGCCGCCAAATTCAGTGAGACATCACCAGCCTGACGAAAAGTGATTTGATGCCCATTTGTGTCGATAAAGGAGTAGATGCTGTCACCGGTATCAGGGTCAGCCTCGATGGTGACGGTCATATCCACACCACTGACCGTCAACCGCCCACCACGCACAACACCTGCCGGGATGATACCGTTGAGCTTTTTGTTGAGCCCCTCCGAAACATAGAGCTCTTTCCAGCGCATTTTTGCGGTAGTGTTGCTCGGGGTCGCCAAATCAGTAGCCATCTCCTACTCCTCTCCTAAAACACTAGGTCGCCAATGGTCACGAGTTGGACCCCAACAATTTTTTCCTGCTTGTCGAATGTAAGATACCCAACCATTACACCATCGTTGTCGAATATCCCAACCTCATAGAATTCTGGTGTATTGCTCTGTTGGTCAGCGTTGGCCTCACCAGAGGCAACCGAGCATGTTATCTCCGTGATGGCAGGCAGGACAGAATTGAAAAGCACATCCCCGACCGTGAGTGTCTTTCGGAACACATACAGGGGCTCAGACGCCTTGTGGCAGGCCCTTCCTGCTGGGTTAGTCACCCCTGCATACACCGATTGGAGCTCTACAGCACCCACTCCGCTCGCCGCGTGAATGGTTTTGACCTCACCCCACCAATCGTATTCGGTGCCAGGCACACCCGCCGAATAAGGATTCGAGCTCACCTCTGGACCAGGCTTTATCCATTCCCCCACCGAAAGGTCAGCCACAAAATTCGTGCCAGTCCCATCGACAAAAGCAGACCCATTGGTGAACTGAACCGTACCACCACTTGCAAGCGCAGCACCCTCACCCTGCACATCAATGAACGCTGCATCAGGTGTAATGGGCGTTCCCCCCGATTCACCCCCCTCACCAATCTTGAAAAAGGTGAATTCCTCTTGGGATTGTGTGACATCTCGGGAGTACACGCGAGCCAATATGGTGCGCCAATTATTTGAAACCACTCCGCTTACAGCCACTTTTTCACCTCCACCTACGGGACCGTGTACTGAGTCCCCGACAACGCCAAGTGACTTGGGTCAAGCTCGAGCTCGTCAGCCGGTACGATGTCAAAGTAATAACCAAGGGGCAAGTACGTAGCCAGCGCCTCTTGCTGTGCCACGTTCCAAATCAAGTGCTGCCCCGCGACTCCCACACCCAGCGTTGCAGGACCAATAATATGAACAAGGTCCACCACTCGCACATGGACAGGAATGACCGCGAGAATCCTGTTTTTGATGCGCTCCAGCGCCCCATCGAGGTTTGTTGTGGGCTCGTTGAGTATCTCGCCTGGAGTGATTTCGACACGAATGGCACTCGCCCTGCAATAACAACATGACGTGCGCTCCTGACACTCATAGCTCAGGTCAACAGTTGCCCCGAAGGTAGGAGCTGTTCCGGCCACCACGGTGAAACTCCATGACCCACCGAGGTCCACCGGAGCACTCTCGAGCCAAAACTGACCACTGTCACCAGAGGGAAACGATGCGTACCAATAAGCCTCAGACGCAATGGGCCACAAGTCAGCAGCACCATTAACCTCTATCTCCCACAATCCATTTCCAAGGTCCGTCGTGCCCACGATGGTGAGACCCTGCGTATACGACGCAATGGCATCGCTCACAGACGTTCCATCAGGCAATGGCCCTGGAGGTGGCTCAATGCCCTCGAGCGTCCAATCAGGCGTCTCGAAGCAATACAGGTCTAGCGGGACCACATCCGCCGCCACCTCATCATAGACCGGCCTGCTTGGCGCTAAATCTGTGTAGTAATTGCCACTCCCAATCGGGAGCTCATAGACGTTGTTGACAGGGATAACATTGCGCTCTTCGCCACACAGCCGCCACAGAGGCTGAGCTTGCACGATGTAGCCAGCAATGAGCCCAATGACCTCATAGGCCCTCTCACTGCCTTTCAGGGCGTACCATTGCCACGCATTGCGCACCGCCGCCCGCTGAAACACCTCTGGGTCATGGCGGTCTATCTCCGTGCCATAGTCGTTGCCCAGATACTCAATGAGCGATGGAGGTCTCAGAGTCGCATCACCAGTGGGTGACGCCCCCACGTTGGGGAGAATGTTCCCCGTGATGATGATGGCGTTCGTGATTTTGTGAACCCGTGTGACGGTGAATTCACGTCCATCACTATCCTCGAGAATCCACCCCACAGAGGTGCGTCCGAGAGGATTGAGTGGGTCATCAGCGTCGGGGTCAAAGACCTCTACACGAACAGTGCGCCCCGTCTCCTCCACCTCAGCCGACACCAGACGCACGCTGATGTTGTCCTGGTATTGGGTTCTGATGCTTTCGGGGTCTCGGAGCTGCTCAAAATCTCGAGCGAACGTCAGGAGCTCATCAAACAGAGGCTTGACCGAGTCAGACCACTTCTCGAGACTGCCGTCGCCCCCATTTTCAGGCTTGTCACGGCTACGGTCAGGGACTTCAGGAAGGTCATAGAAGAGAACACGCTTGGACCAGTCATATGACCCAAAACCACCAGACCCAAAGGCACCACTCCCAAAACCGGGCATTAAGAATCTCTCGTGTAGCTGATGGTTTGCACCGAATAGTCAGACGTGTTCACCCCAAACACCCCCGGCCCTGGATACCTCTGTCCCCCGCTGTCAATGGAGTAGGTGAGCCATGTCACATAAGCACTCGCGACGGTATCCCACACAACATTCTGATACTGCGCTCCCACCGCTCCTGGAGGTGGATATGTAAGCGGAGCCAACAAATCCATGGCCACAGTGCCAACATCACGATTGTACCCGTCAAACTCTATAGAAAGCGGGTCCATGTCATAGGCAACAGTCAATCAACACCTCCTATGTCAAATCGTAACCGTTCCACGCCCACACGAGACCCAAATCAAAATGCATGTATTGCTCAGAATCAAAGGTTGTCATATCGGTGATGTTGCTGCGGCTCTGATACATCCCGATAGACCACGGCTTGAAACTGCCTTCTGGACTCTCACCCTCCCCGTATCGAGTCGTGTGTATCGGTACGAGCCACTCCTCGCTCGAAAAGGGATTAGCAATATTCCCCGCTTGATTGAATATGCCGGAACTAGAAACCCCGTAACCCAACTGTGCCAGCAGACCTGGAGCTGCATGCCCATCTGGCGCGAAAGTTACGATATCTCGACCCCATGCATTGGTGTTGGCCCAGCTCAACATGTTTGCTGTGGAAAAATCACTCCTGCAACAGAGGTCAAACTCCATGATTCCAGTGTTGTACGGGTCAGCTCCTGTGTAACCAACGAAAAACACGCCGTGAGAGGGAGAGGGGTCAGACGAATACTGAACAAAGGTGAAGAACGAAAAGTCATCCTCCATCATCAGAAAGAACCGCTGTCCATACGCCACGGTGGCATCGTACCCACCAGCCCAGCAATGAAGATTTCCGGTTCCATCGAAATCGTAAGGGTCGTCATACCCTCGTTGTGTGGAAGGCCCACTGTCCAAAAAGGTACCTGTCTCATAATCGTATTCCGTGTCTTCGGGAGCCGCCCAAACAATGATGGCTTTGTTCGTTTGACCGTTTTCGAGGCTATGCCGGAAGAACACCCGCCAACCTGAAGCGTGTGGCGATTCGAGCCCCCACCCGACACTACGTATCCAGTTTTCCATGTTCGTCGAAACAGGTACTGAAGCACTATCCAGGTCGATTACACGGAAAGCCAAAGACGCCTGGGTGGTGAGCGTTCCTGTCGTGCTCTTCAAATCGAGCGTGACAGTACCCGCCGACTCTCCCGTTATCTCGTAACATCCTGAATTCGTTGGATTCGTGGAATCATAGACGCATACATACCGCCCAATATCTGAGCTGGAAAATGTGTAGTCACTCGGACTCGTAAACTGGTCGGGGTTGGTAATCGAACCATCCGTGCCTTCGTCGTGAAGACCGGCATACTCGAAATAGCTCTCAAAGATGATAATGCCATCAATGTGAATCGTCTGAGAACCAGAAAACCCACTGATAATCTGAATGTACGGTGTCCCACTTCCAGCCGTCGTCACATCGAAGTGGTACGCCTGATAAGCTCCATCGCTGCTGATGTCCCCGGCCTTAACAAGTGGACCAGCACCGTCGTACCACCACACTTCCCAATTCGCCCCGCTGTTGTTATTGGCCCAAACGGCAATGTGATAATCGGTGTTTGCCCTCGTAGAAACCAGCCCGTTGCTCTGAACTCCCTCCCCAGTATCCGAGGACACAATCTCGAGCGCCTGTGTCCCCTGACGAATAGGAGTGGTGACTTTTTGCTTGGTCGTTGGCGTTCCTACATCAGCCCAATCGCCAACACCGACAGTTTCCATATTGCCATCATCGATGTGCGTCGGGTTGTCTCCCGCGTTGCCATCGCACTCCCAAATCCACTCAAAGCCACACGTTCGCAAGAAATGGTAAATGAGCACGCTGTAGTTCGGCATGGCTCCCTCTTGAGAGAAGCCAGTCGGAGTTATCCTGACATCACGAACATAGTGTTTAGCCATAGCTCATACCCCTGTGGTGAAGAGTGGTGGGTCCAGCGGGCCATTCATTGGAACGACTCTGCCATTTCTCGTGTGGCGCCATGCCCCAAGCGCATCCATTGGACGATTGCTCTCGAAGTGAATATTGCAGTAGCGGGCACCGGGCAGGTTGCCTCGGAGAAAAAACTCAGACGTCATGTAGACGAGCGGCTTCACCAGAACCGCTCGCCCCGGTCGCCCATTCAACAATTTGCCGTTCGTTTTAGCGAAAATACCATTCTGAGGGGAGTCGGTATCATACCGCCTAGGCATGGCCACATTACCGAGCTGAGCCGTGCCGCCAAACCCCACCATGTAGACCGTCCAGTCATAAGGGTCGCCCCCCCCATGAAGTTGGGCGACAAAACCTGGATTCGTGTCTCCAGTAACAACGTTTTCCAACTCACCCCAAAGTGCCATGTACTCAAGCCCGTCATTATCGGCGTACTTGTAAAAAAGAGCTGTAGTCCCGTCGATATACGCATTCATCACGATGGAGAGGTCATCGTCGTCGAAGAGCTGCACCAACGCCGAACCAGGGGTCTCTGTGGGGTCTGCTGCCTGCCCTGCTGGCCTTGCATAGCACTCGACATAGTTTGATATGTTGATTTCGACACGAGCCTGAAGATTGCCCGTAGGAGCGTCAAGGAGAGTCCATGCACCGGTAGTATGGACCGCGCTCCCGTAATCCAAAATTCTACCTGGAATCGCGCTCTCGTCCACCCAACCGTTCGGGTCGAACCCAATGGGGTCCACTTTCACCGTCGAGGTGTTAATGAACTCAGTGATGCGCCACATGGATGCGTTTTGGTCGTTAGTTGCTCGGAGCGCAAGCATCATTCGACCTGCCATCGCTGAGGTGAATGGTGCACTCGCATGAGTCACTTGACGGGGATTCGCCGCAAGCACTGAAAACCCAGGAGACGGCGTGAGGTCCGAAAACACAATATTCGCCGCTGCTGACCAATCAGGGTCACCGTCGTTGCTATTCTCAGACCAACCTCCGACTAGGAATGCCTCCCTCATGAAAAACGCGAGCTCAGCACTACCGATATTAGTGAGGGTCTGGACCGGAAGCCGACAATTTCTGATGTGAATCGCCATTTTTACGCCTCAAGCCTTGCGTTGCCAACGTAGACGGTATCACCGACCTGTGCCGCCGACGTCACCGTGACGCGAAAGAAATGGTTCGCGGGCTCATATTCATCTGCTACCGCTGGTGAGTTTTCGGTCAATGCCTGCGAAAGCATCTGAGGCCCCCCTGATACTGCTGTGGTCATTGTAGAGACCAGCCTCGGAGCCGTTGGCGCTCCCACCGGCCCGAGGTCATAGAGTTTGAGACTCGCATTACCCACAGTCAGAGACGTGGTCACGGTTGCCCGCAATGTTGCTGAATCCGTCAGCGACCCATCAAACGTGACCTCTCCAATCGTCTCCTCAACAGGAGACGCCGCCTCTGTGTAGGCATAGTCTCCACCAATGTCGATGTAAGAACCCGCACCACCACCACCACCCGTCCAAACTGGGGTTGTGGCATCTGTGCAGGTGAAGGTCTGCGCCTCGGAGATGGCATAGGCGAGGTCTCCCACCTTGAGATTGGGCTCTGCCGTGTCATTGGGCAACGCTGCTGCATTGGCATAAGACCCGAAATGATTGTGCTGTTGCTGCGCTGGCATCCACCTCTCCTACTTGTTGTGCGCCACGTCATTGCCAGCGCCAAGGTCATTTACTGTGCCCAGTTGATTCCCAATCACTATATTGTCGTCAGCGTTGGAGTTGAGCGAAACCCCCGCCGTCACCCAGCCCGTGCCCCGGTTGCCGCTGATAATTCCATCATCCGAGCTCTCGAAATACACCCCAATCGCTGGAGCACCAGTGACCGTGAGCCGGTTGTTCGAGACATCAACACGAGGAGCCTGTCTGACATGGATGCCAATCTCTGTGGCCTGGGATGCCGACATGACACCCCAACAATCGGTTACCTGGGAATCGGCTGCGTCTGACCCGTTGACATAGAACGCCTTGTCAAAGGGGGCATCGAATTCACAGTTATTGAATCTGGTGGTCCTCGCTGCGAAATAGGCCCTATCAGAACCCACCACCCGACACCGCTCGATATCGGCTGCAACACTTGCTATCGGAGCGTCCACAAAGAACCCAGCCAAAATCTCAGACCCGCCCGTCAAAACCATCAACGAGGGAGCTGGACTGCCCAACCCCACCCCACAATCAATAAGCCGGATTCTGGTACTGCCAGAGCTTACAAAGAATGCCCCCCCGTAGTTTAACTCTGTGGCGTCTGTGGCATCATAGGAGCCGGAATCCAGAAAATCGACAATCACCCTTCGACACTCGGCCTGGTCATCCCCGAGCACTACAGCTCCATCACCGCCCGTGCCATTGCCAGTGGGCCTAGTGACATTGACAAGCACATCCTCCAGCTCTGCGCCAAAGCCCACATAGAAAGCCGTGAGGTCCCCAGAAGGCTTCGTCTGCACTGTCACTGAGCCGCGGCCCGCGCCATGAACCTTGACCCCTGCCGGAATCGCTATGCCACCCGCCGGCCCCCCGCCCACACCAAGGTCATAGAGCCCCGGTCGAATCCACACATCTCGATTGTACGTGAGGTCATCCGCTGCCTGAATCGCCGCCTCGAGCTGAGCACCATTGCCCGTGTCGAGAAAATCACAATTCGATATCGTGTCTCCGTTCGTAGTGGAGCCGACTATGATGGCAGCCCCTCGAAGGTCACTACTACCAAACGGAAGATTGCCAATCGTGATGCTCTTCTTGTTATTGCTGTCGTTGGCATCCTCGATGAGCAATCGGTCACTGCCAGTAGGTGAACCCTTGGGAGTGATAGCCGCAATCTCACCAGGAACATTGTCATGGATTGCGTCAGGGTCCGTGTCGGGAAGGTCACCAACCGTGATGCTCTTCTTGTTGTTGCTGTCGGCGGAATCCTCGATGAGCAAAAAGTCAGCACTAACTGGGGTGCCCTTGGCCGTGACACCTGAAATCTCAGATGCCACATTGACATGCACCGCATTTACATCTGTTGCTGTGCCCCCTGACGGTGATGGTGCAACCCCAATCACCGACTCTCCATCACTCAGACTGATGCCAGTGCGGAAATAAATGGCATCGCCAATCCTGACAGCGAACGCCATCACATCATCATTGGATGGCAGCGCAGTAGACTTCTGAAGCGCCTTCGTCACGTTCGCGAGAGCAAGCCTGGTGAGCTCGAGGTAGACAATCTCACCATCAGCCCACCCCACAATCGAACCAGCATCCACACTCATGAGCTTCCCACTCAGAGGTGAATACACACGAATCTCACCGGTCCAATCGAGGGTCTCGGTTCCCAAATCCCAAGAAATCGTACCGCCGCCCGCCCATATGATGGAACGGTCCTCTCGATGGGCAAAACCAGAGCCATCAGCAGCAATGACGAAATCCTGAAATGGGCTGTACCAGGGGTCATCTTCGCTCGAGGGGTACGTCCACGCCATCCTCGGTGATTGCTCTGCCATTGCTACCTCTTACCTGCCAGGTGGTCATCCTGTTTTCTGGCGCTCTCTTCATGTGTAGAGCCCCAGTATGCCTCTTCACCACGTAGCCACGCCGTCAACCACCCTGCCACGCCCATCACCAGATACCCTGTGGTCCACACACCCAGAAATACAGAAAGAGCCACAATCGGACGCCCAGCAATGAGCATCACGATACCAGCGACCAACCCCACGAGAAAGCTCCCCATCATGGAGACCTCGAACTGCTCAACGTGCACATGTTCGTGCGCCTGTGTGCGAGTCCAATCAAATGGAGTCGTGCGGCCATTCGGACCATAAAAAATCCCATGACCCAATGTCGTCCCCCCCCACGGGCTGTTCGTCCGTTTGTTGAAGTACCAACCCTTGGGGAACATTCCCTGCACCACCGGGAAAGAACCAGGCTTCATTTGGCATGTGAGACACGGCCCCCCGCCGCCACCCTCTTCTTGGGCGTATTTTGGCGGTGTCTCCCACCCCAGTTCCTTGCCCCACAACACCCTGATAGCGAGCACAATCGGCCATGCTACGAGTAGGTTCCACGGAAGCGCGGTGACATAGAGCAGGATGTGTCTCCTGGTCTTCATCAGTCCACCGCCGTCTCAGACGTAAGGGTCAATGTTCCAAGCGTGACCACGTACTCACGAGAAATAACGAGATTCCCATTGATGTTCAGGAATGCAGACGGGCCTGTGATTTCAAGATTGGCATAGTCCACACCATCAACTCCACCTATTCCCGTCTTCGGGTCAGGCTGAATCGAGGTGTAGAGGTCCGACTTCCGCAGACTGTTGCCAAAAACGCGCCCTCTGAGCAGGTCTTCGATTGCCTTCCGCACATTGCTGAGCACCGTCGCCTTGACGAACCCACTCAGCACACCGATGGTCCCCACAATCACAGCGCTCACGAGGTAGGGCTCACCACTGACCACCTCGACCGCTTGCGTGACCTCTTTTCGAGCTCGTAGATACGTCTCGAGAGACCGCATAAGGGCCAAGGGGGGCGCCGTGTAGAACCCATCCACGTCATAGGCAAGAATCGGGACTTGAACGAGGTTGCTCTGGCAATCACTCGAGAGGAAACCATCCACATGGTTATAAATCGCCTGGAGCTCGGTCTCGATGGAGGTCTCGAAACTAGTACCTATCCCGGTCTCGATGTTGTCCAGCTCGGTTCCAAGGCTCGTAATGTACGTGGACATGGTGGTCAGGTCAGAAGCAATCAACGCCTGAGCCGTGCTCGCTGCTTCCCTCTCGATATCGAGGGTGTTCAGAGCCGAAAGAGCACTGTCACCATATCCGTCTGCCGCCCCTGCCTTGGTGCTGATGCCACCGAGATAGGTGTTGATAACCGTGAGCTCAGGGTCCTGAATCTGAGTTGGGCCAGTAGACCATGACGCAACCACATCGAGTGCCGCCGACACATCACCCTGTATCTTGATTGCCTCGCCCTGAGCATTTTCTGTTTGCAGCTTCACACCTGTCGACTCAGAGTCGATATTGGCCAGCGCCGTGGCCACATTGCCGTTTTCGGTCTCGGCATTGTCCCTCAGACCTGTGATGGTCGTGAGGTCAGAGCGGGCATCATCCACATACCCCTGAATCTGAGCAGCCAAGGGCTGAGTGATTGCCCTAATGTTATCGAGGAGCGCCTGGAGTGCCAGGTCATCCTCAGCACCCAGCGCGACGAATGCCTGAGCCACCGCCACAGACCCCGCCACAGGGTCCGTGTACGCCTGTGAGAGCGAGACATAGTCAGACTGCACCACCGCAACATTCCGAGCTGCAAAGTACAACGGAGCGTTGCGACGAGCTGACTCGAGGTCTTCTGGAGGAGCTCCCCCCGCCGAAGGGTCTGGATTCGTGACAGTGAAATTGACGTCATTGAATGCCACCACAAGAGGGCTCACCGTTTTTGTGATGGTGTCCGCGAGCACAAGACCATTCTCCCCAGAGGTTTCGACATAAATCACCACGATATCAGCGCCACTCGCCGGGATATTCCCCGCAACGGCATCGCCGAATCGAATCACGGGAGGTGTCAGATTGTAATCAATCTCGTATTGGTCGGTGGGGTCGTATGTGATGAACGTGCTCTCAGTCCATGGAGCTCCACCGACCGTCACCGACACCACCCCCTCAGCCACCCACTTGTCAGTGGCAGGGTTGAGCCGAAACACCTGATTCTTGGTGCCGTCAGACTTGAATTTTTCCGTCTTGGTAATGCCCTCTCGAGCAGCTATCACCCGCGGCGTGCTCGCTGGCCCCTCACCTGCTGGGAAAATCACAGATTCGGTGGCTTCAAAAACGAGATTGTTCGGGCCTTCAAATTGGAACCCAATGGGCACCGTCGCATCAAACGCCCAAATCTGGGTCAGGGTGGCGCTGAGGTCCACAGACGCACTCACGGCAGGAGACATTTTGTAGCCCACCTGACGGCACAGACGGACCAGCGAACGCCTCAATTTCGCTGTTTGGATATACGATTCCGCCGCCTGCCTGTCGATGTAGAAACTCAACGTCTCACATGCCCACGAAACAATGTCGATGAGCATCTGTCCCGTGCCGCTCGAGACGAAGTCATTGAATTCCGTGACGAAGTTGAGCTGAATCCTGGCAATCAGGTCATCAACGAACGTGAAAAAATCTTTTCCAGCGAAGCGTGCGCGATTAATGGTCGCTTGAGGGCTCTCGGTTTCCAAAGGTTCCGTCATGACCTATCCTGGTGTTGGCTGAGAAAATGCCGCTGATGCCTGCTGAACATCCAGGTTTACCCTGTATGCCACCGTAACTATAATGTTTTTCCCGCCGTCCTGTCGTTCCTCTTCAGTGACTGCCACATTGAGCACTGTTGCACGCGGCTCACCCTGAGCAATCGCCCGCCTAACCTCATGGTCCATTCGTGCGGTGAGGACCGGCCCAATGCTTTCAAAAACAAAATTCCAGACATTGCTCCCCGTCTCAGGACGCATCACCCTCGAGCCCTTCATGGTCTGAAGAATGCGGATGATGTTGTCCCTTATCACATCGTTGTCCTCAACCCCCGCTGGCAACGAAGTGGTTCCTTTTCGGAAGGGAAATCCAATGCCTTTTATCGTCATCAGCCTACCTGATAGTACATAGGTTCGTCACGGGCAACGGACCCACAGGTGGAGGTGTTGTATCAAGTCCCGTCATCAGCACCATCACTGCCGTTGTCGTCGCCTGATGGAATGCCCCCGCTATGCCATTGGCCTTTGATGCTGGTGTGGCACTGTCCGAGAGCGAACCCAAAATAGGAGCAAGCAACCCCGCCAGCACACCAGGGACAACTACCGTCACGAGGCTTGTGATTTCTGTTGCCCATATGGTCGTCCCTCCAATACTCGGACACCCTGGAGGGGGGACCGTGATAGGAGTCCCGACCACAAACACACCACCGGTCCAATAGGTAACGAACGCAGCATCAAAAAGCTGAGCCGCACCTGCCACCGTTGCCCCTTCTACGAGGCTGAGTGTGGACAAAAAACCGCCCTGGTTTGTCACCGCGGGACGGTCACCGCTCGCGTCCTCAGCATCCATTGCATAGGAATTGTATGCATCAGCCCACTTCGCCTCAGCATCAGCCGCGCTGGAAATCCCATCAGGGTTCTCAAAAAGAGACCGGAGAGAAGAACTCAGTTTTGATTTGTCGAGCGCCATCCCCCTACTTCACCTGTATCGTCTGGCTCAGCGCCGTATTGAGCTTCGTCTTGACCGCGGTGAACGAAACCGCGTTGATGGGCGTACCTGATGGCCCCACGCCAGTAGGCACCGTCATTGCGTTGATTGCGTCAATGAGCTCCTCGAGCAGCCCCTTCAATTTGTTCCCGAGTAGTGCAGGCTCGTCCGCTGTATCGGCCCCGTCACCGATGTTCACTTTCTGGTTTGCTGCGTTCGTCAGAAAAATCGAACCCTCCGAATCAAACTCGAGCAACGTCTCACCGTTGAGGTGCTTGATTCGGATAAATTCCGAGCCGCTCTGCTCGTCCATGACTATCTGATGACCGCCTGGAGTAATCCACCCATGAGCTTCCGTGGGTGCGAGGTCTTCAGGGATATCCCCCTCAGCGAACCACCCCCCGGTCCATATGGGGAGGGACAGACGCCCACGCTCGAATTCGACCCACACGAACCCGCCCACAGGTGGCAGACTTTTGAGGCCATACCCAGGGCCAGCAACAGGCAGCCGCGGCCACGCTATCCGCTCCGTGAGCCTCGAGTCACCATCTACAGAGGGAATCACCAGCTTAAGCCGCCCAAACGGGTCTGGACTTCCCGGTACGTCAGGGTCTTCATTGTCGATGACTTCGGCCCGGTAGCTGCCGTAATAGAGCCCAATGCCCTCGAGCCCCAGATTCAAAACATCATCTAAGAATCGGCGGAAACCCGTCGCGCTGTATGCTATCGAACCTGTCGCCCTCGAAGCCATCTCTGCTCATCACCCCGCGGGCACGGCATCCACTGATATGGTGCCACCGCCGCCCGACTCTTCCTGCTCCTCCACTGGCTCCTGATTGTAGATATCCCACGTTCGCGAGATTGCCGTTTCCAGCCCTCTGGAGTCCACACTATCTCCAAGTAACTTGACCGTCATAGACCAGTCACCAGGCTGGGCCGAATGAGAAACACTCTCCACCACATAATTGCCGCTGAAAATACCAAGACCGACGAGCTTGACCACCTCTCCAGGGAAAATATCCGGGATTCCAATCGTGGTGAACGTGGCATTGAGCCCGCCGTGCTGGCGCCCCTCTGTGGCCATTGACTGCAACACCTCGAGAGGATTCTCTGGAGCATGAACAGGCAACACCACACGACGCCCCGCCCCCCGTGCGTCTCGAGGAGTCGGCTCGGTGGCAACCACAGTGCCCTCTGACTCTTCCGCCCCCTCACCAGGGGTTGTGTCACCGGGCAATGCAGCCACACCCACATCCTCTGGTCTCACAGATGTCTCTGGTGGAGTCTGCCTTGTCCTAATGTTCACGTCTGTGGTGCGCAGCTCCCGCGGTGGAAGCCATACCCCCTCAGCCGACGACTCGAATGTGAGGACGGGAAAGGTTTTGATGAAATTACACTGTCCCCTGGACACGAACGTGTAGGGCTTCGGAGTCCCGCCCAATGCATCCCCGCGACGACGAACCCTAAGCAGGTTTGCCCCCTGCACATCAGGGTCAGGCATAATCCAACAATCACAATTCGCCATTCGACAGATGTACTGAACGAACATCCAATCCGTGCGGTTTTCCTGTGAAACACTCGCCCGCTCTATGTATAGAGGGTCCTCTCCCGCGCCCTCGGTTGGAGGGTCTGGCAGGTCCAAATTCCACTTGTTGGAATCCTGGTTTGCGATGGTTTCGATTATCGTGGCATACGTCCCTGTGAAAGTCTCAGAAGACCCCCCTCGAGCCGCCGCGAAAGCACCGCCCTCCCCATTGAGGGTTGCCTGGAGCCCATCATCAGGACTTATCGTAATCGAGGGCTTCGCCGTCATTGCCGAAAACCAGGGCAAAAATCTGGAAATCCTGGGATACCCGATTTGCACGTCCAGAACAGAACCGATGGCAAACAGCGAACTCTCGAGGAGTCTCAGACCCATGTCATACGTGGCGCTGATTTCAACACTGATTTTCCCAATCAGCCCCATGCCAATATCGACCTGCACAGAGGCCACGATTGGAATGTCCTCGAACAGCACATCATTGCCCGCCACGTCACTGGGGTAGTAAATCGTGCTGTCACCCTTGGTGAGACCTCCACCCATCCACAAAGGGAACGAATCGCCGCCCGACCTGAGCACGACAGCAATCTGAAATCCAGAGGGGTCCAGCACATCAGACATTACCGACCCTCTTCTCCCTTGTTGGCCCTCTTCAACACGCTCACGGTCACGCGGGCAGGCGCGGGAATACGAATCGTCGCATTCTCTTTCATGTCGTTGGGAATCAGCCGAAAGTCATTGGCCAGCGCAATGACCCACCAGAGCTCAGCGGACTCATAGAACCGCTTGGCCAGCAAATCAATGCGGTCTTTTCGAGCCACCTTATACAGAATGTCATTGGGCTGAGGGTCCAGGTTCGGGGGCTCCCACAGCTCCCAGCACTCCACCCCTTCAATCTCCACCAGTTTGGCGAACCTCTGGCGCGACGTCTCTCTGACATTGACCGCCATCTAGTACGACCCTCCCTGCAACTCAGATGCGTTCGGCTGGACCACTCCAGTCCTACCGCCCCCACGCCGCCCACGATTGCCCATCGCTGCGCGTATGACCTCCGTCAAATCACGTTTTGCCTGCCCACTGAATCCCTCGATGCCCATCTCATCAGCCACCTCTTGAGCAGCCCTCTGTTGCTCGCCCTGCACAGCCCCCTCTCGCCTCGATGCAGACCGCCGCACATCTTGGGTCTGTTCTTCAGCAGACGGTGTCACAGGCGTTGCCACAGGAGTAGGAGCAGCCCCCGGTCTGGCTGGTGTCGCCCTTCGTGTGGGGGCAT
>Ga0265303_10000395_pt1 | contig 24210 bp, 21 predicted proteins | sample Helome_2_FD_192494 | JGI IMG/M metagenome (GOLD analysis project Ga0265303, IMG submission 192494) | Marine sediment microbial communities from subtidal zone of North Sea - Hel_20160317 (Illumina Assembly) | ecosystem: Environmental > Aquatic > Marine > Subtidal zone > Sediment ... | reverse complement strand
TGACCTCTCGCTGCTTGATCCAATGAAGCGCCCGCGGTGCATCTTCGAAGCCGGGCGTGTCGATGACCGAGAACAACACCCGCCCGTCGACCTCGACGTCGTATCGGACACACTCGGTCGTCGTTCCGGGCCTAGGTGAGATCTTGACCGCATCGTTTTCGATCAGGCTGGCGATGATGCTCGACTTGCCCTTGTTCACTCGACCCACGACCGCAAAGCGCGGTACTTCGACGCTCGGTTCGCTCATAGCGCGTCCAATGCAATGTACGGGTCGGCCAGCTCTGCCAGATACCCGGCCCAAACGTCACGCTGCGCATCGTCGCCACCCGGCGTGAGCAACACGTAGATCTTTCGTGTGGGCGGACCGCTCTCACGCAGGGATCCGACAAAACGCTTGAACGCGCGGTCTGGCGCATTCCATGGCTCGGCGAGCACCAGTACCGGCTGCTCGCCGGCTTCGAGTCGCCGGAGCAAGGCTTCATCTTCGCTGTGATCGTGCCCGCCCGCATTTGCGATCGGCGACTCGACGAGGGCGCCGAACCGTTCTTGCAACCGGATGGAGAACGTCTCCGGGGCGATCTCGGCGTCTCGCCAGCGAACCGCGATGACCGGCTGACCGCCAGTGAACTGCTGCGGCCGGCTCAAGGGCTGATGCCCTTCGCCGAGCGGCGCGACGTTGCCGGGGTCATCTTCGTGCACGCGACGCACCCTCGGATTGGTGAGACGCGCGATGACTTCGGCTTCGTCGGGCGTATCGAAGGGGAGCTTCCAAAACGCGCGATTCATCCCCACAGTGGCCCAGACGACGAGCACCAGCCTTGGAAGCAGGCCGTACACCAGGAGGCACATGAGCAAAAAGGGCCACCATCCGCCCGCCATCGCAGCATCTTGGACCCGCGCGCCGGCCGGTGCGTTCACATACGCGGCGTCGAGGCGGAAATACTGCGTCGCGTGGACCAGATCGAGCGTTGGAACGGCATCCGGCAACCAGTGTCGCCATGGCACAGCCAAGCTTTCGCAAAATCGCTGAAGGCCTTCGGCTCCGACCTGCAGAGTCGTGCTCCACGCGAACGCCAAATCGGTGAACGATACGGCAGCGATGAACGTCGCTATCGCGCCGACGTTGAAGGCGACGGCGCCGACCTGCAGTGCGCGAAACAAGATCCAGCGCTCTACTCCCGCATACAGAGAACGCCTTGCCAAAAACCGCCCAGTGTCTTCGGCGCCCACCATGCGCACAATTATGCCCCGGATGAACGCGCTCAACGGGAAGTGCCCGAGAAAGCCAGGGGAGGAACGCGACCAGACAAAGGCAATGATCGTCCCCAGCAAGTTGACCCACTGCAGACACACGAACACGCCCAACACGACCAAGACGTTGATCGGATGGTCACCGGTGAATTGCAGCACGGCGAGCGCGACTGCAGATCCGAGCAATCCAAACACGATGAAAACCACCCAGTTCGCAACGGCGTGCGCGCGAGCGATGCGTTCGCCGCGGGTCGGCGTTGCGCTCTGGCGCTGAAGCGAAGCCAGCCAGCGAAGCACGAGCTCGGTGCTTGACTTGGGATCGTCCTGCCAACGCAACGCGATCGCGCGATCACGGGCAATGAGCTCCTCGGGGGGTCGATCGCGATCGGACGCGAGCTGCACCTCGAAGTCGATCAGCTCCGCGAGGCCGAAGCGACCCGGGGAGAAATGTCGCTCAGGCGCCGTCACCAAACGAATTGGTACTATACCCCCGGGCCTGCGCCAAGCGACCTCGCGCAAGATTTGCGTCAGCATCGAACTAGTGGCTCGTGGGTGTCGACACGGTTCTTTTCCGAATGCTTCTGGCTCGTAGCCCTCATAGGCTGCGGGACGCGAGCAAAAGGAGCTGGAGCATGACCGACCCACCCCATTTTGAGCTAGAGGAAGTCATCACTCTGACCCGTGTCGCACGCGTCGGCATGACCGTGGCCGACGTGTTCGAAGAGTGCGTGACCCACCGCGTTCCCGGCATCCCCTTCTGCAACGACAGGAATGAGGTGATCGGCCGCGTGTCGCTTCGCCACACGCTCAAGATGACCTGTATCCCCGAGTTCATGGTCAAGGGCGCACATCTCCTCGGTGACATGATCGAAGCGGTGAGGATACCTGACGTCTGGGCCAAGGAGGTATTGCAGATGCCTGCCGAGGAGTTCGTACTAGAGCCGTTGGCTGTCGTGACTTCGGCAGCCCCCCGTGGTGAAGGCCCTCGCGATGATGGAACAGTTCAACAGCAGCTATGCCTTCGTCGTCGATAACGGTGTGTACAAGGGGATCGTTACCCGTATGTGGATCGCATCGTTGATGCTCAAGCTGCGAGAACGCTGAGCCGTGGACGTCGCAGCCACTTCCCTCGATGCGAACATGTACATCGCGGCGGGCATTCTGCTCGCCGCGTACGCCCTCATCTTCAGTGAGGTTTTGCACCGCGCAAGTGCCGCCATCATCGGCGCGGTCGTCATGATCGGCGTAGGCATGGCCCGGGGCTTCTATTCCCAGGAAGCTGCCTTGACGGCGATCGATGCCAACACGATCTTCCTGCTCCTTGGCATGATGCTGGTGGTCGCGATGCTGCGCCCGACGGGCGCCTTCGAGTATGCGGCGGTCCGCTTAACCAAGCTCGCGGGCGGAAGGCCAATGCTGCTGATGGTCTACTTGAGTCTCGCGGTGAGCGTGATCAGCATGTTCCTCGACAACGTCACCACGATCATCATGTTCGCGCCGCTCACGGTGCTCATCACACGCATTCTCAAGCTCAACCCGATGCCTTACCTCGTCGCCGAGGCCATGCTCTCCAACATCGGAGGCGCGGCGACCCTGGTCGGCGATCCCCGCAACATCATGATCGGCAGCGCCGGCGGCCTTAGTTTCAACGACTTTCTCATACACATGGGCTGGCCCATTGCCATAGTCTGGGTCTGCGCGACAGGGCTGTTGATGCTGCTGTTTCGCAAGCAGTTGACGAGCGATCGCGTCGTCAAACCCATCGATCTGGATGAAGGACGCGCTATTCGAGACATGCCGGCCTTGAAGCGAATTCTCGTCGCACTGGGCCTGATCATCGTGTTGTTCTTCACGCATCACCGCCTGCACATGTACCCGGCCTTCGCCGCATTCGTAGGCTTGGCGCTTGCTCTGGCGCTGTTGCGACCGTCGCCAGACAAGCTCTTCGGCGAGGTGAACTGGTCAGTATTGGTTTTCTTTGCCGGCCTATTCATCATCGTCGGCGGTGTAGAAGGATCCGGTCTGCTCGATCTGGTCGGCTACAAGCTCGCTGGTCTGGCCAAGGAGCCAGGCAAACCACTGCTGGCCGCCTTGCTCCTCATGTGAATTTCCGCTGTGCTGAGCGCGATGGTGGACAACATCCCGTTCACCGTCGCCATGATCCCCATCATCGGTGGCCTCGAATCCCAGGGGGTCAATATCACGCCGCTCTGGTGGGCCTTGGCTTTTGGTGTTGCCCTCGGTGGCAATGGTACACACATCGCCGCCACCGCCAACATCATCGTGGTGACCGAGTCGGAGAACTGCAGTATTCCGGGGGCCCGAATTTCGCCCCGCAGCTGGCTGCGGTTTGGCTTGCCAGTCACCTTCCTGAGCTTGGTGATCGCCAGTCTCTCGTACGGCATCTTTTTCGATTTCTTCCTGTGAACCCGGCGAGCCCGCGGTCACTCGGCCGGCCCTGCCCAGTCCGGATGAACGCCTGAGCGCCCGGTGCCCCTCTCACGTTGTTGTGATAAAGAAATTACATGGGGGCACCTGCGGCATTTCCGTTCCGCACCAAGCTTACGGTCCTCGGCGCACTACTCACGATCGTGCCGCTGACGGCGCTCGGGTACGCCTTGATGAGCAAGGCGAGCGAGACGGTGCGCACGATGACGCGCGAGTACCAGCTTTCGGTGGCTGGCGATTTGTCTCGGACGATCGAATCGGAGCTCGGAGAAGCGGAGAACGGCCTCGAGGCGGTCGGGCGCGTCTTGACGAATATCGACCTTCCTGAGTCCGTCGCGATTCAGCTCGCGATCAATCTTGTCGCGGCGCATGAAGCGATCGACCACGTCGGGGTCTACACGCTGGACGGCGAATTGGTGGATGTGATTCGCGAAGCGTCGGCGCAGAACGTGAAACCGCCGGAGCGACTCTCCGAAGGCATCCGCGAAGCAGCCACTGCTGAAAACGTGGTCACCGGTGCGGCGGTCCCGGGCGAAGCAGGCCCTCGGGTCTTGCTGGTGCTCCCCATTCGCAGGGCGGACGTGGTGACGGGCTTCGTGGGCAGCTTGGTGTCGCTTCGGCGCGTGCAGCAACGGGTCGAGCAGCTGGCGATCGAGCGCTTCGAGGGACTACCCGGGTCGCTGTTCGTCATCGATGACGACATGCGCATCCTCGCGCACTCTCGCGTCGATCGGTCAAGAGAGCTTGCCTCCGCACGCGGGGCAGGCGCGCTCGAAGGGGTTGAGACCGACAGGTTTGCCGGAGCGATGGTGAAGTCCGGAGAGTACGTCGAAACCGATGGCACCGAGATGGTGGGCACCGTGAGCGGGCTTCGAACCCGTCCCTGGGCGATCGTAACCCAGATCCCGCGGGACTTCGCCTATGCCTCGGTCGACACGATGCGCCGGGTCGTGTTCGTGGTCAGCCTCATCGCCATCATCATCGCACTGATGGTGGCTTTCGCCGTGGCGCGCCAGATCACTCGGCCCATCCAGCAACTTTCGACCTTCGCGGACGACCTGGCGGCACGCCGCTTTGATCGCCGGGTCACGGTGAATACGCGAGACGAGTTGGCGGTCTTGGGAGATGTGCTCAGCTCCGCGGCCGCCGATTTGCAAGCAAGTGAAGTGCGAATTCGCGAGGAAGAGGCGATACGGCGAGACCTTCGGCGGTATCTCGATTCGGACCTGGTCGACCGCGTGGTTCGTCGCGAGCAGGACATGAAGCTCGGCGGTGAGCGGCGCGAAATCTCGGTGCTCTTTGCCGATGTCGTCGCCTTCACACCGATCGCCGACTCGCTCGCGGCTGAGGAAACGGTCGGCCTGCTCAACGAGCTGTTCACAATCCTGACCGAGATCGTCTTCCGGTACGAAGGCACGGTCGACAAGTTCATCGGGGACTCCGTGATGGCCATCTGGGGTGCGCCCCAGCTACAACCGGACCATGCCGCCCGAGCGATCGCTGCCGCCGAAGACATGATGCGTTGGCTCGAGGCGGGCAATCAGGGCTGGCGGAAGAAGTTCGGCGTGACCGTCGAGTTAGCGATTGGAATCAACTCGGGGCACGCTGTGGTCGGAAACGTGGGTTCAGAAACCCGAATGCAGTACACGGCGATCGGGGATGTCGTCAATGTCGCGGCCCGTCTCGAATCGATCGCGCGACCGCAACAGATTCTGGTGACACACGCCACGAAGGTCTCGGCCGGCGACGATTTCCAGTTCTCCGCACTCGGTCCGAGGCAGCTCGTGGGCCGCCGGGATCCGGTGAAGCTTTTCGAGGTCCGGGTATGAACGGAGCCGCTTCATGAGCCGAGGAGCGCTCGCGCCGGGCACCGTCATCGCCAACCGGTTCGTGATCGATCGGCAGATCGGTTCGGGGGGAATGGGAACGGTCTACGCCGCGAAGCAACGTGGGCTCGAGCGCTCGGTGGCGATCAAGGTCATCGCGCCGGAAGACGCCGCGAAACCAATGGCCCGGCGTCGGTTTGAACGCGAGGCCCGCGTGGCGGCCGCGCTCAGGCACCCGAATGCCGTCGAAATCTATGACTTTGGAACCCACGAAGACACGATGTACCTCGCGATGGAGCTTCTCGATGGCCTGAGCCTTCGTTCGCTGGTCGACATCGATCTCCCGCCGCTCAGCCCGCGCCGTGCCTGCCAATTTGCTACGGATGTAGCCAGCGTCCTTGCTTCCGCTGCGTCCATCGGCTTGATTCACCGGGACCTGAAGCCGGAGAACATCATTTTGGACCGCACCCAAGATGGCGAGCGAACAGTGGTCGTCGATTTCGGGCTCGCGTACATCTTGGAAAGCGAAGAATCCGGGAGGCTGACGAGCGTCGGCGAAGGGCTCGGCACGCCCGACTACTTGTCTCCTGAGCAAGCGCGAGGGGTCAATCTCTCCCCTGCCTGCGACATCTACTCGCTCGGCTGCATGCTCTACGAGATGTTGACCTCGAAACCGCCCTTCGAAGGCAAGCACGCGGTCGTCCTCTCGCAGCACCTATTCGTCGCCCCGGTTTCGATTCGTGAGCGTGCTCCGGAGATCCAGATCCCAAGTGCGCTCGACGAGCTCATCCTTGCCATGCTCGCCAAGTCCCCCGCGGACCGCCCGTCTTCACAGGCGGTCTTCGAGACGTTGCGCTTACTCGACCCGAACGCGCCGCAGCGAAAGGGAGAAGCGACCGGCGACCGGCTGCACGGCAGGCCTGCGCGTATGGTGTCAGCGCCTCCCGGCGACGATGACAGTGTCACGATGGATGGGGACGCATGGTTCGGTTCCGACATCAAGATTGCGGTGTGCGGTGGCGTCGAAGCGGAGCTGGCGCTCGGACTGGCGGCCAATGGGATCGAGGCCGTGGAGATCGACGTCGAGCCGGAGGACATTCCCTTGGGCTTCTTGGCGGTATTTGCGCCTGGCGCGACCGCCACACAGGTCGCTACCTTGGCCGAAACTGGGCTCCCTGTCGTGAGTGACGCGGAACCCGGAGATATCGAACGACTCGCGGACATGCTGCGCGCCGGAGCGTCAGAAGTCGTGGTTCAGCCGTGCCCGCCCGAGGAGATCGCTCGGAAGGTCTGGCGCGCGGTTAGAAAGGGATGAGGAGGCTACGTTGCTGAAGTACATCGTAATCTTGACCATGTTCGGCATCGTCGCCGGCACTGGATCGGTGGGGGCGGCCGAGGATGCGAAGCCTCCGGAGACCTACGAATACCGGATTCAGCCCGGGGACACCTGCGCAGGCATCGCTGAGCGCCTCTTCGGTAACGAGCGACGCTGGGATTTGATCCACAAGCACAACCCCAACATGGGCCCTGCCCCGCACCGCTTAGTACCGGGCCAGGTCCTGATCATGCCGCGGCTCGAGCAAGGCCCTGACGCCCGGCTCACCGACGTACAGCGCACCGTGCAGGCGCGCGCGCCTCAAAAGCCCGACTGGGAACGCGCACGGCAAGGCAAGGAGCTCTATCGAGGATGGCGCGTCAATACGCTGGAGCGAGCTTCCGCGGACGTGACGTTTCAGGACGGATCTCTGGTGCAGATGAGACAGAACACCCTCATCATCATCTACGGAGGCGTGTACCGCGACGCTCGGCGCAAAACCACGGAAGCGAGCTTGGAGCGCGGCACCCTCCGAAGCCGCTTGAGCGAGTTTCGTTTGGAGGTAAAGACGCCGACTGCTCAGGCCGGTCTCGACGGAGGAAGCTCCGTTCTCAGCGTCGACGATCAAGGCACGAGCCTTCTCTCGAACCACGAAGGCGGTGAGGCCCAGTTCAAGGTAACGATGGGCGAAGCGGTCCGCGTGAAACCCGGTTTCGGCTCCAAAGCACGCAAGGGTACGCCTCGCCCCAGCAAGCCGAAACCCCTGCCCCCGACACCCAGCTGGAACAGCGGGCTCGCGGTGATTTTCTCGGGCATTCGCAACGAGGGAGGCACCGTGCGTGGTTCCTGGAGCTCTGTCGAAGAAGCCACGTCGTATCGCGTCGAGATAGCCAAGGACCGCGAAGGGGGCGAGGTCGTCGTGGCAACGACGGTACCTTCCTCGGTCACGAGCTTCGAAATTCATCGATTGCCCGAAGGGGTCTACTTCGCCCGTGTCTCGACCATCGACAACGACGGATTCGAAAGCCCGCAATCTTCGGCGCATCCGATGAACGTGCACTTGGTCCAGCTCGAGCTTCCGGGCAGAGACGCCAATGAAAGCGCGGCCGCAGCGCTCGGCGAGTTTAACGAAGCGCCCCAGCCGGCCCGGGTGCTTCCGGGCACCCAAGTCATCTCCCCCGGCGGATTTCGCTGCGGCACCGGAAGTCATGACAAGGCGGCATCGTTCGAATTGGCCGACGCGGGCGTCTATGAAGTGCTCTGCGTCAGCAACGAAGGCGCCGCTGCGCCCCCGGTCGAAGTAGCCGTCGTGGCGCCGGTCTTGGAAATCCTCGAACCGGAGACGATCGGGCCGCTCGTTCGAGACGACGATCCCAGGCGCGTGACGGTAGCCGTGCAAAGCGAGCTCCCTCTCCCCGACAGCACTCGTTTTCGAGCCGCCGATGGGCTCGTTTTCGATGAAATTTCCAGCAGCGGGAACGCGACCACGATGGACCTCAGCGCGACGAAGGAAAGCCCCGATACGCTCGCGCTAGAGCTCGTAGCCGGACCTCCGGGTGACGAAACTGTGCTTGCTTCCCTTCGATTCGACGTGATCGAATCCGAGCGACTGGATTTTGCGCCGAATGAAGCCCTCGGCCTAATGCTCACGCCGAACGTTCTCGGGCTGACGAATGACCGGCGCGAAGGCTCGGGCCCGTTCGCAACGATCGCGTACCTCGGCGACCCGAAATCGGACAACGGCAAGTGGCGGCTGAGCCTTGGCGGCGAGATCGCACCGGTTCGACGCGCCCGCATCGGCATCGCCATCCCAGTCGATGTGCACCGTTCTGGGGTTTCGCCTGTGCCCGTCCGGGACGAAGGGATACTCGTCTGGGGCGGCTACCGTATCTTCATGCGCCGAGACTTTTCGCTCTACACGGAGCTCGGCGTTTGGTTCCCAAGCGTGGAAGAAAGCAGGAGCGTCGTGCGTACGCGATTTGCGCCCGCGATTGAAGGCTCGTACTTGCTCGTCGATCGCATTCTGTTTCGCAGCCGCCAAGGGGCGATACTCGAAACCTCGTCCGGTGGGCCGTTCCTCTGGGCTTCTGCATACGGCATCGACATCAAGCTCGTTCGCCTGCTGTCGATCAGTGCGGAGCTCGACGTGGTGCTTGGCAAATCGGGTGACGATCCCGTCACCGGCGTCGGAGGTGGCCCGGGTCTGAGCGTGTTGGCCGGCCCCGCAGCGATCTTCTTCGCGACCCGCTTTGCGGCCACCGACGATTTTAGAGCGTCGAACGGCAAATACACCTTCAGCGGCGGCCTGCGAGTCACCTTCGAGTAATCCTGCTCGACGTTGCGAGCACTAGGTGGCAGCCGCCGGGCCTTGGTAGCTGTCGCCCCCGAATGCCAGAATCGGATAAAAGATGAATCCGAGGAAGAACAGACCCAAGGCAAACGCCAGGTCGTGGCCGAACGACCTCGACAGGTCGAGCGCGACGAGGAACGCGATGACGAGGTTCACCACTGGAATGAGACCGAGGATGATCCACCACCAGGGACGTCCGACGATTTCAAGTAGGACGATCACGTTGTAGATCGGGATGACGGCCGCCCAGCCCGGCTTGCCCGCCTTCTCGAAGATCTTCCAAAGCACCCAGATGAAGAATGCGATGACTGCGAGCTGAATGATCAACCCAAAGAAGCTTCCGTCCCCTCCGTCCATTTCCTACTCTCCTCTCGCAGCCGGCCGGCCGTCCGAGCCAGCGTATCACGAACCGCTTTGGCTCAGCGATGGCCGATCGATGCCTGCAACGCGCTTGTGTCAAACCCTTCGGGGGCCTTGCCGTCTCGCATGTAGAGATAGAGGGCGGCTTGGAAAATGCCCTGGAGCGCCGACTGCGCCAGCGCGATGACCGTGAAGTAGACGACTGCGACGACGATGAGCGCCGCACTTTGGGCTGCAAAGCCGAGCACCATGAACAGAATGCCCGGCAGCGCCAGGAGCAAGAAGATCAAGCCAAAGCTGAAGTTGCCGATGAGCTGCTCGCCCCAGGTCTTTTTGAGCATGGAAGCCGAGCGCTTGAGCGCGCTCACTGGCCCTTCGTTCTCGATGACGAGAATCGGAACCACGAGAAAGCTCGTGAGCGACCATGCCACACCCAACAAGCCGGCGACGATCTTCCCGACAAAGTTGGAGCGCTCTTCGATCATGCGAAGCACGAGGCCCACCGTGGCCGCAACGACCGCCCAACCAAGGATCGCGGGAAGTCGAGCCCAGGCTGCGCGAAGACCGTCACTGACCGTCGGGTCGCCGCCCTCCATTCGAATCTCCGCGCAGGCGACGAGGCCGGCATTGAAGAAGATGATCACGAAGTAGTTGCAGCAGTAGAACAGGAACAAGCCGAGCATGTGCAAGGCCTGGTCCGCGGTAAATTGTCCGTCGGACCCGCTCAAACCTTCTACCGTCCCAGCCGCCATGCTTTCGCCAGCCGCCTGCCAATCGGTCAGAGCCAAGATCGGTGCTGCAAACGAAGCCAGAACCAGCATGCACCCCAGCGCGGACAGGAGCGGAAACACGAGCAGCTCCTTGTCCTGCTTGAGCACCTCCCACGATGCCCGCATCAACGAAAACGTTCTAGAAAACTTGCCCACGGTATCCCCCTTGCCAGACGCGGCTTCCCAACAGGATATCGCAAACTAGGCTCCGGCCAAAAATCGGTCGCTCCGCCCCGGGGGTTTGGGCCAACCACCGCGCCGACGGCTCCCTTCGCCCTTCTTCAAGGTCGGTCTAGACCCCGAAACGCTTTCGATACTCGACGAACTGAGCCTCAATTTGGTCCGTGGTGAGCCCGTAGTCGGCAATCACGTAATCGTGCTCTCCAACCTGGGCCGTCGGATCTTCGGCGATGCGGGCGTCGAGTTGCTCCGTGAGCTTGGTATCGAGCGGCAGGTCGAAGTGGCGATAGATGTGTTGGATGACCTCGAGGGGCCTCGCGCGAAGGTCCCCGAGACGCACGTCGTAGATCTGAGATGTTGGGATCGAGCGTCTCGCCTCGAGGCCCCGTTGGATTCCGCGACGCGAATACTCGAGCCAGAAACGGCCGACCTCGTGTAGGTCGAGGCGCCGTTGAAACTTCGATGCGATCCGTGCGCTCAAACTGCACTGAGACCCGATTGCGTCAGCGAGGCTGCGGTGCGTCTGAATCAGTTGGGCGTCCGGGTACACGGCGAGGAGCGCTTGCAAGTTCCACAGGTGCCAAGGGCACTTGAGAAGCCATCGCTCTTCGGAACGCTGGGCCGAGAGAATCTGCAGTTGGCGTTTGTGCCAGCGGTACGGTCCGACCATGTCCCAGTCGAGTGTACGTCTGCCGTAGTCATAGTCGCCAAGCCCCACGAAGAGCTTCATGTGAGCCATGTCATTTTCGAGCAGGAAGAAATCTTCTTCGTAGGCGTCTGCCGTGACCTTGTGCGCCTCGCCCTGCTCGGGGACCATCAGGTCGTCCATTGCAACCTCGTGACCTCCACGCCAACGTCGCCATTTTCCGTCCCCAAGTAAATCGCGTTTCCGACCCACTGGATGTGCGAACTCCCACATTCGTCCGACGCGACTGCTCGGGTCGGCTGCCAATACATTGTGAAGATAGGTGGTTCCCGTGCGAAAAAGCCCGGTGATGACGAGCGGGCGCACGATGTCGATGTCCTCGATCTCGGGGCGTTGCTTCAGCAGCTCCACCAGACGCAAACGATTGCTGAGGTGCCAGTGGAGGATGTAGCGAATCCCAAAACGGCCGACGATGTTCCAATCCGTCTCGAGAACTGCGTCGATCGTCTCGTTCAATCGTCCCCGGAAGCTGCCGTCGCAGTCGCCGTAGTCCTGAAGTCCAGTGAGCCGCTCGGCGAGCTTCATCACGCGGTCGGCGTCGACGCGGATCAGCGGCTTGCGCAGCGGGTCACCAAGCAAGTTGACGATCGAGAGCGGAAAGGTCGGGGCCATCGATCTGGGCGCTTGGCTCATGCGTAGTTCCCCGAACCTATCAAATTCGGTCATTTGGCCAATTTAGCGTCCGGACTCGGAAACGAGGTCAGCGGAAAAGCCGCCGCACCGCCCAGATGGCGATGCCGAAGGTCGCCGCCGCGCCCAGACCGAACAGCAGGCGCGCAAGTGCGTCGTTGACCTCGGTCGGAATGAACGGGAGATAGCGTTCGATGGTTCCGTCCGGAGCATAGAAGGTGAGCCAGCCCGCGAACGCGGCGAGGCTCAGCAGCAAAATCGACGTTACCGTTTCGGAGGCCCGGTGGTCCCGTGCGAGAAGCAAGAAACCGACCAGGACGGACACCGCTCCAGCGCCGAAAACGACCTGGCGGGGCGCCTCGAAGAGGACGTAGTCCTCAGGCAGAAGCCCGAGTGAAGCCGCACAGACGGCGATGCCCCCGACCAGGCAAACAAATGCGACCAGCTTCCCCACTGAGGAACAGCATAGCGGATCTAGCCGGCGATCGCGCTACCCCAGTAGTTGTAGGAAAGAAAGCGGACGCCTGGAATGTACATTCGCTCGTCGATGTCGACGCGGAAACCGCTCGAATGCAGCAAATCCGGGATGTCCCGATTGACGTTGCAGCCTCCGGCAAATCTGCGCCACGCCGGGTTGATTCGGTTCTGCCACTTCTGAACAGCCTCGTCTGGGGCTAAGCCGTGCTCGCAGAAGAGCAGCTTGCCGCCGCGGCGCAGAACGCGATGCATGCCATGAAGCGCCCGGTGCGCGTCGGGGATCGTGCACAGCGTATAGGTCACCACCACCGTGTCGACGCTGTTCGTGTCGAGCGGGATCTCCTCGCCGGGAAGATCGATCATTTCCAACTCGAGGTCGGCGCCATCGAAGTTCTTCCGCGCGAGCTTGCGCATCCCTTCGGAAGGTTCGAGACCCCAGACTTTGTGGACCTTCTTGCGATCGTAGAAACCGAGGTTCAGGCCGCTTCCCATTCCGATTTCGAGAACCTCGCCCTCGGCAAGCGGCACGACTTTCTCCCGTTGCTTCATGTTCGGCTTGGACGAGCACGCGAGGTTGATGGCCCGGGGGAGGATGTAGCGATCGTAGAAGCCCATCTGCTCGGAGGTGTACCAGCTCGACGCGTCCCGCGCCCGAGCCCCGACCGCTCCTGTCCTCAACTCACCGAGGGGGGCGGAAATTTCAAGTATTCGTCGACGAGAAGCTCGGCGAGCTCGCGGTTTGGAGGGCGCTTGCCTTCGATGCGGCCTCGCTTCTTCAGGTCGGCGCAGAGGGTGTCGAGCACGGTGTTCGCGTCCAAGTCGTTCGTCCGATTTCGCCAGGCTTCGCGCTCAGCTTCGTTCCGAAAGCAGTAGGCTTTCCACGAGATCGAAAAACGCATGTCGTCCCATCGATAACGGCCGACTTCCGCCTCGCCGTCGCGCACGACCCAGTTGCCGTCGCTTTCAGGGTGGAGGCGCATGCGTGGCAGGAATTTTGGAATCGGCCGGTCGATCTCCATCACGCGATCGACGCCGTGAAATACGCTGTCGGTGTCCATGATGACAGCCGTGTTGAAGTGCACGTCATAGGCTCGAGCCGCACCGTCGATGCCATCCGGGTAGAACGCGAACTCGCCACCGTTTGTGTCCTGGTACCAGGAAACGGAGGTTGCGATCGGCATCCGATAGTCGTCGAAGAGGCCCGAGTGGTGCGCAACGACGATGAGCCATTGGGGGTGGAGCTTCCGGTTTAGGCCTCGGAACTCAGGCACGTCGGTGTGGATCGCGAGCTCCTGTCCAGGAAGCAAGAGGTTTGCATAAACGATTGCGGGCTCGATGATGGGACGATCAAAGATACCTTGGGCCGCCTCGATCAGCCGTGGGTTCTGGTAGAGAGGCTCGATGCCCGGTGCGAAGATTTGATCGCCGTAGGCGTACGTCTCGCGAAAATAGTTCGTTCGCGCGACGAGCGTACCGAGATCGGCATCACGAAGCCCCAAGCGGCCGCCCGTGCGTAGAAAGTTGAACGCAGCGTCGAAACGCTGCGGCAGCCCCTCCCCGATACCGTCGTTGAGGCCCTCCTCGGAGTACATACCGTAGCTGCCGAAATCCTCACAGAGCTGCACCAACGACCGCGCGTGCGCCTCATCGAGGAACGGGTCGAGCTCGACGTAGCGATTGAAGAAATGACTTTGCATAGCCGCTGCTAGGGTTGTGCTTGCCTTTGTACCATGAGGCGGCGATTGGGACCCGCTCGGCTTCTTCGGGCCGCTGCACGAGCGCGATTTGGGCTAGCCCAGGACGAGCGGTTTAGGCATGCTCGCTGCATGTCTCTGCATCGACCTTGCCTTGGCATCTGCACCGTTCTCGCACTGCTCGCATCCGCTTGCACCGAAGCCTCCGAGCCCTGCCCGCAAGGCCCGGGGCTCATTGGGGATGGCATTGCGCGTTTCGCCCCGTCTTCTGTGTCGTGCTCCGCGCTTCCTGCATCGATGGCGCTGGTCGAACCTCGATTCGTCGAGGGCCCCATCCCGGCCGGTTGGCCCACACGGCCGACGTTCTCCACCGATGGCGACAGAGCTCGCGCCACGATCGCAATCGAAGCGGGCACTAGCTTGTATGGAACTGGCGAAACCGCAGGGCCGCTACTGCGTAACGGAGCCATCACCGAAACCTGGGCGGAGCAACCGTTCCGCAATCCGCCACCGATGGGCCTGTCGCCGCTCGAATATGATGACGAGTTCCTCAATCTCTATCAGGCGCATCCTTGGGTCTTGGCCGTTCGGGCGGACGGCTCTGCATTCGGCGTGCTCGCCGACACGACCTACCGCTCGCGAATCGATCTGAGCGACGGGATCGAGTTTTCGGCCGATGCGGCGTTCCCAGTCATCGTCATCGACGGCGCGACACCGCAAGAGGTGCTGACGAGACTGAGCGAGCTTACCGGCACCATCGCGCTTCCACCACTCTGGTCACTCGGCTACCAGCAAGCGCGTTGGTCCTACATTCCCGACACCAAGGTTCGAGAAGTCGCCGACGAGTTTCGCGCGCGCTCGATACCTTGTGACGTTCTTTGGGTCGACATCGATTACATGGACGGCTTTCGCATCTTCACATTCGACGAAGAGCGCTTCCCAAACCCGAGCGGACTCAACGACTACCTCCATGGCAAAGGGTTCAAGTCGGTGTGGATTCTCGACCCTGGCGTGAAGCACGAGCCGGGCTATTTCGTCTACGACGAAGGGCTCGAGGCCGACCATTTCATTCGCAAGCCCGACGGTGAGCTCTTCGTCGAGGGCAGCTGGCCCGGGGATTCGGTCTGGCCGGACTACACCAATCCCGAGACCCGGGCTTGGTGGGCGAGCTACATTCCCGACTTCCTCGGCAACGGAATCGATGGCGTCTGGATCGATCTGAACGAGCCTTCTATCGTCTTCCCCCCTGGTGTTCCATTTCCGGAAGACCTTCTGCACGTCGGCGGCGGGGGCCTTCCGCCCGATACTCACGCGCGTTACCACAACGCCTATGGCCTTCTGATGTCCGAGGCGACACTGGACGGCATGAAGACGGCGCGTCCGGAGCGACGCCCGTTCCTGCTGTCTCGCTCCAGCTTCCTCGGTGGGCACCGGTACGCCGCCATGTGGACAGGGGACAACTCGGCACGGTGGGACCATCTCCATTGGTCGGTGACGATGACACTGAACATGGGCCTGTCTGGGCAGCCCTTCGCTGGCCCGGACATCGGTGGCTTTTTCGGCTCGCCGAGTCCTTCGCTCTACGCGCACTGGATCGGTGTCGGAGGTTTTTTCCCCTTTAGCCGAACCCACACGATCCAATTCTCCGAACCTCAGGAGCCCTGGTCCTACGGGCCGGAGGTCGAAGCGATCGCTCGCATGGCGATCGAGCGACGCTACCGGATGCTGCCCTATCTCTACACGTTGTTTCGTGAGGCCTCGCTCAACGGCTTGCCGGTCTGGCGGCCGGTCTTTTTCGCTGACCCCGCCGACGCATCGCTCCGCGCAGAGGATCATGCTTTCTTGATCGGCGCCGACGTATTGGTGGAGCCGGTGCTCACCGAATCCGATCCTCACGAATTCAGGGTCCCCTCGGGCATTTGGCGCGAGTTCACGACGGTCGGCGAGGATCCGTCGTCGACCCCCGAGCTCCCCGTGATGAAGCTCCGCGGCGGCGCCATCCTACCATTGGGCCGGGTCGTTCAAAGCACGACCGAAGCGCTTCTAGACACCCTTACTTTGGTGGTTTCCTTGGATGCCGAGGGACGGGCAGAAGGCGTTCTCTACGAAGACGATGGCGAAGGCTACGGCTACCAGGCCGGTGACTACCTGCTGAGCAGCTACTCCGCCGAGCAGTCGGGCGATCTGGTCGAAGTCAGGGTCGCATCGGAAGAAGGCGATCGAGCAAGGCAGGCGCGGATGGTCACGGTCATCGTGATAACCGACAACGGCAACTTCCAAGGGAGCGGCGCCGACGGTTCCACCATCAGCGTATCGCTCGGGGGCACTTGAGGGCGGTCAAGAAGACGCGGAGTCGTCTTTCGCCGGGAACCGCGCACTGAACCGTTCAGCCAGGGCTGAGATGGTCAGCGCAGGGTTCACCCCAACGTTCGCCGGGATGGCTGCAGCGTCAGTCACGAAGAGCCCCGGATAGCCAAACGCCTGATGATCAACGTCGATCACCGCCTCGCCCGGACCGGCGCCAATCGCGCAACCTCCTAGAATGTGCGCGGTCACCGACGCATTGCCAACGCTCTCGAGCAGGGTGTTGTGCGCCGTGCCGCCAATGTGCTCGGCCAGCTTTCGAGCCGCCTCGTTGGCCTCCGGAATGTAAGAGGGCACTTCTTCACCCGGCGCGACATCCGAAACGAGGCGACGCTTGAACGGCGAGAACAGCGTTCGTCTAAACCGAAACGCGATCTGACTGTCGAGGTTCTGCATCACGGTCAACGGGACGACTCGCCGGTGCCAATTCTTCGTGAACCAAGACCGCAAGGAGCGCCCCGGGCGAGTGACGATCGCCGCGATGGCTCGCAGTGCGCGGCGCCAGGGCGTCGAGCCGTCAACCAATGGCCCCTGATACCAGCGCATGAAGTCGTAGCCGGGAGGAAACCGATTCTGCGTGATGTGCGTGTGGCCGCCCACGTAGAAATGCGATGAGATCGCGGCCCCGTGCGTAACGTCCTCGTCAGGGTCCGGCGAGAGCGCTGCCACGATTGCCTCGCTATTGGTTCGCACCAACTCACCGAGCTTGGGCGATAGGTCTGGCAGGGTCCGATGCTCGTCGCGACAGCGGAAGAGAAGATCCAACGTGCCGACGACGCCGGCGGCGACGATGACGTACTGCGCACTAAGCGGGGCGTGTTCGTCGCGAGCGCGAAATGGATTAACCGTCCGCACCTCGTAGCCGCCGCCGTCGAGCGGACGAATCGAAACCGCTTTTCGTTCGGGAAGGATTGTCGCGCCCTTTGCTTCGGCGAGATGCAGATAGTTCTTGTCGAGGCTGTTCTTCGCGCCATCGGCGCATCCGGTGAGACAGCGTCCACAGCGCGTGCAGCCGGTTCGCTCTGGCCCATAGCCTTCGAAGAACGGATCGGGCTCGGTCTTGCCGGCGCTTCCAAAGTAGATCCCTTGCGGCACCGGACCGAAGCTATCCGCAGCGCCCATCGCTTCGGCGGTCGCTTGCAGCCAGTCGTCCATCTTGCCATGATCGGGGTTGTTGACGGTCCCCAGCATGCGCGAAGCCCTGTCGTAGGGCCCACGCAGCTCGGCTTCCCAATCCACGCCCAGGTTTGCCCACGCAGAATCGGCGAAGAAGGCGTCGCGAGGCTTCAAGAGCACCGCCGCGTACACCAGACTTCCTCCGCCTACGCCGACGCCGCCCACAATCCCGACGTGCCGGAACGGGTGCTGAACGAAGAAGCCGCAGTAGCCGAGCTGCGGAAGCCAGACGAGATCGCGAAGGCGCTCGTCGGCCGCTCGCATGTCGTCCGGAGAGATTCGCCTCCCCTGCTCGACCACGGCGACGCGATAGCCCTTCTCCGTCAAGCGGAGCGCGGGGACACTGCCACCGAAGCCGCTCCCGATGATGATGACGTCGTAGTCGCGCTCCATTTGATCCTTTTCGCGCTTCCGCAAGACTCTGATGCTCATTACCACGTTAGAACGGGGGTGCTAGAGTCGCGCGGGGACGGACGAAATCTCGAAAGCGACCCGCTGCGAAGCCAAATGGATGGAGCTCGACCTCACCACGGCTCCTCCCTCCCCGGTGGACACGCAGCGGGCGATCCTTAGACCACAAACAGGAACAGCCGCAGGAGAACCTCCATGAAGCAGATACCCCAATCCCATGCCGACATTCTCGACAAACCCGCTTTCGCGCACCTGTCGACGCTGATGCCTGATGGCAGCCCCCAGGCCAGCGCAGTCTGGGTGGACACCGACGGGCCGACGATCTTGGTCAACACCGCTGAAGGGCGGCTCAAGGACCGTAACATCCGCCGCGACCCGCGGGTCGCCATCTCCGTGACCGACCCGGAGAACCCCTACCGCTCGCTCATGATTCGCGGCCGCGTTGCAAAGATCACCAGCGATGGCGCGGATGAGCACATCAACCGGATGGCCAAGAAGTACATGGGCGTCGACGAATATCCATTCCGACAACCCGGCGAGGTCCGTGTTCTCTACTACATCCAGCCCGAGCGCGTCGCCGCGATGGGCTGAGCGGGGCGGCTCGACTAGTTGCGAGGAAGCTCTGCCCAAAAGATTCCGCGGAGGTCACCCGCCGCGTATCCCGTCGCTTGGTCGCTGGGGTAGAGCTCCTCGAGCTTCGTTTGGAGGTCCGGCGCGAGGGTCGCACCATGGCAGGTGACGCAGAGCGGCTGCATGAAAATCGGCTCGGCATAGCCAACGGTGTGCTTGTCGATCGCGACCACCGCCGGTTCTCGGCGCTCGGGGTCCGTCTCGTAGCCGTCGAGGATCGATTGCATCCAAGGTTTGACCACGTTGCTCGGGTTGCGAAGCTTACCGCTGGCGCGGCCGACTTTGACGCCTCCGAGGCTCGCTTCGGCGGCAAGCCTCGGCGCCTCGACTCGACACGTCGAAATCGCAGCCACCGGTCCGTCCTCCAGACCGCTTACCAGCGCGCCTTTGAGGCTCTGCTTCAACGGAAGCACCGCTTCGGCGCCTGCCGCCTTCCACTTTGCTTCTTTTAACTTCGAGCCCGTGCACGCCGGCACGGCCACCACAATCGACAGGATCAGGGTAATCCGGAACATACAGCCCGGTTTGGCCCGCGAAGAGGACGCGATCAAGGCGCCGCAGAAGCGTGCCTGCCACCGATGGCTACGTGTAGGATGTTCTAATGCGATTCTCGTGCCTCGCGCTCGTTCTCGCCTTCGCGACGCTTTCACCGGCGGAAGCGCGCGCCCACTTGGGGTTGGACGTTCCCACGTCGCGCTACGGTCCCGACACCCTCAAGACCGGTCCCTGCGGGGTCGGCGGCGGCGAACGGACGACCAACGTGACGTTCTACGAACCCGGCGAGACGATCGAGGTGCGTTGGGACGAATACGTCGATCATCCGGGGCACTATCGAATTGCGTTCGACGACGACGGCGTTGACGATTTCGTGGATCCCGCGACGATGATGGAGCTCTACTCGAACGACACCGTGCTCCTCGACGGCATCACCGACAAAGGTCAAGGGGAGCGCGACTACGTGGCAACCGTCATCTTACCGGAGCTGAGTTGCGACAATTGCACGCTTCAAGTCATCCAAGTGATGTACGACAAGCCACCGTACACGACGCCCGGCAATGACATCTACTACCAGTGTGCCGACCTGGTGCTGCGCGAAGCGGAAACCTCGCCTGACGCTGGCACCGACGCTGGCACCGACGCTGGCACTGGCACTGACGCTGGCACCGACGCGGACGCTGGCCCTCGCACGGGTGCGGAGGCTGGGACGGGCGCTGGCGGCGGCTGCAGCGTCGGGAATGGGACCATCGCCGAGCTCGGGGTGTTTCCTATTCTGTGGCTTCTGCTCCTGAGTCGTCTTGCCCGCAGGCAACACTTGCTCGTATAGAGAGGCGCCATGCGTATCGCGGACTTGTACGCGGCCGACGTCGGGCCGGTTTACTCACTCGAGTTCTTCACACCGAAGAACGACGCGGGGCGCAAGGCGCTCTTTCGGGCCGTCGAACGCCTCCAAGCGATGAAGCCGGGTTTCGTCTCGATCACCTGCGGAGCTGCTGGCACCACGCGGGAGCGAACCGCCGACTTGGCCATCGAGCTGCAAAAGGAGTTTGGGCTCACCGCCATGGCCCACCTCGTCTGCACCGGGACCACGCAGTCCGAGCTCGAGGAAACCTTGCGGCACATGCAGGCGAACGGCATCGACAACATTTTGGCCCTGCGCGGCGATCCGCCGAAGGGTGCGACCGACTGGACGCCGGTGGAAGGGGGCTTCGCGCACGCAAACGAGCTCGCCGCCTTCGTTCGTGAACGGTTTTCGCTTGGTCTAGGTGGCGCCTGCTACCCGGAGAAGCACCACGAGGCGTCGAGCCTTGCCGACGACATCCAGAACCTCAAGCGCAAGGTCGAGGCCGGCGCAGAGTTTCTGATCACCCAGCTGTTCTTCGACAACGACAAGTACTGGAGCTTCGTCGAGCGGGTTCGCGCAGAGGGCATCGAAGTCCCGGTGGTTCCGGGAATCATGCCGGTCCTCAACCTTACGAACCTGCAGCGGATCGCATCGCTGTCGCCCGGCACCAGCATTCCGGCCGAGCTCGAAGACGCACTCGGCGAAGCCGGAGATGATGACGAAGCCGCGCTTCGAGCAGGCGTAGGCTTCGCGGCGAAACAATGCCGTGCCCTGCTGGCGAACGGCGCCCCAGGCATCCATTTCTACACACTGAACCGTTCCAAGGCCACGCTGCAGACTTTCGCAGCGCTTTGAGACCGTCACGGACTACCCCGGCTGCCCTTCGTGCAGCCGCAGATACGTCAGAAATTCCCGCCGACTCTGCGGCCCAGCTCGACGGTAGGACGGTCGCCGCAGCACAGGGTCCTCTTCGATGGCGAGCTTTGCTTTCGACAAATCGTCTTCTGCAATCGCGCAACGCGTCGCGGCGACGTCGATGCCGTAGACCTCCGCCGCGTTGAGCCCGAGGATCTTTGCTTTCGCCTCGGTGCTGAGCGCAGGGTATCCGTACACCTCTTGCATGCTGACCGGAATCTCGAACGCGCGAAACGCGCTGATCTGATCCTGCGGGGTCCCGTACCAAATCGAGTCCGTGCCCCAGAGGATTCGATCTTCGCCTAGATGCAAGAGCAGCTTGCCGAGCACATGCGCGGCTGCTTCCGGTCGGGTCATCACGAAGCGCCAAGTGCTTCCAAGCTCAGCGTAGACGTTGCCCTGCATGCCGATTTCGTTTTCGAGCACCGCCTTGACCAGGGTGTCGACTCCCTGAATCGATTCCGGGTCGTACGGCCCCTCTGGCACGTTCACTTCGAAGCCGGAGTGGTAGACGACGAAGTTCACGTCGGGATACATGGGCGCGACGACGCCAATGTCATCAGCCGAGGAGATCGAAGGATCCAATCCAAACTGCGACAGACCTTTGTGGGCGCAGATGAGCTTCACGTCCAGCTCGCGCGCCTTCTCGATGAATGGAATGCCGATGGTCGCGTCGTCGAGGCGCCAACCGCCGAACTGGGTGTACACCTTCCAGGCGGCGATATTCTGTTCCTCTTTGAGCGCTTGCATTCCGTCGAGTTGCTCGGGTCCACGGTCTGGGACGACGATTCCATGGATGACCAAGCGCTCGGAGTCGGCCATCCGGTTGACGATTTCGCGAGTCGCGGCGGCTTCCTCGGTTTCGAGCGGATTGTCCCCCGGGACCGCTGGCACCTGGGACAGGACGGCCACCGCGGTGTCGCTGTTGACGAAGACCTCTCGGATGTAGTGGTCGGCATCAAAGCAGTCGACGAAGTCGAGCTCCCCGCATCGGGCCTGCGGAAACGTCGAAAGCGCGCCTTCGAAACCGCCTCCATCTCGCCAGGCACCGTCAGGATTCACGTGATGGGTCTGAACATCGAAAATGAACTCGTCGCCCTCGAGTGGCCCACAGGCCCCCGCGTCCTCCATCATCCCTGCATCCACGACGTATCCGGCCGCTCCCGTGCTTTTCGAACAGCCGTACACCTGATTGATCACCCAGAGCGCCGACGCCGTGCCCATCGTGCTCGAAACGAAGTCACGCCGAGAAATGCCAAGCCGTTTTGCTTTGTCAGCGCTCAGCCGATGAAAGATTTCGTCCGCGATTCGGTCGCGCTTCGTAGGCGCAGGAGGCTCGAACTCGCCGTTCGAACCAGTCCGAAACGGAATCGGAGACTCAATGGGAAAATCAGGCGAGCTCTTCTTCACCCAAGAACAGTATCCCGAATCACCCTCCCTGACACCGTGAACCACCGCAAAACGACTCGCGACGAGCGTCCTCCTCTCAAGAGGATATGAATGGAGGGGCGCGGAAAAAGGCGCGATATGGGGCGGAGTCGACGTAGCGAGTGACAATCGGCAAGACAGCAGCCAGCCCCGATTGGCCGCGAGCTCCGAGGCGAGGCTTGCGTGGTCAAAGCCCCCCAGTGCATCCGACCACCTTTGCAAGCCGAGCCGTTCGACGTAGCCCCGTGTCGCGCCTTTTTCCGCGCCCCGCTATGCCCGCTGACTACACGCCCCGAATCAGAGCCATCGACACCCCAGCCCCCATCATCAACAAACCCACGCAGATCACCAGGAACCCCAAACCCCCCACGTAGCACCAAGCCATGACGCCCGGGCGCTCCTCACGTCGAAGGCATGCGTTGAAGCGAAGCGGTTTCCAGTACCAACGAGGCGGCAGCTCCCCCCGCGGGCCGAGCACTCGGTACAGACGGACATGATAGATGAGTCCGGTCGGGACACCGACCAGAAAGCCGGCGGCAACTAGCCAGATTCCGTTGTAGTAGAGGGATTCCCAGGGTGTGAACCAGATCCCGCTGAGCAGGCACATCAGCGTGCTTACCGCAGCAACGATTCCGAGCTCACGCATAGCTGGCCAAGCGCAACCGCCCCTGGCTTACCGGCAATCGCCGTACGCCAAGCTCTCCCAGTTGCGCAAATCTTCGCGGTCTTGGCCGAGTGAGTACACGGGGGGACTTCCGATCGGCGCGTCCACCGTGCTGCGCTGGCCACCTTGAACAGCCTCGCCGGTCCAGACGTTATACCAGGTGCCTGCGGGGAAATAGACCGAGCGGGACGTGGCGCCTTCTTCGGTCACAGGGGCCGCCAAGAGGGAATCGCCGATCAAGAACTGGTCACTGATGTCCCAGGTTTCGCGATCGTCGGGAAAGACGAGCATCAGATGGCGCAAGATCGGGGCGCCGGTTGCCTCCGCTTCGGATGCCAAGCTCATGAACTCGTCCATGAGCGCACAGTGCACATAGGTGAACTTGCGGAAGTGGGCCGTCGTTTCTTCGTCGGTGTTCCAGCGCCAATTGTTCACTTTGTCGGCGCCGTCGTGCGTGCGCATGATCGGCGTGAACGCGCCGAGCTCCGTCCAGCGTTGGAAAAGCTCCCTGTTGCTCGGACCCGTACCTCGGGCGAAACCAGCAATATCGTGCGTGACGAACGGCTGTCCCGCCAAGCCGAGGTTGAGCATCGCGGGCACGACCGTCGGAAGCCCGTCGAGCACACTCCAGTTGGTTTCCTGATCGCCCACCCAGTGGATCTGGGCGACCTCTTGGACACCGGTCCACCCCGAGCGAGCAAACATCACCCAGTCCCCGTCTGGGCGAGCGCCCTCCAGCGCTTTTCGATTGGCGAGTTGCCAGTCGATGGGGAAAGTATTGCGCTGCTCAATCGCGTCGCTTCCGTCCCCCGCAATGGAGTCCACAGGAACCCATTCGCCGAAGTCCGCCATCCATCCGTCGACGTCGTAGGTGTCGACCACGTCCCTCAGAAGCTCGCCGATGAATTCCACCGTTGCGGGGTTCGAGAAATCCGGGTGGGCGTTGCCCTGGGGGATGTTCGGAGCCACGAAATCGATGTAGGTTTCGCCCATTTGGTTCTTGAGAAGCAGCCCCATCTCCTCCATCGAATCGAAGCGCGGCGCAAATCGTGCGGGGTCATCCTCTTCGCGGACGGTTGCCGGATCGACGATGAACGGATTCGCGTAGGTCAGGAATTTGTAGCCGGCCTCGTGAATGTCCGCGACACCTCCGGCGAAATCCGGGTACAAGACCTCGTCCGGTTCCCAGATGTACTGGACTCCAAAGCCGCCATCGGGGTTCATGCGAATGCCGCCCCAATCCTGCACCCAAAACGCGGAGACCGGGATGGAT
>Ga0265303_10000393_pt1 | contig 24236 bp, 23 predicted proteins | sample Helome_2_FD_192494 | JGI IMG/M metagenome (GOLD analysis project Ga0265303, IMG submission 192494) | Marine sediment microbial communities from subtidal zone of North Sea - Hel_20160317 (Illumina Assembly) | ecosystem: Environmental > Aquatic > Marine > Subtidal zone > Sediment ... | reverse complement strand
GTCTGGAGTAGTAGATCATAAGGGAGTAGCAGACCAAGAGGAAATTGCACCTAAAAACGTAATCCTCTTAATTAGTGATGGTGCGGGACTGACGCAGATCAGTTCTGCCTTCTTCTTTAAAGAGACCTTACCGCAATACTCACGATTCAAGCATATTGGCTTGATCAATACCCCATCTTCAAGGCAAAATGTAACCGATTCCGGGGCGGCCGCGACGGCTTTTGCATGCGGGGTAAAAACCTATAACGGGGCCATTGGCGTTGCCGATGATTCTACTGATGTAAAAAATCTGGTAGAAATAGCTTCTATTCAAAATATTAAAACCGGTGTGATTGCTACGTCCTCAATCACACACGCCACTCCGGCCAGTTTTTATGCACACACTGTCAGTCGTGGTTTAGAAGAAGACATCGCTATGCAATTGGTTCGGTCGGAAATAGATTTCTTTGCAGGAGGCGGATTGCAGTTCTTTAACAAACGGAAAGACGAACAAAATCTATTGATCGAATTAGGCGAAAAACAATTCACAATTGATACGCTGGGATTGAAAACTTATTCGAACATCCGATCTAACAGTAAAACAGCATTTCTTCTTGCGGATAACGCTATGGCTCCCGCATCTGAAGGTCGGGGTAATTTTCTCTTGAAAGCCACAGAATTATCACTTAAATTTTTAAGCAAAGACCAATCCAACTTCTTTGTAATGATCGAAGGATCCCAAATAGACTGGGCTGGCCATTCAAACATTCCGGAGTACTTGGTTTCTGAACTTAACGATTTTGATGATGCCATTGGAATTGCGTTGGATTACGCAGAAAAAGATGGGAACACCTTGGTTATAGTAACATCTGACCATGAAACTGGTGGATTTACCTTGGCTGCAAAAACAAAAACATCTGAGAATGGTACTGAATATAGTGACTACAGTGAAATTGGCATGACTTTCTCTACTACAGGACATACGGCTACATTAATCCCTGTATTTGCTTATGGCCCTGGTGCAGAAGAATTTAATGGAATATATGAGAATACGGAAATCTTCGACAAAATTTTAAAAGTCACTAATTGGTCAAGGGAAAACTAACCCTTAAAATTTCCAGGTGGATTACTTTTTATAAGCGCTTAATTTATTGATAACAACGCTGTTTTGCTAAAGAGTCCTGCCTAAGAAAGGCCTGTGAAATCAAGCAACCGAAGGGTGCGTGGTTTTGTGCTACAGGATCCTGGATTACATTTACTGAAATAACTCCTTATCCGGAAACCTGAAGGGATAAAATGCTATCTTGGGTAGTACATAACGAGTACCCACAATATGAGAAATTTATTTTTATGAAAAATACTTTTGATAAAATCGTTTTACTTATTACACTATTGATAGTTGGAAATGTACAGGCTCAATCCTCACAAAATTTCACTAATACAATCCTCGGAAGCTGGCAAGGGAATGGAACTCTATTTGAACAAAAAGCCACATTCAACATGAAATGGGAAAATGCTCTTAATGCTAAATTCATTAAGCTATCTTTTGAAAATAGTTTTAAGGATAATTCTGGAGTAGAGAGAGGAATGAAAGCCAGCGCCTACTACAATTTAAAACAAAATATTGGTTATTGGTTTGATTCAAGAGGTACGATGTTACCGCTGAAATTAGAAATTAACGAACAGTCAATGGTCGTACTATGGGGAAATGAGTTAACTGAGACAGGGAAAACTATTTACACAATTATCGATAAAGAACATTTATGGGTTCAAGATTTTGTTTATAAAGATGATTCGTATTTGCTCTTTGGGGAAGCGACCTATGAAAGGATAAAGGAATAGTTAATCTTAAAAAATATTATCGAAAGAGATAATAATCAAAAAATAACGACAAGCCAACAATGGCTATAAAGCATACCCTTCGGGATACACTTCATAGCCAGTACATTGTGCAACATTTATTGAATAATATTTAGAAACTATATATGAAGAACATTTTAATTGGAGTGATCGTATTACTTTCCACTGTAATTATTCATGGGCAAACTTCGAATGATCTGTTAAACAGTCAATTAAATGAAATGAGGGAATTGTTTCTAGCTGAGGACTATGAAGCATTCTCTAATTACACGTATCCAAAGGTTATTGAAATGATGGGTGGTAAAGAAAGTATGATTCAAGCCACGAGAAATAGCATCAATCAAATGAAAAATGAGGGATATCAAATAATTGATATTAAGTATAAGGAAGCATCCGATTTTTTGAAGCAAGACGATGAGCTACAATGTAGTCTGACACAAGAGCTAACTATGCAATTACCTCAAGGCAAGATTTTGGCCGAATATACCTTAATTGCGATTTCTAATGATGATGGGCAAAATTGGAAATTTTTGGATACTTCTGGTAAATCAAAAGAAACAATGTTCAAGTACTTTCCAAATTTAAATCCTGAAATAATCATTAAACAGAAAACTCAAAAATTTGTGGAATAAACCGTTGTACATCATATGTTAGTAGGCATCGATGAAACCAGAGAACAAGCTTTTAACAATTAAAATAATACATACGGTCATTTGGTCGTTTTTTGTGGTTGTAATTTTTTATGTTTTGTACTCTGGCATCACCAATAATATAAATATTTATACCTGGATATGTGTAGCCTTGGTAATAGGTGAAGGATTAACCTTATTGATATTCCAAATGTTTTGTCCTCTAACTATAATTGCGAGAAAATATTCCGATTCTGAAAAGGAAAATTTTGACATTTTTCTACCAAACTGGCTTGCGAAGAATAATAAATTAATATTCACCTCGATTTTCATTATAGGATTGGTCATTGTGATATATCAGTCGATATATAAGTAAAAGAAACGTGGTGCTTGCGTTTACGGTTTTGGTCTCTTCTACTGCTTTGTAAACGCAAAAAACGCCATGGGTGGATCTACGGTAGTCCCATTCCCTAAAGGCGCACTGATAATGCGTGTAATAGTCTCTGCCGGATCTGTGTCCTCATTGGGTGAAGTAAAGGAAGCCCCACTATCCGTGCCGGAATCATAGGAAAGCGCTTCTACCATAATAGTCTCCACAAATTCTCCGCTAGTAAATAATTCCACATTCTCTGCAGCTACATACCAATCCGGACTTGGAGCGATCATACTGACTACAGAGACTAGTGGAAATTCCGAACTTACTTCTATTTCGAAAGTGCGTTCCGACATGCCGGTGCTCAAACCTCCACCACTAAAATAAGTGCGAGCCATACCTGCCGAGATCATATCACCCACTTCACCTTCCAAAGTACCATTAGAGCCACTTTCGGCCATTTCTTCAATGCCCTGTGACGCCAACCCGTCTTCTTCAAACAATATAGCTCCATCCCGATGCACCATCCCAACTGCTGAAGAGAAATGATCAGCATTGGTAGGGAAATCAGTCGGATGGGTCGCTGCACTCCAGTTACCTGTAAAAGTCACTGTGTACATGGCGAATTGCTCTGCAGGTTGAATAACTTCAATATAATCAGTTTTCGAGCTGCTGTCATTTCCAGCACTATTTATAGCTAACAAGGATACCGTATAGTTTCCTGGATTGAAGTATGTTACCGTTGGATTGTTAGCTGTACTGGATTCAGGATCTCCTCCCGGAAAAGACCACAATAGCGATTCTGCATGTTCCGATGTACTCTGGAATTGCACGGCTTCACCCGTCATAATTGCCGTTACATTGGCACTAAAATTGGCCACTGGCAACTCCATAACATCATCCACGTTATCTGTATCGGAGTCATTACTGCATGACAGAACCAGTAAGGACAGCACTAATAGATATAAAGTCTTTTTCATTGCATTTGCTAAGATACTGATCATAAAAATAGGTGAATATATTTATATGCAAAACCGTCCAGATGGGCTATTTGGCTGTTTCCAAAATACTATCTTTATCGGCATGAAATCTCTAATACGTCTTAATTCCGTAGGTCTATTATTTCCTGTTTGGTTCGGGATGCTGGCAGCCTGTGGGCAAGTTAGTATTGAAACGACACTAGAGCGACTCAATCGTGAAAGCGTACCCTATATTTCGGTCGAAGAACTCAGTTCATCACAAGGTCTGGTCTTACTGGATACAAGATCTCTGGACGAATATGAGGTAAGCCATTTGCAAGGGGCTGACTGGGTAGGCTATAAAAAATTTGAATTAGACAAGGTTCAGGAATCCTATCCCGATAAGAATACACCTTTAGTGGTATACTGCTCCGTTGGCGTACGTTCTGAAAACATCGGTGAAAAACTGCTGGAAGCAGGTTATACAGATATAAAGAATTTATACGGGGGTATTTTTGAATGGAAGAACAAAGATTTTTTGGTTTATACACCTGAAGGCAATTCAACCGAAAAAGTACATGCCTACGGCCGCAGATGGGGAAGATTTCTCCACAATGCAGAAAAGATCTACTAACTCAAACCCCTATTTCTTGGCAACATCCAGAAATCTACTTCTCATCCTAACCCGAAATCCGGAATTGGGAAAATGTAAAACTCGATTGGCCGCCACTATTGGCGACCAGGCTGCCCTGGATGTCTACAAGATCTTACTAGATCATACCGCACATATAACCCAAGAACTGCCATGCGATAAACATGTGTATTATTCAGAAAGGATCATCCCGGAAGATATCTGGGATAATGAGATCTATGTTAAAAAACTTCAACAAGGAGCAGATCTGGGTCAGCGAATGCAAGACGCTTTTCAAAGCGGATTTAATGAAGGTTATATAAAAGTTGTCGTCATAGGCAGCGATATGTATGATCTTGATCATCAAGATATTATGAATGCTTTTGCCAAACTAGACGACAATGATGCCGTGCTTGGCCCTGCTGAGGATGGTGGCTATTATTTACTCGGCATGAAGCAACTACTCCCTTCAGTATTTCAATCAAAAAACTGGGGTACGGATACCGTATTTGAAGATACCATGAAGGATTTGCAAGACATGAAAGTCGGCCTCCTGGATGAAAGGAATGATGTGGATCGCTACGAGGATATTCTTGGCATCCCGGTCTTCGAACCATTTTTAATAGATTTGCGCCCATGACCCAGGAACAAATAAACGATTCTGTCGCTTTTCTAAGGGAAAAAGGATTTGAGCAACCCGAGATAGGCATCATTCTAGGTACCGGACTTGGTAAACTGGTAGATGAAATTGAAGATGCCATTGAAGCGCATTACCACAATATCCCCTTCTTCCCCCTGGCAACTGTGGAATTTCACACTGGGAAATTGATCTATGGAGTCCTGAGCGGCAAGAAAGTAGTTGTTATGCAGGGCAGATTTCATTTGTATGAAGGCTATAGCCTCCAGGATATTACATACTCTGTAAGAGTCATGAGGGAGCTGGGTATCAAAAAATTATTTATTTCTAATGCCGCCGGTGCAGTGAACCTCAATTTTAAAAAAGGGGATCTGATGCTTATTGAAGACCATATTAATTTACAGGGAAGTTCTCCCTTGGCCTTTAAAAATGTATCTGATTTCGGCGATAGATTTGTTGATATGGCTGCCCCGTATGATGAGTCAATGTCCTCAAGGCTGGAACAGATCGCTATTGAAAAAGGGATCACGCTACACAAAGGAGTCTATGCTGCAGTTGTGGGTCCACAGTTGGAAACCCGAGCAGAATACCGGATGCTAAAGATTATCGGTGCCGATGCTATAGGAATGAGTACGGTGCCGGAAGTAATTGTTGCCAATCATTTACGACTACCTGTAATAGCAGTCTCTGTGTTAACAGATGAATGCGACCCGGATAACCTGGCAGCCGTTGATATCAAGGAGATCCTGGCAATCGCCGATAAGGCAGAACCTAAAATGATTACACTTTTTAAAGCACTAATACAAGATCTATGAGCTATTTAGATGCGACTACAGAACTGTATAAAGAAGCAGCCATCACTCCGGATGTCGGACTTTGTTGTACGACGAATCCGATATGGCAATTTCCCGGACTGTCTATCCCAAAGATCATGCTGGAGATGAATTACGGATGCGGGAGCACGGTGTCTGCCCAGGATCTGATAAATGATCCTAAAATCTTGTACGTAGGCGTGGGAGGCGGAATGGAATTATTACAGTTTTCCTATTTCTCCAGACAACCTGGCGGCGTAACCGGTGTTGATGTTGTTGACGAAATGCTCGATGCATGCCGGGCGAATTTCAAGATCGCAGAAATTGAAAATGATTGGTTCAAAAGCGAATATGTATCCCTGGTAAAAGGAGATGCTTTTAACCTTCCAGTGGGTGATGAGAGTATGGATATTGCTGCTCAGAATTGCTTGTTCAATATTTTTAAGGAAGAAGATCTGCGGAAAGCCATCGCTGAGATGTACCGGATCCTTAAACCCCATGGCCGACTCGTAATGAGCGATCCGATATGCGAACAGCCCATGAGTGAGGAACTACGCAATGATGACAGGTTGAGAGCCCTGTGCTTGAGTGGAAGTATTCCGTTGAAACAATATGTCAAAATGCTAACCGATGCCGGATTTGGAACCATTGAGATCCGGGCAAAGAAATCGTATCGGGTACTTACACCGAATCATTATCCGACAGATGCGCTGATCTATATTGAATCTATAGAAATAGCAGCCATCAAAGATCCTATGCCTGAAGATGGCCCTTGCGTCTTTACCGGAAAAACAGCGATCTATTTTGGAGATGAGGAATATTTTGATGACCAAAAAGGGCATGTTCTCCTTCAGAATCAACCTCAGGCGGTCTGCGATAAAACAGCTGCCATGCTGGCTCAGGCCAGTGATCAGATCCATGTGAGTGAAAGCACATGGCACTACAACGGAGGTGGCTGCTGTTAATTTTCTACGCTCATGCGTAAGTAAAAGGCTTTCTTTCCTACCAAGGATATAGATAAAATTGCATCATGATATTAGCTGCGTTTCTGGAAGGACTGATCTGGTCATTGCTATTTATTGCTAATAGCCCTGCCAAAACTGAAATGCTACAATCCGGGGAACTTCAACCCAAACCCAACCATTTATTGTGGGAACAAGTACTCATAAAGTACGTGGATGACAGCGGTAATGTAAATTACAAAGAGCTAACATCAGAACCCGGGCCACTGTTGGGGTATTTAGATCATATGTCTGAAAATCCCCCGGCCCCAACCTGGACCCGGTCAGATAGCCTGGCGTATTACATCAATCTTTACAATGCTGCTACTGTAAAGTTGATCATCGATAATTATCCGGTGAAAAGTATTAAAGACATAAAAAACCCCTGGCTAAAAAAACGGGTGCTGATCGGCGATAAAAAAGTCTCCCTTGCACATATTGAGAATAAAGTCTTGCGTAAAATGGATGAGCCAAGGATACACTTTGCCATTAATTGTGCGTCTTTCTCTTGTCCGAAACTGATCAATATGGCTTTTAAGGCAGATGAAATTGAAGAACAATTAGCGTCGGTTACCAAAGATTTTATCGCAGATACGACACGAAATAAGGTTTCTTCAAACACCTTGGAATTGTCAAAAATCTTCCAATGGTATAAGGGCGATTTCAAATCAAGAGGAGGATTGCGTATTTTTATAAATGAAAATTCCCCTGTTGATATTGAAAAAGATGCAGAGATCATTTTTCTCAAATACGATTGGTCGTTAAATGAAGCCCGCTGAAACTCCCCATATCAGCATAGTAATACCGGTACTCAATGAAGCCGGCAACCTCCATTCGCTCAAAGCCCAGCTCAAAGCGCAAGCCTTTTCCTATAGTTCTTTAGAAATTTTACTTGTCGACGGCGGAAGCTCAGATGATACCCGTTCTATCGCTACCGCATTGGATTTCAAAGTTGTTTCTTCCCATAAAGGAAGAGCGAAGCAGATGAATCGAGGCGCGGCACTGGCCTCTGCTGATATTCTGTATTTTCTACATGCGGATACCCTTCCTCCCAAAAATTTTGACATTTCAATTCGAGATTCAGTGGCAAATGGCAATAAAGCGGGTTGTTTCCGGATGCGTTTTGATTCCGAAAGTCCATTTCTAAAATTCTTTTCCTGGTTTAGCCGATTGAATCACAGGTTGTGCCGTGGAGGTGATCAGTCGCTCTTTATCTCCAAAGACCTCTTTTATAGATTAGGCGGCTTTGACGAAAGTTATACGGTGTATGAGGACAGCGAATTTATCAATCGCATTTATAACCAAAGTACATTTAAAATACTTCCGGAATCAGTAGTAACCTCAGCAAGGAAATATGAAGACAGAGGTGAGCTAACTTTGCAGTATCACTTTGGCGTCATCCACTTAAAGAATTACTTAGGTGCCGGACCTGAGCAGTTATATGATTATTACAAGAAGAATATTGAGTCTTACTGATTGTTCTTATAGTAGGTTCTTATTACCTCCTGTGCCGGTTTATTCTGAGGTGTGAATCGGTTATCATCGGATCCTCCTGCTGCATCGTGATGAGTAAACCATTTCCACAGAAAGCCACCTGCGAACCAGGGTTCCGACCAAAATTTTTCAAATAATGCCTTTTTGGCATTAACCTGGGCATCCATATTGGCCTGCTCCTCATTCCGATCTACCAGCCAGGGCTTTTTAGCCGTATAATCCATACTCCTGTAGCCAAATTCCGTGAATATCACGGGTTTGTCATAGGAAGTGGAAAGTTCAGATAGTTCCTCTTTCCACCGGTCCCAGCCTTCCGACAATTGATCTACAGTGGGAGTTTTTTCTTCGGATAAGGGAAAATAGGCGTCCACCCCAATATAATCGAGACTCGGCCAAAACGGTGTTCGTGTATATTCATCCCAGTTGGCCGCATAGGTCAGTTTCCCTGGGTAGGTATTTTTGATGTCTACAATTAACTTCTCCCAATACAGCGGACGCTGACTTATAAATTCTTCTAATTCCGTTCCAATACAAAAGATCTCTACCCTCATATCTTTTGCGAGCTTCGCAAAAGTCAGAATAAACTCTTTATAAGATCTTTCCAGGATCTGCCACTCACTTTCTGTCTTCATTGCGAGATCCCCGGTAAACTCCCCTCGCCAAATCCAGATCTGTGGCTTGAGCATTACTTTTATCTTATTACGGTGCAATACACGGATATACTGTTCCGCGCCTTCAATTGTTTCTCCAAACCACTGCCTGTCTGTATTAAAAATGATATCAGGGGAGTTCAAATCCCTGATAAACCCAAAGGGCATTACAGCAGCATATCCTGCATTTATATCTAATACAGGGTTCACATGTTTCTGCATGGCCTTATCGCGTGAAGCAACAAAGCTCACACCGTTGATCTTCCCGGCGTACTGGCTCGCGCAGGAGACCTGAAGGATAATAATTACAAGTAGGGTGAATCTCTTCATACTGGCAAAGATAGCAAGTGCTACATTTCTATAAAAAACGTAAAAAATCAACTAATCTTTTAGTTTTTATCTTTAAAGGTGACAAAATGAGGAATAAGCCCAATACATGGAGACCATAATAATTATAGGAAACGGGATTTCAGGGATTACCGCTGCAAGGCATATCCGCAAACTTTCCGACAAACGCATCATTGTAATTTCTGGTGAAACAGATCATTTTTTCTCAAGAACAGCTTTGATGTATGTCTATATGGGCCATATGCAATACGAACATATTAAGCCCTATGAAGATTGGTTTTGGGGAAAAAATCGGATTGAGTTAATGCGTGCTTTTGTAACTAAAGTGAATCCCGAAACAAAGGAAATCACCTTGGACAATATCCGCAACCTAAAATATGATAAGCTTGTTATAGCCACTGGCTCGAAACCAAATAAGTTTGGCTGGCCCGGACAGGACCTTCATGGCGTCCAGGGTTTGTATTCCAAACAAGATCTGGATCTCCTGGAAGTGAATGCGCCAAACAAGGATGTATGCAGACGTGCCGTGATCGTTGGAGGCGGGTTAATAGGTATAGAATTGGCAGAAATGCTCCGGAGTCGGGATATTCCTGTTACCTTCCTCGTACGTGAAAATTCGTTCTGGGATGGTGTCCTACCTGATGGCGAATCGGCTATGATCAATGAACACATACGTGAGCATCATATAGACCTTAAATTAAAAACCAATTTAGTCGAGATCCTCGATGACGGACACGGAAAAGTGAAGTCCGTAACTACAGACCAGGGACAGACCATACCCTGTGATCTGGTAGGACTAACTCCTGGTGTTACTCCAAATATCGATTTCCTAAAAGACTCAGGGATCGAACTGGGCCGGGGAGTAAAAGTCAATCGCTTTCTGGAGACCAATAAACCTGATATATACGCCATTGGGGATTGTGCTGAACAGCATGAACCCATAGGCAACCGAAGACCCATTGAAGCGGTTTGGTATACAGGCAGAATGATGGGAGAAGCACTGGCTCAAACCCTATGTAATAACCGCTCAGAATACAAGCCTGGGCATTGGTTCAATTCCGCTAAATTCCTGGATATAGAATACCAAACCTATGGTTGGGTGTTTAGTACGCGAGGAATGAAAGACTACGAAGCTCAGTTTCATTGGAGACATCCCCATGAAAAAATATGCATCACAGTCTCCTACGATAAAAATGATGGGAAATTCCTGGGCATAAATACTTTTGGGATCCGCATGAGGCATGAAGTTTTTGACCGATGGCTTACATCGGAAACCCATGTTAATGATGTAATGTCCCATTTGGCCGATGCCAATTTTGATCCTGAATTCTATGCGCATTATGAAGCCGATATTATGACAGCTTATAACGATCACGCGGGCGTAGTATTGAAAGCGCAGAAAGCCAACAAAAATTCCATTTTTCAACAACAATCCTAGATAATGAGCAGAAGCACATACGATAGAAATATGTCCTTAACCGGACAACCTCCACAGAATTTATCTGCCGGACAAAAACTGTCTACTTTAGTTGGCTTGGCTGGCCTGATGATACTCCTCCTGGCAGTCTTTAATATAAATTTTCCAGGCAAAGGCTGGTGGTTAACACTTTCATTGGGATTGATCTTTGGAGCAACGTACTGGTTCAGTAAAACATCTTACGGGAATAAACACAAAGGGATCAAAAATGACGGGGTTTGGTTCAAGTCATTATCCAGTCGCGGTTTTTGGGCCTGGATAGCCGGAATTTCACTTACCGGTTTCTACGTAGTCTTATATTTCTACCCGGAATATCTTGGCCTGGTTCAGGGTGGGCAGAGCAAAGGGCTTATATCTTTATTTGACCCGCTTTCAAGGATGCTCAGTGGTAATCCTGCCAGTCAGTGGTTTGTTTATGGAACCCTGTATACGGTGGCCATTCTTGCCTTTGGAGTGAAATTTATCTGGAAATACCGACATAACCGTTATGAGGTCATCCGTACTTTTTCAGTCATGTTCTTTCAGACTGCTTTTGCCTTTATTATCCCGGAAATAATGGCACGTTTAAATGGCAATTTACCTTATTATGATCTCAAAAATGTTTGGCCCTTAAACTATTACAATTTTGAACGCTATCGTATAAACGCATTTATAGATGCCGGCGACATTGGCTTGGCTATGTTGATCTTCGGTGTACTGTCTATCTTCGTTATTACACCTATCCTAACTTATAAATACGGTAAAAGATGGTATTGTTCCTGGGTTTGTGGCTGTGGCGGTTTGGCAGAAACTGCCGGGGATCCGTTCAGGCACCTTAGTGATAAGCGCTTATCGGCCTGGAAGGTAGAGCGATGGGTAGTTCACAGTGTGGTAGTTTTTGTGACGCTTATGACAACGGCTGTTATTTATTCCTATCTCGGCAATGATACTTCAAAGTACTGGCTTACCAAAGGGATGTTTTTGGGCGGTGTTACCGCACTGATCACACTGGTCTTTTTATGGGCAATGATCTTTAAAAGGGCACAACTCCAAAAAGATGCCCAATACGGGGCCATTGGTTATTTCGTCGTCATTATCGCCTTGATCGCTATGCATTATTTCAGTGGCGATGGGAACATATTCCTGTTTAAATCAGAATCCTTGCGGAAGTCGTACGGATTTCTGATCGGCAGCATCTTTTCAGGTGTGATCGGTACAGGATTCTACCCTATTTTCGGGAACCGGGTATGGTGCAGGTTCGGGTGTCCTATGGCGGCGATCATGGGCTTTCAACAGCGACTCTTCTCTCGTTTCAGGATCACGACCAATGGAGGTCAATGCATTTCCTGCGGGAATTGCTCCACCTATTGCGAGATGGGTATTGATGTCAGGGCCTATGCTCAAAAAGGAGAGAACATCGTCCGTTCCAGTTGTGTGGGATGTGGCATCTGTTCTGCCGTTTGTCCCAGAGGTGTACTTAAGTTAGAAAATGGGCCACTAAAAGGGCGGATCAAGCCTAATGAAGTGCTTTTGGGGAATGATGTAGACTTAATGGAGCTGGTAAACGAATCTCAGTAATATTCATATTTCAACAAATCCGACTTACAGCTACTACTTAGATAATTTTCAACTTGCCGGATATTAATCTAGTATTTTTACGACTTCCTATGTGGATACTATGGCGCGGATCAAAGTAATCATACCGGCATTTAACGAGGAAAACTCGATAGGATTGGTAATAAAAGAGATCCCCTCTTTTGTTGAGGAAATTATTGTAGTGAACAATAATTCCAGCGATAAGACGGAGGAAAAAGCCAGGGAGGCAGGTGCTACTGTACTCTTGGAAGAGCGAATGGGTTATGGATATGCCTGTAAAAAAGGAGTGCAGTACGTCGGGAAACAATCCAATCCACCTGATATTGTCGTATTTATCGACGGAGACTATTCCGATTACCCGGAAGAACTTCCAAAAGTGGTGGATCCAATCCTGAATAATGGCATGGACCTGGTGATCGGAGCGAGGGTTAAAAACCTTCGGGAAGCCGGTTCAATGACTCCTCAGCAAGTGTTTGGCAATTGGTTAGCTACTTCATTAATGCGTTTACTCTTTAGGTCTAGCTTTACAGATCTTGGACCTTTTAGGGCAATCAGATACCCTGCCTTAAAAAGCCTTGAGATGGAGGACAATACCTATGGGTGGACGGTTGAAATGCAGTTAAAAGCACTAAAACAAGAGCTTGCAGTTTGCCAAGTACCAGTACGTTACAAAAAAAGAATAGGGGTCTCAAAAGTGTCAGGAACGGTAAAAGGTACTATATTTGCAGGCGTAAAAATCTTGGGTTGGATATTCAAATACAGTTTTAAATAATATGGGATTAGCCTTTGCCTACGTCATCATTGCTATTTATACGATAGCCCTACTTCTTATCTTCTTCTACAGCCTTGCGCAGTTGAATTTATTGATCAACTACCTTAGCTATAAGAGACGTAATGAGGAAGCACCCAAATTCAACCTATTAGATCCCAAGGAAATTCCACACGTTACCATCCAACTTCCAATCTATAACGAGAAGTATGTTATGGAGCGTTTGCTCGATAATATTTCGCAACTGGAGTATCCCAAAAGCAAACTTGAGATCCAGGTTCTCGATGATTCTTCTGACGACTCAGTACTGGAAACAGCAGAACGCATTAAAGTGCTTCAGGAAACAGGATTGGATATTCAGCATATCAGAAGGGAAAACCGGGAAGGGTATAAAGCTGGTGCACTTAAAGAAGGCCTGATCACTGCCAAAGGTGATTTCATCGCCATATTTGATGCAGATTTCCTTCCGGATAATGACTGGCTAAAGAAGACTGTTATCTATTTCAAAGATGAAGAGATCGGCGTGGTACAAACCCGCTGGGGTCATATCAACAGAGATTATTCTACACTGACCAAGATCCAGGCCTTTGCCCTGGATGCGCATTTTACTTTGGAACAAGTGGGCCGGAATTCAAAAGGCCACTTTATTAACTTTAATGGAACAGCTGGTATCTGGCGGAAAGAATGCATCCTGGATGCCGGAAACTGGGAAGGCGATACTTTGACAGAAGACCTTGATCTAAGTTATAGAGCCCAATTAAAGAATTGGAAGTTTAAATACCTGGAGGATGTAGAAACACCTGCAGAACTTCCGGTTGTGATCAGCGCTGCGCGCTCACAACAATTCCGATGGAACAAAGGAGGGGCTGAAAATTTCAGGAAAACTGTGTTGAGTGTGATCTCATCAAAAAATATTTCCTTTAAAACGAAATTCCACGGAGTTATGCATTTGCTTAACAGTTCTATGTTCCTCTGTGTTTTTGTCGTGGCTGTATTGAGCATTCCTATGCTTTACATTAAAAATATATACGGGCATTTAGGGTGGATATTTGAAGTCACCAGTTTCTTTATTATCAGTACCGTTATTCTCTTTATTTGTTATTGGTTTACCTACAGGAGTATACAGGGGAAAACCTTTGATGATTTTGTGGACTATATCAAGCTCTTTTTTACCTTTTTCTCAGTTGCCCTCGGTTTCTCCTTGCATAATACCGTGGCGGTTCTAGAAGGTCATATGGGGAAACGCTCAGAATTTGTACGTACGCCTAAATTCAATATCAACAATCTTACAGACAGTTGGAAGGGTAACAGGTACCTGGCAAAAAAGCTTTCGCCAAACACCATACTTGAATTTGGCCTGATGGTGTATTTTCTCTTTGGTATGTATTCTGCCATTCCATTGAACGACTTTGGTCTGTTCCCATTTCACATGATGCTTTTCTGTGGTTTCGGCTTCGTCTTTTATAAGTCGGCCTTCGCCAAAGCATAACGAACATCACCACATTTTACTATCCATTATCCCTAATCAGGGACCCCTTGGTTTTGCGACCTATTAAAATTTTAGTTTCTTGTATTTCCTAGCAGAGAGGTAATCTTGACCAACAACATAACCACATATTGGAAATTACACAAGATCCCGATCCTCCTCGGTATCCTCAGCCTCATTTTCTATTTCGTATTTGCCTATCAATTGATCCGATCCGATTTTATTAGATTGATCACGCTATATGCCGGTTTATTCCTGTTGTGTTATAAGTTGATTCAGTTCGAGAAATTCAATACCAAGTTCCTATTTGGATTGGGTTTATTATTCAGACTGCTATTCCTTTTGGCTATCCCTAACCTATCTCAGGATTTCTATCGTTTCATTTGGGATGGACAATTGATCCTCAATGGATTGAATCCCTATCTCCATTTGCCCGGAGAAGCGTCAACAGAAATACTGAATGTCATTCCTTTTGCCTCTGAACTGGTATCTAGTATGGGGCCGCTTAGCGCAAGAACGTATAGCAACTATCCTCCTGTCAACCAACTGGCCTTTGCGTTAGCTGCTTTGATCGGGGGTAAAAGTATTCTGGGCCAGGTAGTGGTTTATCGTCTTATGCTGATTGGCGCAGATATAGGTGTTTTCTACTATGGGCGAAAAGTGCTGGCCAGGATAAATGTATCACCACATATGATCTTTTGGTACTTTCTCAATCCGCTGGTGATCATAGAGCTTTGTGGGAACTTGCACTTTGAAGGCTTTATGTTATTTTTCTTCGTACTATCCCTTTATTTTATTTTTAAGAAATACTGGTATTGGGGAGCAGTATTTATGGGTATCTCCATTAGTGTTAAGCTTATCCCTTTGTTTTTTCTGCCCTTGTTCCTTTCACATTTCAAATTCAAAAAGAGCATCTTATTCTATGCACTCACAGGTCTTGTAGTCCTGGCAAGCATGCTACCTTTTGCGAGTACGACCATGGTGTCTAATTTTGGCGATACGCTATCGCTTTGGTTCTCCAATTTTGAGTTCAATGCCGGAATCTATAATGCCATAAAATACCTGGGCGTGCAACTGGAAGAAAAACCCTGGGAGATGATAAAGACCTATGGGAAGCTCGTTCCAATTGTTGTATTGGTTATAGTATTCTTTACGACAACCCTAAGAAATAACAAAAATCCGCAAATCCTGGTTTCATCCATGTTACTCATTCTAAGTGCATACTATCTGATGACCCCTACAGTACACCCATGGTATCTTGTCTTTCCGATCTTTCTGTGCCTGAGCACAGAGTATCGCTTCCCCCTGTTTTGGTCTGCCCTGGTTATGCTGAGCTATTCGGCGTACAGGTTTGAGGAAACGGAAGAGGTTTTATGGCTGATATTCATTGAATATTTTGTGGTAATCTCCATGTTGATTTATGAATTTTTCAGATTTAATCGCGAAAACCTACGCTTTCATAAAAATTAGAGGATCATTAGGTAGATCTATGATAATTTGTACATTAGCACTCTCATGACAACAAAAACAGACATATTATTCATCTTGCAGCTAATTGATCTGCGTCCTGTTTTTTCTCCGACACGTCGTCGCCCGTAGGGGTGTACAATAGTCTTTGGAACTAGGTGAGTCCAGTTCCGCATAATCATTCACTTTTTTGTTTCACTTTCAAATTCCTTAGCAATGGAAATAGTAGTTGCTAATGAAACCCACTTAAAATTTGCATCGATTATCTCTGAAACCATCGCAGAATCTGCCAAGGTCAGAGGTACAGGTATAGCATTGCGAACACCCGAATATCTCAGACAACGAATCCGAAATGGGAATGCAGTGATCTCCTTGGATGGGGATCGGTTGGTTGGTTTTTGTTATATCGAAGTATGGGATCATAATAAGTTTGTAGTCAATTCTGGTCTTATTGTTCATCCGGATTACAGGCAACTCGGCTATGCCCGAAAGATCAAGAAAGCCATTTTTGAACTCTCCAAAAAGAAATACCCAAAAGCCAAGATCTTTGGTATCACAACAGGCCTGGCCGTGATGAAGATGAATTACGAACTCGGCTATAAGCCCGTGACTTTTTCTGAGCTCACGGACGACCCTGATTTCTGGAAAGGCTGCCAAACCTGCAAGAATTTTGATGTCCTGACGCGTACAAATCGTAAAATGTGCCTTTGTACCGGCATGCTGTATGACCCGGAAGAGAAGACTTCAAAAAAATCCAAAGCATTGAATAGCAAAGCTTTCAAGCGACTTAAAAAGATCAAAGAACAACTTTTTCTTAAAAAGAACGGATCATGAAAAAAATAGTATTGGCCTATAGTGGCGGTCTTGATACCTCTTACTGCCTTAGCAATCTTAGTCACGAACATGGGTACGCTGTACACGCGGTGACAGTAAATACCGGTGGATTCACTCAAGAAGAGATCGAGGAAATGAAAAAGCGGGCCATACAAATGGGCGCAGCACATTTTACAGCTATTGATGCGATCGAAACCTATTACCAAAAAGCTATTAAATACCTGGTGTTCGGCAACGTACTTCGGAATAATACATACCCCTTAAGTGTTAGTGCGGAACGGATCATCCAGGCCATGGAAATCGTTACCTATGCCAAAAAAATAGGAGCAGATGGGATAGCCCATGGCAGCACAGGCGCAGGCAACGACCAGGTTAGATTCGACACCATTTTTCAAACGATCGCTCCTGAGATCAAGATCATAACCCCGATCCGTGACAACAGTTTATCGAGACAAGAGGAAATTGATTATTTAAATTCAAAAGGGTATACCACTTCCTGGAATAAAGCCAAGTATTCAATTAACCAGGGACTCTGGGGCACATCTGTTGGGGGAGCAGAAACCCTGACTTCCAGGCATCCCTTACCGGGTGACGCATATCCTTCACAAGTAACCGAATCCGATCCGAAGACGCTAAAACTTAGGTTTGAAAAAGGAGAACTCACAGCGCTCGATGGCCAGAAGGATAGCCCTGTTGCCAACATACAGAAACTACAGCAAATAGCCGGCAGCTTCGCCATTGGCAGGGATATTCATGTGGGTGATACCATTATCGGCATAAAAGGCAGGGTTGGGTTTGAAGCGGCAGCCGCTATCCTGATAATAAAAGCGCATCACCTACTAGAAAAGCATACACTCAGTAAATGGCAGCTCTTTCAAAAAGAACAAATGGCTTCTTTCTATGGCATGCTACTGCACGAAGGTCAGTACCTGGATGCCGTGATGCGTGATATTGAGGCTTATATGGACCATTCGCAGAGATATGTGACGGGAGACGTCTTTGTAACCCTGCATCCGTATCGCTATGAGCTGGAAGGCATTGAATCAAAATACGATCTCATGGCTTCTGAAGCAGGCACCTATGGGGAAGAAAATAAGGGCTGGTCTGCAGATGAAGCCAAAGGATTTATTAAAATTTCGGCCAATGCCGGGAAAATAGCAAGGCAAATTCAGAATTGATATGAAACGAATAGGAATCATAGGAGGGTCGGGTTATACGGCCGGAGAACTGATACGTATCCTCATCAATCATCCCCATGTGGAGATCGATTTGGTTTACAGTCGGACCAATCCAGGCAAACTCGTGTCATCTGTCCACACCGATCTTACAGGCCAGACAGAACTCGAATTCACAGATCAGCCAGACAAGGAAGTTGATGTGCTTTTTCTCTGCCTGGGTCATGGTAAATCCAGGGCCTTTCTGGAGGAGCATTCTGTTTCCAGTAATACCATTTTGATCGATATGAGTCGGGATTTCAGGCTAAAAGAGGAGCCCGGCATACAGGATCGAACCTTTGTTTATGGGTTAACGGACTTAAACAAAGAAGCGATCACAGCCAGCAAGAGTATTGCCAATCCCGGTTGTTTTGCCACGGCTATCCAACTTGCTTTATTACCATTGGCCAAAAGTGGTCTGCTGGATAATGACATTCATGTGCATGCTATCACTGGAAGTACGGGCGCCGGTGTTATGCCCTCGCCTACAACCCATTTTTCATGGCGGAATAACAACGTGAGCTGGTATAAGCCTTTTGTGCATCAGCATGAGACAGAGATCATCCAAAGCCTGGAACAGTGTGGTGCAAAACCAACACTTCGGTTTCTACCTATACGAGGAGATTTTCCAAGAGGTATTTATGCGACAAGCTATACCCGGTTTTCGGGATCCCTTGAAGAAGCCCAAACGCTTTATACCGATTACTATCGCAATTCTTGTTTCACAAAGCTCGCCTCTGAACCCGTTCATTTAAAGCAGGTGGTGAATACTAATTATTGCCATGTGCATCTGCATAAACATGAGGATCAACTCCTTGTTACTACCGCCTTAGATAATTTAATGAAAGGTGCTTCTGGCCAAGCTGTAGAAAATATGAATTTAGTCCTGGGTCTCCCACAGGATACGGGATTACGAATTAAAGCATCTGTGTACTAACCAATTAATTGAGCAAAATGAAAATAGCAATAATAGGAGCAGGCAACCTTGGTATTTCAATAGCAGAAGGAATTTTGCATTCCAATGGAGCCACGAGCATGTACATGACCCGAAGAGACCTGTCTGCGATACAGCCGTACGAGAAGTATGGCAATGTCATAGTTAGCTCAGACAACAGGGAGGCCGTAAAAGCATCAGATATACTCATCTGCTGTGTACAACCCGCACAATTTGCTGCAGTTTTGGAGGAAGTAAAAGATCTGCTTCACGAAAACCATATGATCCTTTCCACTATTACGGGATTTACGATAAGCGAGATAGAAGCTATCATCGGTAAATCAGCCACCATAGTGCGGAGTATGCCTAATACAGCCATTGCTGTTGGTAATTCCATGACGTGCCTTTGTGCTAATGAGACAGGGAAAAATAAGATCGATATTGCGAAAGCTATATTTAACCGCCTCGGGCATACCATGGAGATCCAGGAGGATCTGATGCAGGCGTCTACTGTGATCTGCGCCAGTGGAATTGCTTTCTGGATGCGCCTTATCCGGGCCACAACACAGGGTGCTATTCAACTGGGATTCCATGCCGAAGAAGCACAGGAATTAGCAATGCATACCTGCAATGGGGCAGCTTCGCTCTTGATATCCTCAGGGAATCATCCGGAAGAGGAGATCGATAAGGTGACAACACCCATGGGATGCACTATTGAAGGCTTGAATGAAATGGAACACGAAGGGCTTAGTTCTTCCTTGATAAAAGGCATAGTTGCCTCCTATCAAAAGATCAGTGAATTCAGAAAACAAGAGTAGAAAGTATGGAATTGTTTGATGTGTATACTACCTATGATATAGCCCCTGTATCGGCTAAGGGTTATTACCTGTTCGATGGAGAAGGAAAGAAATTTCTAGACCTCTACGGAGGCCATGCTGTGATCTCCATAGGGCATGCCCATCCTGTCTATGTAAAAAAGCTAGTCGAGCAATTAGACCGATTGGCATTCTATAGCAATTCTGTGATCAGCCCCTTACAGCAGCAGGTTGCTGATATGCTGGAAACTGAGTCGGGCTGCACAGACTATTCATTGTTCTTGTGCAATTCGGGTGCTGAAGCGAATGAAAATGCGCTGAAACTAGCTTCATTTTACACGGGTAAATCCAGGATCGTTGCTTTTAAAAATGGGTTTCACGGAAGAACATCAGCCGCTGTAGCCGCTACAGATAATTCAGCGATCCAGGCGCCTATTAACAAGCAACACGCTGTTTCCATTTTGGCATTGAATGATTTGGTATCATTAGAAAAGACCCTGGAGAATGGCGATGTCGCTGCTATCATACTGGAAATGATCCAGGGTGTAGGCGGATTGGATGAACCTGAACCAGGTTTTCTTGACTCGCTCTATAAATTAGCACACCAATATGGAGCCCTGGTGATCGCCGATGAAGTACAATCAGGATTCGGCCGGACGGGCAAATACTTTGCCTTTCAACATTTTCCACAGCAACCCGATATCATTACCATGGCTAAGGGTATGGGGAACGGTTTTCCCGTAGCCGGGCTATTAATTCATTCTAAAATTGAGGCAAAAAAAGGTATGCTGGGAACAACTTTTGGGGGCAATCCGCTTGCCTGTACTGCGGTTTTGTCGGTCATAGAAGTTCTTGCCAAAGAAAATCTTCTGGAAAATGCCACAAAGATGGAAGCGTACTTCCGCAAAAAGGCCAGTGCCCTTTCCCTTCCTCTTCAGGTAAAAGGTAAGGGCTTGATGCTGGGAATAGATTTCGGATTTCCGGTAAAGGACTTACGAGCCAACTTAATTTATATCCATCAAATATTCACAGGTAGTTCCAAGAACCCAAACGTATTACGGATCTTACCGCCTCTGAATATTGACGAGCAAGCTCTGGACCAATTATTTGATGCGCTAAAAACAGAATTATCATGAAGCATTTCTTAGGAATTGAAGCCATTGATGATATGCAATCCTGGGTACAGGAGGCAAGGGATCTGAAAAAAGACCCAGCTGCCTATTCGCATCTGGGGAAAAACAAAACACTGGGCTTGCTTTTTTTTAACAACAGTCTCAGGACCCGAATGAGTACACAGAAGGCTGCTTTTAATCTGGGATTGAACGTACTTGTCATGAATGTAGGTCAAGATGGTTGGGCGCTGGAATTTGAGGATGGCGTGGTCATGAATGGAGCATCTGCAGAGCACATCAAAGAAGCGGCAGGGGTCCTTGGTCAGTATTGCGACCTCATTGGGGTTCGTGCTTTTGCCGGCCTCAAAGACAAAGAACAGGATGAGAAAGATAGGGTGCTCAATGCCCTGGCAACTTATTCCGGCATCCCGGTGATCAATATGGAGAGCACACTTGGCCATCCCTTACAAGCCCTGGCAGATGCCATTACTATTGATGAGAACAAAATAGTGGAACGGCCAAAAGTTGTGTTATCCTGGGCACCACACCCCAGAGCTTTGCCCCATGCAGTTCCACATTCTTTTGTCAGAATGATCCAACAAATAAATGTAGACCTGGTCATAACACATCCGGAAGGTTATGAACTAGATTCCCGACTTACTCAAAACACAGCCATAGAATACGATCAGGTGAAAGCGCTGAAGGATGCCGATTTTGTCTATGTCAAAAACTGGAGTAGTTATTCTCAATACGGAAAAGTGCTTTCTCAGGATGCCAGCTGGATGATGACCCGGGAAAAGCTTGGTACAGCGCATTTCATGCATTGCTTGCCGGTACGACGAAATGTAGTCGCTTCGGGTGAGGTTCTCGAAGGAAATAAATCACTTGTCATGCAACAGGCAAATAACAGAACGTATGCTGCGCAGCTCGTCCTGAAAAAATTATTGGGATCATGAAAAAGGAGCAACTGTCCATAGTTAAGATCGGAGGGGAGATACTGAACGAGGAAAACACAACAGAGATATTTCTGAAAAAATTCAAGGCGCTGCCCGGGAAAAAAATACTCGTACATGGAGGTGGAAAACAAGCCAGTACTCTTGCAGGTAGCATGGGAATTGAAAGCAAAATGGTCAATGGCAGGCGTATTACAGATGCCGCAAATCTCGATATTGCGATCATGGTTTATGGTGGCTTATTAAATAAAAAGCTCGTGGCCAGGCTGCAAGCTTCGGGTTGCCCTGCCATAGGTGTAAGTGGTGCAGATGGTAATGCTGTCCTCGCCAATAAAAGGCCTCCTGAACCTATAGATTTTGGGTTTGTAGGGGATATTGAAAAAGTAAACACAGATTTTATAAACCTGCTGTTGGAGGGAGGATATACGCCTGTAATGTGTGCTCTTTCGCATGATGGCAAAGGCCAAATGTTGAATACGAATGCCGACACAATTGCTGCAGAAATGGCTATTGCCATGAGTTCCCTGTACGATACCAAACTGTATTATGTGTTTGATAAACCCGGTGTTCTGGAAGATGTGAATGATGAAAGTTCTGTCATACGCGACATGAGTGAAGCAAACTATCAGGACTTGATCGAATCAAATCAAATAACCGATGGGATGATCCCAAAGCTTGTTAATGGATATCACGCCTTGCACCACCAGGTTGGACAGGTGCAATTAGGGAGCGCTGACATGCTTTCAGACGCAAATAATCCTTCAACCCGGATACGATTATGAGAACAAAAAGGGAACTTTCAGACAAGGCGATAGTATTGCTGCAAGAATTGATAACTACGCCTTCCTTTTCTACTGAAGAAGCACAGACGGCTTTGTGTATTCAGAAGTGGCTGGACGAACTCGGGATACCTCAAAGGCGTTCTGGAAATAATATCATAGCACAAAATAAGCACTATGACGCCTCAAAACCCTCATTGCTGCTTAATTCTCATCACGATACTGTAAAGCCCAATGCTGGATACACCAGAGATCCTTTTACGCCAGAGATCATCGATGGAAAATTGTATGGCTTGGGAAGTAATGATGCCGGAGGACCATTGGTTTCCTTGATGGCTACCTTTGCCTACTTCTATGAAGCTGCTGATTTATCACATAACGTTATCCTGGTAGCCTCAGGGGAAGAAGAGAATTCAGGTCCGAACGGACTTAGAAAAGTAATGACAGAGATCCCGGCAATCGATGTGGCGATCGTGGGCGAGCCTACCTTAATGCAATTAGCCATAGCCGAAAAAGGGCTTGTAGTCTTTGACGCAACTGTAAACGGCGTTTCCTCTCATGCGGCCCATCTAAACCTTGAAAATCCTATTTACAAATGCGTCGATGTGCTGGAATGGTTCAGGGATTTTAAATTCGATAAGGTCTCGGAAACACTAGGCCCGGTTAAGATCACGGTGACACAAATTAATGCCGGATCGGAGCACAATGTAGTCCCTGCACAGGTAGATCTTGTCGTAGATGTACGTGTAAACGATAAATATTCCAATCAGCAGATCGCAGAAATCCTGGAACGGGAAGCCCCTTGTAAAATGAAAGCGCGTTCCCTTCGGCATCAGTCATCAGCAATTGATCCGGACCATCCTTTAGTAAAGGCAGGTGTAAAGCTAGGCCGGGAAACTTACGGTTCCCCCACCCTGTCCGATCAGGCTGTCCTGACTTGCCCCTCATTAAAACTGGGGCCTGGCGACAGTACGAGGTCTCACACAGCAAACGAATTTATATTTGTACAGGAAATTCTCGAGGGGATATCGATCTATATCGACATGCTCGAAGAATTCTTGCTCACTCCAACAAATAAGTAAAAACAACCGGTAATTAGACAGTCTATGAAAATTTGGGAAAAAGGAATTGGAATTGACGAAAAGATAGAGGCGTTCACCGTTGGTGAAGACCGAATTCTGGATATGCATTTGGCAAAATATGATATCCGGGCTTCAAAAGCCCATGCCCATATGCTAGGCAAAACAGGGATCATAGATAGGGAAGAAAGCAAGGCATTGATAGACGCTCTAAATCAGCTGGATAGCAAAATTCAAGATGGATCTTTTCAGATCGAAAAGGAATTCGAAGATGTGCATTCGAAGATCGAATATGTACTTATCCAGCAGTTGGGTGATACCGGAAAGAAGATCCATACGGCTCGTTCCCGGAATGATCAGGTGCTGACA
>Ga0265303_10000391_pt1 | contig 24311 bp, 25 predicted proteins | sample Helome_2_FD_192494 | JGI IMG/M metagenome (GOLD analysis project Ga0265303, IMG submission 192494) | Marine sediment microbial communities from subtidal zone of North Sea - Hel_20160317 (Illumina Assembly) | ecosystem: Environmental > Aquatic > Marine > Subtidal zone > Sediment ... | reverse complement strand
GGTTTGCAATGCTAGATTATATGAAAGGGCTGATTATTAGTCCAAAAAACAAATCATTGCATACCAATACCATAATACCTTTAGAGCTTTTTAATAACAAGGATATAAAAAAAGTTGTTGTGAAATTTCGTGATAAAGTTATTTACACTAAAAACATAACAAGCGAAGGCTATTTTGCCGATCAATTGACAATTGACCCGGTTGGAATAGAGGATATGGAACTTGCTTTCGAATTTTACGATAATGACAATAAAATTATTAAAAACGAATCTATCAATATACTGGCGTCAAAAACAGCTTTCGAATTGCCTGGATTAACCATTGAAGTGACTCCCGGAGAAGATTTAAATGAAGGAAAAATAGCGAGCATCAAAACCAAAATAGAGACCCGTGAAAATTTTGAATTTGTTGGTGATTTGAAGTTAAGCTATAATACCCACCTTGGATGGGAAATAGGACCACAGGCATCAGTTTCCATTAATGATCAATTGGATAAAAAGATAATTACCTCTGAAAATTTCTTTAATATCCCTGATAATTGCTGGATTGTAAACGCATCTGCCGGAATTTCAGTTAAATATGGTAAGTTCATTTTTAAAATTCACGACCAAAAAATAATTTATAGAGGTGATTGGGCCAAGGAAGTTGGTCGGAAATAATCCATCAACCTCAGCGACATTTATCCTTTGATAATTATTTGGTTTTTATTTTGATTCTATGTTAAAACTGGTGGTTCTAATTTTTGGGAAATTAAAAAACTAAGCATAAAAGCGTGTATAACGCATTGTTTACTTTGTGTGTACTGGGAAAATCCTGCGGATTTTCCTCTGGTTGGTTTTCTTTTGGTAAATTAGTTGTTAAACCTCGCAACTAATCATACACAAGACCGCTATAGAGAATTTAGATGAGAACTTCACTACTTCTATTTATATCCCTTTTCTTCTTTCCAATTAATGGGAGCAGCCAAAAATTCAAAAATATAGTGGCCTTTGGTGACAGTTTCACAGATAATGGTTACATCAATGGCCATGGGTTTAATAGAGACACGAATGGTTATGTTTGGGTCGAATATCTTGCTGAGCAGATAGAATGTCAAGAAGTTGACAACAGGGCGTGGGGCGGCGCCAGGACTGATGACGGTCATTTCCTTGGGTTCGATTGGTCGGGCTTTAATTGGCAAATAGACAACTATAAAATGTCGACAAAACCGGACGAGACATTGTTTACTGTTTGGATTGGTGTCAACGACTATTGGGACAACAAAGATGACCCGTCAAATTCAGTTAAGAATATTAAAACCGGACTTAATAAACTAATTGAAAAAGGCGGAAAATACTTCGTTGTCTTCAATAATTTTGATCTTACGATATCACTTGGATATGGCCCGAATACGGAGTATCATCATCTTATTCCAGCGGTTAAAAAATTGACCAAAAGGTTTAATTCAGAACTTTTCCATATGCTTTTTGATAAGGATACTGGATTGGAGATAACCCATCCGGATATAAAGATATACTTCATAGATATCTACACATTTATGAATGATTTAGTAATTGAAAATCAATTTAATAAAACCCCTTGGAAAGGAACTTACAAATTCCCTGAACCGGGAGAGTATCTATGGTACGATGAGTGGCACCCAATGACAAGTTGCCACAATCAAATAGCGGAATTGGTAATTAAAGAATTCAAAAATTAAAACAAGTATTTGTAACAAGGGCTATACTTGATCACGTCGCAGGCGCAACGAAATTACAGCCCAACAGTTGTCCACAATTTTGACCCGTCCTGAAATATGTATACAAAAATGAAAATATATATGCCCATTCTGTTTTTGATGCTCACAGTAACAGCATGTCAAACGCAGACCAGGAAAAATAACTTGAACAAAATTGTAGGCGGACCTTGTGAAGGATGTGAAGCTATCTTTGAGTATGGTGATAATGAACTTTTACCAATCGATACCCTTCCTGATTTTGATCAAACTGAACCCAAATTAAAACTGACAGGAACTGTATTTAAAAAAGACGGTAAAACACCTGCCGAGAATGTAATTCTCTACATATACCAAACAGACCGAAACGGGGATTATGCCACCAAAGGCACTGAGCAAGGCTGGGCGAAAAGACACGGCTACATTCGTGGTTGGATTAAAACGGACAAAACAGGAAAATATACGTTTTTCACCTTTAGACCAGGTGCTTACCCTGAAGGCATAGAACCTGAACACATTCATATTACAGTAAAAGAACCCAATAAGAATGAATACTACCTTGATGAATTTGTGTTCGATGATGACCCGCTGTTAACGCAAGAAGAAAAAGAAAATTTGGAAAAACGCGGTGGTTCAGGAATTGTAAAACCAAAATTTGAAGATGGTATTTTAACCTTAAACAGAGATATCGTTTTAGGCTTAAACATTCCAAACTATGACTAAGGTTTTTATAATTCTTACGTTTTCATTACTTCTTTGGTCTTGCATTGGCAAACACAATTCAGATGCTCCAAAAGCGACTGTAGCAGAGGAAATTACGCAAACTTCAAAACTTACAGGCGACACTATAAAAGTTGACCTTGCTAAATCAAATGTTCATTGGAAGGGAACCAAAATGCGTGGTGCTGGAAAACACGAAGGAGAAATTAAGTTAAAGAGTGGTTATTTTATTACTAAAAAGGGGAAGTTAATAACTGGTAATTTTATCGTAGATATGTCTACAATCGGAGTAACAGATATTCCGGAACACGAGCCTATTCCAAGGAAAAACCTTAACGAACATTTGAAAAGTTCAGATTTTTTTGACGTGGAGAAGTTTTCAACTTCTGAATTTCAGATTACAAACAACATTCAAATATCTTCAGATAGTTTATTGATTTCAGGAAATTTGACTTTAAAAGATGTGACAAAGAACATCGAGTTTAGAGCCACATATCAAGCCAATACATTTTTGACAAAATTCACTTTCGACCGATTTCAATGGAACATAGCTTATGAAGGAAACTTAGTCGATAATACATTAGTGGATAATGACATAGAACTGAGCATTAAACTAAAAACTGTGGGCAACAATGTATTTAAATAATAATGGAGATAGTGACAAAACAAAAATATAAACCTATTACTAATTTCAGTGCTGAACTGAAAACTTTTTGCGTTGAATCTGGCTACTACACATACACAAGACCATTAGCCTTCATTAGTAAAGAGTTTGAATTAAAGCGCTTATTGCATCATTCAAACCTTTTGGAATTAAATTTTAATATGATTAAAACGATAAAAATAATATGAAATACTTAATAACAAGTTTTTTACTAATATCCTTAGCAGGCATAACAAAAGCCCAAAATAAACCTGCATATCAATTATTTAAAAATAATGGAGAAGTTGCTAATTATAGTGAAATGATTAAAGATCTTGCAAATAGTGATATGATATTTTTTGGAGAATCTCACACAAATCCCATTTCACATTGGATGCAATTAGAAATGAGTAAAAGCTTTTTTGACATTAAAGGGGAAGAATTATTCTTCGGCGCTGAAATGTTTGAAAGTGGAAACCAGTTAGTTATAAATGAATATTTAAAAGGATTATATCCTGAGGATAAAATGATTCCGGAAATAACCAATATGTGGGGTAATTATCAAACCGACTATCAACCTTTGGTTGAATTTGCAAAAGAGAATAATCTCCGTTTTATTGCTACCAATATTCCCAGAAGATATGCTTCTATGATTAATAAAATGGGAATAGATGCTTTGAAAGAATTAAGTCCGGAAGCACTTGCCCTGATTGGTCCAGATTTGAAAAAATATTTTGATCCAACAGTAAAGGCTTATGCTGAAATGTCCGATAATATGGGAGATCATGTACCACCAAATATGTTGAATATACAAACTGCTCAGGCTGCTAAAGATGCATCTATGGCTCACTTTTCACTTAAAAACTTTAATACAGGAAATCTGTTATTTCATTTTGAGGGATCATACCATTCAAATTATGGACAAGGAATAATTTGGTGGATTAATAAAATTCAGCCAGGTCTAATACTAAAGTCTATTACTACTGTTAATAAATCGGAATGGAATGAAATGACAGATGAGCAAAAAGCTACAATAGCTAATTATATAATTGTAGTAGTTGATAATATGACACAGACAAAAAGATGATTTTTTTAAAAAAGAATTACTTTTTATACACTTTAAAAATGTAAAAAAAATTAAGTTCAGTATTAAACCGAAAAACCAGTGTTTAAAAACCGCTTCTATTTTTATACTAAACCGTTAGCTGTAATAAAATAATAAAATCCCTATGCGAATAAGATTTCTTATACCATTACTACTTATTTGTTGTTTAGCCTGTAATACTGAAAAGGAAGAAAAATCAGATTTATCAGACCGCGGGACCGTGGCCGTAATCACATTTAACAAAACCCGGTGGAGAGCTAAGGAAGGCCCGGATTATCCTTACAGAGCTCAAATGCTTAATGACTTAGTTTACAACGATACCTTGAGGGCGCTAAATAAAGATGAAATTTTAGAGGTACTTGGGGAGCCAGACCGAAGTAATGAAGGCTATCTATACTACATGATAACTCAGAAACGTCTGGGATTTTGGCCTTTGCATACTAAAACACTGGTCATTAAACTATCAGACGACAACTCAATAGACTGGATTAAGATTCATGAATAGGAGAAGATAAGATGTACGGAAATAAAACAGCAGTTAACAAAAGGTATGAGATCATGGCCTAAACCAGTCAATCACGCCACATACCCGTAAAGTTACCTACAAACTGAAAAGCCAACCCGCATACAGCTCATTTATTTTTTCCAACCATACAGCCAAAGCTCAAAAAAACAAAAGGACTGTTTCTGCTTTTATCCTCAAAAAACAGTGTATTAGAATATTAATCGTAATATTGCAATGAACTAATAAATCAACGATATGGGATTAGCCAAAACGGAAATGTTTACCGACCTGCAAAACGAAATTGCTTTATTTGCGAAAGTTTTTGGGCATCCTGCAAGAGTGGCAATTTTACAGCATTTATTCAAAATTGACACTTGTGCATGCGGAGATTTGGTAAACGAAATCGGACTTGCTCAACCAACTATTTCTCAACACCTTAAGGAATTAAAACATTTGGGTTTAATTAAAGGCAAGGTTGAAGGAACAAGTGTTTGTTACTGTATCAACGCCGATAATTGGACTAAAATGAAAAAAGTTATGATACAGTTTTTAGACCAGTATATTCCAAAAGGAGAATGTTGTTAAAAAAATCAATTCATTAATCGTATAAACAAATAACCAATATCGATTAAAACTATGCTATTCAAAAAAATAGAAAATACTATCAATTCATTAAATATTGAAAGTATATCGGAGGAACGCAAAGAAACCCTTCAAGCATTAATAGATTTCATCCAAATAAAAGTAAATGACAACCAGGAAATCCGCATAAACTTTATTTGTACACATAATTCTCGCAGAAGTCATTTATCACAAGTTTGGGCACAAACAATAGCTTTTTATTTTAATATAAAAAATGTGTTTTGCTATTCGGGCGGAACGGAATCTACAGCTCTTTTTCCAATGGTTGCCGAAACTTTGGAGAATTCTGGTTTTGAAGTAAAAACGATTTCAGAAAACATAAACCCAATTTACAGCATTAAATATGCAGAAAACGAGCATCCTATAATCGGATTTTCTAAAAAACTGGATGACGATTTTAACCCAAAATCGGAGTTTGCAGCTATAATGACTTGTTCGCAAGCAGATGGTAGTTGTCCTTTTATTGCAGGTGCAGAAAAACGAATTCCAATAACTTTTGAAGACCCAAAAGCATTTGACAATACTCCGCAGCAAGCAGAAAAATACAACGAAAGAAGTCTGCAAATTGCGACCGAACTATTTTACGTTTTCGCTCAAATCAACTCATAAAAATGGCATCCAATAAAAAATTAAGTTTTCTCGACAGTTATCTGACACTTTGGATTTTCATTGCAATGGCTTTGGGTGTTGGGATTGGTTATTTTGTTCCTTCATTTCCAGACATCATAAATTCTTTCGGTAGCGGAACAACAAATATCCCCATTGCCATCGGATTAATTTTAATGATGTATCCACCATTGGCAAAGGTCAATTATTCACTTTTGCCAAAAGTTTTCCGAAACACAAAAATCCTTTCTATTTCACTAATCCTCAATTGGATTATTGGTCCTGTTTTAATGTTCGTTTTGGCAATCACATTTTTACGGGATTATCCTGAATATATGGTTGGATTGATTCTGATTGGTTTGGCTCGTTGCATTGCAATGGTACTCGTTTGGAACGACCTTGCCGAAGGTAGTAGCGAATATGGTGCAGGTTTGGTAGCGCTGAACAGTATTTTTCAAGTTTTTGCATACAGTTTTTACGCTTATATTTTCATAACTATTCTTCCGCCTTATTTCGGATTTGAAGGTGCAATTGTGGATATTTCAATTGGCACTATTGCCGAAAGTGTAGCTATCTATTTAGGTATTCCGTTTGTGTTGGGAATTTTGAGCCGATTGATTTTGGTTAAACTCAAAGGCGAAGAATGGTACACGAAAAAATTTATTCCAACTATTTCGCCAATGACTTTGATTGCACTTTTATTTACTATAGTTGTAATGTTCTCGTTAAAAGGAGAGTTGATTGTTGAAATTCCAATGGACGTATTAGTCATAGCTGTTCCACTTCTTATATATTTTAGTTTAATGTTTATTATTGGTTTTTTCTTTACAAAAGCAACGGGTGCGGAATATGATAAAACAGCTTCGGTAGCGTTTACGGCAGCAGGAAATAACTTTGAATTGGCTATTGCAGTTGCCATAGCAGTCTTCGGACTGAATTCTGGACAAGCATTTGCAGGAGTTATTGGTCCTTTAGTAGAAGTTCCCGCTCTGATTTTATTGGTTCGGGTTTCATTTTGGTTACGGAAAAAGTACTACGAAAAGCCTACGCTTAAAACCAGGCAGAACGGATAAAGCCAGTGGGTAAAAATGTATACAAGCTATGCTCTCGCATGAACTTTAAATAAAAATCCTATATTTAATTAACCGATTTGATACGGTTGAAAATCCATCGGATCCTCTGCCATACAAATCATACACAGAAACGTAACCAGACATTGATTGTACTAGTAAATATTATAAACTGTTCCTTTAGGTTTAATCTATTCCTCTTTTCCTGCTATGGCACATATACTTAAAAACAAAAACCTGGAAATTCTAATTGATATTCCATTTGAAAATTATAATTTCTCACGATTTGATTGGACTGGTAAAATTGTGGAGGTAAAATTTCAAAACATTCAATTGTCAGGTATTGAAAGAACTGATTGTCAAAATGAAAATTATTTTGGAAAAGGATTTTATAATGAATTCGGAATTGATACCGCATTAGGTTTTGATGAGACCGACATAGGTGGTTGGTTTCATAAAATAGGTGTTGGCTTATTAAAAAAAGATGATACTCAATACCTGTTTAGTAAAACTTACGAGATTAAACCAGCCGAATTTAAAATTATTTGTGAAGTGAATAGAATTTTAATTAGCTGCAAATCAAAAGTTGTAAATGGCTATTCGTATTTTTTGAGAAAAGAAATTGAATTACATGAAAATAGTTTTACAATTAAATATAATTTACAAAATACCGGTATAAAAGATATTATTACAAATGAATACGTCCACAATTTTACGGCAATAAATAATGATTCAATAGGAGACAATTATATATTAAATTTTCCATTTCAATTAAAACCTGAATTATTTGAGGAAACGGTTAATCCTGAACAAAAAGTTGACATCGGGCAAAATGAAATTAAATTTAATAGTACGCCAAAAGAGCCATTCTTTTTTAGTAACCTCACAGGTGGTGAAAATGTTGATGCAGCATGGGAATTAATAAACATCGAAAGTAAAATTGGAATTAGAGAAACCGGAAGTTTTCAAACAAATAAGGTGAATCTTTGGGGATTGAAGCATGTAATAAGCCCGGAATTATTCTTTCGTATATTTATTAGACCTGGCAAGTCAACTGAATGGTCCAGGAATTATAGCGTGTATAAAGTAAAGTAGATTTAAACGTCTGGTAACATTGTGTATAAGTAATGGCTGCGTCATTGATAAGCCGAAAATTAAGTGAATTGAAATCTAATACTTCTCATACACAAAGCGTTGTAGGCAAGTCAAAAAAATAACCTAATCCCTATAACATATGATCAGCAAAAAAGAAGTTGCATTAAAGTACTTGGACTTACTTGAAAAAGGAAATACAAAAGAGTTGCTGAAATTATTCACGAAAAATGGTCTTGTGGATTCTCCTGTTTATGGAGTACTAAATGCCAATAAATTTTATGTGGAACTAAGTAATGACACCATTAAGTCCAAATTAAGGTTAAAGGGAATATTTGAAGAAAATGACTCAAATAAATTAGCCCTATATTTTGAATATAAATGGACAATGAAAAATAACAAACTGGTAGAATTTGATGTAGTGGATATTTTGGAATTCGACGACTACAATTCCATTAATAGGCTCAAAATTATTTACGACACTGTAAAAAGTCGAGAAATGGTAGATGAATTAAGAAAATAATAGCCACGTACAACAAAGGCTCTAATTCAGTGCTTCCTTAGAACTCAATTCAAAAATTGCTATTTTTAAAAAAATTAGATCTTGGCTTCAAGGTAGATAGGATGCGTTCGTTTTGCCAGCTTGCCCACCGCAGTACGCGCACTTAACACGTGCCTAAATCATCGCCAGGACCGTTGCCACATATTTAAAAAAATACTTGTGACTGAAAAAGAGAAAATGCTTAATGGAGATTTTTATAATTCCAGAGATTCGGAATTGATAAAAATGTACCACAATGCAAAAATATTACTAAAAGCTTACAATAATCTGGATTCGGAACTAACCCAAGAACGTGAAAATATTTTAACTGAACTCTTTGAATTTAAAGATTCAGGTGTTTGGATTGAGACACCCTTTTATTGCGATTATGGAGCGAATATTTCCATTGGAGAAAATACATTCGTTAATGCGAACTGTATGTTTTTGGACAACAATAAAATCACCATTGGGAAAAATGGATTGGTTGCACCTTATGTACAAATATACACCGCTAGTCATCCTTTGAAAGCATCAGAAAGAATAATTGGAAAAGGAATTGAATCTCGTTATTTGACTTCCGCAAAACCGGTAGCCATAGGCGATAATGTTTGGATTGGAGGCAATTCTGTAATTTTTCCAGGTGTAACGATTGGAAATAATGTAACAATAGGAGCAGGAAGTGTTGTAACGAAGAATATTCCTGATAATGTTTTAGCTTTTGGAAATCCTTGCGAAATAAAAAAAGACCTCTGAAGAAAAAACTCGTGGCAACAATGTTTATAAAAAATAGCTGTTTTATGCCCTAGGTTTCATACACAAACCGTTATGTGCAATATGAAAAATCTTCAAGCACGTACAACTAACACATAAAAATGGTTGCAATTCAACACTCCTTTTTCAGACAATTCAAAATTAGCTATTTTTAATACCTAACTCTAGCCAACTAAATTCATTGCCAGCCGGCAACTATTAAATAACCACAAACATGAATAGATTACTAAAATGTGTAATGATACTTTGCTGCTTATCGTTTGCAATAAATTCGACTAAAGCTCAGGAGAATGCCACCTACATTAAAGCCGGTAAATTATTTGATTCCAAAAAAGGAGAGCTGCTTTCCGGTTATATAATCAAAATTGAAAGAAATAAAATATCCGAAGTTGGGAATAATATTTCGATTCCAACAGAGGCCAGAACAATAGATCTAACTAATTACACTGTTTTGCCTGGTTTGATAGATGGTCACACCCATTTAATGACGCTTGAAAACTTGAATGCTGAATATCCTATGGGCGACAAGTTGTTATTTGAAGGTGATGCATTAAGGGTCCTTAGAGGCTCTAAACGTGCTAAATCCTGGTTAGAAAATGGCTTTACTACGATCAGGGATCTTGGAGATTCCGGGGCCTTTCTTGACGTGGCTTTAAAAAGAGCGATCAACGAAGGTACCGTTGATGGTCCCAGAATGTTTGTTTCCGGACCAATTATTGCTTCTGAGGGCGGACAAGTTCAGGGCTTGCTAAAAAGTCACAGAGACGTAATTGCTGATGAATATACTATTGTTAGGAGTGTGGATGATGCGATTAATGCTGTTCGGTTACATGTAAATTATGGTGCCGATATTATCAAGATCTGTGCAAATAATACACCCAATAATACGAGCCTGACTATTGATGAAATGAAAGCAATTGTTAAAATGGCACATCGCTATGACAAAAAGGTTACCGCTCACGCAACTACTGACTTAGCTGTATGGGAAGCGGTAACTGCAGGAGTAGATGGCATTGAACATGGGTATCAGATTTCAGATACTACACTAGCACTTATGGCAAAAAAGAAAGTTGTATTAGTTCCAACCGATCTCTCAGAACCAATTTTCCATAAGCTATATGATATTATTGATTTTAAATGGAATAGAGAACAAAATATGAAACGGGCTAAAGACAAGTACCGGGATAGGTTGCAAAGAGCGATAAAGGCAGGTGTAACTATAGTAACCGGATCGGACAATTATTTGGATTTAGAAATGCCTCAGGGGGAAGCCGCCAAGAATATTTTAGTTGCGTATTATGAAGAGGGAATGAAACCGTTACCAATACTAAGGTCATCTACCTATTTATCGGCAAAGTTTATGGATAAAGAGAACGAGTTCGGATCAATAAAAGAGGGAGCATATGCCGATATCATAGCTGTAAAAGGGGACGTTGAAAACGATTTTTTAAATACCATGTTCAATCTGGTTTTTGTAATGAAGAATGGAGAAGTCTATGTTGATACAGAAAACTTATTTAAAAAAATCAGTATAGATGATAAGGTTTTACAAAGTTATACGGGGGATTTTGAACTGTCTCCCGGATTTGTGATCACCGTTTCAATAGATGGTAATCAATTGAAAGCGAAAGCTACGGATCAGGAGGAATATGAATTTGATCCTAAATCAGAAAATGTTTTTTATGCAAAAGACACGGATATTCAAATCACATTTAATGTAAATGAAGATGGGCAGGTAACAAGCCTGACCCTGCTGGCAGGTGGACAGGAATCTATTGGACTGAAATTATAAGAGTAGTGAAAAAACTACACCGGAACATGTCTAATATGCTATCTGATTTTTGTAATGAAGAATGGAGAGATTTATATTGAGGAATGATTCTCAATTGCTAACAGGGTATAGTTCAAATTGCTTATGAATTACACATGAATTCCTGACAGATTTTCTTCACTTCCATCCTTTTTTGCTAACTTATTTCGTCACTATGGACTCATACAAGAGCAAGTAAGGTTCCTATTAAGAAAATACAGTAATGACAGTAAAACCGAATAAAGTCTCAATCACCAAATTAGGAAAGCAGCTGCAAACAAATAAACTATATAAAATAGGGGAAATCCTAATCCTGTTCATTTCTGTCTATATTTTTATTAAATTAATAATGCCTCTCGCCGGTGATAATTCTGTTTTAAAGCAAGCAGTAGTTTGGGTAGCGAATATTCTAATGTTAATTTATGTATGGGCAGGTCTTAAAGTTCGTGGTGAAAGTTGGAAAGACTTTGGATTGACTCTAAAACCGCTTTCTTGGAGAGAAGGTTTTAAAATGTTCCTACTTTCTCTTTTGGTTTTTGTACTGGCCGTGGCAGGTTTTATTATTGGGTCTGTAGTTATGGCCAATATAACTGGCATTCCCGATAACGCAGACATGAGTGGTTATGATTACTTGAAAGACAATATTGGAATGCTTTTGTTGACTTTAGGAGGAGTTTATATTGTTTCCTCTTTTGGAGAGGAGGTGATTTATCGGGCTTTCTTAATAAACAGAATCTCAGAACTTGGACACGGAACGAAAAAATCAATAATCATTGCAATAATCCTTAGTTCAATTATTTTCGGTCTTGTTCACTATGATTGGGGTCCAATGGGAATTGTCCAGACAGCATTTATGGGATTAGTTTTGGGTATTTGCTATATCAAATTAAAAAAGAGACTTTGGATTTTGATTATAGCACATGCATATATGGATACTATCCTTATAGTCCAGATGTATCTGGCAAGTAATTAGAACAGTATGAGGAAAAATAAATCTGAGCACAACAATATATAAAAATAATAGCCAAGCCAGTGGTGAATAAAACGTTTGTGGCCTGCTTCCCCCGATAGTTTCTCCTTCGTAATACTATGAAGAAGGAGCTATCCGGTTCTTGTAACTTGACAGGGATAAAGCCCTAACATGGCTCCTATTCTTATACTCAAAGTACTACTTCATTAAAAAACAAAGGAAAAAAAAACAGAAAAAGTTGCCTTTACGCCATTGCTCATAAGATTAATTGATGAATTATTTATTGATCAAGCTTTCTGTCGAAACCAAAAATACGCGGAGCAAATGTGGCATCAAGGCCCATCCCAATAGCAGCTTGTTTCAATTCTTCAGGTACAATACCACAGAAAAAGAATGGACCTGGTTCTGCAATTTGAAGTAACGAAGGGAAATGTCCGGCTGCTGTTGTGCCTAAATGTTGTCCTAGCGCAGCACCATCCTTGAACAGGTCATAAACAATAAGGACATTTGTACTCTCATCGAAATAGCATGCCACTTTAATAGCATTTGGTTCTGTTTCTTTCATCTTTTTTTCTACTTCTTTGTAAATAGATTTGAGTTCATCCCCTTTTCCGGGTTTAGCAGTCCATTTATAGACCACTGTTATTTCTTGATTGTTCATTTTATATTGATTTTAGTTAAATAATAATACAAAAATATGTCGTATATACAATTTTATAAGGTGGCTTTTTTGACATAGCACAGGGTTGTTTAGTGTCCAACCCACGCCATCAATACTTGAAGTGTTAAAAACTGATTTGATTATCGTTTCGCCCATTAGTGGGGATTTGGAAAAAGAAATCGAAAATAACATGGAGTTTGTGCAGTGGATCAAAACTCAGAGAATAGAAAATGATTCTGAAATTGAATTTGACAGGATTAGTCAAAGTTAGTTCATTATCTTCAGTGGACAAAAAGCACATACAGATGAGCCTATAAAAAAGGCTCAACTTTACATTGAAAACAACTACGAACAGAAGCGGAAAATAAATGAAATTGCTGGAATAGTAAATTTGAACAGCCGAAGTTTTTTACGTAGATTTAGGCTATTGCCAATTCCCCCATTGAATATGTTCAACGAGTTAAAATTGAAGTTGCTAAAAAGAAATTGGAAGCCACTACAACAACCATTCTCAAAGTAATGTATGGCTTGGGTTACAATGATGAAAAAGCTTTTAGAATAACTTTTAGAAAATATACTGGATTATCGCCTAAAGAATACCGCAGAAAGTATAAACGTGAAATGGCTTTTTTATAAATTTAATGGGCGCATAATTAAATACATTGTAAACGAAATACAACATTGTATTTGCGGCTTCCCCCCTGCGAGCCATCGCCAAAGGCTGTGGCCGCCGGAGACCGGACGGGCAGGAAAACGATTGCTTATACCATACCGTTGTACCTCATTGAAAATAAATAAAAAGAAAACTAACTTCCTAAAAACACTGATAGATGAAAAGACGAAATTTTGTCCTATTGACGGGAATTGGGATTTCAGCTATTGCAATTCCAACTTGGTATTATAAATATCGTGATCCGGAATACGATCAATTATTAGCTGAGCCTGAATTGTTATCATACATATGGGATGATAACACAATCAGTGAAATTGGGATGTTATATCTTGAGAAATTTTCAGATGAAAACAGTGAGCCTAAGCTTATTGAACTTTTATCTAATAATGTTTCGACCGACCTTATTGAAAACACTGAAATGTTAAATCAGCAAATAACCAATGATTACAAAACAGGTAATACGATAATGATAGCTGGCTGGATCTTATCCAAGACAGAAGCCCGCCAATGTGCACTTTTTTCTTTAACCCAAAACAACTAATCATGCATATTGACGCTAGAGAATTAGAAAATAACTCGATTATAGAAGGGGATATATGCATTGTGGGAGCAGGAGCTGCAGGAATCAGTATTGCTTTGGATTGGATAGATTCTCCTTACAAAATAATCCTACTTGAAGGGGGTGGGTTTGAATATGATGATAAAGTTCAAGAACTGTATGCAGGTAAGACAACTGGCCAAAGGTACTTTCCACTAAAATCTGTTCGTCTTCATTATTTTGGAGGAACAACAGGCCACTGGGCGGGCATGTGTTCACCATTAGATCCAGTTGATTTTAAAGAACGAGCCTGGGTGCCAAACAGCGGATGGCCAATCACCAAAAAAGACCTTGATCCCTTTTATGAAAAAGCGAATAAAGTTCTGAAACTAGGTCCATATAATTATGAGTACGACTACTGGAATGAGCAACTGCCAAATTTAACCCCATTTCCACTTGACAAAAAAGTAGTTTGGAACAAGATGTGGCAGTATAGCCAGGCCCACTATGGTGATTTATATAAGAAAACTGTTATTGAGGCTAAAAATATTCATCTCTATACCTATGCGAATGCCGTTGATATCAAAACTGAGGATAATATCTCCAAAGTTAAGGAGGTAGTTGTCAAGAACTATGCAGGGAAAACACATAAGGTCCGTGCCAGGCACTTTGTCATGGCTTGCGGAACAATTCAGAATGCGCGTATGTTGCTGGCTGCAAACTCTCAAGCACCACAAGGCTTAGGCAATGACAATGATTTGGTTGGTAGATATTTTCAGGAACATTTAGAAGTAGCTTCTGCTGAATTGTGGTTGGCTAAACCATTTCCTACAGATTTGTATTCCTGGGATTACGGAGAGACAAAGGCAAGTGCAGAGTTGGCCATTTCAGAAGAGGTACAGTCGAAAGAAAAAATGTTGAACGGAACTGCGTCGCTTTTGCCTCTTAGTGTTGGCAAACATCAAAAACCTAGAATGGAAACCTGGCAAGAAAGTGACCCCAGAAAAAGTGCTGATAACATGTTTGCCAACTGGGGTGAGGCAGCAAAAAAAAGCAAAGGAGAAAAAGGAAACATTGAACGTGCTTATCAGCTCAATACCAGAATAGAACAAGCTCCCAATCCAAATTCCAGAATTACACTTGGAGAAGAAAAGGATGAACTTGGCGTGCCCAGGGCCAATCTTCATTGGCAATTGACTGCTCTTGACAAATACAGTGTTCGAAAAATTTATCAAATTCTTGGCCAGCAGGTAGGTGTTGCAGGAATTGGCAGAATTAAACTTAAAGAATTTTTGAGGGATGAAAATGACGATACTTTCCCAGATAGTACTAATGGGGGGTGGCATCATATGGGCACAACAAGAATGGCTGATGACCCAAAGAAAGGAGTCGTAGATTCCAATTGCCAGGTTCATGGTATTTCTAATTTGTTCATTGCCGGGGCAGCATGCTACCCAACTTCCGGCGCTCCTAATCCTACACTCACTTTGACAGCATTATCACTGAGACTATCAAATTATTTAAAAAAGAAAATGTAATAACATATTCAAACAGAAACTGTCTTTTGCAAATTATTTAGACGAGCTAAAACAAAAAATAAACGTTGGCTGTACTTAGAACAATTCAAATTATAAAGAATAAAATGCATAATCCGGGAATACATTAATCAAACACTAAATAAGTTCCAAAAGCAAGGGGTAATTAGAAATACATTTTTAAATCAATAATTATGTGGGATAAAAGATTAAAAATATATGATGAACTTGTAGCAAAATGCCCAAGATTTGAGCGAAAAGGAAAGACAATGCCTTACACATCCGCAAATGGATATATGTTCTCACTATTCAATAAAGCTGGTGAAATAGGAATCAGGTTTTCTAAGGAAGTACAGGAGAAATACATGAAAGAACTTGATACTACGATTTATAAATCATATGGAGCTACAATGAGGGGGTACATTTTAATTCCGGATGAAATGCTAAAAGATTTAGACAATTTGGCCAACTATTTAAATGAGAGTTTTGATTATGTAATGACGCTGGAACCAAAATAGAGTGAAAACATTAAGTAGAATTAGAGTATTCTCTTTCGCAAAATTCCAGGCTGTTCTAATGTCACTTGTTGGATTAGTAGCCGGCACACTGTATTCATTTGGAGGTCTGATTATTGACGCACTCGTAAGTTTTGGATTGATTACTTCAGAGGAAACGCCGGGATTAAGTTATGGCACAGTTCTAGCCTTTGGAGCAATAATTGGTATGCCCATTATATTTGCAGTCTTTGGATTTTTAGCAGGAATTGTTGAGGCTGTTCTGTATAATACATTTGCAAGGTGGTTTGGTGGACTTAAAATAGATTTTGATTATAAAGATTAATTTCCTAATAGTTAGAATATACCTCTTTGAAATTTACAAGAAAATATGGAAGGAAATAAGCATATTGAAAGAGATGGCCATAGTGCAACAAAAATTTTTGACAACAGAAGTTTAGAAATTGATTATAGAACTTTAATCCCAATATTAAAAACAGGAATGATTGTTTTAGATGTTGGATGTGGCACAGGAGCTATTTCAAAGGATATAGCGAATATTATTGGAAATAGAGGAAGAGTAATAGGAATTGATAATACCGAAAAATTTATAGAAAGTGGAAAGCAAACTTATAAGTATGTCGAAAATTTAGAGTTAATCCATGTTGATTTATTTGAATTTGAGACGCGAGAAAAATTTGATTTAATAGTATCTGCCCGTGTTTTACAATGGCTAAGTAATCCAAAAGATGCTCTAAAAAGAATGAAAAGCTTACTTAAACCGAATGGGCAAATATCTATACTTGACTATAACCATGAAAAATTAGAATGGGATCCAAATCCTCCACAATCTATGAAATCATTTTACAAAACTTTTTTAAAGTGGCGGAAAGACGAAGGAATGAATAATAAAATTGCTGATGATTTATCAGATATGATGCAAGAAGTCGGATTTCATTCAATTGAGATAATAAATTCAAATGAGTATTACGAGCGAATAAGAGAAGATTTCAGGTCAAAAGTGGGGATTTGGTCGAAAGTAGCAGGTTCAATGCAAATGGTTAAAGAAGGATATTTGGATAACGCCTTGAGACTTAGAGCTATTTCGGAATATGATAATTGGGTAGAAAATGATGCGATTTCAATGACAATGCAGTTGAATGAAGTGAGAGGGAAAAATTAAAACAAGACCAATGCAAAAATTAATGTTACCAAGCATTTCAACAAATTGGCATTTTCCAATAATGATTCTTGCTTCATTTATAATTTTCTTTGTTGTAATCCGTATAGTCATTGGAAAACAAGAATTTATAGAAAAGAAAAAACAGATTTTTTTACTTTCTGTAATTGTTGTAATTATTGGAATGTTATTTGGAAAATATGGTGCTAATTGGGGATTGAAATGGTGGATTTATTATACAATCCCGGTATTAATGAATGTTTTGTTACCACCACTGGTCTTAAAAATGAATTTTAAAAGGACTTTACTGTATTTAGTATTGAGCTTCTTATCTGCACCATTAATTCATGCATTTTTCTCAATTTGTTTTGGTTGGACTGAATACATGCCTTTTTGGAGAATTTAACGGAATGATATGAAAAAATGGCTGCTATATGTTTTTACAATTGGATTTGCAGTTTATTGGGCTTCCAATCTTATTTTATGGTTTCCCTGGAGCTATAACACAACCTTAGGAATAACATTGATGTTAACTATTAATCCCTTTTTATGGGCTTATGCTACTTTCCTGGCATTGAAAACCTTTCCAAAATCAAATTTGATCAAAGGCGCCTTAATAATTTCGTTAATTTTCCTTCTATTGGCTTTAATAATGGACTATATCTTCTTTGGACTTATTAGAAATGCAATGGAGCAATTATATCATCCGACCACGTTTTACGGATACGGATTTTTAATAAGTTTACCTTTTATTTTAGTTCTTATTTTTAATAATCGGATTTCACGACTGAAAAAAACGACTAAAAATTCGGATATTGTAAAAGCGGTGATAAGTGGACTTGCTTGCTTCGGAATATTGATTCTAATAATCGTTTTAGAAATTGAAATTTGAAAAAAGATGAAATTCCAACGCCGCGTATTAATAAGGTCAGAATCTATACTTAAATGAAAAAATATATATATTCAAAGCACAGGCTTAACCGAAAGAAGAGCGAATAAAAAAATGATACTTTTCACATATAGTAACATTAACAACAATTGGAGAATAAATAAATAATTATGAAAATAAAAACAATACTTACCGGATTGAGTTTTTTGTTGACCACTTATCTTATTTATGCTCAAAGTGAGCTTCATATTCCAAAAGAAATTCAGGAGGCCTATAAGAGCGATACGAGATCAAAAGATGGTAAGCCCGGAATTAAATATTGGCAAAATAGGGTAACATATGATATAGATGTCGTTGTTACGCCCGAAACAAGAGCAATCGATGGAAAAGAAACAGTTGTTTTTAAAAACAATAGCCCAGACGAATTACCCACAATAGTTGTCCGTCTCTATTATGATGTTTTCAAAAAGGGAAATGCAAGGGGAATGTCAGTAAATGAAAAGGATATTGGGGAAGGAGTCAACATAAAAGAACTTACCGTCAATGGCCAGAAATATGATATGACCAACAGAGGTATGGTTCAAAGATCAGGCACGAATCTAATCATAACTTTAACGGAACCTCTAAAATCCGGAGGTGAGGTGACTTTAGGTTTTCAATGGGAACAAAAGGTGCCGCTTACAGTAAGAAGAACAGGAGCCATAGATAGTACCTCTTTCTTTGTTGCCTATTGGTATCCGCAAGTAGCAGTATATGATGACATTTTTGGATGGGATAGAATCAACTACACCTTCGACACAGAGTTTTATAATAACCTGGCGAATTTTGATGTAAACATTACCGCACCAGATAATTTTCTGGTTTGGGCAACAGGGACCCTGGAAAATAGCTCAGCGGTACTCCCTTCAAAAATCCACGAGCGATACTTAAGAGCAAAGACTTCAACCGAGCTTGTTAAGGTGGTAACAAAAGAGGACTTAACCAATTTAGAGTTAAAAAGTAACACCTGGATTTATAAGGCTACCGAAGTTTCGGATTTTGCATTTGCTATGAGTGACCATTTTCTATGGGATGCTCTATCTCAGAAGGTATCCGGGAATGATGTGCTAATCAGCACAGCCTATCCTATGGCAAAAGAGGAAGACTACAAGGAAGTGACTCTTGTTCAGCAAAAGACAATGAAACACTTCTCAGAGGATATTCCGGGCATCCCCTATCCATATCCGTCATTTACTACATTTATTGGTCTTAGAGGTGGAGGTATGGAATTTCCAATGATGGCCAATAATGATGGACCGGGTAAAGGCGTAACTATCCATGAAATGTTTCATACCTATTTCCCAATGTATGTAAGAATTAATGAAAGACGATTCGCCTGGATGGACGAAGGCTGGGCCGACTTTATTACCGCCCTGGTTACATACAAATATTTTTCAGATGAGGGTAATACTGCTTCATTTTACTCCAGTTTTAAGTTTGGCATGCAAAGTACCATTGGGACTATTGGCGATTTGCCAACTGTAACCTCTTCGCAGTATATGGGTAACAATTATGGATATCACTCTTACGCCCTGCCGGGATTTACCTATGCGCTTCTTTATCAGCATCTTGGTGAAGAAAAGTTTCTGGAAGTATTTAGAGAATATATTCACCGATGGGCTAAGAAATCACCCACACCCTATGATTTTTTCTACACTTTTGAAGATGTGAGCGGGGAAGATCTTAGCTGGCTTTGGGAGTCTTGGTATTTTAAAATGGGTTATCCCGATGTGGCTATCGAGTCCTATAAGAATGGTAAACTTGTAGTCAAGAGGCTCGGAGAAAGACCTGTACCTGTTAGTGTGAATGTTGAATACCAAACTAAAATAAATGGTAAACCTAAAACGTATTCTACTATTATTGGTTCATCTGCATGGCAAGATGACAACAAGAGGTTGTCTATAAGAATCCCGAATGAAAAACAAGTAGAGTCCTTTGCGCTAAATTCTGACTTTCCGGATTTTAATGAGCTGGACAATTATTTTCCTCCTCTGGCCGAGCGCTATAAAAAGCTTGATTTAAATAAAGGAGTTTTAGGTGTGTATAAGGTAAATGAATTTCCTGTTGAAGCTATCATTACTGAAAAAGAAGGGATTTTCTTTATTAAAATAACACGTTCCGGATTTTCTGGATACTTATTGCCTATTGATAAAAATAATTTTACAACAACAGACGGTGCAATGAAATTAAATTTTAAAGAGGAAGCAGGTAAAGTAGTAGGGATTGAGATCAAAATAGAGGCCTTTGGAATTACAGTCACTGGGCAGAAAAAGTAGTTTTATCAAATAATTAATTGAACAAAAGTGGCTGACAGCGTATATAAAATTTGGGATTTTGGTGCTTAAACGAAATAAAAATAAAATGAATAAAGTATAGGTCAGTTTTAAACTGAAAATTTGTAAGTAGAAACCCGCTACCTTTCATGTATAAAGGCGTCTGGTATAATTAAACTTCAAAAACAGCAAATATGAATCCAATAATTAGAAATATTTTAGCTGTAATAGCAGGATGGTTAATTGGAAGTGTTATTAATTTAAGTCTGATCAAAATTGGTCATGGTTCATTTCCGATTGAAGGTATTGACCTAAATGATATGGAGGCTTTAGCGAACGTAATGCCAACATTAAACTTTAAATATTTTATTTTTCCATTTTTAGCACACGCCATGGGCACCTTGATTGGAGCTGTCATTGCCGGGTTGATTGCCACAAACCACAAGATGAAATTTGCTCTTGGTATTGGAGTATTATTCCTGATTGGTGGAGTTCTTGCCAGCTTAATGCTCCCTGCACCAACTTGGTTTGTGGTTACAGACCTTGCATTTGCATATATTCCAATGGCTTGGATAGGCGGAAAACTTGCAATTAAGAAGTCTAAGAGTTAAAATGGATTTAAGAAAATCAAAAAGGGGAAGAATAATAAATTGAAACCAGCCAGATTAAGACTCAATATTTCTGCTGAATGGCAATTGATATTATTTTTTGCCTTAGCAAAGCTTCTTATTCACTTTTTTACTGTCTCTAACTTTGAATTACACAGGGATGCCTATCTCTATTATGCACAGAGTGAACATCTTGCCTGGGGTTATGTTTCGGTGCCTCCATCAATTGCTGTCATCGGGAAACTGGCTACATCAATTTTCGGTAATACAGTATTTGGCCTAAGGTTTTTTCCGGCACTTATTGGCGCATTCAATCTCATTATAATAGGCTTGTTTATTAAAGAATTAGGTGGTAAAAAAAAGGCCATCTTACTTGCCAGTCTTGCCTACTTACTTTCTCCCTCATTCCTGCACACCAATGCTCTTTTTCAACCAGTTGCCTTTAATCATTTTTACTGGTTGTTATCCGGATATTTAATCCTGAGAATGATCTCACGCAACAACCCTAAAATCTGGCTGTGGATTGCTATAGTCTTCGGTTTTGCTTTTCTGAATAAATACTCGATAGTATTCTTTTATGCAGCCTTTGCATTTTCGTTAATACTATCGAAATACAGGTATTTGTATAAATCCAGGTATTTCATAATGGCTTTAGTCATAGGACTTACCATAATTTCTCCAAACTTATTTTGGCAATATGAAAATAGCTGGCCCGTTTTACAGCACATGACAGAACTTAGGGAAACCCAACTTATTCATGTTCGAACTTCAGATTTTATTATAGCGCAATTTTTAATGAATATTCAAGCTCTTTTAATTTGGATTCTTGCCTTGATCATTTTGTTATTTTATAGAAAAGAAAAGCAGTATAGGTTGTTTGGCTATATCTATATATTTCTTATTCTTTTATTATTGGCAGGAAGTGGTAAACCCTATTATACATTAGGTATTTATCCGATACTATTTGTGTTTGGGGCATGCTTTATAGAAAAGTACGTTAAAAAATACACGAGCTACGTTTTCAGCTTCCTGGTGATATCAATGTTTTTTTCCCTATATGTTTCGCTCTCATTTGATGGCATTCCTTTTATAACGCCAGATAAGGTTAACAACAAGGGAGCTTTTAGATGGGAGGATGGTGTTGATCACGATATTCCCCAGGATATGGCGGATATGACAGGTTGGAAAGAGCTTGGTGAAGTGGTTAAGGAGATATATGTAAATCTGGGTGAAGAAAATAAAGATAATTGTGATATTTATTGTTATCACTACGGACAAGCCGGTGCCGTGATGTTCTATGGCAAAGAAATTGGAATTCCACAACCCATTTCACCCAATGGAAGTTTTGTGTTTTGGGCTCCCGACAGCATCTCAAAAGATTATGTTATTTATATTCATTCGGATTTAGGAAATGATGTAAATCCCGACACTCGCCTGCCAAAATTATTTGAAAAAGTTACACTAATTAAAACAATTGATAATAAGTATTTCAGAGAAAATGGAACTAAGATATACTTATGTGAATCACCGAATGATAAGGCTAAAACATTCTATAAGAATATGATGAAAGAATTAAAGGATAACTACCGCTAACAATATTTTATAGCCAGTTTCCTCCGATTCTCCTTCGTAATACTATGGAGAAGGAGCTATCTGGGCCTTGCAGCTAAGGATGATAACTAATAAGACAAGCCATGTCCAAAACTATACAGCGGATTTTCAGAATCATAGGGTACGTCTTCCAGTTGTTTCTGCACTGCTTCCCATGTGGATGGCAGCTCAAAGGGTAATTTCGCACTTGGATTAATATTTCCGAATAAAATTTCGGTTAACACTTCATCAGTGGTACCAAAATCAGCTAGCAATGCTTTACTCTCAGCATTTATTTCGGTAAGAATTGCCGGTCGTTCTAAATTGGCCACAACAATAGTTGGTTTTTGTTTAATGAGAGTAAGCATCTTTTCTTTTTCTTCATCTGAGTAGAATAACCTCCCCTGATGCATAAAAATCTCAAGGAAAAACTCGTGTCGTGGATCAAAAGGTGTTTTAATACGAAGGACAATCACTTCCGCATCTTCGATATTGGATACCACTTCACCGTACGAGCTCAAGGCGCTCGGATCTAACATTCCTTCAGCATAAATTTTAACGCCTTTTTTCAAAGGCAGGAGTTTGTCGTTCTTCAATAGAATAGTAGATTTTCCCTGAGCTTCTTTTCCTTTTTTTCGGAAAATTTCTTTACCGGATATTTTACCTGCTACAGCTTCATCTACATAAGGGTTATCGAACAATCCTAATTTGAACTTATCCCTGAGTATTCTTCTTACAGACTCATTTATTCTTTCTTCTGAAATAGCTCCGGTGGTTGCTAATTCGATGATTAATTCGGGAGAAGCTTCTCCTCCAAACTGATCACAACCTGCGTCAAGAGATTTTTTGGTGCGTTGTAATGGGGTCAGATCTTCCACGCCCCAGGGTCTGGACTCATTGATTTTACTATCTGAGATGATAACCCAGTCTGTGCAGACTACACCATCAAATTTCAAGGAATCCCTCAGCAATTCTTTAATGATTTTGCGATTAAATCCGAAGGCAACATTTTCGTCTGTCTGATCCATTGGAATTCCATAATAGGGCATAATTTGAGCGGTTTTGGCTGGAAAAGCCCCCTCGATAAAAGGTTTCACATGATAATCAAAATTATCCCCGGGATATACCTGTTCTTTTCCGTAGGGAAAATGTGCATCTTCTCCATCTTTTTGAGGGCCTCCACCCGAAAAATGCTTCGTCATACAAGCAACTCCTTTGGTATTTAAAGAATCTCCCTGAAAACCTAAAACATAAGCCTTGGTCATCATGCCGGCCAGGCTGGCATCTTCCCCGAAAGTACCGTTCACTCTCCCCCATCGTGGCTCCGTTGCCAGGTCGGCCATAGGGCTTAAGGCCAGAGTAATCCCAATAGATCTGTATTCTTGTCTGGCAATATCCCCAAATTCCCGTACCAATACCGTGTCACGGGTAGCTGCCAGCCCTAACGAACTTGGCCATTCTGAAAATGCAGGCGTAAAAATTGCGGTGCCGGGATTATTTTCCGTAGCATGTCTAGGATCTGTGGCTAAGGTAACTGGTATGCCCAGACGAGTTCGTTCGGCCATTTTCTGAATATTATTATTAAATAGAGCCATAGTCCGGGCATCAAAAGAATTAATAAGATTAAAGCTGTTCATGAGAC
>Ga0265303_10000390_pt1 | contig 24319 bp, 13 predicted proteins | sample Helome_2_FD_192494 | JGI IMG/M metagenome (GOLD analysis project Ga0265303, IMG submission 192494) | Marine sediment microbial communities from subtidal zone of North Sea - Hel_20160317 (Illumina Assembly) | ecosystem: Environmental > Aquatic > Marine > Subtidal zone > Sediment ... | reverse complement strand
GCATGAACGCGCCACCCGGATACAATCTGCCAACCATGCGCGAGATCGGCTACGACGTACAGGACTACTTCCTGCCTTACCTCGATGATGAGCCCGGCCAGTTCGAGCGTGGCGAGACCGCGGTGCCAGCACTCGACTACCTGATCATTTCGATTCGCGCCAGCGGCCTGTTCCTGATCGCCGAACCGAAGGACAAGGGTCAGGTTAACGCGCTGATGGATGCGATCGACGCCAAGTACAGCGAGTATGCGGGGATGCGCGCCTTCACTACACGCGGCTCTATTATCACCAGTAACAATGGCGGCACCCGCAGTATCGACCTGGATATTTCCGGGCCGGAGCTGGAGCCGATTTATGCCGCTGCTAGCGCAGCCTATAACCGCGCGCAGGAAGTTTTTGATAATCCGCGCATTCGCGCCAACCCGGCAACGCTTTCGCTATCACAGCCCTTGATCGAAATTCATCCGGACTGGGAACGTGCGGCGGAGCTCGGTATGAACACGGCCGATATCGGCTTCACCGTGGCCGCTTTGACCGATGGCGCCTTCGTCGACGAATTCTTTCTCGCCGACGACAAAATCGACATGTATCTCTATAGCGGCGCCGGGCCGGACGCGTCGCCACAGGATCTGCCCGATATGCCGATCTATACACGCGGCGGAATTCTGCCGCTGTCGAGCATCGCCAGGGTGGTCGAGACGGTCGATACCAGCACGGTGCGCCGCATCGACGGCCGCCGCACGGTGACCCTGAGCATCATACCGCCGGAGACAGTCGCACTCGAGACCGGGGTTGGCATCGTGCGCGAGGATGTGCTCGAACACCTGCGCAGCAGCGGTGCGATACCGTCCAGCGTCAGTGTCGATATTTCTGGTGCGAGCGATCAGCTCGAAGCGACGCAGCAGGCGCTAATGGCCAACTACCTGGTCGCGTTAATCCTCGTATACCTGGTGATGGTGGCCATCTTTACCCATTGGGGCTTGCCGCTGTTGATCATGACGACGATACCGCTCGGGGTGGCCGGCGGCCTCGCCGGCCTTGCACTGATGAATCTGGTTGGCGCATCGTTGCCGTTGGTTGGCCTCACCGCTATTCACCAGCCCTTCGATATGATCTCGATGCTCGGTTTCCTGATCCTGATGGGGACGGTGGTGAATAACCCGATATTGATCGTGCATCGCGCATCCGACAACTATCGACAAGGCAGCATGAGCGCCGCCGAAGCGGTGCAGGAAGCGGTCGAGTCCCGCCTGCGACCGATCGCGATGTCGGCGATTACGACCATATTCGGTCTCGCTCCGCTGGTTTTCATACCCGGGGAAGGTACCGAGCTCTACCGCGGCGTCGGTGCGATTGTCCTCTTCGGCCTGGCGGGAGCCGCCGTCGTGACCCTTACCTTCCTGCCGGCGGCGACCGTCACGGTACTGTCGTGGACGCGTCGCGATCCGGTCGCGACCTCAGCAGTCGTCGCCAAAAGGATCGGCGCCGAATGACTTCCAGCGATACTGACCGTTGGACTCATACCGGGTGATGTGGAAAATAAGCCTGGCCAGACCACGCTGGACAAGATTTCCGAAATCGGCAGTTAATTAGTACAGGCGGTAGCGTATTACCTTGAAAATCTGCATCAGTTTGCGCGCCGACATCTGGGTGTCACCGAGTCGGGCAATCATCGAGGCGTCTTTGCACGCGCCTGGCCTATCGGGGCTACCGCGTTGTGGATTGCTATTTTACTGTCGGCCTATGTGCTGGTTTATTTCGTTTCCTGAGTTCGATGCGGGGCTCTCGATCACATATTCACGAACTCGATTCAAATAGCGTTTCGCGAGCGGTTTCCATAATGACTGAAACGACCGGGTGCAAGATTCGGCGTTCCACCGAAATCGCATAAAATTCTTCCCTGATCGATTCGACCAGACCGATCTTTTCGACCTGGTATTGCGTTGCAACTTCTTTCTCGATTGCCGACGGTGCGATAAAAATACCGGCACCCTGCTTACCGAATGCCTTCATCAGCGCACTGTCATCAAACTCGGCCACCATACGCGGGTGAATCCTGTTTTTATCGAGCCACTGGTCAACAATACTACGCAGTTGTGTACCGGCTCCGGGTAACAGTATCGGAGCGCCGTCGAGACACTGGGGAAACGGCCCGTTGAGTTTCGAAACCAGTTCGGCAGTGGCAAAAAAACAGACCGCACAGACGCCGATTTTATGACTGAAACCTCGCATACTGACGCCCGCTGGAATAGGCCGGTCGGCCAGCACCAGATCGAGCCGATGCAGGGTCAGTTCTGCCAGCAAATCATCGAGGCCGGCTTCGCGACAAATCATGCGGATAGGCTCGGTTGTGCTTAACGCGGGTTGCAGGATCCGGTGCGCAATCGATTTTGGCAGCGAATCAACGACACCGACACGAAACAGTTGTGGGCGGTCTTTCGGTAACTGGTAGACCACTTCTTCGAGTTCACCGCCGAGTGAAAATATCTCGTCGGCATAACTCAGCACCAGGCGACCGGTATCGGACAATTCCAGATTTCGACCGACGCGATTGAACAGTTTGCTACCGAGTTGGCCCTCCAGCAGGCTGAGTTGACCGCTAATGGTTTGTGGCGTCAAGTGCAGGCGTTCGCTGGCACGGGCAATACCACCTTCTTTGGCGGTGACCCAGAAGTAATGCAGATGTTTGTAGTTAATCAAGGCTTATATATCGAAAAATACGAATTATTAAGAGACTATATTCGACTTTTATATAAATGTCACTGCCATTAGGATTGAGTCATAAATTAATAACGGAGGAGCACAAAATGAGAATTGATGTTCAGGCAAGGCGATTTTCTTTGACTCGCGCATTGCGTAGCTACGCCGAGCGTCGGGTTCGTATCGGGCTTACCCGTTTCGATGAACGTATCATGAAAGTTTCGTTATGGCTTTCCGACGTAAATGGTCCCAAAGGTGGCAGCGACAAGAATTGCCAGGTGCAGATTGTGATTCCGGGCAAGCCCGATGTCGTGGTCGAAGAAACCCGGGCCAATCTTTATGTTGCGATCAACCGGGCGATCGAGCGTGCCGGACAGACTGTAGTACGCAAGCTCGATCGACAGCGAACCCGTATCAAGCGATCGGCAACGATAGTCCCGTCCACGCCTGAATCATCCTGAAATTTAATCTTAAAACTGGCACAGAGCTGAAATGAAAGAGACTGTACTGGCAACTTCTTATGGCTGCCAGGGAAACCTGATTCAAACAACCTTATTCAGGCCTGGTCGAATCTCAAACTGAATGTCGTGCCCCTTTTCGTTTCGCTTGATACCTCGATGGCCCAGTGAAAACGGTCACAGAGGCGCTTTACGATCGTCAGGCCGATTCCATAGCCAGTAGCATTTTCGTTACTGGCGCGATGAAAAGGTTCGAAAATCCTGTCGATGCTCGATTGTGGAATACCCGGGCCACTATCGATGATTGTCAACTGGTCTTCACTGATTTCGATGTTGACCTCACCTTGCCGGGTGTAAAGGATGGCATTACGAAGCAGGTTGCCGAGTAAAACCGCGATAACTGTCTCCGAAGAATACACTCGAAGCTGCCCCTTTTCGTTCAGTTTGATCTCGACATCCTTATCTTCCTTCAAAAACTCCGCACGCTCAATCTGGCCCCGAACTACCTGGTTGACGTCGACCTCGCGCCGGGTCATCGAGCCTTCATCCTCACGCGCCAGCATCAAAAATACTTCGGTCAGGCTCTCCATATCGTAGACCGCACGCTTGATCTTGAGCAGCGACTTGCGCGAATTTGCGGACATATTATTTTCAATAAGCATCATGTCAGCGGCGATATTGATAACCGTCAATGGTGTCCTGAATTCGTGGCTGGCGTTGCGGGTAAAGTTGCGCTCACGGGTTATGAAGGCATTTAATCGTTCCCCCAGGTGGAAGATTGCGTCCGCTAAAACCTGGATTTCGTCATCGCTTTGAAAGCCGGTGTCCTCGTGTTTGAGCGACAGATCTTCCTCGTTCAGGTCGATCTCGTTAATCTGATTGGCGAGGTGCGTGATCGGTGAAATCGTACGCCGGCTGTATCGGTAGGCAAGCCACAGGGTGAGGTAAAGAATAGTCAGCACCACCAGCAGCGGGAACAGTCCGTAGTAAAGCACCAGCGCATCGACCTGGCCGCGATAGTAGATCAGGTACAGGGTTTCCTGTTGTTGCCGGGAAAGATGTAATACCAGGCGATTACTGAGATCCGAGAATTCATAGAATCCCGGAGCGGTCGGCAGCTTGTCCTGTACGATTGGCGGTAACAGCTCCGGGTCAAAATAACCAGTCAGGTTCTGGGTGTCCGGCAGATTGAATTCGTCATCACCGAGATAGTATTTCCAGAAATAATCGGCTTCCTGGAGGATTGCCTTCTTGACCAGCGTCTCTTCGATGGTGATTTTTGCAAGGTAAACCCCGAGAATCGCGGCAATGGTGATCAGTCCCACCTGCAACCAGAACGCACGGGTAAATTTTCCCAGCAGGCCGGTGGTCTTAGCCATCGCTCTCACCTGCGATTAACTGGTAGCCCAAACCCTGAACAGTTCTCAACAGGTTGGTGTCAAAAGGTTTATCGACGGTCTTGCGCAAGTTGTACATATGGCTGCGTAACGTGTCGCTATCCGGCAGGATATCACCCCAGACTTTGCGCTCCAGATCCTGGCGAGACACCACGGCAGGCGATGCCTTCATCAGGGTCTTCAGCAGTTTGAAGCCGATCGGCGTCAGGTTCAATGCTTTGCCCGCGCGTTTCACCGAAAAAGTTGACGTATCGACGACGAGATCACCGACCGATAAAAATTCCTGCGTCACTTCGCCGCGGTTGCGACGAATCTGTGACATGACCCGGGCTTCGAGTTCCGCGATGGCAAACGGTTTGACCAGGTAATCGTCGGCGCCGGTCGACAGGCCGGTTACCTTATCATCGAGCCTGTCGCGTGCGGTCAACATGATGATTGGAGTACTGTCGCGAGCGTCGCGGCGCAGCTTTTCGCAGATACTGAGCCCATCCATGCCGGGTAGCATCAGGTCGAGAATAATGGCATCGTAACGGTTCGTGACCGCAAGATGCAATCCGGTGAGGCCGTCCGCGGCATAGTCAACCGAGAAACCCCTGCCCTCAAAGTAGCTGCTCAACATCTCCGAAATATCGGCGTGGTCTTCGATCAAAAGCAAACTGTTGTCTTTTCTTGCAGTCATACTGCCTGAGCGCCTCTCGATTGAATCTACGGACTGGGTTAATCAGTGCGCGGATCTAGTTAGTTAATACGGATCAGGAGCGCTTACTGGATCAATAAAAAAACCGCGGGCACGCCGGTGCCCGCGGTAAAGGGATCCTGGAGAGGGTAATTAGGGGGCAGCTTCCACGTTTGCCAGTACCACCAGGTTGAAGTCAGCGGGGACGGGGTTGACACCCGCCCCATTTGGCTGACGTGCAATTACCGTTGCCACCAAACCGGCCTTCAACGTGATGCCAGGTGCATCGATAGCGATCAGACCGCTAGATTTTTGCAAAATGCGAATATCATAGTCCCCTGCAGCAACAGCGAGGTAGTCGGTAAGGGAACCGAAAGCAAAATCCGGGAGTAGCGGGTCACCCGCAATACCAGCCAGCACATCATTAGCACTGTAGACTCCAGCCGGTGTGACATAGACATCGACCAGACCCGCGTCCGGAGCGCCATGTAAAATCTTGACACGGGCCAGATCTGCGAGCGGGCGATTGTCGTCGACGATCGGTAGCAGTCCAAACTCGGTGCCGTTACCAGGTCCAGTGAGTCCGTCCGCCGCGTTACCGAGCGCGATTACCGAGTACTCCACACCGCCCGCCAAAGCCAGCGTGGCGGAATAGATACTGTCGGCTGCCGTACTGGTGGGAGAGGATGGGGCTACCACGTCGAAGGTGTACTCATCCACCGGTACCTTCGCGTACACTGAAGCGCCAGGGAATTCTTGCGTATATTCCAGGCCACGAGTCAGGATACCGCCGTTAGCGAATACGTCTACGGGACCCGCATCTGGTGAGAGATGCAGTACACGTGCACCTACCTGAGTCATTACATCGGGCAAAACCACTTGTGTGATGTCATTGGCGACCAGTAGTTTGATCGGCGAAAATTCTGAATCAGTTGTGTTCGAGCTGTTGAGTGCTGCGATTAAAAGCTTGTCGCCCGCAAAACCACTCAAGTCAACGGGACCTGAGTCGTAAACGAGGGTACCGCCCAGGGTCACACGAATCTGGTACGTATCAACCGGCAATGCCCCTGCATCCGCACTACCGAGGTAATCCAACGGAATAGGATTAGACAAGGCAGCACCCGGCTCCGTGACAAATATTTCAACCAGCCCGGCTACGGAAGCCGCATGTACGATAGCAACAGCGACTTCGGTTAAGCCGGGGTCGGCCGCCGATTCTTCTACAACAAGAGCGTCGATATCTGCAGCCTCGTTGACTGCGAGAATATTATAGCGCTTGTCCTTTTCAAATTCGAAACGATCGACCGTAATCACATCTACGTTGCCACCGAGGACCATGGCTTCTACAACGACCTCTCGAGCGCCGCTGCGCACCTCCACGTAACCGGAGCTCTCTGCGTAGTCCAGGTCAGATATCGGGGTTTTATTGCCTACCCGAACATTTACTGTGGGCGCGTCAACGCTGGAGTGAATGACCCGCAGGTCAGAGCTATCCGTCCCGTCACTGTCGCTACAGCCCGTAAGGGTTAGCAATCCTGCCAGCAAGACGGTCGCGAGCCCCATTTTTAAGTTTCCACCTGTTAAATTCATTTCAGCCTCCACAGCTATAAAATCGTTGAGCAAAGCATAATGGGTGAGCCGATGTGAAGATTATGTGAAAGTGAGATGAAAGGCTGGTGAAGATTAAGCAGTTGTCAGTGGAGGCGCCCGAAACAACCTGCGAAGATTTAAATCGAGGCCTGGCATTGATCCGGCATTCGATGCAGATACGTTTAAATTAAACGCGATGCGCGTCGGAAAAGCCTACCATGGTTGAGAAGCGGATTTTTGCACCAAACATACGATGTTTGATGCAGACCTGGAAAAATTTATCGACTTAGAGAAAACGGACTTTGTGCGTGGCCTTGCGGTGCTTGCGCAAACAAAACCAGCCACCTCAACTATCGATCGCTAAGGATTCTTTATATCCCGGTAGATGGTATCAGCCGCAGCGAGTATATCAGCATATAGATACAAACCAACGATCTCTGCCGTTTTCAAATTAATGGCAATACTTGGGGATTCCTCGAACAGTTGTTTTAGTTGACGAGGTTTGGCACCGTTGAGTATTTGGGCAATGGTTGCAGAGAGGAACAAGCCTGCCGGTTTAAAACCCGGTCGGGATATACTGAAAAGAAACCCTTGCTGAACCTCTTTTGAACCCAGTTGCGAGAATGTAGGAATGCTGTTTTTATTTGCGATCTCAACCAGCCTCGGTATCGATTCGGTATTGACGCCTCCCTGAATAGTCACGTAAATAGCATCGACTTCTTTTGACAGCTTTTCGAAGCACCTAACAACGCTCCGGGACGCAACATCAGTATCAGAAATATCACTTTTCGTATAACATTTTACAACCTCGAAACCGATATCTGCGGCTACTTTTTCAACAGTGTCAATGGCCGAATAACTGCGCCCGTAGATTGAGTCCTCGAAGGCTATGCCAAGCTTTTTAAACTGGATGATATCGTAGAAAATTCTGAGCTGCCTCTCATACCGATAGGGATCTACGCGTGCGTGGACATGATCATACCCAGAGTCATCCTGACTTTCGATTATCCCGGCTTCCACCGGATCGCTGGTTGACATCACAATCGTTGGCACCGAATGTTCATTATTGGCCAGGTCGAGGCCTGCCCAGGTACCCATAGCAATGACCAGATTAATTTCATCTTCAAAGGTCAAACGTTTTAACAGCCTGGACTTGTTTGCTTGTCGCTGTTCATCGTCCCAATTGGCTGAGTAATAACCATCTTCGACGAATTCAAGGTAGTCACTCTCTGAATTGTTGACCAGCCAGTTCCATAACCTTTTTGTGTCCTTTTTCCTGCTTTGAATTTGCTTTAGATCTGACTTTTCTATCCAGCCAAGCTTCATTAAACCCCGAATCGTGGCCTCTAAATAGTTGTAATAATTGGCATGGGGCCCACCTTCGTAAAAAACAATGCGCCACTTTCGCCCATTATTTAATACCGGACTTGTGCCAAATTTTTCAACGATTTTGTTGGCAGAGACTTCAGTGACTGAGACCTCGGTGACTGAAACTTCAGTGGTCGAGCCTTCGTTGGCCCAGATTGAAGCACTTAGTATGCAAAGAAAAGCGGTTGATAAAATCTTGTAATGCATTGATTTCAGCATTCATCTGTCCTGATTGAAAGGCTATAGAAATATTGGCTTGCTGATCGACTGGAAAACCTGGTCGCTCGCTTAAGAACTGGGTTCGGTAACTATTATTTCTTCGAAAAATTCATCGGTTGCGCCCATTAAAACAATCGGGGGATCGAATCCGATTATTTCGGCGGTCTTTAAATTTAACGCGATTTTCGGGGGCTCTTCATAGAGCTGATTCAACTGGTTTGGTTGTGCGCCATTTAATACCTTGGCAATCGTCTCTGCATGAAATCTGCCAACATATTTGTATCCAGCACGGGACAGGCTGGCAAGCACTCCATAGCTGACCTCTCTTGCACCGGATTGAGAAAAGGTCGGTACCTTGTGTTTATTCGCTATCTCAACCAGTATCGGAACACTCCTGCTATTGACACCACCTTGCTGGGTAACATATATAGCATCGGCTTTCTTGACCAGATTGTTAAAGCAATTAATAACGCCCTGTTCGGCTAATTCCTTATCGCTGATATCACTCTTGGTGTGGCACCGAACTATGTCGAAGTCGTGGGTTTTTGCCAGGGCCTCGATGGTTTCAATCGCTGCATAGCTTCGCCCGGCCAGGCTGTCTTCATACACTACTCCCAGTTTATGAAATCCGATCATCTCATGAAATACCATGAGTTGACGTTCATTTCTCTTAGGATCGACGCGCACATGGACGTGATCAAAACCTGAATCCTCGACGCTCTTGATGATCCCCGAAGATATCGGATTGCTCGTTGAAAAAACCAGGGTATTGGTTCTGTGGCGATAGTTGGCCAGTCCTTTACCGGCCCAGGTACCCATCCCGATCATCAAATCGATATCCTTATCGTTGTTTAATCGGAAAACTATTTCATCTTCTACCGTGCTGCGCCTGTCGTTCTCCCACAAGGCGCTATAGTGAGCGTTGGCGACAAATTCAATGTAGTCGCTCTTTGCCTCGGTACTAAGCCATGCCCACAGCTTATCGGTCGATTCGCCGCTTTGCTTTGGCAATTCGGCAGTCTCCAGCCAGCCAAGCTGCATCAAACCTTTCACAGTCTCGGTCAACTGCTTTTGGTAATTGATATACGCACCACCCTCGTAGTAACCAATTCGCCACTTTGCCCCATTATTGGTAGTCGGATCGACCTTGAATATTGGTTCACCTGCGACGCCAGCGCCCGGCAATACCAGGAACAGGCTTATACATACCAATAATTGCAATTTTGCTTTTAACTTCATTTTGCGACCCACTTTAACCAGGTGAATTTTATTGCTCAAAGAAACCATATGGCCCCTACCGTTCAGGCAATTTCTGCCGAGCACAGGCTGCTGTAAATACTATTGAGTATAGGAAACTATATTGATTTATTTGGTTTTTTTGCCAATTTTTGAGACCTGCTACCATTTTTCTCAGCGGTTGATCTGCAGGTCTGCCGAGGAGGGGTTAGGTTGGTCAGACCGGAGCCCGCAAGCCGAATTCCGATTATCGCAATTAAGGTCTCAATCCATTGAGATAGTTAGAATTTTGCTACCCACCGCACCGTAGACAAGTCTAGTAATATCTTGTTTTGACCGATTAAAATTGCCTACCTGGGGATCGACATCGGAAATGGTGTCCTGCAAAGAAGCAATATGAGATTGTAGTACCGTTATCTCTCCGATCCGTTCGTACTGTTCCGCATCCAGCCCTCCGCAGGCAATAATTTCCAGAGGCCCAGCTGGCAGCAACTGACCGTCAGCTTTTAAGCCAATCGTCTGCATACCGGACAGGTAGAGATCCGGACGTGATTTTCCGGTGACAATGGTTTTGACGGTTTCCGCGGATTTACAGCGTAGTGTTTCGATGACAGCTTTGCGCATGATTGGTAAATACCCAGCCTGATAATAGCCCCCGATACAGCTAATGCCTCTGGCAATCGATACCAGCAGGTACGAGGTAAAAATTGATGGCAGCAAACAACCATCCTGTAAACCCCGGGTAATATCCGCGGGTGTAAATGGGTATGTCCATAGTTGTCCACTATCGTCAATACCACGCAACTCATCGCCTTTACCGTTTTCGCCTTTTACGAAACACAGGGGAATTTTTCTACCCTTGGCATCAAGACCCCAAAAGAACATTGTCCCCTGGGCCGAATCTGCCATATTCAAGCCTTCCACAGCAGTAGCACTGGAACAACGCCGTAACAGTTTCTCGTACTGCCAGCATCCCCGTTGCCCATCCAGGTTTTCGATTAATCGCTCCCGCAGCTCCGGATCAAACATGAGTTGATGACAAATCGTGGACTGGTCAAACAAGTCTTTTTCCAATAATCGACAGACAATACTTTCGAGTTCTATGTACACCAGTTCCGAGCGGCAAGACCGGTCTGGAAACAGGTGTCGCCAGAAGCGGTTATTTACCACTGTCGCTTGCCTGGAGTAACCGGAGTAATCCTGACCGACATGGCTAAAGTCATCGAAAATCATATGCAAGGTCGATTCGAGTGAGCGCCCCAATTGATCACTTTCAATCAGCTTTTTTGCTCTTCCTCGTGCACGACATATCATCTCCTCGGTAAACGGTCCCGCAACACTGACCAGTTTTCTCTTGTAACTGTCTGGAAAAAGCGGGAGTTTATAAATTCCACCATTTGCATACGCAGCGGTACTGGCGTAGACAAGAAGACCCCGCGGATAGGTGAGATTATTCAGCGGCACGCTACCACAGGCCAGCACCGGAACCGTTTTTGCCGGATTGCCGTTGGCCCGGTTGCGCATCGAGAACAACAGATTTGATTGCGTGGATTGCGCGAAGGTATCGATGCCATGATGATTGGCGGTCAACACCTGCGGCATTTCCCGCAGATCCTCGGATATTGCCTCACCCAGTTCAGGACCCAGGGTTTCATGGGTGTACCTGGCGACTTCGGTTATAAAATCCTCATTGCCCTGGAAACCAGGGGTATTGAGCCGACCCAGATGTGACACGTAATCACGCAGTTTCGCGCTTCCATATCGAGAAAGCAGTGCATCGACTGCGGGTAAAATACCCCTGATACGGAATAAATAGCTATCTACCGAATCGGGTGTACTATTTTGATAGTGCTGATTTTTGATTTTCCAAATTCCCTGAGTGACTCATTACGAAGACAGCCAGTATCAACGTTGCTCCAATATAGGAGTATCCGAGATAGTTGATAACGTCAGTCAAATCCCCCGCCAAAAGGACCCAACCGAAGATCAGCGGGCCAACAACCTGACCAATACGACTTATAGATCTGAATATGCCAAGCGCTGTTCCCTCGCCCAGTACCCGCGCTTCCTTCAGTTCTAAAACCATAGTACTTTGAGAGCTTAGTACAAAACTGCTGGATAAACCGAGCAGGAACACGGAAACGATCATCGAAGCAATACCGAAATCAGTATCGAATGTGACGAAGGCCAACCCACCTAATAATCCGCCAGCCAGCATGTAGTATTTTTTATCTTGCGAACGGTCGATTAGACGGCCAATTGACGGACCGAAGTAGATCAGGCAGATTCCATAGAGAATCAGAACCTGACCGATTGTTGATTCTCTGGCCCCAATTTGATTCATGTAGACTGGAGTGAAAAAATGTAAGAAACCGGCTACCGCAATCGATGCAGGCAGACTACTTAATATAGAAAGCGCTACAAAAACCGGATTACCGATAAAGCTTAGCAATGGCTTAAGCCTGATACTTTGTTTGGCTTTTTCTCTTGCTTCAGAATCGCGCTCAGGGTGATCGATGAGCGATCGCATAAATTTCCATGAAAAGAGTATCAACACCAGCACCATAACTGCGCCGAGGAAAAATACTTTCTCATATCCAAATCTTTCAGCAAGAAATGCGCCTGCCGCCGCACCACAGATGCTACCAGAATAAAGCCCGGCAAAAAGACTGGCAAAGCCTCGGGCACGCCCGGTTATCCCTCCAAAACGAACAATCAATCCCTGCGCCGACATCAGTGACAACCCGTAACCAACGCCGACTAGCGCCCTCGACAATATGAACATCAGGGCATCATTGGCCATCCAGGAACTCAAAGAACCAATTCCCACTACGAATAACCCAATAAAATAAGGCTCGTGCCAACCTCGACGATCCATCCATACACCTGCAATTAAAAGGAAAATTCCTACACATAAAAACTCGGATGAAATAGGAAGCCCCAATACAATGTCCCTGGACAAACCAAACAGTTCGGTGTCAAAAGACTGCATATGAAGCGGCACAAAGGACATGGAGAGATCGATTGCGAACAGGAACAGGAACATGGCGGGCCGGACAAACCCCATTTCGTAACGCGATCCATATTGAATAGCGCTATTCCTCTTAACCAGCAAGTGCAAATACAGCAACAAACACTCAACCATTACCAGGACAGTGATGAAGAGTATGGTTATCCCCTTGATTAACATTGATACCCAATTCCGGAAGATATCATCCTTGGAAATATGAATAACTGCTGTCCCGAGGAAGCCCTTCGACAGATTTATCCCGGGCAACCTCTCCGCTACCTCAAACTGTTTTTGTGGTAAACGCCCTATTACCGCAGTTTGAACGGCCGACTCGATCCCTGAGTTCCGCCCCTGGTCGTCCTGATGCCGGTACACTGGTTTACCGCGTGAATTAGTCAGTATGATTGACTCGAAATTATCAAACCGGGAAAAGGTTTCGCTAAAGCCGAACCTTTGCTTGTCATAAGCGACCCCGGACATCTTTAACGACAGCCGATCATTCAGCCGGGCAGATATTTCAGTTGTTGTCTGGCGTGCATTGTTGATAGACGTTTCGAGAATCTGGCGTTCAAAAATTACAGCATTGACAAGCAGAGAGCACAGCAATGACACCATCATGATTAACACAAAATCAACAACGAAATCTTTCTGCCTGGTTACACGGTTCTTGAATGCCAGTTGAAAATAAAGAAACAAAATGCCGAAGACACTGAATACTCCAAGCAGAATCGTGGGGATAATATGCTCGTCCAACCTGGGAGCCACGGTATATCTCAAAGCTTCCTTGCGAAACTGGAAGATGAGGCTGACGATCCAACGACCCTGGTTGTCAAATAGTAGATGTGGCACATAATAGTGATTATTGTCTTCGATAAATTCCAGTCCGGTCGAAGACTGACCGTTTGCAATCTCCAAAATCTGCTCTACTAGCACAAGTGAAGTATCAATTTCCGTGTTTTCACTAGCTGTCGTCACCAGCTTGGACCCGCTTTTTAAAATTATCGATATATCCACCAGTCCACCGGACTGTATATGTCTGTCATTCAGACCAGGAGCATTTAGTTTCTCCCAATGTGTGTTTATCAGCTGTTGCTGTTGAGCAAGAATTTCGCGCATATCGGCAACTGAGAGGCGTTGGTTATTGTTGCCGAGCGACTTTTCAATGGCGTCACTTGCCGATTCCATTGGAATTAGAAAGCGCTTAATTTCCGAAACCTGATAGCCGTCCGATAACGCTGATCTAAGAAATGCGTTATTGACTATAAATGCGACTGCCAGTAACACCGCCGCGCCTATTGCAAGCTTAAACTTCATTTAAAATAGCAATTGCAGTCCTGGCTCAAGACTTGATGTAGTTAGAATTGTTTAGCATGTTGGCGGGGCAGAAAATCAGTCTTACCGAAGGGAGGCTCGAATCGAAAACCGATTTCCGCCACTATATCCGGCTGCCCTTCAAGAACCCAGCCGTCTTCGCTATTGTTTACCGCCATAAGGGCCTGCGGTTTGAACCATCTGCATCGATGGGGCAGGATTTTAATGCCGTTTCCTTCATATCCCTGAAAATAGTTCACGATATAGGCAACGGCGACAGCACCGGTACCGCAAGCCAGCGTTTCCTTGTATACACCGCGCTCATAACAACGGTATTCAATCGAGTCGGCGCTTTGATCCTTCCTCACAAAATTGACATTCACGCCACTGGGAAATCTATCTTGATAGTGCGTATTAATGTATTGCCCTATGTGATCTACCAACCACGTACCGAACCCACACCTGCGCTGTAGCAGAGGCCCAGCCCCCTGGTTACCTTCCGTGCTGGCAAAGACCGCATCGGCGAGTCCGGCAAGCGGTGAATCTTCATCGTCCAGTAGTAAAACCAGATGCGGCTCTCCAGTAAAAATCAAATGCCCTGACAGAACAAGTTCTGTGTCTGTCGAATAAGGTTCGAGATCATGGTTTCTAAATTTGACACGCAGATTATTGATGGTCTGAATTTCACCAACACATCCATCGGATGGACCTTCTGTCCGTATATCGTCGGGGAGTCTGCGCGGTATTCCAAGATTAACCCAACCGTAGGATTTACTTTGAGCAAAACCAATCGTTGTCACATTGACCTTCGCCAGGGGAATCTCAGTCATGATGCGAGCACTTTCCACCTGATATCTCTCGGACATATAGTTCGCAATGCACATCAATCCATTACCACAACACAAGGCCTCCTGACCGTCAGGTTCAAACATCCTGAACACATAGTCTGCATTGCATTCGGGAATATTCTTCCAGTATCCATGAACATGGTTGATAGCCTGCAATTCTTCGTCGTTGCAATTTTGAATCACAATAAAATTGTCAGCGCCAATTCCGAATTGAGGATCGGTGACTTGCCGCGCAAATTCGGAAAAATGTACCTCCTCCAGAATTCCTTCAGTGGTACCGTCATAAATTAAAAAATTATTGCCAAAGCAGCTTGCCTTGACGACTTCGATATCAAGCGTGTTTCGCAGGGCACGTAGATTAGTAATTGTCATTCAGCTTTTCGTCCAGTAGTTCATCAATTAAGGTATTACGCTGCTGAGCGCTGTATTTCCTGCTCCAGCAATTCACAAACTTTCGGAAATAAATGTTTGATTTCTTCGAGGATTTTACTGGCGCCATCTATTTCTTCGTCCCGTCCCATATCTTCAAGCTTTGCACTAAGCTCGAATATCTTCCGCGCACCAATATTTCCACTAGCCGATTTCAGGCTATGAGCAGAATTCCGAATTGAACCGTAACTTTCGTTCTGTATCGACGAAGATAGCTCCCTGATTAATTCGGATGCACTGCCGTGATAGATTTCGAACAATTGCTCAAGAATATTAGGTGACTGCGGGCTCTGTAATGCCCTGATGCCAGTTAATGTATCGATATCCAGTAAAGAATCATCAGCATGCGATGCGGGACTTTCGGCTTTTTCGGCTGCTGATGCAGGTAATTGACTATTGTTAAAATCATAGCCTTCCTTTGCATCGTGCCATTTTAAAATAATATTCCGCAGCTGGGCCATCGTGAATGGTTTACTGAGGTAATCATTCATTCCGCAAGCAAGGCATCTGTCACGGTCCTCTTTTCGCGCATTCGCCGTTAACGCCACTATCACAACCTCTTCCGTGTCCAATTCCTGTTCCTGAGATCTGATGATCCTGGTAGCCTCGTAACCATCCATTTCGGGCATTTGACAGTCCATTAGAATCAGGTCGTATTGATTTTTCTCGTTCATCAAAACAGCTTCTTGTCCGTTTTCGACCAAAGTAAGTTCGCAGGCAAAAATCCGTAGCACTTCAGTAATAAGCTTTTGGTTGACAGGGTTATCCTCAGCGACAAGAATTCTGGCACCAATCCTGGTACCGGAAAAACTGTACTGATTACCCTGGTCGTCATTACGGTCTAGCCAAAATTGGCTATCTAATGAGAGCATTCTCTGAATTGCCACTCGCGGTACCGGTTTAGAAATTGCGAAGTCCACATTTTCCAATGTCGAAATTTCATCTGAAAACTTTTGCTTTAGCAGCACCAGCACACCACAACGCACTGAATCGCTCCCTGAGAACTTCCGCAGATCGGTAATGCTGTCCTGGTAAACCGACAGGCTCTGTTGCGAGCTTGCATCGCAAAGAATGATGTCAAAACAACTGGCAGGAGCTCTATAGCGACCTGCAAATTCCGAAATTTCGTCGAGTGCGATAAGCGTAGGCGCCAATCCCTGCTCTGCAGTAATTCTGCTGGCAAGACTGTTACCAAAAACCGTGGAATCAGTAACCAACAAGACTTTTGGTGGCAAAACTTCATGTGTTTTGTCAGCGCGCCCTTTGAATGACATGCTGGCTTTGGTGGTTTTCAATGACATGGTAAACCAGAACGTAGAACCTTCTCCCTTCTTGCTGGCGACGCCGATTTCACCACCCATAAGCTCTGCCAGATGTTTACAGATAGAAAGACCAAGGCCGGTTCCTCCGTAGCGTCGAGTTGTTGAACTATCGGCCTGGGAAAACGAGTTGAAAATCTGTTCCTGTACATCCTCATCGAGTCCGATTCCAGTATCTCGAATAACAACCTTGATAGTTACGTGACCACTATTCCTGTCAATAATTTCGGCCGAAATTTCGATGTAGCCCTGTTCGGTAAACTTGATTGAGTTACCACATAGATTGGTGATAATTTGTTGCACCCGCGACGGATCGCCCAGGTAACAGTTCTGAAACAATTCGAGCTCAGGTGAACAAATGAGTTCCAGCCCTTTGTTTTGTGCCATCTCCGCGAACATTGCACCCGTGGCTTCCAGTATATCGCCAGGGCAGAATCGCGTCGCTTCCAACTCCATTTTGGAGGCTTCGATCTTTGAAAAATCAAGGATATTATTGATAATGGAGAGCAAGCTGTTACCAGACTCTCGCAACGTCATTACGAAATCTTTTTGCCTGCTATCCAGGTGGGTATGCGACAACAGCTCCATCATGCCGAGCATGCCGTTCATCGGAGTCCGGATTTCGTGACTCATGTTAGCCAGAAATTCCCCCTTCGCGCGACTGGCCTCTTCCGCAGCCTCTCGCTCAAGACGCTCCTTTGCCGCGGTTGATTCAATGGCGGCTGTGATATTTTTTTTCAGTTCTTTTTCCATGAACACGAAGGACTGTGCCAATCGACCAACTTCGTCGGTGTATTTCAACGGTAGTTTGGCTATTTGCTCCGAGGATGTTGACTCCTTGGTAAAATCAACTTTCGGTAATAGTTTTGCGTAATCACTAAGTACTTTTAGCGGTTTCGATATCTTGGAAACGAAAACGAAGGTGAACACCGTACTCACTAAAAATATAAGACCGATAACCAGCATTTGCCGACGCAACACTGCCTTCCCCGGAGCTTCAATTTCCACCACCGGGACAACCACGGCAAAATACCAGTCGAACGCCTTAAAATAACTGACATGCGCCTCGAGCAGTTCATTTTTATCATTGTTAGGATCTGGATAACGGATAGAGTCTATTTTTTCGCTATAGGCATTCTTCAGATCATTGGTTAGTAAGCGACCGGTATTGACGTTGATGACATCACCAAAATTAACGGACTCCAGGCCAGGCGGTGCAATCAGGATTTCGCCACCTCCATCGAACAAAAACGCATAACCAGTGCTGGCAATTTTGATCTTGCTAAATGTTTTCTCTAGTAACTTAACAATGTTGTTAAGTACCCTTTCGCTCTCTGCTTCTATATTGTCAAAATCAATGGCGACTCCGATGGTCCAGTCCCACTCCCGTAGGGGGATGAAGTAAGCCAATTTCTTAACTGCTGGTTTTCCATTGTCTTGCCAATGAAAAACTGCTATTTCACCTTCTTCGCTAAGGCTTTTATTATTCATTACCTCGACAAGACGCCGGCTTTTAATATCGTAGACAGACCCAAAATCTTCGAAAGTATTATTGGCGTCCGAAAAACCAACGATCTTTCCACTGCTGTCAAAAACGAAAACATCTATCTGTTCATGATTGACATTTGACAACCAGCTTAAGGCCCTTTTCTTTGCAGGAATCCTGAAGGCGCCTTTTTGGCTGTCAAGCGTTTCGAATTCCCTGAAAACGGAAGCGCTGATATGACCGACGTTTTTGAGATCGGTCTTCATTCGGTTGAGAATGTCAATTTTATCTGCAATGAGTCGGTTGTATCCGCCGAGAATATTCAAGCGGACAAGTTCGAGCACATTCCGTGCCGACTTCTGTTGTTCATCAAACATCGTCTTACCGACATCTCTCTGGGTGAAATACATAATACTCGTCGCGGTAACAACGAGCACCAGACTGATCAGAAAGACAATCTTCGAGCTAATTGAGTTATATAATTTTAATGCCATTGAGTGACCGTCCCACCGGTTTCATTCTCGGAAACGGAATCAATTTCTCGAACTTTCCAGCCGTTAAGCCAATTGGTAAACTCTCGTGGTGGCAAAGGCGAGCTTACCAGGCTGCCCTGAATTTCATCACAAAGCTCGTGAGCCAGAATTGCCTTCTGCACATCGGTTTCGACACCCTCAGCTATAACTGTCATGCCCAGGCTGTGCGCGAGCTTGATAATGCCGCTGACGATCGCTGTGTACTGACTATCCGAATCGATTGTGTGAATAAACGATTTATCAATTTTCAGGGTCTTCGCTGGCAGTTTTCCAAGATAGGACAACGATGAGTAGCCCGTTCCAAAATCATCGATCGCCAATCCACAACCCATCTTTATAAATTGGTTTAAAATATTCAGGCTGGATTCGAAATTCGCAAGTAAGGTGCTTTCAGTTAGCTCGAATTCGATAAGTCGATTATCGATCGGACTATCCGAAACAAAATCGATAACCTGCTTCATTGCAACTTCATCCAGAAGTTGCTTTGGCGAGATGTTGATACTTACATTGAATTCGTAATTAAATTCTATTTTCCATTCCAGTAATTGATGACAGGCAGTTTTTAACACCCATCTGCCCAGTTCACCGATCAAGCCCTCCTCTTCGGCGATTTCGATGAATTCTATTGGTGATATTTCCCCCAGGGCTGGATGGTTCCACCGACATAAGGCTTCACCTCCAACCAATGTATCATCGAGCAAGCTAACTTTGGGTTGATAATGGACCTCGAGTGTCTCCTCCTTCAAAGCCTTTCTTAGATCATTTGCGAGATTGAAATTTCTGGTCACCTGTTCATTCAATTCCTGCTTGAAGTACCTGAATCCCCCGGAGCTTTCTTTTTTGGCGGAACCCTTTGCTATTTCAGCAAATTTAATCAGCTGACTGGTTGATGTACCGTCAATCGGGGCAAGGCTGATGCCGGCTGTGGTGGTGACATAGACTTTTGTATCTTTTAGCTGAAAAGCTTTCTCGAACTGCTCCATTAGTCGTTGTAGAAATACCGACGCAGCTTGCAGGCTAATAATTTCAGAAAGAACGATGACGTACTCATCATTTCTCAATTTGGCAGTGAGCTGGTGATAACTGATATCTTCTTCATCATGGTTACCGGTTGACTGTCGAGACAATAGATCACTCTCGCGACAAGAGGTTTTTACCCGCTCCGCGATCATCTTGATCAAGTTCTCCGCCGATTCCTGATCAAGGCTTTCTACCACCTTGTCAAATTTATCGACGCCAAACACAATCACCGCAATCATAGTCTGGTGGCGCGTGGCGCTTCTTAAAACTCGATTCAGGTGCTGGATTAAAAAACTACGATTCGGCAGACCAGTCAAGTCGTCGTAGTAAGCAAGGGCGTGCACTCTCCTCTCGGTATCAATTCGATCGGTAATATCCTGCATTGTTACAACCATGCGATCGGGTGTTTTCGAATCTGATCGATGCTCTGAAATTTGCAATATGAATCGAACGCTGCCATCCGTGCGAACCACTCGATGCTCGAGATCCAGTGCATGACCTTTTAACAGCGATCGACAGATCGAAAATTTAACCTTGTCTTTGTCATCCGGGTGAACATAGTTGATAAAATGATCGAGGTGAGTGAATGTCTCCTGTTCTGGCAACAAAAGAATTTCACGAACACCTTTGGAACAATGGACAATTTCCTGATCCAGATTCCATTCAACATGACCAAGATTTGCAATTCGCTGTGCGTAGCTTGATCGCTGTTGAGATTTTCTAAGCTCTTCAGCGATATTTGATGCGCGCAAAATATAGTCGATTCGAAATCCCATCAACACGAAGTTAATCGGTTTTGAGACAAAATCGGTAGCTCCCACTTCGAACGCCTTTTTTATCGAATCAGCATCATCCTGCCCCGTGAGCATCAAGATGGGCACATTCTTCCCGTTTTCCATTTCGCGAATGGACTTGCAGGCTTCAAATCCATCCATTTCAGGCATTCTTATATCCAGTAGAACAATATTAAATTCATCATTTGATAGTGCATCTACCGCTTGCACTCCATTGCCAACAGTCGTAACAACATATCCTTTCTGCTCAAGCAGTGCGCATAGCGTGAGCTGAATACCAGCGTCATCATCTGCTAGCAATGCCTTTAATTTATTGGTCGAACTGGCGGGAAATTGATTCATACAGATAGTCCTAATCGCGTCAAGCCGAGCCAAGTCCGGTAATGTCTGTTCGATCGACATCGAACGCTATGGATTGCGTAATCTCGCTCGAACTCTTTGGTTCCATAATCGAAAATCCCTGTGCATACTCACAGGAAGCACCTCGCAAATTCTCATAAATCGCACTTGACGCACTTCCCTCGGCGACCACCGTCATTCCGAGATTGTGTGCCAGGGAAACAATTGCATTAACTATTTTTTGCTTATCCGAGCGGTTATCCAGTTCACTAATAAACGTTCGATCAATTTTTAGTTCGTCGAAAGGAAACTGATGAAGATAACTAAAAGAGGAATATCCAGTACCAAAATCATCGATGGATAAGTGTATGCCCCGCGCCCGCAGTGCATTCATTGTCTGCAGTGCATGACCGCTATTTTTAATCAATGAAGTTTCGGTGATTTCGAGTTTCAGGAATATGGGGTCCAGTCCACTCTCTTCGATGATATCGTACATGGCATTGACCAGGTCCGGCTGGGCCAGCTCCGGCGCGGATAAATTGACACTGATTGTCCAATCCCTGGCCTCCTCCCATTGCGCCTTCCACATCTGCATCTGCCCGCATGCACTGGTCAACATCCATCGGCCGAGTGGCACAATCAAACGGGATTCAATTGCAACTTCAAGAAACTCTTCCGGAAGGAGTAATCCTAACTTCGGATGATTCCATCGAACCAGGGCTTCAAAACCCGATATCTCATCCTTGTCAATCTCGACAATTGGCTGGTAGTAGACCTCAAATTGTTCAGACTCCAGTGCTAGCCTGAGATCAGATTCAATTTGCAGGACATTCATGGTCCTTTCATGCATTGTTTGATCGAAGATTTCATAACGAGAACCTGTGCGAACTTTTGCTCGGTACATTGCGGTGTCTGCGTCTCGCAGCATATCCTCGGGACGTTCGTATCCGATGCTGCTATCTGTTATTCCTATACTGCAGCCGACAACCACCTTTTGCCCATCCAGATCGATCGGCCTCAACAACTCCTGCTGAATACGATCAGCCAGGTTCGTCACCACGGTTATGTCATCTATCTCTTCACAGAGGATTACAAACTCATCACCACCGAGCCTTGACAAGGTGTCGCCTTTGCGAATGACATCCTTGAACCGTGATCCGATTACTTTCAACAACTGATCCCCGAGCAAGTGGCCCAAACTGTCATTGATAACTTTGAATCGATTCAGATCCAGGTACAGTAAGGCAAAACTGAAATTATTACGCCGGGATGACAATTCGATGCAGTGATTGAGTCTGTCGAGAAACAAAATTCGATTGGGTAAACCGGTGAGCGCATCGTGAACGGCATCAAATACCAGTTTTTCCTCGGCTTTTTTTCGATCGGTGATATCGGTTTGTGATCCAATCATTCTATAGGCGACACCGTCCTCATCCCTGACCGCCAGGCCCCTGCACATCATCCACCGATAACTGGCTTCGACATTCTTGATTCGGTACTCGCACTCAACGTGCGAAGTCTGTGCAATTTTGTGTGCATGAAGTTCGTTGATCACGCGCATCCTGTCGTCGGGATGGATCCTGTCTATCCATTCCAGGGGATCACTGCCAATTGCATTTTTGCTGAACCCGAGCATTGATTTCCACCGGGGCGAAAAATACACCTGGTCTTGTTTATAGTCCCAGTCCCAGAGGCCATCGTTGGCACCACGAGCAACCAGGCTGTAACGTTCTTCGCTCACCTGCAGTTCGCTGAATGTCGATGAGGCACGCAAAACGTAGCTGAGTTTGTACGGGAGCAATTCCCAATTGACGGGTTTTTCGCAAAAATCGGTAGCACCAACAGAAAAGGCATGCTGGATGGACTTAGCATCATTTAGTCCCGTCAACATTACTATCGGTACATGCACGCCCTGCTTCATCGCCCGAATCGATGCGCACAACTCGAACCCGTCTATTTGCGGCATCATCACGTCACACAGAATCAAATCTGGTGCATACTTTTCGAATATTTCAAGCGCCTCCTTACCGTTTTCGGCCTGTATCACCTCAAAGGCTGCATCATCGAGAGCTTGTTGGGTTAGCAACCGAATCATGGGATCATCATCTGCAACCAGTATTAACGAGGGAGACGAGATGGGCTGCTGATTATGCTCGTAAATATCTCCGCATGGTTTCAATGCGGTGTTAGCTGACTTCGGTTCGATCGAACTATCCGGTCGTTCATTCGGGGTTTTTGACATAGGGTCGAGAGAATTCAGGTGGACAGGGTCTATTGATTTCATCCATACAATCTCTAAACATTTAATTTAATTCGACCAGCCACCTGAAATCATTAAATTCGTTTTGATTCGGCTAAACTTCCACAGAATGACTGGAAGTACCAGACACGAATCTCAAACGTTAATCATTCACGCTCAATAAGTGTTGAGTGGCGAAGTTTTTCGAGCATTTATTATCGCTTCAGATAAGTATAGGCTAACTTTTTTTGATTATAGGAATACTTCCAGTTATCGGAATACCATCACATTTTGCCGAAATTCCCCAGGGACGGAGATCTCCAGTTTTGCTAGCTACACAGCGATCACGACACTTTACTTCAATGATAGTTTTAGGGGCATACACAGCATTAACTGGTACAAAAAATCGATTAAAAACATCAGGATATCAACAACCAGAGACAATGCTTTCGGTACCAAGTGGAAACCTGGACACCGGACTCGTTTTTCTGAAGAATCGCTAGAGCTGGGTTGTCTGTATATCGAAACTTTTTAGCGAACCTCGGACATCGGTTTAATAAAATCCTCGAAGTATCACTTCAACCAGCGTGGGGTATCGAATCAATCAATGCGTTGTGCTGGGTTACATTAATGCGACTTTGCTGGTCGATGGTAAACCGCTTACCGTTCCCGCCCAACCACCCCGAGCCAGGCTAATCCATATATTGGGCGCGCCATCTCTACGGGGAAGAAATTGCGTCGGATTTTGACTCAGGTAAGCTTGATTTGGAGAGGCATCAGACCAATGCCTCGAACTTCGCGCTGGAACTGGCTGTTGCAAGGCTGGTTTGTCTCGCTGTGCCAGGATCACTCATCGGCCGTTATCTTCAATGGACCTTTGCAGTAACCCTTCACATTCGATCTCGATTACCTTTGGCCCTGTTGCATCTCATGCAAGGACAGTCGGTCAAGCTGTGCAGCAAATGGCTGATACCAGCCGGCCTGTCAGCGGTTGCGCAGCCCCTGGGAAAAAGTTGGTCTGTCTATGGAGTAGAAAATCGCCTGCTAAACTCAATCGGTTGTGCCTTGCCAACGACGTCGAAGAGATATTCCGTAAACGTTTACTACAAAAATACACGCGACTTTATACCAACCCCAGCCGAGAGGCCGGGGTGGGATTTCCGGTTTTGAAAGTTAGAAATTTTTACTCGGAATGATTACTTTTTACTTTTTTTTTCTTTGGCTTTCTTCGCCGCTGCTTTCTTCGCCGCTGCTTTCTTCGCTTTCTTCGCGGCTGCTTTCTTCGCTTTCTTCGCTTTCTTCGCGGCTGCTTTCTTCGCTTTCTTCGCCTTCTTCGCGGCTGCTTTC
>Ga0265303_10000389_pt1 | contig 24358 bp, 18 predicted proteins | sample Helome_2_FD_192494 | JGI IMG/M metagenome (GOLD analysis project Ga0265303, IMG submission 192494) | Marine sediment microbial communities from subtidal zone of North Sea - Hel_20160317 (Illumina Assembly) | ecosystem: Environmental > Aquatic > Marine > Subtidal zone > Sediment ... | reverse complement strand
GATGCGAGTCGATGCGGAGGCCGACGGGGAGGCCGTCTGGGCGCTCGAGAAGGACCCACGGGTGACCGCGGTGGGCGGGTTCCTGCGCAAGGTCCGGCTCGACGAGCTCCCCCAGCTCTTCCAGGTGCTCCGCGGCGACATGACCTTGGTGGGTCCACGGCCCGAGCGTCCTTCCATCACCGATTCGCTTTCGTTACAACTGCCGAGCTACGACGATCGACACTCGCCGTGCAAACCCGGCATCACCGGCTGGGCCCAGGTTCACACCGGGTACGACACGTCTGTCGACAGCGTGCGCGAGAAGCTCCTCTACGATTTCACATACAACGCGCATCTCTACCAGCTGCGCAGTTACCTAGCGATGGAAATGCGGGTCATCGTCCTGACGCTCGCGGTCATCGTCAATAGAAAGGGCGCGCACTGAGCTCTCAGCGCAGCCCGTACTTCTCGAGCTTGCGATACAGCGTCGTTCGACCGATTCCGAGTGCCTTTGCCGCTTCGGTGAGCCGGCCGTTTTTGTCTCGAAGCGCGCGTTTCACGGCCCAGCGCTCCAGGTCTTCGAGGGTCAAGGGCAGCTCCTCGAGAGACTTGGGCGTCGGCCGTTCGTTCGGCGTTCGGGGCTCGCTCTTGCTCTGATCCCTTGGATCAGACGAGGCCGCGTCCCCGGCGTCCGGTGGGAATATGGTCCATCTCGGCTGCTGCGTTGAACCGCCGTCATGGTCCCGAACCCTCGTGGGCAGGTCGTGAAGATCGATCTCTTCTCCGGTGGCGAGCACCGCGGCGCACTGCAAGATGTTCTCGAGCTCCCGGACGTTTCCCGGATACGGGTAGCGCTCGAGAGCCTCCATTGCTCGCGGGGTCAATCGCCTAGGCCCTGCCCCGAGATCGGCGGACACGTCGTTGAGCAGCCTCGGAACCAACAGGCGGATATCGCCATCACGCATCCGGAGCGCGGGAAGCTCGATCTCGAACACGACGATCCGGAAGTAGAGGTCTTCGCGAAACCTATTGGCTTCAACCATGTCGCGCAGCCCGCGATGCGTGGCGGTAATTAGGCGAAAGTCGCTTTCAACCGTGCGAATTCCACCGAGGCGGTCGAAGGAACGCTCTTGGAGCACGCGCAGCAGCTTGGCCTGCACGCCCAGCGAGAGCTCGGCCACCTCGTCTAGAAAAAGCGTGCCGCCGTCCGCCCTTTCAAAGCAGCCGGCCCGAGCCTTGTGTGCGCCGGTGAACGAGCCCCGCTCATGTCCGAAAAGCTCGGAGTCCTGCAAGGACTCAGGGATTGCTGCGCAGTTGATCGCAACGAAGGGGCCGCCCGCACGACGGCTGTTCTCGTGGATAGCCCTGGCGATGAGCTCCTTACCGGTTCCGCTGTCGCCGCGAATCAAGACGCTGATGTCACGGCCCGCCACGCGATCGACATGACGAAAAACCTCGCGCATCCGCGGAGAGCGGCCGATCACGCCGGCGTAAGAATTCTCCTCGTTGGAGTCATCGATCTGCCCGTGCTGCTCTTCCTCCGTGTATCGCAGGGCGCGCTGGACTGAAGACAGCAGCCTGTTTCGATCAATCGGCTTGCTCAGGTAGTCGCTGGCCCCTGCCTGCATCGCATCGACGGCAGACTCCGTGGAAGCCTCGGCGCTGAACATCAGGACAGGGACGCCGGGATGCTGTCGTTGCACCGCATCGAGCGCCTGACGGCCGCTCATCCGCGGTAAGCTGCAATCGAGGCACACCAGATCGGGCAGGCTGGTATCGAGGCTGTCGAGGAAGCTCTCGGCGTCTGGGCACTCGACCGTACGCATGCCCGCATCGTTGAGCCAGCGCGCGGCTGCTGCGCGTGGGTCCGGATCGCCATCGACCAACACGACCAGCCGGCCGGCTACATTGGAATCCATTGGGTTTCACTCCTCGAGGTTTGGCTCCTCGGCGACGCCGAAAAGACCGGAGCGAGCGACTCTGCGATGCCGTGTTCCGAATTGCAACACGGAAATTCGTTTCGTTCCGTTCTGAAACTCACCAAAGAGCGCGCAAGACCCAGTGACTCTAACCCTGTTGGGTGTCCGTCCCGACTTCGCCCTTCACTCGAAAACGGCGGTTTCGTCCAAGTCTTGCGGTCGCTCCAAGCTCCGGTCTCGGGCACGCGCGGCGTAATGGGCGATCAGCTGAAGCGGGACCGTCAGCGCAATCGGAGCCCAGACAGGGTCGATTTGGCCGGCGGAGATGCACGGCAACCCTTCGCGTTGGGCCATGACCGCGGTCTGGGCGTCACCGACCAAAATGGGCTCTCCCCCTTGTGCGATGACCTCACGTACGTCCGATAGCGTCTTGCCGAACGTCGCATCGTGCGACGCGACCACCACTACCGGCGTGCCACGCTCCAACAACGAGAGCGGCCGGTGTTTGAGCTCGCCCGCGGCAAGACCCTGGGCGGGCGCATCCGAGAGCGCCGTCAGCGTGTCCGCGCCTGCAAGGGCGAGCGGATAGTTGATTCCACGACCCAAATAGATTCCCTGACCCGCCTCGGCAATTCGGCGGCCCACTGCGGCACAGTCTTCTTCGTGCGCGAGAACGCCCTTCATCGCATCCGGAACGGCAAGAATGGAAGCAAGCATGCTGTCTTGGTCGACACCCCCACCCTTGAGTTGTCGAATGGCAATCGACGACGACGCGAGTGCACAGAGCTGAGCTGCCAGGCCATTGGTCGATGCCATTTCAACGTAGGGACCTGCCCTGCACTCGAGCACGGCATCGGACTGCCGAGCCATCGCACTCGAGGTCACGTTGACCAGCGACACCGTGGGCACGTCTTGCGCCTTCAAGTATCTGAGCGCTTCGAGCATGTCTGCGTTTTCCCCCGATTGCGAAACCAGGAGCGCCATGGTCCCCTCGGTCAGGATGGGTTCGCGGGTCTCGAGCTCGGAGCCGAGCTCGAGTTCGACCGGGATACCAGCGATCTGCTCGAGCCAGGCCCGAGCAGCGTACGCCGCTTGATAGGAGGTCCCGCAACCGATGGCGAGGATTCGATCCGCATACCAAAGAGGCCCGCACCAGCCCTCGAGCTCGCCGGACGTCATGTCTCGGTCGAGCTCGCCGAGCGTGTGCCCTAGGATCGCGGGCTGCTCGGCGATCTCGATGTGGGTGACGTGCTCGAGGATTTCGCGCTGGCCGCTCTCTCGCAGGCTGTCCAAGCTCTCGATTCGAGTCCAGCGGGGGGCGATCTGCTCGAGCTCAGAATCGAAGATGCGCACATGCCCGGGGCCGAGCTCGGCGATCTGTCCGTCCTCGAGCGGCGCGGTTTCATGGGCCACTCGCTCTAGCGCAGCTTCATCAGATGCCAGCCAGGAAGCGCCATCCCCACGCCCAACGGCAAGCGGACTCCCGCTACGCGACGCATACACGCGGTCGTCATGCTGCGTGCATATCAGCCCGAGCGCATAGGAGCCCTGCAGCCGCGGCAGCACATTGCGCAACGCCGCCATGGGATGAGCACGCTTGGCCAACTCTCGATCAAGCAACCAGACGACGACCTCACTGTCCGTGTCGCTGCGAAACTGAGTGCCCTCGCGCTCGAGCTCGGCCCGTAGCGCTGCGTGGTTTTCGATGACGCCGTTGTGAACGACGGCGACTCTCGAGCTCGCGTGTGGCTGCGCGTTGTACCGAGCGGGCTCCCCGTGCGTCGCCTGGCGCGTGTGGCCGATGGCGGTCATCGAGACGAGTGGCTCGCTGACGAGCAGCGCCGCCAACGAGGACAGAGGCCCCTTGGCTCTGCGCCGCTGAATCTGATGGTCGGTCAATACCCCCAAGCCGGCCGAGTCGAAGCCCCAATCTTCGAGGTCGGCCAAGCCCTCCATCACGATAGGGATCACATCTTCGTGTGCAGTGGCACAAAAGATCCCACTCATCTTTGTCCTTCTGGTTGAGGGCTCGAAATCGAAACCCCGGATCGACCGAAGCGTTATGCGAAAACCGGGCCAGGCGGCAGGACTGGATTTCGGAGGGTGACGTTTCACAAGCGAACGTCTCCGTGCCGTGCCGTCCCAAATAGGCACGCGGCGGGCGCCAGTCGAACGCAGTCGTTCCATTCCGGACGCTCGTTCTAGGGGTCACCAGGCAGGGGGCTGCTCGCCGTCACTCCACCGTCAGCTGCGAGACCGCGTACCAACCGTCTGCCCGGCGACCTGCCATGCCCAGAAGAAGAGGCGGGAGCGCTCTGGTAGTGGGTTTGGTTCCATCGCGATCCAGCATGGCGACCTCGACCTCATAGACGCCCTTGGGCAAATCTGACGGGACGGTGATCGTATCGCGGACTTTCCATCTGCCCGGCAACCAGGTGCGGGTATCCTGCGTGCTCGGAAAGAGATGCGACTTCGATGCGCTGCGCAGTCGATACGTCAGCGCCCGCTGGAGATACGCGGGTGCCACTCCGAGATTGCTCCAGTTCGCGATGAAGGTGACGCTGCTTCCAGCCCGAACGGTGCTCGGGTGATTAAAATGGTCGATGACGAACCGGTAGCCGTTCTTCTTGAGCAGCGCGTCGATCGGGCCGACGTAACTTGCGGGGACCGGCTTGGATTTTGCGTTGAGCACCGACGCATGCTGACTGAGCGCCCACTGAAAAGTTTTGTGGAGCTCGCCGTCTGGTCTGGACGCACTCCAGCCTAGCTCGTGCCATCTGCTGAGGGTGCCACAAATCTCGAGCTGGATCGGGGCTCGCTTCCAGACGTCGACGAAGCTGGGATCGGCGGCGTTGGCGGCTGCGAGCATCTGGGGATACATGCTCTTTTGGTGGCTCCAGGAACCTCCCCACAACCCCCAGTCGCCCCAACAGTCCGCGCGCCAGCCAGCCCCACCCCGTGTGGCGTGCAGCATGAGGGGCAGGTTCTTTCCGTCCAACGCCAACATGATCACCGGCGTCTTGGAAAACGCGCGCAAATGGTGATCGATGAGCTGGGTCAGGGCCGTCACGATCTGCTGGCGTTCTTTACGGCCCGTCGGGTTGTAGACATCGATGATGCTGTCGACGTCTGACAGACAAGCGGCGTTCCACTCTCCCCAGCAACCCACCGTGCCGATGTCGACGTGGTCAACCGCGGGATGGCCGTTGTATCGGTCTCCCAACGCACCGATCAGGCGGGCGTGCTCACGCCGCAGGGTGGCGTCGCGATAATCCGGCCAGAACGTCTTTCCGCCACCGCCCGGGCGCCACTGTCCGGCGACGTTGTACGGGGCGCTGGTCAGCCAGTCAGGAATCCCGGATTGCCCCTCGGCAACGGTCATCACCCGGAAGCCCAAGGTCATTCCGAGTGCGTTTGCCGACTGGATGGCATTGTCGATCATCTCGAAATCGATCTTGCCCCGCTCGGGCTCGATCTCCCGCCAGTGCCAGCGGAAGTAGGCGGTCCCGGATTTTGGGTAGTTCTCCGGCCAATTCTTGATCACGCGCGCGGCGCACTCCTTGGGCGGATAGGTGATCGGCGGCAGATTGCACCACCAGCCAAAATGGAAGCTGGCAAACCCCATGCCGGGGTTGGCCAACACGTCATCGATGCGTTTGGGATCGACGGTAACGGTGCCTCGACCCGGAGGATCGGCGGGTTCCGGCACAGAGTAGTCTGGGACGGGTTCGATGAAGCCCTCAGAGCCATGGCTGTTCATGGACGCGTTCCGCACGCCGAAGGCGAGCAGCCCGGCCGCGATGCCGGCCGCCGCGAGTACGAGACCGTAAACTGGGCGAAAGCGTGGTCGGGTCATTGCGTGGATCTCGTAGGAGGTTGGCACGATCGGTTCCTGTATCGACGTGCCTAGAACGACGTAAGCGTCAAGCCCTGGGTCGTCGCGCAGGTCCCGGTCGTCCCACATGGTGGCGCGTCGTTCCGTCGTGTCAGGCCGATCGCAAGGCCGGTGCCGACTCCCACGACTGCAATGGCGCCGATCATGACCCAGAAGCCGGGTCGTTTCACGAAACGCTTCCGATCGTCGGGAGCCGACTCGACGGGAGCGCCGCCCAACTCGGTTCCATCGATCGCAACACTCGATGGCGCCAACTTGATCGCCGGCGCCGCGATGGGCGTACGCGGATGCAGTGCAATCGTGTAGGCCTGTCGGCTGCCGCGTTCGAGATCGAGCTGTCGCGTCGAGGTATCGTACTCGTCGTGCGTGACGCGTAGTGAATGGAGCCCGGGGTTCAACCGGATGGTTCGGTCGGGGCCAGTCCCTTTGGTCGGCCGATTGTCGATGAACGCTTTTGCATCGCCCGGAGTGATGGCGAAGCGGACCCACGCGACCGAGCTTTCCAGCAAGCTTCGAAGCTTTGCTCCTCGCTCCCGGGCGACCGGGCTGCTCAAAACTTCGGACATCGACTCGTACTGCTGGACCTCCGCGAGGCCCTCGACGGGGCGATCCAGTCGGTACAGCGCATTGGCGATGTTGTAGGAAGTGCTCGGGCGCTGGACCAATTCGGCAGAACGACGAAACGCCGATAGCGCCTCGGGCCAACGCTCCGCGTTGGCGAGCGTGACACCGTCCTGGAACAGGCCACGGGCCCGATTCTGAGGCGATTGTTGACCTTGTGCCGCGGCAGTGGGCGGCATTTGGCCGGCGGAGATGCAGCACGCGATCGCGAGTGCCGAGACGGAGCGGAGCAGTATTACCATTCGGTCACCAAATCTGGAGGTTTCTCGTATCGTGAGCGATCCGAGGTCGGGGGCTTCCTCCTGCGCGCCGGAGTCGATTTTTGACGCCGCGTGCTAGCCGTGGGCTTGGCGGCCTTCGGCTCCGACTTGACAGTCACTACCTCCACGGGTTCGGCAGCGACTTCTTCGACGGGCTCGGCGGCGACTTCTTCGACGGGGTCCACGGAGGCCTCGTCGACGGGCTCCGCGGCGACTTCTTCGATGGGGTCCACGGCGGCCTCTTCGACGGGCTCGGCGGCGACTTCTTCGATGGGGTCCACGGCGGCCTCTTCGACGGGTTCCACGGCGGCCTCATCGACGGGCTCGGCTGGCGCTTCTTGAAGCGGCTCACTCGGCACCGGGTTCGACTCGTCGATTCCCCGGAGCACCTCGGGCTCTGCAATCGCCGGCTTCAGGCGAAACACCGACCCTGGATCAGGATCGCGCACGGTCCACCAAGCCGAGAGGGCAACCACGATCGCCAAGGCGAGACCGCCAAGCAATGCTTTGCGATGGGACCGAACCGGGACCGTCACAAGCTCCGCGTCAGCCGCGATCGATGTACGTTCCGCAGAGTACAGCCCCTCCGGACCCAAACCAGACAAAGTTAGATTCGTCTTGCTCGGGACCGACGGCGGCGGCAACGAAGATAGCGATGCCGGTGCCGGGGGCAGCGAGGACCTCTCGATCCCCATGTCCTCAATGCGTGCCTTGAAATCCGAAAGGGTCGCGATTCGGACATCCGGCGTCCTACCCAGCGCATCCCGCAGGAGCGGGACATAGGCGTCCGGGACCCTCTCGAAGTCGATCGGCGACTCGCACACCGCGGTCAAGACGTCCACGGCGCTGTCGCCGTCAAAAGGCGCGCGCCCCGTCAAACACTCGTACCAAACCACGCCGACGCCCCAAACATCGGTGTGAGGACCGACCAGATGGCTCTCATCGCGCGCCTGCTCTGGGGACATGTACTGCGGTGTGCCCATGATCGCGCTGCCGTTGTTGGTTAGTTCGCGGGACCGTTGGTCCTGAAGGATCTCGGCGACCCCGAAATCAAGTAGCTTCGGACTCATCTTCCCGTAGGCGTCGAGGGTCACCATGATGTTCTCTGGCTTGAAGTCGCGATGCACGATGCCGAGCTGATGCGCCTTCTCCAGCGCATCCACCAGAGGCAGCAGGATCGCCAGTGTGTATTCTTCCGAAAGCCGCCCGCGCTCGATCAGCACGTCGCGGAGGGTGACACCCTCGAGGAGCTCCATCACCAGATACGCCGTTTCCCAATTGTCCTCGCCCATGTCGAGCACTTCGACGACGTTGGGATGGGCGAGCTGAACCGTCGCGCGCGCCTCTCTCAAGAAACCTTCACGGAGGCGCTCGAAATGCGGAAGCGTCGGATCCAGCAACTTCACCGCCACCTCGCGCTCGGTCCAGAGGTGGGTCGCTCGATATACGGCCGCGACCCCGCCCGAGCCGATCACCGGGCCCAGGCGGTATTTGCCGCCGATAAGACTGTCCTGTCGAATGAGAGGGTCCAAGCCAACCATGGGGAATTCTAGACTCTGTGAGATCTCTGGACCGGGGACAAGACAAAGGCTTCTCCCGGGCGCCGAGGCCTGCTGGAGTCGTCCATTTGCGGCGAACTGGTACGCGGGTATGTTTTCTGGCCTTGAATTCTTCATCAAACAGGTTCCCGGCGGGCTTTAACCCTTTTTCGAGCGCCATCCTTCTGTGTGTGCTCGCTCTGAGTTGCGCCGACTCGCCCTCGACGCAAGTCGTCGTCCTCATGGATACCGACTACGGCGTGCCGGGCGAGGTCGACCGAATCCAAGCCCGCGTCTCCAAGATGATGGATACCGATGCGGGGCTCGAAGAGGTGGAAACGTGGAGGAGCACGTTTCCGGTCTCTGATGACGCGCTCGGCCAGCCGGGCTTCTACCAGCTTCCTGCGACTTTTGGTGTCCTACCTGGCGAGTCGGACCTCGGGAAAGAGATCGTCATCGAGCTCCAGGCCCTGGGCAGCGGTACCGATCAAGCCCTCGTCTCACGCCGGGTCAAGACCGGCTTCGTGGCTGGAGAAATTCGTCTCGCCCGAATGGCTTTGTTTCGCGCCTGCGCCGAGATGGTCTGCTCGGAGGGAGAAACCTGCGGATGCCCAGGTGCGACCTCTTGTGCGGAGCCCTCCTGTGTCAACGAGCTGGTGCGCCCCGAAGATCTCGAGCGTGTCGATAATCCGGGCGTACTGCCAGCGGACGCGGGGATTCCAATCCCCGATGCCGGTTTGCCTGATGGCTCGGTTCCCGATGCTGGTTTGCCTGATGGCTCGGTTCCCGATGCTGGTTTGCCTGATGGCTCGGTTCCCGACGGCGGGGTCGTCGAATGTGAGCCGCCACTCATGCTCTGCGGCATGAGCTGTGTGAACCTCGAGGTTGATCCTCGCTATTGTGGAGATTGCGAAGTCGCCTGTCCGATGGGCTACGTTTGCGAAGCGGGTAGCTGCATCGACCCCGGCGACTGCCGAACGAACGGCGTTGGCTGCAGCGGCTTCACCTACTGCGATCAGGCGACGGGCGAATGCTTGCCTGGTTGCGCAGACGACGAGCAATGCGCGGGCGACAACGAGGCATGCGACACGGTCCTTCATGAATGCGTCTGCAAGCCTGGGTTCCACCTCTGTGGCGCGGTTTGCGTCGACGACCTGGACGTGAATTCCTGCGGCGACCGATGCACACCTTGTCTGGCGCCTCTTAGCGCGAGCCCAGTCTGCGACCTCGGAACCTGTGATTTCATTTGCGACGAGACCCATGCGGCCTGCGGGCAGCTGTGCTGTCCGACGAGCTGCCCGCCCGGCCAAGCGCTCTACAATGGGGCTTGCGCCGAGATCCACTTGCAGGTCGTCGACGACGCGGGGACCGTGGGCAAGTTCAGCTCACTCGCGCTCGACACGGCTGGAAGAGCACACATCGCCTACTACGCGAGCAGCGGCCGAGATCTCGCGTATTTGGCTCAGGAAGTCGATGACACCTGGGTCTCGCAACGGCCGGACGGCATGGATGAAGTCGGCCAGCATGCGTCGATCGCCATCGACCCCGAAGGCGTGGTACACATCGCGTATTACAATGCGAGCCAGACGAATTTGATGCTCGCGACGAACTGGGTCGGCGCCATTTGGACGGTCCAAACCGTGGACGGCGCCGACGACGTGGGTGAGTATGCGTCTCTGGCGTTCGATAGCGCCGGTGACCCGCACATCAGCTACTACGATCGGGGGAACAAGGACCTCATGTACGCCACGCGACAGGGCGTCGGACCTTGGGCGATTGAAGCGGTCGATTTCCAAGACAACGTGGGCGAGTACACCTCATTGGCGCTCAGCCAGTCCGGCGCGGTGCACATCAGCTATTACGACGCGGATGGTAAAAACTTGAAGCATGCCAGTCAGGGGTTCGACGATGCCTGGAGGACGCAGACCGTCGACAGCGTTGGTGACGTCGGCACGTTCACGTCCCTGGCCTTCGACCCGACTGGTGCTCCGCACATTAGCTACTACGCCCAGACCGGCAGGAATCTGCGCTTCGCGAGCGCCGATGATACGGGCGCATGGACTTTGCAGACGGTCGATAGCATCGGAGACGTCGGGAAGTACACCTCCTTGGCCTTCGATGCGAATGGTGGCGCGCGCATTAGCTATTACTATGAGAGCTTCCGAAACTTGAAGTACGCGTTGGGCTTGCCAGGTGAGGCTTGGCTCTTGCGGACCGTCGACAGTACGGGCGACGTCGGTCGCCACACGTCTATCGCCGTCGATGCGCTCGGTCAGGCGCAGATCAGCTACTACGATGTCACCAACGCCGACTTGAAGTACGCGATCATTGCCGCACCGGAGTGAGCGTCACAGATTCGACCGACGTCGGCGCTCCGCCGTTTGTATCAACGGGCCGAGGTCCGCGTCGCGACATCTACGCCGCACGGACAGGCAATAGCTCGATGACCGGTCCATGCCGAAGCGTGTGACGGACCCCTCGGTAAGGGCCGAGAGATTCATAGACAGCCGCGGTGACCATCACGGTCCGGAGCTGACCAGTGGGCGAAAGCGGGAAACCATTGTGCGTCAACGCTGCCGAAAGCTTGAGCTCCGGGTTGGCCCAGCCGCCGGCGCCACCCATCCCGAAATGGCCGAATGCGCTGGGGACATCCATGAGCAGCGCGTCTGCGCGGTGATAGCCGAGACGCCAGTGCAAAGGATAGAGGACGACTCTGTCGGCCCGCTTCATTTGAACCTTCGCCGATTGCCGCACGATGTCTTCCCGGATGAGCCGCACGCCGTCGAGCTCGCCGCCGAGCGAAAGCACCGCCTCCCCCGTAGTTCGAAATCTGCTTTCTGAGCACGTTTGCAACCGGCTCGAAGCGCGGGTCGTAGTCCCCATGGATTTGGATGTCTTTGATAGGCATGGTGCAGCACTCAACGCAGAAAAGGAATCCGCTCCCGCAGCTTGGAAGCGCGGTCGCGGGCAAGTGGTACCTTTGGTGCTTCGGGATGATCGAGGACCAGGCTAAACGTTCGCGCGCCTGCGGGCTCAATCGTGTGGATACGATCGAGACGAACGATGCAGCTTCGGTGCGACTGAAAAAAGACCTTTTTGTCGAGCTGTGCTGCCAGGGCGGTGAGCGTTCGGTCGATCGCGAAACGGTCCGTCTCCGTCACAGCCCAGACGAGCTCGCCGCGGGCCTCGAAATAGACCACGTCCCGTATCTCGACGACGACGTATGAGCTCTTCCGGCGCACCGCGAACCGTTCGAGATGCCCCGAGCCGGCGATGGGCACCGGGCGCGCATCGGACACACGCTCGAGCGTCCGCCGAAGCCGGTCTAGTCGGACCGGTTTGAGCAGATAGTCGGCGACTTGTGCCTCGAAGCCGCGGATGGCGCCATCGTCGTGCGCAGATACGATGACTACGTCGAGCTCGGGGTGTTTCTTGCGGAGAACGTCCGCCAGAGCGAGGCCGTTCAGGTCGGGCATTCGAAGATCGATGAAGGCGACTTGGGGCTGAGCGTCGTCACACAGCCGCTCCGCTTCTAACGCGAACCCCGCTTCACCAACGACTTCGACTTGATCGCATTGGCGGAGCAAGAACGTGAGCTCGTCTCGCGCGAGCGGCTCGTCGTCGACGACAATCGCCCGGAGCATCACGGGTTTCCTCGTGACAGCGCAAGCCAATTCTCGAGCTCGCCCGTGATGATGCGCGGCGCGTGGCAAAGTTCCTCGACCGTAGAAGTTCCGGTCAATACCATCACGGACCGAAGCTCTTGCACGAGCTCGTCGAGGTAATGGCGCACCCCGTCCTCGCCTTCACGGCTCAGCGTTTGGAGCACAGGTCTTGCGATTCCACCGGCCCGCGCGCCGAGCGCAATTGCCCGCGCAATGTCGAGCCCGGAGCGAATTCCCCCTGTCGCGATGGTCGTCAACGATGCGCGCGCCGCGTAGTACACGGAGGGCGCAGTGGGAATTCCCCAGTCCCACAGTCTGTTTCCAATGGAACGCCGTGCCCCTTGGGCCCGAAGAGTCTCGACGCCCACCCACGACGTTCCACCCGCGCCGGAGGTGTCCACGCATTGGACGCCGGCGGCGACGAGCTTCTGAATCGTCTGCGGACTCAATCCGTTTCCCGTCTCCTTCGCCACGATCGGGAAAGGGAGCTCGTTACACAGTCTTTCGAGAGTCTGCACACATCCGCGGAAGTCGCGGTCGCCTTCGGACTGGATGAGCTCCATCGCTGGGTTGAGGTGCACGCACAGCGCATCGGCGCCCACGTCCCGGACGAGCACTTCGAGATCCTTGCTACGGGTCTCGCGCGCCTGAACCACGCCGATATTTCCGAGCAGCAACACATCTGGTGCCCACTCTCGGACACGATACGTCCAATCGGACGCAGGGTCTCGCTGCATGGCACGCTGGCTCCCGAGCCCAAAGCCAAGTCCGCGTTCTTGCGCAATCTTCGCGAGCGACCGGTTGATGGTCGCCGCGCGCTCGTGGCCACCCGTCATCGCAGCGATGACGATTGGAGCACGGAGTCGTCGGCCTAGCAGCTCGACTTCCGTGCTCACCTCGTCCGCGCTGAGCTCGGGCAAGGACTGATGCAACAGCTTCACGTGCTCCAACAGCGTCGTGGTCGAGCGAAAGCCAACCTCCGCGCCTTCGCACAGGTCAAGGTGATCGGCCTTGCGAGCGTGGATGTCGGACGCACCCTCCGAGGTCGGTTCCTCAGGCGCTTGCGCGGGCATGGCCTCGAAGCGTTTCGTAGCCCCACATGTCGACGGGCTTTCGCGAGCGGAGATCTGCCTCCACGTCCGAGACCCACTCCGCCGCCGCAGCGGCTGGCCCGGCGGTCAGCTCCAAGAGCTCCGCACCATAGCCCGATCCGTACGAGAACGCAGTGATCGGAACCCCCTCTTCGAGCCCTACCAGTGCCCGAGCCACGGAGATCCAAAGGCTTGCGGTGTACGCGTTGCCGGTGAGCTGATTCCACTCGAGCGTGTCGGCGACTTTCTCGACGTAGAGAAGCTCTGATTCCTGAGCCGACCAGCCGAGCTGCTCGCCGAAATGAAGCACAGCCTTCTTGACCATCTTGGGGAATGGCACGTGGAAGCACATGGACCGGTACTTGGCCAGCACCGAACGCGCGTCTCGATCGCCGATGAGCGCGCCGAAGCACTCGGCCACGGCGTGCTTGTAACAGTCGAGGCTGAGTTGCCCGTCCACCGATGGGAACTCATCGCCGACGGGTCGCCAGAAATCAAAAGCAGGGCTGCTGAAAGGAAACGAAGTCGCCCCGACGCTTGCAACAGTGGGTTCGTCGATGATCATCGCAACCGCGCCTGCGCCCTGCGTAGGCTCCCCCGGATCGCCGAGCGAGTAAAGCGCCACGTCAGAAGCGATCACGAGCGCCGCCTTGCCAGTACCGGAGCCGGACCATTTCCACTCGAGTGCTTGGCGTAACGCGAGTGTGCCCCCGTAGCAGGCGTGCTTCACCTCATACGATCTCACCGCGCCGGAGAGCCCCAGTTCTTCGGCGATCCACGCACTGAGCGGTCGGCTCATGTCTTTTGCGCTTTCGGTTCCAACCGCGATGAGCCCGATGTCTTCAGCGGAGCCATCCCATCGCGAAAGCGCCCTTTTTGCGGCGCCGACGGCCAGGGTCACTGCGTCGTGACCGGACGGGCACAGAGCGATGTCGGTGCAACCTAGACCTTTTGTATACTTGTTTGGATCGACACTACGAAGCTCTGCGAGCTGCGTGACCGGCATGAAAAGCGGTGGCAGTTGAAGCCCGATGGATGCGATGCCTGCTGAAGTCGTGGTCATTGGTTTGTCTCCCCCCATACACATGATCGACGTACGGAGGTTTAGCGCGCTCGCTCAAACGATGAAGTTAAAACTCGTGACCGGTCCGTGAGATCGACTCAGCGGCTTGCACCGGTCATTGAACCGCGATCAACAGCCAACGCGCCGCGCTTAGCCAACGCAATGTATAGTTCGCAACGCGCATTTCGATCTAACGCAACAGCCTGTAAAGATTGCGAACACCAAAAACCGTTCGTGCGCGGAATCGGACGATCGAAGCGACGTTCGGATCCGTTTAACCGATTGTTGTAGCGATACGTCGCGCGTTGCAAATACTCGTTGCAGGGATGCGGGGGTTTCAGAGGACAGTGGGTTGGGGAAACATTCGATCGACCTACGACACCGTCGTGATCGGCGCGGGTCCCGCGGGCTGCGCCGCCGCCGCGTGTTTCGCAGCGCGCGGCGCGTCCGTTCTGCTCGTCGAATCGAACCCCAAGGCAGCAAAACGCTTCGCGGGCGAGTGGATTCACCCCGAGGGCGTCCGAGTTCTGAAGGCCAACGGTCTGCTAGAGGGTCTAGACGACAGTGTCGTAACAACCGGATTCGTCGTGTTCCCCAACGACGGTTTGGGTCCGATCCAGCTCGACTATCCGGGAAACACGACGGGGCTCGCTTGCGAGCACGAGACTCTCGTGAACCACGTCCGACGGCGTGTGACTGAGTTGCCACGGGTCGACTATGCCGAGGGCGTGCGCGCACAGCCGGTCGGCGGCGATGCGGTGGACCTCGGCGCTCCCGGAGAAAGCGTCAAGCGCGTCCATGCCCAGCTTGTCGCCGTCGCGACAGGACGTTCATCGCGCGATTTGATTTCTTCAAACGCGACGCGGGAGGAGCAGGTCTCGATTTCACAGATGGCCGGGCTGGTGGTGGCCGATAGTCAGCTTCCCTGTGAGGGGTACGGGCACGTCCTCGTTGGCGGGCCGGGCCCGGTGCTTGCGTATCGCATCGATGCGAACCGGATTCGCCTTTGTTTTGATGTGCCGCGTGCAAGCCGCGGCCGTGCTCATAGGCCGGAATGGATTTGGAAGTCCTTCGCCGAAGTGTTGCCCACTTCGCTCCGGAACGGCGTTCGAGACGCGCTCGCGCGAACTTCGCTTTCCTGGGCATCCATCGCGTTTCGGCCGCGACGCTATCGCACCGAGTCCGGCGTTGCGCTGGTCGGTGATGTGGCGGGCATCTTTCATCCCTTGACCGCGCTCGGAATCACGATGTCGGTGCTCGACGCAGAGGCACTCGCAGGCGCTCCGAATCTGATGGAGTATGCCGTCGGCCGGGCGGGTCGGAGTTACATACCGGAGCTACTGTCCAACGCGATCTACCAAGCCTTCGTCCGCAGCGACGCTGGCTCCCAAGCGCTTCGCGACGCGATCTTCGCCAGCTGGCGCGCAAGTCCGGCCCACCGCAGTCGGACTATGGAGCTTCTGGGCGCAGCCTCCACCAGTCGCACCGAGTTCGTTCGAGCCTTCTCGCACGTGGCCATTCGAGCGGGCGCTGAGGCGGTCTTCGCCGATCGGCGCACCATCGCAGAGCTTGCCGGCTGGCTGAGGTGGCCGTGGGCGAGCGTCCACCCGCAACCCGCCGCTATCCGCTCTCGGTCTTTGTCGTGGGCGGCGCCGGAATCTTGGGCCCGCCCCTACTTTTTGCGCTCGCCTCAACCGCTCAAGGAGAAACAGCATGGAAACTGACTGGGACTTTTGCACCACTAGCCTGCGACAGGTGTCGCGGACGTTTTCGCGACCTATCGAGATGCTGTCGGGCGACCTGCGAAAGGCGGTGACCTGCGGTTACCTGCTCTGCCGCATCGTCGATGCGGTCGAGGACAACGAATCATTCACCATGGGTGAGCGCGACCGACGGTATCGCGGATTCCACGACGTCATTCAGGGATTGTCCGACGCAACCGAATTCGAGCGATCGTGGTCGGGTGTGAAAGGCTCGCCGCCTGAAGAGATCGAACTGTGCTCTCAGATCCGACGCGTCGTCGCGGTACTCGACACGGTGACCTTCGAAATGCGTGAAGCGGTTCTACGCTGGGTCACCGAGATGGCGCGAGGCATGCAAATATACAGTCATCGGTCTGCCGACACAGACGGCATCATCGCGCCCGCGACGAGCGACGACCTGCAACGGTACTGCTACTTCGTTGCAGGAACGGTGGGACACATGCTAACCGAGCTTTTCGTCCTAGAGATGGACGTCGAGCCCGACAGTTTGGTCGCACAACAACTGGCCGAGCGTTCCGAAGCATTCGGCGCCGGCCTTCAGCTCGTCAACATCCTGAAGGACATCACCGACGATCTGCATCGGGGTTGGTCTTTCGTTCCTCGGTCTCTTTGCAGGGCGCAGGGTCTCCGGCACCGAGAGCTGACCGACCCCAATCGCCGCGCGGCCGCCCATCGTACGGTGGTTCCGCTCTTCGAGCTCACTCGCTTCAATCTCGACCGAGCGCTCAACTACGCCCTTGCGGTGCCTGCCGAGCATCGAGAGATTCGGCTGTTCTGTTTGCTTCCCCTATGGCTCGCCGTGAGGACGGTTGGACTCGCATACGGAAACGACGCGATGTTCATCTCGGGACAAGAGGTCAAGGTCAGCCGAGCCCAGGTCGAAGAGGTAATCGAGCGTTGCGCCACGGGTTGCGGGGACGACTTGGCCCTGCGAGCCGACTACGAAGCAATGTGGAACCCGGTTTCGACCTTGATGGTTGCAGGTTCCGCGACCGGCGACTGGCCTCGGGGAATCGACGCGGCATGACTGCAAAGGCACACCTAGAATCTCAAGAACGGCCATCGTCCCGGATCCCGGGCTTCTACCATCTCGAGATGCGCAGCCGACACCACGAGCTCGTACAACGTTTCGACCTCACCGATGAAGAGCTCGGTCTGCTTCGGGGCGCGGGTGTCGACGGACTCGCGATCGCGGACAAGATGGTCGAAAACTGCGTCGGAGTGCTTCGCCTACCGGTGGGCCTGGGGCTCAACTTCCAGATAAACGGTCGGGACTACGTGGTTCCGATGGCGGTCGAGGAGCCTTCCGTCGTGGCGGCAGCGAGCAACATGGCGAGGATCGTTCGAGCCTCCGGCGGGTTCTCCGCCCGTACGAGCGAGGCGCTGATGATTGCGCAAGTCCAGGTCCTCGCCATCGACGATACCGATGTGGCTCGTGCAGCCATCGAGCAGGCGGCCAACCGGATCCTCGACGCGGCAAACGAGCGCCACCCAAACATGGTCGCGCGCGGCGGCGGGGCGAAGTCGCTCGAAGTGCGGCTTTTCGACTCGGAGCCCCAAATGCTGGTGGTCCATCTTCTGGTCGATTGCCGGGACGCGATGGGTGCAAACATCGTGAACGACATGGCCGAGGGGGTGGCACCCCTCATCGAGAAAGTGAGTGGAGGACGGGTCGGCCTCCGGATCCTGAGCAATCTCGCCGACCGCAGGCTGGCAGGAGCACACTGCGCCATTCGAGAAGACCTCCTCGCCCGGCAAGGACGCGAAGGGTCCACCGTGGCCGAAGGCGTTGTCGACGCCTACCGATTTGCAGCAGCTGACCCGTATCGCGCTGCCACGCACAACAAGGGCGTCATGAACGGGATCGACGCGGTCGGCATCGCGACTGGCAACGATTGGCGCAGCCTCGAGGCAGGGGCGCACGCTTATGCGGCGCGGAACGGGAGATACGAACCATTGACTCGTTGGTGGCGCAAGGATGGTCACCTTCACGGCGAGATCGAGCTTCCGATGGCGGTGGGCACGGTCGGCGGCTCTACCCGCGTGCAGCCGACACTGCGAGTTCTTCAGAAGCTACTTGGCGCGCAAAGCGCACAGGAGCTTGCGATGGTGATGTCTGCAGTCGGGCTCGCCCAGAACCTCGGCGCGCTCTGTGCACTGGCGACCGAAGGAATTCAGCGCGGACACATGAATCTCCATGCGCGCTCCGTGGCACTGGCTGCCGGCGTATCCCACGACCGCATCGACGATGTCGCGGCCAAGCTCGTTCGAATCGGCGACTTCAGCACATCGGCAGCGCGCCAGGTCGCGGGGACCGACTGAGGGAGCATGGTTGCATCGGCACCGAGACCTCAATCAGCTGCGCCGGACACCGCGCTCGACCGGGGTGTGGATGCGCTGATTCGGATGCAGCGTGCAGACGGGAGCTGGGAGGGAGAGTGCGTCTGGTGTCCGATGCTCACAGCACAGTATGCGATCGTCGCGCACATCATCGGACTGGAAATTCCGCTGAAACGCCGTCACGGCATCGTCACGCACTTCCAGACGACTCAGAACGACGCCGGCATCTGGGGTCTCCATCCCCTGGACGAAGGGAGCTTGTTCGTCACGACTCTCGTCTACGTGGCAGCGCGCCTTCTAGGTGTCCCCAGAAGCGCACGATGGCTTCGGGGCGCCCGTCAAATGTTCGACCTCGAGGGAGGCGTGCAGCGTATTCCGACTTGGGGCAAAGTCTGGCTGGCGGTTCTTCGGCTTTACGATTGGGCAGGGGTCAATCCGATCCTGGCGGACGTTTGGGCGCTGCCCTCTCGCGTTCCGATCCATCCGGCGAACTTCTACTGTCACACTCGCTCGATCTATCTCGGGCTTGCCGTGCTCTACGCGCAGCGATTCGTTGCGTCGAACGCGCCGATTCTCGACGAAATCCGCAGCGAGCTCTACGCGGGCCGCTATGATTCAATCGACTTCCCCGCTTGCGCAAATGACATCCGGGAAGAGGACGCTCCCTTCAGTGCAAGCGCCGGACTTCGAGCGGTCTTCGGGCTGAGTCGACTCTACGAACGAATGCAACCGAAGCGCATTGCGCAGCGGGTCCTCCGACAGCTTCGCGAGCAGATGCGCAGCGACCTTCGCGCCAGCAGCTATCTTTCGCTTTCGCCGGTGAACGGTCTTCTCACCATCCTGGCGCTTTGGTCAGAAGACCCAGAGGATGCCGATCTGAGGCTTGCGGTCGAGAAGCTCGATGCCTGGTTTTGGGAGGACCCTCGCGAAGGCTCGCGCGTCGCCGGCGCCGGGAGCGTCTGCTGGGACACTTCCTTTGCGCTTCAGGCCCTTTCTACGCTTCCGGAGTCCGATGAAACGGAGGCACTGACCTCCGGGGCATCGTTTCTAGCGGGGCAACAGATCGAGCGACCAAGCTTCGACTACCGTGCCGCGCACCGTATCGACCCCAGCGGCGGCTGGTGCTTCTCCGAGGTTGGACACGGGTGGCCGGTCAGCGACTGCACGGCCGAAGCGCTCCTAGCGTTGCTGCAAGCCCGGCCCGAGAGTCTCGGTCGGGAAGGCGCGGCACGTGGCGGAAGATTCATTCTTCGGTGCCAGAACCGCGACGGGGGCTTCGGCAGCTACGAGCCGAGCAAGACCTCCTTTCCACTCGAGTGGATGAACCCGTCGGAGATGTTTGGCGAATGCATGGTCGAGCGGTCGTATATCGAGTGTACCGCGTCATCGCTCATGGCTCTGTGCGAAATCCGTAGCCGTTATTCCGACCTGCTTCGCCGTCCAATCGAGCGAGCCATCCGACGCGCCCGCAAGTTCCTCGTGGAGGCGCAGAACGATGATGGAACCTGGGACGCCGCATGGGGTGTCCACTATGTCTATGGGACGATGTTCGGGGTACGCGGCTTGCTCGCAGCCGGCGTTCCCCCTGCCGATCCGCGAATCCGAAAAGCCTGCCGATGGCTGCTTGCACATCAGCGTCAGGACGGCGGCTGGGGCGAGCACCACAGCAGCTGCACAGAAGGCCGCTACGTCTCGGCGCCTGCCGGGCTTTGCGTTCAGACGGCTTGGGCACTGACTACGCTCGTCGAGGCCGGGGACCCGAACCGCGCCGCAATGAACCGGGCTGCGAGCTTTCTCGGTCGTTCCCAACTCCCGTCGGGGGAATGGCCAAACGACGAGTTCACGGGTGTGTTCTTCGCTACGGCCCTTCTGAACTATCGGATGTACGGACAGTATTTCCCGGTCTTGGCTCTAGCCCTCTTCAATCGCCACCTCCTCAAGAAACGATCAGGAACGGAGACACGATGCAACCACTGAAAGCAACGCTCGGGTTCGGGGCTGAAGAGTACGAAGTCATACCAGAGGCGCCCAACGTCGGGCCACCACAGTGGTTGCGGCAAGTTCGCGCGGGCGTCGATGAACGTCTCCTCGGGTTTTTCGAGGAAAAGAGACGCGAGACGCGCGAAATCTCGAGTCCTACCTTGGAGCTCGTCGATGAAATCGAGGCATTGACGATGCGCGGCGGCAAACGCCTGCGTCCCGCCCTCGCGGCAGCTGCATACCGATGTGTCTTCCCCGGTCAGGGGATGGAACGGCTGGCCGAGCTCTGCGGATCTCTCGAGCTCTTGCAGAGCTACTTGCTCATCCACGACGACTGGATGGATGGCGATGAGGTTCGACGAGGAGGCACCGCCGTGCACGCCAGCTTGCAGCGAAACCATCGTGATAGGCATTTGGGCGCAGCGCTTGCAGTACTGGCCGGCGACCTCGCGTCGGCCTACGCCTGGGAGCTCTTCATGCGGGCTCCGTATCCGGTGCAATCTTGGTCGAGAGCGGCGTCGCTATTTCTTCGCACTCAAAAGGAGGTCTACTGCGGCCAGCACCTCGACCTGATCGGGGACGCGGACGTGGCGCGAATGCACGGCCTCAAGACCACCAGCTACACGGTGAGGGGGCCTCTGCTGCTGGGTGCGCTCCTGGGTGAGCCGAGCCACGGGCAAATAGAAGCGCTGAATGGATGGGCCACGCCCATTGGCGAGGCGTTCCAAGTCCGCGACGATCTCCTCGGCGCCATTGGTTTGCCGGACGCTACCGGGAAGCCAGGCCTGGACCTTCAGCACGGAAAGCTGAGCAGCGTGCTGACCGAGCTGCGGCGATCGACTGAGCCTGCGGCACGCGAGCCCGTGGAACGAATTGTGGGGCGTGCTGATGTCTCGGACCAAGAGCTAAACCGTGCGCGTCTGCTCTTGCACGACCTCGGTATCGTCGACCGCCTCGAGCAACGGATCAAGACACTCAGGAAGCAGGCTGACGTGGTGTTGCTCGACGCGCCCTTTAGCCGGCAAGGCCGCAGCATGCTGACTCAGCTCGCCGACAAGCTGACGATTCGTCAATCCTAACTGGTCGAATTACAGATGGGATTTGGCAGAGGCAAGGTGATCTTGCTGGGCGAACACTCCGTCGTTCACGGCTCTCCGGCGATCGCAATGGGGATCCACCGGGGAATAGGCGCCGTTGCGCGGATTGCCGAAGAAGACCTGCTCACAGTCTCGCCGTGGAGCTCGAGGGTGCGCCCCTGCCACCGCGGCGAACAAGCACTCGAACGAGCCTTCGCGATCGCCCTGGCCGCATATCCTGATCGCGCTCCCCTGCAGATCGATGTGCAAGTCGACCTGCCTTCCGGTGCCGGCCTCGGTTGCTCGGCAGCGTTGGGAGTCGCTGTCTTCGATGCCATCGACGAAGCTCTCGGCGTGAACCGATCCCGAGAAGAGGTTGGGACGATCGCATTCCGCTGGGAGGAAGTCTTTCACGGAAACCCCTCCGGCATCGACAACATGGCAGCCGCGCTGGGGGGGGTCTTGCACTACGAGAAAGGGGCGCCCCTCAGGCGACAGCGAGTCGCTCGGCCGTTTTCAGTTGTCATCGCCGACAGCGGAGAGAGGTCCGATACCAAGGAAATGGTGTCGCTCGTCGCACGCCAACTCGCGCATAGCCCCGTACGGGTTCGCACGAGATTCGCCGAGGTCCGTGAGCTCGTACGGGAAGCCGAAGTGGCTTTGTCCACGGGCGATATGCCCACACTTGGGCGCTTGCTCAATTCGAATCATGGCATCTTGAGATCGCTTCACTTGTCTACGCCGAAAGTCGAAGAACTGTGCGACTTGGCCAGAGCACAGGGGGCCCTCGGTGCGAAGGTCACGGGCGCAGGCGGTGGAGGTTGCATCGTGGCGCTCGCCGAAGACGACGAACATGCGCATCGTATTCGCGACGCCCTGGGAGCTGGCTCCTTCGTCGATGGGGTCCACCCATGACGACTGGGACCATGCACGCACGCGCCTCGGCCCGGGCCAACATCGCCTTGGCAAAGTATTGGGGCAAGACGGACCTCGAACACAACGTTCCAGCGGTTCCGAGCATCTCGTTGACGCTCGATCAGCTGGTGACCGAGACGGAGGTTTGCTTCGTCGAGCAGCTCGAAAGCGATGTCGTGATGCTAGACGGCCGGACAACTACGGCTCGCGAGGCTCGCCGGGCGATCGCCATGTTGAACCGGGTCCGCCAAGCCGCGGGTATTCAGTGGAAGGCAACGGTGACCAGCTCCAACCATTTCCCCACGGCGGCGGGCCTCGCGTCGAGCGCATCCGGGTTTGCAGCCCTCGCGGTGGCGTGCACGCGAGCCGCAGGCCTCGAGCTGGACCTAGAAGCGCTCAGTGCACTTGCCCGCCAATCGAGCGCATCCGCAGCGCGCTCCGTTTTTGGAGGATTCGTCGAGCTCCCAGCAGGCAAACCCGGTGAAAGCAGCCTCACCGCCCGTCAAATCGCACCCCAACGTCACTGGGACGTTCGCCTCGTCCTCGCACTCACTGCCACGGGACCGAAGTCCGTCGGTTCAACGGACGCCATGGAGCGCTCCCGCAGGACCTCTCCGTACTACCAGGCGTGGGTTGATCACGCGCCCCGCTGGGCGGTGGCCATCAAACAGGCAATTCGCGATCGGAACCTAACCGCACTCGGTGCGGCCATGGAGCACAGCACGATCGCATTTCATTCCTGCGCCATGACATCGGACCCGAGGATCCTCTACTGGAACCCAGCAACCGTCGCGGCGCTCCACACGGTCACCGGTCTCCGCGACCGTGGCGTGCCGGCGTGGAGCACCATGGACGCTGGACCGCATGTCAAAGTGCTCTGCGAGGCCCCGGACGCCGCTCGGGTTCAACGAGCTTTGCAACGAACTCCTGGCGTACTGGAGACACGCATCGCGAGACCCGGGCCGGGAATCGAGGTGCTCTCGTGATCGCCAGAGGGATATCGGCGCCGGGGAAAGCGTTCTTGTGTGGCGAGTACGCGGTTCTGTCCGGAGCACCGGCGATCGTCGCCGCAGTCGACAGAAGAGTGAATGCGGAATGGACCGAGCTGCCACCTAGGACAGAGCAGCTGCCCATCGAGGCCCGGGCGACGCTCGAGGCCGCGCAGGAGCGCTTCGGCCAGCCTCCATACCATCTCAGCTTCGATACAGGCCGTCTCTACGAAGGACCAAACAAACTCGGCTTGGGCTCGTCCGCCGCTGTGGCCGTTGCAAGCGCTGCCGCCCTCATCGCGCTGCGCGAACACGATCTGAACGAACCCGAGGTGCGCGACCGGGTGTTTGCAACTGCGCTGCGCGGTCACTCTGCGGTTGCGCCACGAGGAAGCGGCGCTGACGTAGCAGCGGCGACGTACGGTGGATATCTGTGGTTCCAAAGGCAACGCGGCGAGTTGCTAGTCGAGCCGGTTGATCCGCCAAGCTCGCTGGTGAGCGTGCTGCTCTGGACAGGCAAGTCCGCACGAACCAGCGATCTGCTGGACCGAGTGAGCCGGTTGAAAACGCAGTCACCCGAAGTCCACCGTCAGTGTGTGACCGAGTTGCATCAACGGGCGACAGAGTTCGCGCAAGCTTTTCGGTCAGGCGATGCTCGCCGCATCATCATGATCGCACGCGAATACAACGCCTGTATGGGCGCACTTGGCTTGGCAGCGCAAGCTCCTATCGTGAACGACAAGCTCCAACGCATCGCAGAATGGGCGTGGTGGCACGGCGGCGCCGCCAAACCATGCGGCGCGGGCGGGGGAGATCTGGCTGTCGCCTTCTTCGTGGACCAGGACGCGGCTAGCAGCTTCGCGGCCGCATGCGAGAGCGATGGCATCGCACGGGTGCACGTGGAATGGGGAGCGGAGGGTGTCCGTGCCCTCCAGGAGAGCAAGAAGCCGATTCACGGGACATGTCTCAGGAGGGAATCATGACTGCGCACGCACAGATAGACTCACGGCACCTCGGGACGAGCAATCTCAAGAACCCCCCGGAGCTCGGCGGCGGACTGCCTTTGATTGGTCACAGCAGAGCCTTTATCAAAGACACCGTAGGCCTGTTGCAGAGAACGTACGACGAGTGCGGCCCCGTGGGGAAATTCAAGCTCTTGGGCAAAGACATCGTCCTCTTCACGGGACCCGAAGCGCAAGAAGCCATGTTTCGTCAACCCGATGAAGTGCTCAGCCCCAACGCGGCATACAAGATGATGGTTCCG
>Ga0265303_10000388_pt1 | contig 24390 bp, 23 predicted proteins | sample Helome_2_FD_192494 | JGI IMG/M metagenome (GOLD analysis project Ga0265303, IMG submission 192494) | Marine sediment microbial communities from subtidal zone of North Sea - Hel_20160317 (Illumina Assembly) | ecosystem: Environmental > Aquatic > Marine > Subtidal zone > Sediment ... | reverse complement strand
GAGGATGATGGCGGCGGTGACGTCGCGGTCTTCGGCGACGAGGATGTTGAAAGTGCGACACAGGGCGCCGTTATCCATGACTTCGAGGCCGATTCCCTGTTGGCCGAACAGTGCGTATATCTGCGGATCCGGGAATAGTTGCTGCGCGCCGGTGCCGAGCAGTACTACTGCCGGCTTCGATTCGAGTATCGGCGCCAGGTTTTCGGCGTTCAACTGTTGTAACGAGTCAACTGGCCATGGGCAATGTATTGTGCCGGCAGTCATTACCAGGCTTTGACGGTAAACGCTGTCGTTTACAGTCACCGAGTTCGTGCTGTAGGCGGTAATACGATGACGACTGGTGACAATATCTTCGGCGAGAGGCATGCCGTGCAGAATAAAGTAATTTGGTCAGCTGATCAACGCACTCAAATCGTTGCACGCGGTTGACAGCCGGCTATACATTTCTTAAGGTGGCGCGTTCGAAAATTCCCTGCGACGACTTCTGGAGATTTGGATTGAAACCGGTAAAACTGGGTTTGCTTGGCGTGGGTACCGTGGGTGCCAGCACCGCCATGGTGTTAAAAAATAATGCCGCCGAAATAGCGCGGCGTGCAGGGCGCCATATTGAAATAATTCAGGCTTCGCGACGTTCGGTTAACGCCGGCATGCCAGCAGGTAGCGGTGATATCGACCTGGTTAGCGATCCCTTTGAAGTGGTCAACAACCCGGAAATCGATATTGTCATCGAGCTGATCGGTGGCTACCAGCCAGCACTGGATCTGGTGATGCAGGCTATCGAAAATGGCAAGCATGTAGTAACTGCCAACAAGGCTTTAATCGCGTTACACGGAAATGAAATCTTTGCTGCGGCCCAGCACAAGGGAGTCAATGTTGTGTTTGAAGCCGCCGTTGCGGGTGGCATTCCGATCATTAAATCCATTCGTGAAGGTTTGAGTGCTAATCACATCGAATCGGTTGCCGGCATCATCAATGGTACGGGAAACTTCATCCTCACCGAGATGCGCGATAAGGGTCGTGATTTCGATGATGTTTTGCGCGAGGCACAGGAACTGGGCTACGCCGAAGCCGATCCAACATTTGATGTCGAAGGGATAGACGCGGCGCATAAGCTTTGTATTCTGTCATCGATAGCATTTGGTATCCCGTTGCAATTCGATGCAGTTTATACCGAGGGCATAAGCGCTATCTCAACCGAGGACGTGGTCTATGCCGGCCAGCTCGGTTATCGCATCAAGCATCTCGGAGTCGCACGACGCACCGACCGGGGTATCGAGATGCGCGTGCATCCGACCCTGATTCCGGAGAAAAGGCTTATCGCCAATGTCGATGGCGTCATGAATGCCGTACTGGTGCAGGCTGACAAGCTCGGGCCCTCACTTTACTATGGTGCAGGCGCCGGAGCCGATCCAACCGCATCTGCGGTGATTGCGGACATTATCGATGTGGCGCGCACGATCACTACCGATGCGCAAAATCGAGTACCGCACCTGGCTTTTCAGCCTGATCAGATTGTCGATATTCCAATCCTGCCGATCACCGAGATCGAAACCGCGTACTACTTGCGCATGCGGGTCGATGACCGCCCCGGCGTTATGGCCGAGATTACCCGAATCATGGGTGACAAGGATATTTCCATCGAGGCAATTCTGCAAAAGGAACCGGAAAGCGGAGTAACCCGGGCGACGATTATCATGCTGACGCAAAAGATTCGTGAACAGCAAATGGTCGATGCCATCGAGGCGATTACTACTCTGGACGCGGTTCACGGCGAAGTGCACCGAATTCGGGTCGAGACGCTGGATGGTGATTAGACCAGCAGAGCACGGGTCATGCCGGTCAGCTCGATAGTCAGACTGCAATCCGCCGACCTGGCCCAACTTGAAGACCTGTTGTGCCTGAATAATTTACCCACGCAGGATTGCGCCGCACAGGCGCAGAACTTTTATGGAATATTCGACGGCGATGAGCTGATCGCTGCGGGTGGGCTGGAACCCACCGCAGATTACGCGCTGCTGCGTTCCATCGTGGTAAAGAAAGAGTTTCGTGCATCTGGTCTGGCGCGAAGTATCTCGGAGTATCTAATCAGCCTGGCCGAAGCCGAAGGCAGGCGGGCTGTGTATTTGCTAACCGAAACCGCCGGGCCTTATTTCCAGAAGCTGGGCTTCACTCCGCTGTCACGAGCGGAGGTACCGGCTGCAATTGCGCGAACCCGACAATTTTCGGCTCTCTGCCCGGATAGCGCCAGTTGCCTGGTGATGCTGCTCCCCCGGCGATGACTCGCAATGGGCCAGGTCCGGTATGGATCACGGTCACAGGGACGAAATCTGGTTTCCCGCTTCGAGGAACTTCAGTATCTCGGCTTCGATAGCCTGCTTTTCGACTACCGTTGGGTGGGCAATTGGTTTGGTAAACAGTCTGGCGATGACTTCGGGTACCTTGATACCGGCAGTTTTAGCGACAGATTCTAATGCAGCCTGGTCGGAGTCGGGTTCGTTCGCGTTTATCGCATTGTCGATCACCGAGGCAAACTTGGTCCATTCGGCGGTCGAGTAAATGATGTTTACCTGGTCTTTAAACCCGGGTGAATGGCAGGTCTTGAAGCAGGTGGCGGTGTGTGGGTCAAGCAGGTAACCCTGCTCGAATGCCTCTCGAATGTATTGCCTGCCTTCGTCATCTGAACAGAAATCCGCAGCAAATATATTCGTTATCTGCTCATGCTCATGTTGATCGAGCTGGTAACGACCATCGGTATCGAGTTGTTGCATCAGTTCGCGCGTGCGAGCCGCGCCAAACAGATCGAATAACACGCGTTCCACGTTTGATGATTTGAGAATATCCATCGCCGGCGAAGTCGTCGCTATCAGATCGCGTTTACTCAGGTCATAACACCCTCGATGAATCCATTCCGTGAGCACGTTATTGGCATTGGACGCAATGACGATTTTTGCGATGGGCAAACCGAGGCGATAAGCATAATAGGCACCGAGCGCGTTACCAAAGTTACCGCTCGGGATGTGCAGTACGATCTTGTCGCCCGGCTCGATCTCGCGTTGGCGAACCAGTGCCAGGTAACAGTGAAACTGGTACAGCATCTGAAAAATGATGCGTCCGAAATTCACCGAGTTAGCGGCCGACAGAGATATGCCCAGTTGCTCCAGGCGCTGGTTAAAGGTTGGCGATGAGAGTAGGGATTTTAGCGCCGATTGGGCATCGTCAAAATTCCCATGGATACCGATCACTTTCAGGTTTGTCGCATCCTCGGTAACCATTTGCAGGCGCTGTACATCCGAGGTTCCGCCGTCCGGATACAGGCAGGCAACGCGGATATTGGCGCGATCACGAAAGGTCTCCAGTGCCGCCGGACCGGTATCCCCGCTGGTGGCGGTCAATATCAGATATTGTCGGTCCTGTTGTTGCGCCAGCTCGGATAAAATCAGCCCAAAAGGCTGCAGTGCCATATCCTTGAAGGCCCGGGTCGGGCCGTGGTAAAGCTCGCTAACAAATAATTTCTCGTTCAGCCTGACTACCGGTACCGGATCGGACGCATCATCAAATTGGTCGTATAGATCGAGCGCCCTGGATAGCACTTTTGTATCGATATCGATATCCAGGTGCTGCAACAAGGCCAGCGCGAGCTCTTTATAGGAACTCTGCAGATGCCGGCGCAGGAAATCAGCGTCGATTGGTGGCATCGACTCGGGACTGTAAATTCCACCGAACGAGGCGATCGGTGACAGCATTGCAGCCGAAAAGCTCACACGACTGTTATGAGTGCCATCATTGCCTCGGGTTTCAGCGAAAATCATGCAGTCTCTGGGGCTTGTGAAATCAGCGAAAAGGCGAATTATATCTGGCTACATGGACCTAACAAGCTGTTTTATAGAGAAAACATGGCAAAAGCCCTCGAATACTTGATATGACGAAGCATTTCACTTCTACTGAGCCGAATTTATGCGTAAAATTCGCCGATTAACCCGGCAGTCTGTCAATGCTCGGGAAGCGTAGTTGGCCGAGCCAGAGTATCCGAACCTAATCCGATGTCTACGACTGAAAAGATTAATTTACTTGATTTCAATCGAGCAGCGCTCGAGACGTTTTTTGTCTCCAATGGAGAGAAGCCGTTTCGCGCCCGCCAGTTGATGCAATGGGTACATCAGCGCGGTGTAACCGATTTCTCCCTGATGACTGATATGTCAAAAACCCTGCGCGAGTTTTTAAGCGCGAACTGTTGCATCGAACTGCCGAAAATTCTGACCCAACAACGCTCGGCTGATGGAACGCGCAAGTGGTTGCTTAGCGTTGATGACACCGACAACGCAATCGAGTGTGTCCTGATCCCGGAAAAATCGCGCATGACCTTATGTGTATCTTCACAATTGGGTTGTACCTTGAACTGCAGCTTCTGCTCGACTGCAAAGCAGGGTTTTAATCGTAATCTGACTACCGCGGAAATCATTGCCCAACTGCATTTTGCCCATCACAGCCTGCTTGCGGAAGGCTATGAGCAGGGTGTTACTAATGTCGTCATGATGGGGATGGGCGAACCGTTGCTGAATTTCGACGCCGTCATCGCGGCAGTCGATACGATGTGTGATGACTTTGGTTATGCACTGAGCAAGCGGCGAGTCACGATAAGCACCGCGGGCGTGGTACCGGCGATGGAAAAACTCGTACAGGTAACCGATGTCGCGCTGGCGGTATCACTGCATGCACCGAACGATCGTTTACGCAATCAACTGGTGCCAATCAACCGCAAGTATCCCATTGCAGAATTAATGCGCGCCTGCCACAGTTATGTCGATGGCTATAATAGCCGCAAGATAACCTTCGAGTATGTCATGCTGGATGGAATCAACGACAGTCTCGAGCATGCGCGCCAACTGGCCGCGCTGATCGGTAGCATTCCCTGCAAGTTGAACCTGATTCCTTTCAACCCCTATCCACATGCGATTTACCGGTGTTCAGAGCAGGACGCGATTGATCGATTTCGGGACTACACTGCTGGCAAGGGAATCGTGACCGTAACCCGGCGCGCGCGTGGGGATGATATTGATGCTGCCTGCGGTCAACTGGTAGGTGCTTTCCATGATCGCAGTCGCCGTAGCGAGAAGTATCAAATTAGTCTGAACGAAATCAAAGGGGTGACGCTTGCGCATTAACAAAATTCTCTCGTTGTTGATATTGTTCGGATCGTTGCAGGCCTGCTACGTGCCGGTTGAGCCGGATAGAAACCAGAATGAACAGGCCAGCGCGGTCAATGTGCAACTGGGAATCGGTTACCTGCAGCAAAATAATCTCGAACTGGCCAATGATAAACTTGACAAAGCCTTGCGCCAGGATCCCAATTCCGCCTCGGCCCATAATGCATATGCCATTTTGCAGGACCGGTTGCTGCAAACGGAAAAAGCTGAATACCATTACAAGAAGGCAACCACGCTGGATCCGAAGAACTCACAGGCGGCCAATAACTTCGGCGCCTTCCTGTGCCGCCACGGTCGCGAACTGGAATCTGAAAAGTACTTCATGCAGGCACTGAAAAACCCTTTGTATAGCACTCCCGAATTTGCCTATACCAATGCCGCACTATGCCTGTTGCAGTTTGGTGAGCAGCGAGAGACCGAGAAAGCTAAGGAATATTTACGCAAGGCGATTGCAGCCAAGAACGATTTCGGTCCTGCTTTGCTGGCGATGGCACAGCTACTTTTCGACCAGGGCGAATACGTCGCTGCCAAGCCCTACCTGGACCGCTTCCATCTGGTCGACAGGCCTACCGCTAGGAGTTTATGGCTGGCGATTAGAAATACCCTGCAGATAGATGGTCAGGGCAATGTTACTGAACTGGCGCAACGCCTGGGTGATGAATTTCCGGACTCGGAAGAATTTAAGGCCTGGCGGGCGATTCAATAATATGGATGGCGTAGACGAACAAGCGAAGGATGCTCAGCGGCCTACCGGGGTTGGACCCGGCGAACGTTTACAGGCGGCGCGAATACAGATGGGTTTATCGCTTGCTGATGTTGCCAAGCGCATGCACTTGAGCGCCAGTATCGTCGAAGCCATAGAAGACAATCATTTCGAGGAAATTACTGCTCCGATTTTCGTCAAGGGGTATTTACGAGCCTATGCGCGTATCGTTTCGCTGGATGAAGACGATATGATAGATCAGTATTTCGACTTTTACTCGGGAGAGGACCCACCGATATCCTCGATCAGTAACGTGGCATCTGAATTGTCGGTTGCGGATGCGCGTGTTAAATGGACGACTTATATAGTCGTGCTAATTATTGGCGTTTCACTCGCGGCCTGGTTATGGAACGAGGAGCAGAATACTGAAGCGCCGATTTCACTGGACACGCAATCTTCCAGTATCGAAGAGCCTGCCAAATCCGATGCCGATGTGGTGGGCAGCGAAATAGAGGCAGTTTCAGAAGAGTTGATCGAAGCAGGTGAAACTGTCGAGTCAACTACTACTCAACCAGCCTCGGTAACTGCAGCAGAGGTCGAACCTGCCGCATCCGCGGCCACGCAGCAACCGTCTATAGAAGCAGGCGAAGTTACCGAAAGTGACGTCGTTGAAGTTGAAGTCGTCGAAAGTGAAGCTTTAGCAGGTGAAGCTGTCGAAGTTGAAGTCGTCGAAAGTGAAGCTTTAGCAGGCGATGCCGTCGAAGCTGAAACCGGGTCGCTGGAAACAACACAGGGTACGCGTAATGAACCTACCCGCATCGCGCCTGTCGGTTCGGATAAGGTGAAACTCGTTGTGCATGCCGATACCTGGGCGGATATTAAAGATGCAAACTCGTATCAGCTGGTTTATGACTTGTTGCGCGCGGATGAGGCGGTGGAATTGATGGGTCAGGCTCCGTTTTCAGTTTTTCTCGGTAATGGACATGGTGTCGAAATCATGTTCAATGGCGAAGAGATCGACGTTGCACCCAGAATTCGTGACGACAATACCGCACGCCTTAAAATAGGTGGGTAGAGCGGGGTAGCGCGTGGCAAATCAATTTCAGGTCATTCGCGGAATGCACGATATTCTGCCAGCCCATATGCCTGCCTGGAACCAGTTGGAGGACGAATATCGTGCTCTCGCTGAATCTTACGGCTACCGCCAGATTCGCACTCCCATCGTCGAGAAGACCGCGTTGTTCGCGCGTTCCATCGGCACGGTCACCGATATTGTCGAAAAGGAAATGTACAGTTTCGAGGATCGTAATGGCGACAGTCTCAGTTTGCGCCCGGAAAATACCGCGAGCGTGGTACGCGCAGGTCTGCAGGCTGGACTGCTGCAGGATCAGCAGCAAAGACTCTGGTATTGCGGGCCGATGTTCCGCCATGAACGCCCACAAAAGGGTCGTTATAGACAATTTCACCAGCTTGGCGCCGAAACTTTCGGGGTCGCGGGCGCCGACATCGAGGCCGAGTTAATCCTGCTCGCGGCACGCTTCTGGAAGCGTCTGGGTCTTGAGGATATAGAGCTGCAAATTAACAGTCTCGGCAGTAGTAACTGCCGGAGCAACTTTCGTAGCATTCTGGTCGAGTATTTTCGCGATCATTACCAGCAATTGGACGAAGACAGTCAGCGACGTCTTGAAACCAATCCGTTACGAATTCTGGACAGCAAAAACCCTGATCTGCAAGCATTGATCGAGGCTGGGCCAGGCTTGCAGGATAGTCTCGACCAGGAATCGCGAGAACATTTTGAGGAGCTGACAGATATTCTCGATCAAACCGGGGTCCCATACCAGGTAAACCGTCGGCTGGTACGTGGACTGGATTACTATAGTCATACCGTATTCGAATGGGTGACCGAAACCCTCGGCGCGCAAGGCACGGTGTGTGCAGGCGGCCGTTACGATGGTCTCGTCGAACAGCTTGGCGGCAAACCAAATTATGCCGCGGGTTTCTCGATGGGTTGCGAACGACTCGTGTCAATGATTGTTGACCAGGGCAGGGCGGCCACTGAAGACGGTTGTGATGTTTACCTGGTCATGCGCGGCGAGAACAGTGTCGCCAGGGCGCAGCAGCTCGCTGAGACAATTCGAGACCATATGCCGCGCCTGGAACTGGTGGTCCATGCGGGCGCTGGTAGCTTTAAAAGCCAAATGCGCAAAGCCGATAAATCAGGAGCCCAAATCGCGTTGATACTGGGCGAAACCGAAATTGAAGCGGGTACCGTAGCCGTGAAATTCTTACGTGAAGAAAAGGCGCAAGCCGAAATTATGCAAGCCGATATCGTTACGCAACTGGCGTCGTTACTGGTTTAAAACGAGAGGTTAGAGATGGAAACCGAAGAAGAACAGGTCGAGAAACTAAAAGGCTGGCTGAAAGAGAATGGGCTATCGATCGTTTTTGGGATTGTCATAGGTGTTGGCGGTATCGCCGGTTATAAGTACTGGGTGCAAGTGCAGGAAACTACCGCGGCAGAGGCTTCCGGTCATTTCACGCAAATGATCGACGCGCTTTCTGCCGGTAATGCTGAAGACCTGCAGGCACATGCGGATATTCTGATAGCTGAGCATGCATCGACTGATTACGCGTTGATGGCGCATTTGGCGCTTGCCAGGCAGCATGTCGCCAACGCCGAATTCGAACAGGCCGAGGTCGCCTTGCAGCAGGTAGTAGGCAGTGCCGGGCAACGGCCGCTAGCTTATGTAGCGCGCACGCGACTGGCCGCGGTGCAGCTGCAGACCGGGCAGTATGATCAGGCAATGAGCACGCTGGCGGTTCAATTCCCGGATGAGTTTGCCGCACTTGCCAATGAACTGCGGGGTGATATTCTTGCCCAGCAGGGAAAAGATAGTGAAGCAATCGAAGCCTACCGCAAGGCCCAGTCATCCGAGCCAGCACCTGCCAATGTCGAATTCCTGCAGCGCAAGCTGAATGACCTGGGGAGCACCAGTTGAATCCTGGTCGAATCATAACCGCGTTATTTTTCCTGGGATTACTCGTTTCATGCGGGGGCGCTAAGGATAATACCGAACCTCCGGCGGAATTAACCCCTATCGAATATGATGTCCCCCTGCAGCTTAACTGGTCGCTTGATACGCGGGCGGCAAGAAACAGGGCATCTTACCGGCTGCGACCACTGTTAATCGGTGATCGTGTGTACAGTATCGATACTGGCGGCACGGTAATCTGCGTCGATCTGGTCAAAGGCCGCAAGCTGTGGAAATTTGATACTGATCTGAAACCCATTACCGGGCTGGGTGGGAACGACCAGGTTCTCATTGCGACTTCACAGGATGGAGATATCGTAGCTTACCGGGAGTCGGGCGATGAACTGGTAAAACTCTGGGGAACCCGTGTTGAAAGTGAAATACGCGCAACACCCGTGGTCGATAATGACCAGGTTTTCGTGCGCAGTGTCGATGGCAAGCTACGCAGCCTGGCGATTGCAGATGGCGCCGAGCAATGGGTGGTGTCGCGTCGCGTACCGGCGTTATCGCTAACCGGTAATAGTCAGCCACTGGTCGCTGGACCTCTGGTGTTTGCAGGTTTTGATGACGGTAAAGTGATCGCTTACGAACGTACCAGCGGACAAACCAGGTGGGAATCAACCATCAGTGCCCCCAGCGGGCGCACCGAAATAGAACGCCTGGTTGATGTGGATGGTCGCTTTGTCCTCAGCGACGGCGTTATTTACGTGGCTTCTTTCCAGGGTCGGTTAGCGGCCTTACAGGCGGTTAGCGGCGATTTACTGTGGTCACGTGAGTTTTCCAGCTACCAGCCAATAGCGTTAGATGACGACGCGCTTTATTTGAGTGCCGACGATAGCCATTTGTGGGCTATCGATCGTCGGACTGGCAGCGCTTTCTGGAAACAGGATGTGTTGCATGCGCGCAAAATCACTGCCCCGGCTGTTATCGGAGACAACCTGGTGGTTGCCGATCTGGATGGTTACTTGCACTGGTTTTCCAGGGCCGACGGAACGCTGCTTAGCAGAATCCGGACTTCATACACACGCAATTATGTACAGCCAATTACCTGGCAGGACTCGGTGCTCACGCTCGATAGACTGGGCTTGCTTGCCTCAGTTTCAGTGCGGCAATGATTCCTGTCATCGCCTTGATTGGTCGTCCCAATGTCGGCAAATCCACCCTGTTTAATGTATTTACCCGCAGCCGCAACGCGATAGTTGCGAATGAACCGGGGTTGACCCGAGACCGCCAATACGGAGTGGGTGAGCGTGGCGACAAGACGTTTATCGTGGTCGATACGGGCGGCTTGAGCGGTGAGAAACAGGACCTGGATGATTTGATGGCCCGGCAAACCCGCCAGGCAATGGACGAGGCAGATGAAATTGTTTTTCTGGTAGACGCCCATGATGGCCTTACCATTGGAGATCGCTTTATTGCCGACCTGGTGCGCAAATCCGGGAAGTCCTGCCATGTGGTTGTAAACAAGGTGGATGGCCATAATCCTGAGCAGGCGCAGGTCGAATTTTTTGCCCTGGGATTCGAGCACGTGGAAATGATTTCAGCCGCGCACCGCAAGGGAACCGGGGTTTTGCTCGACAAGTTACTTGAACCCTACCCGGCACAGCAGGTCCCGGAAGCAATTGCCGGCGGTCCCCGGGTTGCCGTTATCGGACGTCCCAATGTCGGCAAGTCGACGCTAATAAATCGGCTCGCCGGAGAGGAGCGTGTAGTCGCTTTTGATCAACCGGGTACAACCCGCGATACCATTTCGGTGCCATTTGAGCGTCATGGCAAACCCTATACGCTGATCGATACTGCCGGGGTTCGCCGTCGCGGGAAGGTGCAACAGGCGATCGAAAAATTCAGCGTAATCAAGGCACTCGAAGCGATCGAAAAAGCACATGTCGTGATTCTCGTAATCGATGCGCGCGATGGTCTCACGGACCAGGATATGACCTTGCTCGGATATGTGCTCAATGGCGGCCGTGCCCTGGTACTGGCAATTAACAAATGGGATGGCCTCGATATAGAGCAGCGCGATCAAAACCGCAGTACCTTGAAACGCAGGTTGACGTTTGTGCCGTTCGCCGCGCAACATTTTATTTCTGCCCGGCACGGCACGGGTGTAGGTGAAATGATGGCTTCGGTTGACCAGGCTTACGCCTCGGCGTTCAAGGACTTCAATACCCGCTACCTGACCGATTTGCTTGAAGAAGCCGTATTCAAACACAACCCGCCCTTGCATCATGGTCGGCGCGTCAAGTTACGCTATGCACACCAGGGGGGACGCAATCCGCCTGTTATCGTGATCCATGGTAACCAGACACAACACCTGCCAGATTCCTATCAGCGCTACCTGATCAACTTTTTTATCACCAAGCTGAAACTCAAGGGCACCCCGTTACGCATTGAGTTGAAATCGGGAAGCAATCCATTTGCGGATAAAAAGAGCGTCAAAAAGCACAAAAAGCGAGACTAAATCACAAAATACTGCGAATAATCGTGAAATTCCTGAAAAATCAGTTGTTTCGACATAGACTTTGCAGCATGGGCTTACAAAGAATCCTCGTAACCAACGCCAAAGGCGGATGTGGTAAGACGACTATTACGACAAATATTGCCTCGCATTACGCAAGCCGGGGTAAGACAGTGCGTCTGTTCGACCATGATACCCAGGGTTCATCGCTAGCCTGGATTAACCGGCGCCCTGCGGAACTGGACATAATCACCGGTGTCGATGCCTCGAAGAATTCTGACCATCGACTGACCCGTTCCTGGCAACTGCGCGTGCCACCGGAAACCGATGTTGCGATTATTGACTCGCCGGCTGGAACTGATATCAACGAGCTGGTGACCCTGTTTCAACAAAATGACTCGGTGCTGATTCCGGTACTGCCGTCGCCTATCGATATTCATGCCACCGCGCATTTTATAAAAGCCCTGTTGACTACGGGCAGGGTGCGCACAAAAATGATTCGCGTCGCTGTGGTGGCTAATCGGGTGCGCAAGAATACGCTGATGTATCATTCCCTGGAGCGATTCCTGTTTAGTCTTAATATCCCGTTTATTTCGAGTCTTCGCGACACGCAGCTTTATGCCAGGGCAATCGAACTAGGCATTGGAGTGGCGGAAATACCGGGCTCGCGTAATAAAATTGACAGGGAGCAGTGGGCGCCGATTGTGCGCTGGCTCGATACCCCGGTTAATGGGGAAGCCTCCCCGATCACCCCTTTGTTTAATCGCTCAGAGCAGTAATTTCCCGCCGCTGGCCGGCCAAAGTAAACTATTACATTTAATGCGTTTACCACGCGCATCGACGCAAAATCTTGTGTTACTATTGCGCCAGTTTTCTGCTTCGGTTTAGCCATGAAATTTATTCGTCTCAGTCACCTTTGCCTGCTTGGCCTTGCGGCCATCTCCACAGCAAACGCCAACGATTTTGAAGCCGCGCTTAGCAAGGAAACCGCGCAGTTTACCTTCCGCTCGGACTCCAGCCTGATTGGCTGGGGTGGTGCAGACCTCGGACTCGGTCTGTTTTACAATGACGACAGCGATATAATCGCACAGGCCAGCCTTCTCCAGATGCGTCAGCCATCCGAGGAAACGCCGCTAACTTTCGGCGTCGGTGTTAAGGCCTATCTGGGCTATCTCGATGATCCTGACGAGAATTTAGCCGGGATTGGCATCGGTGGTGCAGTTCTCTACACCATTCCCGGAACCATGCCGATGGGGCTCTATGCGCGCGGGTTTTACACGCCTGACATCACCAGTTTTTCCGACGCCAATGAAGTCATCGACTATACGTTTGGATTTCAAGTCGAAATCCTGCCGGAAACCCTGGGCTTCGTGGGTGTCAGACACCTGGAAATCAATACCGACGACGATGGTGATTACGATGCCGATGACGATAACATCCACCTCGGCGTGCGTTTAACCTTCTAGTCCGCCACACCAATAAATAACGCCGGGTCGATCCAGGTCCCGTTTAATCCCAGGCTCCAGTGCAGGTGTGGACCGGTCACGCGACCGGTGGCACCGACCTTGCCGACAATCTGTCCTTTTTCCACCCGTTCACCGAGCACCACATCAATTTCGTCCAGGTGGGCGAACATCGAAATGAGCCCCTGGCCATGGTCGATGTAAACCAGGTTGCCGCTAAAGAAGAAGTCCCCCAGTTCTATCACCTTGCCAGCGCTGGGTGCACGAATCGGTGTCCCCTTCTCTGCGGCAAAGTCCATCCCGCTATGCGGGCGTCGTTTTTGTCCATTAAAAACCCTGCGCCGCCCAAAACTACCGGTATTCGTACCGGTTACCGGGGTCAGGAAATCGATATCGACATCACCTTTTGAATAATGATCGCGGGCTTTTTGTTTACGCGCCTTTTCTGCGAGGATACGTTCCATGTCGCTGGCGTAGGGATTGACCTTGCGCTTATCGGTTATCGTGATATGTTGCGTGCTGTATTGTTTCGGGTTGACTTCGAAAAATTTCTTGTAAACCTGGCTGGCGCTGCGTTTTTCGATATAGTGCTCGCCCGGTTGAAGACTGAGCGGCAGACCAACCAGCGCGCTTGGCTTACCTTCGATTTGAGTCACCAGCACCGGCTTGCCACGGAAGCTGTAGGTAGCTTCATCTCCCTGCTCGAGGCCGATGATTGCGACCCCGCCGGGAACCAGTAACTGGCGTGGTTCGGAAAGCGCCGATGACAGGTGAAACACCAGCAAAACCAGTAGTAGAATGCGCAAACTTGATATCCGGTTACAGGGAATACGCGAGTAAGTATGCGAACTTTTCAACCCGGGTCAAGGTCCTAATGATCTTTAACGGCGTTACGCTACTCGTAACCTGTTAATGGTATAGACACCCATGGCTCGAAGGTAATCATGGAAATAAAACATCTCGGTGGTAGCGCAGAAAAACTGCTGGTTTTCGGCGGACCTTATAGTAATCTCGCGGCAACCATGGCGTTACAGGCCCGTACCCGGGAACTCGATATTCCTGCCGAACGTATTATTTGTACCGGCGATATCGTTGCTTATTGTGCCGAACCCGAACAGACCATCGAACTGATTCGCGACTGGGGAATCCACGTGGTGATGGGTAATTGCGAGGAAGCGCTCGCTTTTAGCGAACCCGACTGTGGTTGTGGTTTCGCAGCGGATAGCAGTTGTTCCACCCTGGCGATTACCTGGTATCAATACGCAGATCGACGGGTAACAACCGAACAACGACTCTGGATGCAGGATTTACCGCGCAGCATAGAGTTTGAGGCCGGTGCAAAGGGTTTCAAAGTGGTGCACGGAAGCCTGTCGAGCATCAATGAGTTCGTGTTTGCGTCGAGCGATGCCGCGTCCAAGCTGGCCCAAATCAGCGGGGCAGGAGTCGATGCGGTCATCGGTGGGCATAGTGGTATACCCTTCGGGCAGGGTATCGGCAATCTGTACTGGTTAAATGCCGGTGTAATAGGTATGCCGGCCAACGATGGCGGTAGCCACGGCTGGTACATGCTGATCGATCCGCTTGCTGATGGATTGCAGGTGAGCTGGCATCGCCTGGATTACGACCATGCGACCAGCCGGCGAACCACGGTAGCGGCCGGCATGGCCGAGTATGGCCAGGCATTGCTCGACGGTCACTGGCCAAGCATCGATATTCTACCCGCCGCAGAGTCCCGCCAAAGCGGCCAGCCGCTAGACCTTCCAACCCTCCGCATCTAGCCCCGCAACCGTCCTACCCGCTTCTGCGCACCACTGTTCGGAATTAACAACTGATCGCAGCTTCACTAGCGCGCAAAGGCTACCTCGGGAGTAAGTCCGCAAAAGGCGCTCCCAACCGGCATGCGCCGGTTGGCACATCCCTGTGATCGCTTGGAGCGCGGCGTCCCTGCCGCGCTACACTTTTGCGGACTTACTCCCGAGGTAGCCTCCCACTGTAAGGGGCTTCACCGGTATGTTCCTGAATTGCAATCTAAAATTAAGGCTGCACGATGCGAAACGGAGGCATAGTGTCGACCTTATAGTCCCTCCGAGGCTACTCACTATCGAGGACCCGATGGCCGTACCGTTCGAAGCCACTACTTCCAGGAGAGGAAGGTCTCAGGTCTTGGGGGATGGAGTGGACTGGAACTGTTCGACCCAGAGCAGGGTTGCACCGGCTACCGAGACTGGCATGGCGATGAAATTGATGATCGGAATGCTGGTCATGACCATTACCGCTCCGCCGAATCCAAGCGCGATTCCGCGCCGCTCGCGTAAGAAGCGCTTTTGCTCGTCAAATACGATGTCGTGGTTACCCATCGGGTAGTCGAAATATTCCAGCGATAACAACCAGGAACCAAACACTACCCAAAGTACCGGCGCAACCAGGTTGACTACCGGAATCAGGCTGACCAGGAATAGCCCCAGCGCCCATAACAGGATATAAACCAGCTTACCTAATTGGGAGCCGATGGCATCCAGCGCCATGCGCGTAAAACTGATATCCGATGAAACCGGGATTCCGGTTAGATGAGCCTCGATTTTTTCAGCCATCAGCGCATTGAAGGGCGCGGCGATGATATTCGCCACCGGGGTGAAGGCAAAAAATACGGTGATCGCAGCAAGGACTCCGAAGAACAGCCAGATCAGCCATTCAAGGAAGAAGAGGAACTCGGGCACGAACGACATCAGCCACTCGACGAACGGAAGAAACTGGCTGTAGCCGTAAAACACCAGCGTGCCGAACAGCAGCAGGTTGATACTCAGCGGCACGATGACGTAAACGCGCACCCCGGGTTGGTTGAGCAGGCGCAGTGCGCGCGCCAGGGCCTGGGTACCGGTGACGATGTCGGCAATCATTGGCTGGCGGTGTTCAGGCCAGTTCTACCAGTTCAGGTGCCTGCCAGTCTGCGGCGCGATGTTCGACCACGACCCGGGTGTAAACGCCGCCGCGTACGTTGAACTCGGCGTTGATACGCATAAAGCGCGGCGCAATCGCAGTCGCCAGGTCCGACAGGATCTGATTGGTGACCGCCTCATGAAATGCGCCGCGATCGCGATAAGACCAGAAATAGAGCTTGAGTGCTTTTAATTCCAGGCATAACTCATCCGGCACATACTCGATCGCGATACTGGCGAAGTCGGGTTGCCCGGTGAGTGGGCACAAACAGGTGAATTCTGGTGTATCGATATGAATCGTATAGTCACGTTCCGGATTTGGATTGGTAAAAGTGTCCAGCGTCGTGGAAGCTTCGGTACTCATATTGGATCTCTCAGGTTAGGCAGGTCAGGCCATGGCAACTGACCCCGCGGCGCGTAATTATATATAGGCAGGCGGAATAGGCAATTTTTTAGCAGGATTTACTGCTGCAGGGATTTGCAAATGATATAATCGGCGCGCAAAAAGTTAACCTGGAAGTTCTCGCTCAAATGCGTCTCAGTCAAATTAAAATCGCCGGCTTCAAGTCGTTCGTCGACCCGAGTAAAATCATGTTTCCGGCGAACGTTACCGGTATCGTGGGTCCGAATGGCTGTGGCAAATCAAATGTTATCGATGCCGTGCGCTGGGTTATGGGTGAATCCTCGGCGAGAAACCTGCGCGGTGAGTCTATGGAAGACGTTATCTTCAGCGGCTCTTCCGGGCGGCAACCCGTGGGCCAGGCTTCGGTTGAACTGGTTTTCGATAACTCGGATGGCAGGGTCACAGGTGAGTATGCCAAGTATAATGAAATTTCAGTTAAACGCATCGCGACCCGGGTCGGCAAGTCGAAATACTTCCTCAATAACACCCGTTGCCGCCGTCGTGACATTGCCGATATCTTTCTCGGCACCGGGCTAGGGCCGCGCAGTTACTCGATTATCGAACAGGGAATGGTGAGCCGGATCATCGATGCCAAGCCCGACGAGCTGCGGGTTTATCTCGAAGAAGCCGCGGGTATCTCCAAATACAAGGAGCGTCGCCGCGAAACTGAAACCCGAATTCGACATACACGCGAGAACCTCGATCGCCTGATAGACCTGATCGATGAAATTGACAAGCAACTCTCCCGCCTCGATCGTCAGTCGAAAACTGCGGAAAAATACAAACGGCTGAAACAGGATCAGCGTCGACTCGAAGCCGAGAGCCTGTTGTTGCAAAAACAGTTGTTTGATCTGGAAATCGATGCGCACAAGCGCAAGCTTGCTGGCGTTGAGACAGGGATGGAAGAGCGCACCGCTGGATTACGCGAGACTGAACGTGAAATCGAACAGGGTCGACAAAAACTCACCGAGGCAACTGAGCAGCACAACCAGGTTCAAGGCCAGTTTTACCGACTGGGTGCGGATATTTCGAGCAAGGAACAGGCTATCGAAATGCAGAAAAATCTGCGTCAGCATAATCTCCAGGAGTTAGCAACCCTCGAGCAATCGATTGAAGAGGCGGGCAAGATACTTGCCACCGATGATGAACGGCTGGCGCAACTGGAACTGCAGCTTTCCAGTATATCGCCTGAACTGGAATCCAGTAGTGATCATTTACAACAACAGCAGGAGGCGCAGGAAGCGGCGGAAGAAAAAATGCAGGAATGGCAGGAACTCTGGGATCAGTTCCGGCGTGAGTTTCACCATGTTCACGAAGCCGCACAAATTGAAAACAGGGGTATCGAGCATATTGAGCGACAGGTTCAGCGTACTGATCAGCAACGTCTGCGCCTGCAACAGGAGCTGGATAATCTTGATGCGACTGCCGCCGTACGTGAAATTAGTGAACTCGAAGCAAGCGTCGCGGCCAGCAACGAAGAATACGCGGCCAACATGGCGCTGGCACAAACCCGTGCCGATGAAATTCAGCAACTGCGCGGTGGTTGCGAGGAATTAGCCAACCAGCTGGATTTAAAACGTAACCAGGTGCAGACCCTGCGCGGACGTTTGAGCTCGCTGGAAGCGCTGCAGCAACACGTGCTCGCTGAAACCAGCGATGAAGTCGTGCAGTGGCTCGAACATAACAAGATTGATTCGAGTCGACGCCTGACCAGCCTGCTTAAGGTCAAGGGCGATATCGGCAAGGCGGTTGAAGTCGTAATGTCGCCATTTCTCGGTGCTTACTGCGTGGCAGCGGGAGAAGCTATCCCGGACGCGTTCGTGCCGAACCACAATCTTGCAGTCTTTGACCGTGAGCCGGTACCGTCTCAGGCCAGCCCTCGCGAATGGCCAAAACTCAGCGACTACGTCGAATGCGAGGTTGACTTGTCGGCGATTCTGGAAGGAATCTACCTGTGCAGAGACCTGCAGGATTTACGTAGCAAGAGAGCTCAATTGAAGACTGGTGAAAGCCTGGTTACGGCGCAGGGACTGTGGGCTGGTGGTAACTGGATTTTGCAACTGGGAGATGAAGACCAGCATGCGGGTATGCTCGAGCGCGCGCAGGAGATCAAATCTATCCGCGCACAGCTGGAGCATATTACCCAGTCGGCGATGGCGGTTAAATCGAGTTACGATGGTGATCGGCAGCGTTTGCAGGTTCTCGAGCAGGAATGGGACCAGGGTCAGAAATCCCTGGCGGCCCTGCAGCATCAGCTGTCTGAATTGCGCCAGCAACTGAGTAACCGGCAAAACCAGGCCGAACAGGTACAAAGCCGTCGCGAGCAAATACAAACCGAGCTGGTAGAACTCGACCAGGTGAAGGCCGCGCATAGCAGTGAATTGCTGTCGAATAGTAATAAACGCAACGAGTTTCTCGAGCAAATTGCCCAAATGACTATCCTGGAAGAGGGTCTGTTGGAGCAAAAGACACAAATACAGCAACAACTCATCGCAACCCGGGAGTCGCTGCAGCGTGCCCGGGAAAGTGCGCACCAGCAACAGATTAAACAACAGGCACTGGAAACTGAGCAACGCGCCACGCGTTCAAATGTCGAGCGTGTCAAACAGCAAAGCGACCAGTTCGATCAGCGTATCAAGGAACTGGATAGCGCAATCAATAGCGCCACGGACCCTATCGATGAACTGGAAGCCGAATTGCAGGAATTACTGCAACGACGCAATCAGAACGAGCAGGAACTGAAGCTTGCGCAGCAAGCTGTCGGCGAACTCGATAACCGGCAGCGTGAACTTGAAACCGAACGCAACACTCGCCAGCAGCAGGTCAATGAATTCCGCAATCAACTCGAACAGGAGCGCATGCAGTTGCAGGAGGCCAACATTCGTTGCAAAACGATCGAGGAGCAATTGCAAAAGTCCGGGCAGGATATCGAGGAATTACAGCAGAACCTGGACACGGAAGCCGAACTGGAAGAATGGAGTAAGCGCCTGGAGGCACTAAACAAGCGCATCGAACGCCTGGGGCCGATCAATCTGGCCGCAATCGAAGAGCATAAAGAGCAGGCTGAACGTAAACAATACCTCGACTCGCAGCATCAGGACCTGGTCTCGGCGCTCGACACGCTCGAGGGTGCGATCAGGAAAATCGACAAGGAAACCAGGGACCGCTTCAAGGAAACTTTCGAACAGGTTAACGGGCGTATGACCGAACGCTTCCCCAAATTGTTCGGCGGTGGCGAAGCCCACCTGGAAATGACTGAAAATGATTTACTTAACACCGGTGTACAAATCATGGCAAGGCCGCCGGGTAAACGCATTACCAACCTGCAATTATTATCCGGTGGCGAGAAGGCGCTCACCGCGGTGGCATTGATTTTCGCGATTTTCGAACTCAATCCATCCCCGTTTTGTATGCTCGATGAAGTCGATGCGCCACTCGACGATGCCAACGTTGGGCGTTTTTGTGCAATGGTTACGGAAATGTCATCGCAGGTGCAATTCATCATGATTACGCATAACAAGATAACCATGGAAATAGCCGAGAGTCTGAACGGTGTTACCATGCATGAGCCCGGCGTATCACGCCTGGTATCAGTCGATGTCGGCGAAGCGGTGGCGCTTGCTGGAGTTCAGTAATGGACGCAAGTACATTTAGATGGGTTCTGATTATTATTGCCGTGATACTGGCGGTGGCAATCTATCTGTACGGATTGCATCAGACGCGTTTGCGCAAGCGCAACGCGATCGAAACATTCACCCGTGAAGAAATCGATTCAGCGTTCGTCGAGGATGAGCAATTGCGCTTCGAGATGAATAATCTTAACAAGATACTCACGGAAAACGAGACCGACGAAACCGACGAGAACCTGGAAGAATTCCTGATAAATCCCGGCGAAGAAGCCCAGGAGATTCCGTCCGCGTTACCTGATCCTGAAATTTATATACCAGCGGAGCTCGCCGGTAAAGATGAGGACCGGCTAATCAGTCATCATCTCAGGCATAGTGACTTCAGGTTGATTGTCGGTGAGGAAGCGGAGTCCGCGGTGCAGCAGGCTGACCTGCAACTGAACGCCGAAGGCCTGCTCGAATATCGCGAAGAGGACGAGCTTGCATTCCAGATTGCCAGCTTAAGCGAACCGGGCAATTTCCATGAAATCGAGGATCTCAACTTCGCCACGCTGGGATTCAACTGTTTTATCGATCTGGATTCCTGTGAAAATCCACGTCTGGCATATGAGTCGATGCTGAAAAAAATAGACGAACTGGTGCGTATGTTGAACGTCAAGGTTTATAAGCCTGATCACGAGCTACTGACCATCAGCGACGTCACCAGTATTCGTGAAAAACTGGTTTAACTGCAGCGCTGATGCCGATTCCTGAATCCAGCAGGGCCGAGGTGATTCAACTCAGGCAGGAGTTGAACCTGCATAACCACCATTATTATGTCCTCGATGCGCCGGTCATTACCGATCAGGCCTACGATCGACTGTTGCGTCGCCTGCAACAACTCGAAGCGGAATTCCCGGAACTGGTTACAGCCGATTCCCCCACCCAGCGAGTGGGTTCCGAACCGGCAAGTCATTTCGAAACAGTCACCCATGAAGTGCCGATGCTGTCGCTTGATAATGCTTTCGACGACGAGGAATTGTTCAGCTTCGATCGCCGTCTGCGCGACAAGCTGGAACGCGATTCGGCGCTTGGCTACTGCGCGGAACCCAAACTCGACGGGCTCGCGGTAAGCCTGCTGTACGAGGCTGGCAATCTATCGCGAGCGGCGACCCGGGGCGATGGTCGTAGCGGTGAAGATATCACCGCCAATGCCCGCACCATTGCGTCTATCCCGTTGCGACTGATGGGTGAGAATCTGCCCCGACGTATCGAAGTTCGTGGTGAAGTTTACATGGAGCTCGAAGGTTTTGATGCGCTCAACCTGAGTCAAAGGCAAGCTGGCGGCAAGGTGTTCGCCAACCCGAGAAATGCCGCCGCGGGCAGTTTGCGGCTACTCGATTCGCGTATTACAGCAAGCCGACCGCTGACTTTTTGCAGCTATGGCATTGGGCTTTGTGAAGGCATCGAATTACCGGCCAGCCAGTTCCGGCAAATGCAGTACCTGCGCAGTATCGGCATTCCGGTAAGTCGGCAAATCGAGCTACTCGATTCGATTGAGGATTGCCTGGATTATCACCAGCGTATACTCGAGCAGCGCGACAGACTGGCTTTCGATATCGACGGTGTCGTGTTCAAACTCGATAATACCGCATGGCAGCGCGAGGCCGGCTTCGTGTCGCGTGCGCCACGCTGGGCGATTGCTTACAAGTTCCCTGCGCAGGAAGTAATGACACGCCTGCTCGATGTTGACTTCCAGGTGGGTAGAACCGGTGCGTTGACACCGGTGGCAAGGCTTGATCCGGTCGCGGTCGGCGGTGTCATGGTGAGCAATGCAACCTTGCACAATATGGACGAGATCGAGCGCAAGGATGTTCGCATCGGCGATATCGTCATCGTACGCCGGGCTGGAGACGTGATACCGGAAGTTGTCGCACCCGTACTGCAGCAGCGCGAAGGTGATCTAAAACTGCCGCGCATGCCGGTACGCTGTCCGGTTTGTGACTCGGAAGTTCTGCAGCAACCCGGGCAGGCGGCTTATCGTTGTGTCGGAGGGCTGGTTTGTGCGGCGCAGCGCAAGGAAGCCATCAAGCACTATGCTTCGCGCAAGGCGCTGGATATCGAGGGCCTGGGAGACAAGCTGGTCGAACAAATGGTGGAACAGGGCATGGTCGATTCTATCGCAGATCTTTACCATTTATCGCTCGATCAGCTGGCCGGGCTCGAACGCATGGCGGAAAAATCCGCGCGTAACCTGCTCGACGCGCTCGAACAGAGCAAGCAGACCAGCCTGGCGCGATTTATTTATGCGCTTGGTATTCGCGAGGTTGGCGAAGCCACTGCCGAGGCGCTCGCCGGCTACTTCGGCGCAATCGAAGCAGTCATGGATGCGGATGAGGAAGCCTTGCAGCAGGTTGAAGACGTGGGTCCCGTGGTGGCCGGAAACATACGTCATTTCTTCGACCAGGAAAAAAACAGGGACATAGTCGAAAAGATTTTATTGCAGGGTGTAAGCTGGCCGCAAGGGGATGCTGCGCAGCAACAGCAATTGCAAACCCTGGAAGGCAAGACCTATGTTATCAGTGGTACCCTTGAAGGCCTTAGTCGCGACCAGGCAGCCAAATTACTCAAGGCACGGGGCGCGAAAGTTAGCGGCAGTGTTTCCACTAAAACCACGGCGGTGATCAGTGGTGATAACCCGGGTTCCAAGGTAACAAAGGCGGAAGAACTCGGTGTGGAAATTCTTGATCAGATCGGGTTTGAGAATTTGCTGGGAGGCCAGGAATGAAATTTGACGAAGCACAACAGGCCGAACTCAAAAAATATACCTACTCGGTATACATTCTGCAGGCGCTGTCTTTTGTTACCCTGGTGACGGCCGTCATTGGATTGATTGTTAACTATATCAAGCAGGACGATGTGCGTGGTAGCTGGCTGGAATCGCATTTCAGATGGCAAAAGGCGACCTTCTGGTACGGTCTTCTGTGGATAGTGATCGGAATATCGACAACCTGGTTTTTAGGCATAGGTTACGTGGTGCTGGCCGGGGTTACTATCTGGCTCATGTATCGCATCGCGCGCGGCTGGATTTATCTGGTCGATGGTAAAGAAATGTACCTGCAAATAAAAGGAGAAAAACATGAGTGATGATGACAAATGGCGTAGCAAGTTGAGTGCGGAAGAATACCGGGTATGTCGTGAAAAGGGCACCGAACCGCCGTTCAGCGGCGAGTATAATCACAATCCTCGAAGCGGGAACTATCTGTGCAAATGCTGCGGTGAAGCCTTGTTCGCTTCGGCTGACAAGTACGATTCCGGGTCCGGCTGGCCTTCGTTCGACAGGCCGGTGGCCGAGCAGGTGATTCGTTACGAGGAAGACTCGAGTCTCGGTATGCGGCGAGTCGAAGCCATGTGCGATAAATGCGGCTGTCATCTCGGGCATGTATTTGAGGATGGGCCACAGGACAGCACCGGCAAACGCTACTGTATCAATTCGCTAGCACTCAATTTCGCGGCCAACGAAGATGAATGAGTCCGATTTCAACCAGCTCGCAGAAGACACCATGACCGCGATCGAGGAAGCTATCGATGACTGCGGTGTCGATATCGATTACGACAGTGCCGGCGGTATTTTAACCCTCGAGTTTGGCAACGGTAGCCAGATCATCGTCAACAAGCAGACCCCGCTGTCGCAGCTATGGGTGGCAGCGCGTTCGGGTGGCTTTCATTTTGATTACGATGCTGCTGACCAGTGCTGGCGATTGCAGGGCAGTGGCGAGGAACTGTTCAGCTGTCTGAGCCGATACTGCAGCGAGCAGGCTGGTGAGGAGGTCAGGCTCGGCGCTTAGTATTGCCGCTGTTCGCCCGGTTAAAATTCTGCGTCGATGCCGAAGTGGTCTGTTGTATCGGTGCCCCCTGCCCAGAGTCGGTAGCAGGTGTTGAGATTATTGAAACGAAAACTACTCAAAGGTCTATTCAAAGCTTTCTCCGCCGTTCTGGGTGTGGCTGTTGTTTATGTGCTGGTCGATTTCGCGATCGATATCAGGCCACCCGCAGTGCAAAGTTCCTACCACTTCAAAATCAAGTCCCTGACGCCGGATGTGCCGGCGTTTTTGCGCCAGGATAACCTGGTGATCGTGGTCATAGCCCGCTCCGCGGCGAGTATTGCCGGGTTAAAACAGGCCGACGCGAATTTGCAGGATCCTGAATCACGGCTTAGTCATCAGCCTGCGTTTGCGACTAATACGTTACGCTCCAGGCAGGCTGAGTATTTTGTCGGCTATGCCATCGGTACTCACCTTGGTTGTGTCATCGAAGCATTTGAACGTGGTTTGCGGGAAATCTGTAGCAATGCACGTTATGATTACGCCGGCAGGGCGTTGCAAGGTGAAAATAAGTTTCAGAATCTTGCTATCCCGAATTATAATTTCAGCAATGATTTCAATACCTTAACCATTAAACCCTGAGCAAGAGTATACGATGCCCTCATTTGACGTTGTTTCCGAAGTAGACCACCACGAACTGAGTAATGCGCTGGACCAGGCTAATCGTGAAATCGGTACCCGATATGATTTCAAAGGTTCAAA
>Ga0265303_10000387_pt1 | contig 24440 bp, 26 predicted proteins | sample Helome_2_FD_192494 | JGI IMG/M metagenome (GOLD analysis project Ga0265303, IMG submission 192494) | Marine sediment microbial communities from subtidal zone of North Sea - Hel_20160317 (Illumina Assembly) | ecosystem: Environmental > Aquatic > Marine > Subtidal zone > Sediment ... | reverse complement strand
CTGGTTTATCCTGGTGCCCGATCGCGCCAATATTCGCGAGATATACCAGCTTGAAGCGACTGAACGCAGACAACTGCTCGACGAATCCTGTTTACTGTCCGAGTTCCTGATGAACGTATTCAACGGCGACAAACTCAATGTTGCCGCGCTCGGAAACCAGGTACCACAGCTGCACCTGCACCACGTGGTGCGCTACGAATCGGATCCTGCCTGGCCATCACCGGTCTGGGGGAAACATCCCGCGCTACCCTACTCCGCAGATGCGCTGGATGAAATCAAATCAAAGCTCGACACCGCGGGGTTGAAGGATTTCGAGGCTATATATAGTTAGCAGCTAATGCCAGAACAGGACCAAACAACGATGATTTCCGCTACTGGCGAATACGGGCTCGTGTATTAATCCCGAATTCGAGTAATAGTGATGCAAATCAATGATCGATTTCAGGTTGGGTGGTTAACTGAATTTTATGGACAAGCCTGTGCAAACGGATACCATCCAACCGGCTTCATCTGATCACTTAGCCACTACTGGTACAACGATATGACGAAACACCACTTAACAAAGACAGTAGTTTCTGACCCGGCACGCAACTTTGTTCCGGCCAAACAACGCACGCGACTGTTTATCATCGTAGTGCTGGGTGCGGGGTTAGTGTTTGGTTGTGAACAAATCCGCAAGGTGACCTACCCCCAGGATTATGTCTACCTGGAGAAAAAACAGGTTTCCAGCAAGATGGCCCTGTTGAATTACTACATGATCAAGATCGATGAAATTCTGCTTGAAAGTTATACCATCAACAGCGATCAACAGGCACGAATCGAGGATATCCTGGTATCAATGGGCGATACCGTGAATTCGCTCGAAACCTCCGGCGACGCGCGCACCAGCCACCTGGTTATCGATGACCATATCGGCGAGTTCAGATCGGATCTCAACCTGGCGCTGAACAATGTGCGGGCGGACCCGCCCAATTATTTCGCCCTGGGTAAACTCAGGGGCAGTTGTGCCGCCTGTCATCAATATCGAAAATTCTAATCCTCTTTACCCGGCCAGAACTACGGAAAACGGGTTGCGCAAATGTTTTTCCTGCTGAGCGGAATCGTCCTGCTAGCGCTGATCATCGGCCTATTCTGGTTGAAGGATCAGCTGGAAAATCCGTTGCTCGCGCGCTTCGCCTACTCCGGGCTGGTTGCTCGCCTGGCGGTAGTCGGTGCGGCCTTTGTCGTGTTGGGACTGTTGCTGATACTCGCCGATTTCACGCAACAGCTGTCGGCGTGACAAGATCGACAGATCAGTAATCAACCGGCGTCGATGTCGGCAAAGGCATGCCGAGCTGTTTGAGGACCTGGCGCAGGCGGTCAGGGTAATCGGTAATAATACCGTCCACATCCATCGCGATCAGCTCACGCATACGTCCGGGTTCATTCACCGTCCAGACATTGACAGTTAATCCCAGTTCGTGCGCGAGTTTTATCGAATCGACGCTAACCTCCTTGTGGTAGGAAGACCAGGTCGAACCACCGGCAGCCTTGATAGCACGCGCGGCACTGCCGTCGAAATCATCCACATCAAAACCGCTCATCCAGGGTGAAGCCCCTGGCCTGCCGGTTTGTAAATTGTTAAGCCATTTCTGATTGGCGGTCAGGTACGACGTGGTTATATGCGGAGCTAAATCCTGAACTTCCCGCAGCGCCCTCCAGTCGAATGATTGCAGCGTGGTCCTGCTTTCCATCTTGTAAGCGCGAATGACGTCGATCACCGCCTGCGCGAATTCTCTGGGTGGGTGAGTCAGTTCTGGACGCTCCGGGTTGATTTTTATTTCCATGTTAAATCGAACTTGCTGATTACCCGATTTAGTGACGAGTTCGAATACCTCGCCCAAGGTTGGCACCGAACTGCCGTCCACCGGCCACTGGTCAGGATATCGTTGCGCATATTTACTGGCAGGGTTCAAGCGCCCGACATCATAGGTCTTTACCATATCAAGCGTCATCGAGCGGATGCCGGGACTGCTTTGTTGTAACCAGGCTCCGTTAGCGTCACGCGCGATTTTGGGCTCGAAACGCGGGTCATGTATAACCACGACCTGGAAATCCCGGGTTACGGCCAGGTCGAGTTCAAGCGTGCTGACACCAATGGAGAGCGCCCTGGCAAATCCGGGCAGGGTATTCTCCGGCATCAAACCGCGTGCCCCTCTATGCCCCTGCAGATCAAATCCCTGGACCATGCCGCACCATCCAATTAAGCCCAGGGTGGCAATATTCCCTGTTATTCGCTTGAACCTGTGCCAGCTGGTAGATTTCACTTTTAACCAAGGCGCTTTTCGGTAACAGCGTCGAACAGGTGTATCTTGCCAGGTTCGATATGCATCGGTAGCGCTTCACCCGGCTGAAAATTCTGCATTCCGGGAAGGCGTATCGTCATGTCGGTCTGATTATCGCCGAAATGGCCATGCACGAGCGTATCCGCGCCCAGGTGTTCAACCAGGCTGGTAATCAAACTGCGACCTGCCTCATCACCATCGGTCAGTACGAGGTCTTCCGGACGGATACCCATGATAACTTCCTGGTTGCCGAACGGGGCAAACACGGCCTCGGGAAGGATAAAGGCAACCCCGCCATCGAGCCCGACAGTACTGCCATCGGCACTGATTCTGGCCGGTGCAAAATTCATCGCCGGCGAACCGATAAAGCCGGCGACAAACAGCGAGGCCGGGCGCTCGTAAAGCTCTATCGGTGTACCCAGTTGTTCTACCCTGCCCTGGTTCAGCACCACCAGGCGATGTCCCAGGGTCATCGCCTCGACCTGGTCATGGGTGACATAAACACTGGTGGTACCCAACTCTTGCTGCAGCAGTTTGATTTCGATACGCATTTGCACGCGCAGTTTCGCGTCCAGATTCGACAACGGCTCATCAAACAGGAAGACACTGGGCTCGCGCACAATGGCCCGACCCATCGCAACACGCTGGCGCTGGCCACCGCTAAGCTGCCGCGGTTTGCGCGTCAACTGGTCATCGGTCAGTTCCAGAATAGCGGCGGCTTTCTGCACACGCTGCTGGATTTCCACTTTCGGCAGGCGCCTTATCTTTAAGCCGTAAGCCATGTTGTCGAACACATTCATATGCGGGTACAGCGCGTAGTTCTGGAACACCATGGCGATATCCCGTTCTGCCGGTTCCAGGTTATTGACCTCGCGCTCACCAATGCTGATGGTGCCCGCGCTAACCGATTCCAGCCCGGCAATCATGCGCATCAGGGTTGATTTCCCGCATCCTGACGGCCCCACCAGCACAATAAACTCGCCGTCCGCGATATCCACGTCTACACCGTGAATAGCCTTGAAGCCGTTCGGGTAAGTTTTCTCGATATTATCAAGTTTGACGGTCGCCATCGCGTATTCCTTATTTCTCGGTCTCGGTAAGACCCTTAACAAATAGTTTCTGCATGAAAATAACCACCAGCACCGGCGGCAGCATCGCCAGCAAGGTGGACATCATGATGATATTCCACTCGAGTGCCTGCTCCGCCGCCTCGAGCATCTGCTTGATCGCCATGACGATGGTAAACATGCTCTGATCGGTAGTGATCAAGAGCGGCCACAGGTACTGGTTCCAGCCATAGATGAAAAGAATGACAAATAGCGCGGCAATATTGGTGCGCGACATGGGCAGTAAAATATCGAAGAAGAAACGCATCGGCCCCGCACCGTCGATACGCGCCGCCTCCAGTAATTCATCGGGGATGGTGAGGAAGGTCTGGCGGAACATGAATGTAGCCGTCGCCGATGCGATCAGCGGAATGCTCAAGCCCCAGTAAGTGTTCAGCATGTTCAGGTTTGCCACTACTTCGAAGGTTGGAATGATCCTGACTTCCACCGGTAGCATCAGGGTAATAAAAATCATCCAGAAGAAGCCCATGCGAAAAGGAAAGCGGAAATAAACGATGGCAAAGGCCGAAAGTAACGAGATCGCAATTTTGCCGACCGAAATCATCATCGCCATCACCATGCTGTTGAACAGCATCATGCTCACGCCCTGGTTAGCCCCGCCACCAATCCCCTGGTTCATGGCCTGCACAAAATTTTCAAAAAACTGATCACCCGGTAACAGCGGCAATGGAACCTGCGTCATACGCAAGGCGTCGTGAGTGGAGGCGACAAAAGTAATCCAGATCGGGAAGGCAATGACTGCAATACCCAGAATAAGCACGCAATGTGAGGCTATCGTTACCACGGGCCGGTTTTCGATCATGAGTATTCGACCTTTTTCTCGACATAGCGAAACTGAACCACCGTAAGGCTGATGACGATCACCATCAATATTACCGATTGTGCCGCCGAACCACCGAGGTCAAGGCCGACAAAACCGTCGTTATATACCTTGTAGACCAGAATTTCGGTTGCCTTTGCCGGACCGCCCTGGGTGATGGCGTGGATAATGCCGAAGGTCTCGAAAAACGCATACACGATGTTTACCACCATCAGGAAGAAGGTCGTCGGCGAAATCAGTGGCAAGATGATTGTCCAGAATCGACGTATCGGTCCGGCACCGTCTATCGCTGCTGCCTCTATCAGCGATTTCGGGATCGACTGCATTGCCGCAAGAAAAAACAGGAAGTTGTAAGCGACCTGCTTCCAGGCGGCAGCAATGACAACCAGGGTCATGGCTTCGCCGCCGTTAAGTTTATGGTTCCATTCGTAGCCCATCGCCGACAACCCGTAAGCCAGAATACCCAGGGTTGGATCGAGCATGAACACCCACAGGGCTCCGGCAACAACCGGGGCCACGGCATAGGGCCAGATTAGCAAAGTGCGATAGGCCATCGCTCCTTTGACAACCCGATCAGCCATCGCGGCGAGCACCAGTGAAAAGCCCATCGAAAGTCCCGCGACCAGAACCGAGAAGAATACGGTGCGCTTGAATGCCCCGAGGTAGTGTTCGTCCTCGAACAGGACTTCAAAATTCTCGAACCAGACGAATTCGGTGCTAAGGCCAAAGGCATCCTGAATCAACAGCGACTGGTAAAGTGCGTGTGCGGCCGGCCAGATAAAAAACACGAGGGTAACCAGTATTTGCGGGGCGACCAGCAAATAAGGCAAATAAGATGGGCCGAAATGAACCTTTTTAAGCATCCACTATCCTCTTACCATAAGCGACCGCAGTCACCCCGTATAAGCTGAAACGGAGTGACTGCAATCAAAGTAGAGAACTGTTAGTTGGCGCGTTCGAATTTACGCAGCAGCTTGTTGCCACGTGAAACCGCGTCATCGAGACCTTGCGAGGCGGTTTTGCTGCCATTCCAGATCGCTTCCATTTCTTCGTTGATAACATCGCGTACCTGCACAAAATTACCAAAGCGAACTCCCCGCGAATTTGCGGTCGGCTGGTTCAGGCTAAGCTGTTTGATCGCGGTATCGGTACCCGGGTTGGCATCGTAAAAACCCTGCTTCCTGGACAGTTCATAAGCCGGTGTAGTGATCGGAACATACCCGGTTTCCTGATGCCACCAGGCCTGTACTTCCGGAGAAGACAGATAGGTCATGAATTTTGCCACACCCTTGTACTGGCTTTTTTCGTGTCCCTTGAGTACCCAGAGCGTTGCCCCGCCAATGATCGAGTTCTGTGGCTTACTCACCACATCGGTATCCAGCGGCAGCATGGTCTGGCCGAAATCGAACTTGGCCTGCTTCTTGATCGAACCGTAATAGGCCGACGAATTCATCCACATGCCACATTCATCATTGGTATACATCGACAGGCTGTCGCCACGTCGACCGCCGTAGGTGAACAGCTTGTCTTTAGACCAGTCCGCGATGCTTGCAATTCGCGCTTTGACCTGGTCATTGTTAAAGCTGAAGCTGGTATCGGTACCGGCAAAGCCATTCTCTTTGCTGCCCATCTCCAGATCATGCCAGGCGCTGTAATTCTCGATCATTACCCAGGATTGCCAACCGAAAGAAAAACCGCATTTGTATCCCGCTGCCACCAGTTTTTCCGAGGCCGTTTTCATATCCTGCCAGGTTTTCGGAGGCGCCGAGATACCAGCCTTTTTAAAGGCGTCCCGGTTGTACCACAGTACCGGGGTCGAGCTGTTGAACGGCATCGACAGCAGCTCCCCTTTCGGGGTCTGGTAGTAACTGATAACTGCCGGCAGATAAATCGACTTGTCAAACGGTTCGCCGGCTTCCTTCATCATCTGCTCCACCGGATAAACAGCGCCTTTGGCCGCCATCATGGTAGCCGTTCCAACCTCAAACACCTGCACTATGTGAGGTTGCTCCTTGGCCCGAAACGCGGCAATAGCGGCAGTCATGGTCTCGGTATAATTGCCCTTGTAGCTGGGTACTACCTTGTATTCAGACTGGGTGGCGTTAAAGTCTGTAGCGATCTTATTCACCCGCTCGCCGTTGACACCACCCATCGCATGCCACCATTGCACTTCGACAGCGGCCAGCGCCGATACCGAATAGCTGGCGACGGCAAAGGCCGTAACCGTGCCCAGAATTATCTTTCTTATCATCATAATAACCTCCAGTTAGTTTGAGACGTGTCCCGGTATATTTTTATTGTGCTCTCACCCGCTCAGGTGTGGCCGAAAGAGAGCATCGCATCGGCGACCTTGACAAAGCCGGCGATATTGGCTCCGGCGAGGTAGTCGACATGACCATCACGTTCGCCGAATTCTACACAGCTTTCGTGGATATTGCTCATCGTGTCCTTGAGTAACTTTTCCAGTTCGTCTTCGGTCCAGGCGATACGCGCGCTGTTCTGACTCATCTCCAGTCCGGACACGGCTACGCCCCCGGCGTTAGCCGCCTTGCTCGGTGCGTACAGTATCCTGGCTTGCTGGAAAGCCTCGATACCGGCGAGTTCAGTCGGCATATTGGCGCCTTCCGAAACCCCGATACACCCGTTCTTCAGCAATGTACGGGCTTCTTCCTCATTGATTTCATTTTGCGTCGCGCAGGGCAGCGCTATTTCACAGGGCACCTGCCAGGGTCTGCCCTCGTGAAAACTGGCCGAGCCGAATTCGTCCGCGTACTCACTGATGCGGCCTCGACGCACCTGCTTGAGATCGATCAGGTAAGCCAGTTTTTCTTCGTCGATGCCATCAGGGTCATGCACGAATCCGGAAGAATCTGACAATGTGACCACCTTGCCGCCGAGGTGATTCACCTTCTGCACGGCATAGGTAGCGACGTTGCCGGAACCGGATACACAGACCGTCTTGCCCTCGAAGTCATCACCATTCCTTGCCAGCATGTTTTCCATGAAATACACGGTGCCATAGCCGGTGGCTTCGGTGCGAATCTTGCTACCGCCGAATTCCATGCCTTTGCCCGTGAGCACCCCGACAAAACGGTTTTCGATGCGCTTGTACTGACCGAACAGGTAGCCGATCTCACGTGCGCCGACCCCGATATCCCCCGCCGGAACATCGGTATCCTCGCCGATATGACGATGTAACTCGATCATGAAAGACTGGCAGAAACGCATGACTTCGTTATCGCTTTTACCCTTTGGGTTGAAATCAGCCCCGCCCTTACCGCCACCCATGGGTAGCCCGGTAAGGCTGTTCTTGAAGGTTTGTTCGAAGCCGAGAAACTTGAGTACGCTCAGGTTGACCGAGGGATGGAAACGCAAACCGCCCTTGTAGGGGCCGATCGAGTTATTAAACTGCACGCGGTAACCGCGTTGATTACGGATATTTCCCTTGTCGTCGGTCCAGGGGACGCGAAACATGACTACCCGATCGGGTTCAACCATGCGTTCCAGAATCTGCATTTTGTGGTAGATGGGCTTATCCGCAATGTAGGGAAAAATCGTCGAGGCCACCTCGGAGACGGCCTGGTGAAATTCGAGTTCACCCGGATTGCGTTTTACGACGCCATTCATGAAACGTTCAAGATACTCTGCCGTCTTGTCCATTACTCCCCTCTTATCTGTTTTTTATTAGTCTGCTGTAATTAATGCCTGGGCCTGTGTTAGCGCGCGTATCGAGCGTGCCGGGCGCAGGCAGGTTTATTGTTGACGTGCATCATAACATTGGTTTTCGCTAAATTGCGTCGAATATTCAGACACGGTCCGCAACGCAGGCTCAACGGAGCAAACGCGGCTTATCAAGGTTCAGCAGAACTCACAGGAAATAAACCCGATCCCACCTGGATCGTCGTTTCATCCGCAGAGCATCTATCTCTATGGCAAACCCGACTTGTTCTTTCTACGATGATTAATGACATTAAATCAATGGCTTACTGAACACTTGACGATTCCTTCTTAAGTTGTTACTCTTTTTAGTACTTTATAGTACTTTTATGAGTAAACATGAAAAATACAACTTACGTACCTTTAAAGAATGATTTGTTGATGAAACTGATCGACCGCTACAAGGAAAATTATCCGTTTGCAATCGATGACGTGATCGAGGAATTTCTCGAAAGAACCGCTGACGAACATGATGAAAAATCGAGATTTCGTGAAGGTGGCTACGTCTGGGATCAGGTGGCGCTTCCAGCTGGAACGCAACTGCGCACGCGTTACTTTGACGAGTGGTATATAGCGACGCTCGAAAACGGTAAGTTCCACTTCGCTGAACAAGCCTACAAATCACCGGCAAAGGTCTGCAATGCGATGCGCGGGAACAAAAATAGCAATGCCTGGCTCATGCTGCAGGTAAAACGACCCAAAGACGTTGATTTTCAAAAAGCCGAAAAACTCCGAGATTAATCATTGTTAACAGGAAATAGATTGATGAGCATTTTTAACGAAGTACAGCAACTCGAACATTTAACCGTGATAGGCAAATCGCTGATCAAGTATGCAATGAGCATAGAACCTGGCATTGTTTTCAAAAGGAATGTCGATTGGTGGCTGCCGGAAGACGATCAGAATTTCGTCGGTTTTCAGTTTCAATGGACGAATGCACTCAGTATTACGATCAGCCTGTATGGAATGCCACAGGAGCAATTCAAACAGGATGACCTGATTATAAAGAAAGGCAGGTCTAACCACAGTGAGTGTCGAGTCACTGACGAAAACCAGTTAATGGCAGCCTCGGTTTGCATCTGGAGGGCACACCAGCTTTTTCACCAGGGCAGCGGCAGAAACGCCGGTGCGCTGTTATTGGCCGATGAAATCAAAACCGTTAACAGAAACTGGTTGCGCCCCAGGCCCGAAGAAGTAATGGACATGGAAGGCGCCAATCCATACTTGAAGGGAACCAGTGACTGGTACAGCGAAGTACGCGACTTCATGAAAAAGAACAAGATTATCGATTCATCACTGATCGCGTAAGCGTCTTTTTTTGATCGACAGGTCTGCCGGTTATCAAGGGTTTCGCGTATACGATTGTCGGATTAGCGTGAGCCGGGATGATGGGCTAGACAGGTAACAGCCCTTTTTAATGAGGCCGTTGACCGCCTACTGGTTACCTGATTTCTTTACCCGGCTTGTACCACCCAAGGCGATCATGTAAAGCGACGACTTCGCCGACCAGGATCAGGGTTGGTGCACTAACTTCGTTATGCGCAATTATCCCCGGCAGCGAATCAAGATCACCGACAAATACCCGCTGCTCCGCGGTGGTCCCCTTCTCCACCAGTGCCGCCGGCGTATCTGCAGCACGTCCATGCGCTTTCATCGAGCTACAGATACGTTCGACATTATCGAGCCCCATATAGAACACTACCGTCTGATTGGCATGGCTGAGCATTTCCCAGTTCAGATCAGCCCCACCGTCGCGGCGATGGCCGGTGACGAAAATGCAGGCCTGTGAATGATCACGATGCGTCAACGGGATACCGGCATAGCTTGCACAGCCCGAGGCCGCGGTGATGCCGGGCACCACCTGGAACTCGATATTTTCGTCGATGAGTTCTGCAATCTCTTCGCCACCGCGCCCGAAAATAAACGGATCGCCACCTTTCAGGCGCAATACGCGCTTGCCTTCTTTCGCCAGGCGTACCAGCAACTGGTTGATATTCTCCTGCGGGATGGCGTGATCCGACCTCGCCTTGCCGGCATAAATTTTTTCGGCATCGCGACGTACCATGTCGAGAATAGGTTCCGATACCAGGCGATCGTAAACCACCACATCGGCCTTTTGCATTAAACGCAGGGCCTTAAAGGTCAGCAGGTCCGGGTCACCCGGACCAGCACCGACGAGGTAAACCTCGCCTTTGGCGGCAGCGGCATCGAAGCCCTTTAACTGTTGCTGCAAAAGCGCTCGCGCATCCTCGCTTCTACCGGCAAAAATAAACTCCGCTACCTTGCCGTCCAGAACCGTCTCCCAGAAGCGCCTTCTGGCGTCGACATCGGGTAGACTTTGTTTCACCAGGTCTCGACATTCGTCGGCCAGCCTGGCGAGTTCGCCGTAGGCCCCGGGAATACAGGTCTCCAGTTTGCCGCGCAGCATACGAGCCAGCACCGGGGAGACCCCGCCCGTAGAAATCGCAATCTGTACCGGGTCGCGATCAATCATCGACGGCATGATAAAACTGCACAATTCAGGATTATCGACGACGTTAACCGGGATAGCCCGGGCCTGGGCCAGCTCCGAAATCTCTCGATTCAGCGCTTTATTGTTAGTCGCCGCGATAACGCAAATCACCGCCTCTAAATCCTCGACGGCAAACTCACGTTGTTCGAACTCAAGCGCATGACTCGCCGCCATGTCGCGCAAACGCTCATCTATCTCGGGGGCTACCACACGCACCCTGCCTTCCGCCTTGAGCAGCAATTCCGCTTTACGCACGGCAATAGCGCCTCCACCCACGACCAGGCAGGATTTACCGGATATGTTGTAAAAGATCGGTAGAAAATTCATCGTTCGTAATCACCTCTGCGGGATTATATGCCGCCGCGAATAATTACTGAATCCTCACAATGGGGGATAAAAAAAGCCCGCAATTGCGGGCTTTTCGATCAGCTAGGAAACCTACTGATTCTTTTCGCGGTAATTATCGATAGCCGCCGCAATGGCGTCTTCAGCCAGCACCGAGCAGTGAATCTTGACCGGCGGTAACGCGAGTTCCTGCGCGATATGCGTATTCTTGATTTCCGCGGCTTCGTCGAGGCTCTTGCCTTTAACCCACTCGGTTACCAGTGAACTTGACGCAATCGCCGAGCCACAGCCATAGGTCTTGAACTTGGCGTCCTGGATGATGCCGTCATCGCTTACCTTGATTTGCAGCTTCATCACGTCCCCACAGGCCGGCGCACCAACCATGCCGGTACCGACTGACTGATCGTCGTCGAGTACACCGACGTTGCGCGGGTTTTCGTAATGATCGAGTACTTTTTCACTATATGCCATGTTACACCTCTAAATGCAGCGCCTAATGCGCCACCCATTCAACAGAATTAAGATCTATGCCATCTTTGTACATATCCCAAAGTGGCGACAAATCACGTAATTTTTCAACCGCGGCGCGCACCAGATCAATCGTGTAATCGATTTCTTCGGCGGTGGTAAAACGTCCGATGGTAAAGCGGATCGAGCTATGCGCGAGTTCATCGTTTCGTCCCAATGCGCGTAATACGTAGGAAGGCTCGAGGCTTGCCGAAGTACAGGCCGAACCCGAGGAAACCGCGAGATCACGCAACGCCATGATCAGCGATTCGCCCTCGACGAAGTTAAAGCTGATATTCAGGTTGCCGGCGATGCGATGATCGAGATCGCCATTGACGTAGACCTCTTCCATATCATTCAGACCGTGGTACAGGCGATCGCGCAGCATGCGGATGCGCTCGTTCTCGGTAGCCATCTCTTCCTTCGCGATACGGAAAGCTTCACCCATACCGACAATCTGGTGCGTCGCCAGGGTGCCGGAACGCATACCGCGTTCGTGGCCGCCACCGTGCATTTGCGCTTCGAGGCGCACGCGTGGCTTGCGCCTTACGTAGAGTGCACCGATGCCCTTGGGGCCGTAGGTCTTGTGGGCACTGAACGACATCAGGTCAACCTTCAGTTGCTCGAGATCGATATCGACCTTGCCGGTCGATTGCGCCGCATCGACATGAAAAATGATTTTGTGGTCACGTGCGAATTCGCCGATCGCCGCGATATCCTGGATCACACCGATCTCATTGTTGACGTGCATGATCGAAAGCAGAATGGTTTGCTCGGTAACTGCCGCTTTAAGCTTTTCCAGATCAAGCAGCCCGTTTTCTTCTGGATCCAGGTAGGTGACTTCAAAGCCTTCACGCTCGAGCTGGCGACAGGTATCCAGCACCGCCTTATGTTCGGTCTTGAGGGTAATGATGTGATTGCCCTTCTTGCGATAAAAGTGCGCGGCGCCCTTGATGGCAAGATTGTCCGATTCGGTCGCACCGCTGGTCCAGACAATTTCCCGCGGATCTGCGTTGATCAGGTCAGCAACTTGCTGGCGTGCGAGGTCAACCGCCTTTTCAGCGGTCCAGCCGAATTCATGGCTGCGGGATGCCGGGTTACCAAAGTTACCTTCGATAGTCAGGTACTCTGCCATCTTTGCCGCAACCCGTTGATCGATCGGCGTGGTTGCGCTGTAATCAAGGTAAATAGGTAGTTTTATGTCACTCACTGCTCTTCTCCAATCATGCTATCGCTTGCGGACGGTTGATGAATCGTCCGTACTGAATATCCTGTTTTTTCACTAGCTCACTTATATCGGGACGGTTAACGTATTGATCAAGCTTGATGCCACTTAAAAAACGATACAGGTTGCAGGACAGCTCGAACCATAACTGGTGTGTCAGGCATTTCTCACCTTGCGAGCAATTGCCCTTGCCCCCGCATTTAGTCATATCCAGCTTTTCATCGACCGACAGGATAATGTCGGCGACGGAAATTTGATCAGCCGGGCGCGCCAGGCGATAACCTCCGCCCGGGCCTCTGACGCCCTCGACCAGTCCACCCTTGCGCAGCTTGGCAAACAGCTGTTCCAGGTAAGAAAGCGAAATTCCCTGGCACTGAGAAATGTCGGCCAGGGTCACGGGGCCAACCTTTTGGTGTAACGCGATATCCATCATCGCGGTTACGGCATAGCGGCCCTTGGTAGATAAACGCATAGGAAAACTCGTAATTCCTGACTAATTTAGTCAGGAATTATATCGATGACCGGGGTCAGGTCAAGATGTATTTGATCCAGAGCAGAATGAAAATAATTTCTGATATTTATTGAAAGTTAAATTTCTTAATTTTCAATAGTTTATTTAATATACTTAAAGTTATTTATTATTAACTTTCAAATGTTGCATCGGATGGAAATAGTGACCCTGGCGCAAACAGTAGCCGAGCCATTTATATAGAAATCGATTCATCATCCATTTTTGTTCGATCATATCGGCGACGTAGAGCGGACCGCGAGTGCGTGAATGAAATTGCTGAACTTCGACCACGCGGGCGTCGTGGCAAATCTTCAAATGCAGGTCAGGTTCGAATAACGTCTGTCCTGCGTCTTCAAATTGATAGGTCATGCGCAGCATCGTGGTGTACCTGCAACGCTGCGTAATCGACAGGTACAGGTCCTGGTGACCAGGCACGGATGAAATCATTTCGTCGGCCACCGCGAGGTCGGGGACGATATTGCGCAGGCGGATATAGTTTTGTTCGTACAGTTCCATCAACCCCGCAAAACTGCGCGCGTGGGCGAAACGCCCCTTGCGAACTGGCGCGAGATCAAGCAGCACCGGCATGCTCCATTTTGCGTAACTGGTAGCGCAACTGCTGGTAAGCCTGTAACGAATTAAAGCAATCGGAGTTCAATATCAATGTCCTGGATTTATTCGCATTAACGAGCTTAAGAATAGCAAACCATCGCGTCTGGTAAACCTTGTATTTAGTATAAAAATATGGTTGTTTGCCTTGCCTGAACTCGATTGATTTAGCACCAGGGTCGACGCGCAATTTTATTATTTCTTGTTGAATCAAACACCTGGATTCATAAATCGCTAACAGGCAGACAGCCGCCAAAGCAGCCAGCATGAGCAAAGCGGGTTCGAGATAAAAATAAATCGCTACAGCGGCCAGACCATGGCCGCTTAACAGAAAATTACGCTGCGCTGCCGAAGGCCGGATTTCGTAGTATTCTTGCAATCAACTTTCCCTGTGTTTCTGCTCCGACATATTGCGCAGCAACTGGATAAAACGCGCCAGTTCCGCATCAGATGTCACGCTGCGTCCCAGCAGCAGATCGTATAAATCCGGGTCGGGCATTTCGAGCAATGCCTTGAAATGACCCTGTTCCGCGCTCGATGCCGAGGCGTAATGCTGCTCGAGATAGCGGCTCATGACAACATCGAGTTCTTTCATGCCACGGCGACATAACCAGCGTAAACGCGATAGCTCCGCCATGGTTCGCTTAAATTTTGCGCTGCACCAGTAGCTTCTTGGTTTCCGCTATCGCCTGCGCCGGATTGAGATTTTTCGGACAGACCTTGGCGCAATTCATAATCGTGTGGCAGCGATAAAGCTTGAATGGATCTTCCAGGTCATCGAGCCGCTCACCGGTGGCTTCATCGCGGCTATCGACAATCCAGCGATAGGCATTGAGCAACGCGGCGGGACCAAGGTAACGATCGCTATTCCACCAGTAGCTCGGACAACTGGTAGAGCAACAGGCACACAGGATGCACTCGTACAGACCGTCGAGTTTCTCCCGGTCTTCCCTCGATTGCAGTCGCTCTCGATCCGGCGGTGTGGCCGTATCGGTTTTCATCCACGGCTCGACCGAGGCATATTGCGCATAGAAATTGGTTAAATCCGATACCAGGTCCTTGACGACCGGCTGGTGCGGCAACGGATAAACCTTGACGTCGCCCTTGATGCTCGAAATCGATTGCGTACAGGCGAGCGTATTGACGCCATCGATATTCATCGAGCAGGAACCGCAGATCCCTTCACGACAGGAGCGTCGCAACGACAGCGTGGCATCCATTTCGTCCTTTATCTTGAGTAATGCATCGAGCACCATCGGCCCACAGCTATCCATGTCGACTTCGAAAGTATCGGTGCGCGGATTTTCCCCGCTATCCGGGTCGTAGCGATAAACGATGAAACGCTTGATGTTGGTCGCGCCAGCGGCAGCCTTTAACAGCTTGCCCTGCTTGACAACGGAATTGGCGGGTAACGTAAATTCGGCCATCTTTATTTACTGCCTCACGACTCTAATAAACACGCTTTTTCGGTGGAATAACATCGCATTCATCGCTCAGGGTGTACATATGCACCGGGCGATAGTCGAAGCTCACCCTGCCTTTTTCATCGACCCAGGAAAGCGTGTGCTTCATCCAGTTCTCGTCGTCGCGCTCGGGGTAATCCTCGCGCGCGTGACCACCCCGGCTTTCGGTGCGATTCAATGCACTCTGGATAGTGGTTTGCGCCTGCAGCAACAGATTTTCCAGCTCCAGGGTTTCCACCAGATCGGTATTCCAGATCAGACCACGATCAGACAATCCCACGTCTTCGAAGCTGGCAAAGATCTCGTTCATCTTATTCACCCCTTCCTGCAACGAATCACCGGTGCGGAATACCGCCGCATGCTTTTGCATATCGCGTTGCATTTCGAACCTTATATTTGCAGTCGGCGTTCCACCCGAGGCATTACGCACCCGATCCAGGTGATCGATGATGCCATCGCAGGCGTCATCGGCGAGCGGCTTGTGGGACATTCCGGGCTTGATAACTTCGGCGGCACGCAGGGCTGCTGCGCGCCCGAAGACGACGATGTCGAGCAATGAATTGGAACCCAGGCGGTTGGCGCCGTGGACTGAAACACAGGCGGCTTCGCCTATCGACATCAATCCGGGCACTATCGCATCCGGGTCGCCATCCTTAAGGGTCACGACTTCACCATGATAATTAGTCGGGATACCGCCCATGTTGTAATGCACGGTCGGTAATACCGGAATCGGTGCTTTGGTGACGTCGACGCCGGCAAAAATTTCGGCTGACTCGGATATTCCTGGCAGGCGCTCATCGATAACGTCGGCGCCCAGGTGTTCGAGATGCAGGTGAATATGATCGGCGTTCGGTCCAACTCCCCTGCCCTCGTTAATTTCCACCGTCATCGAACGGCTGACCACGTCTCGCGACGCGAGATCCTTGGCGTTGGGCGCATAGCGCTCCATGAAACGTTCACCATCCGAGTTGGTCAGGTACCCGCCTTCACCACGCACGCCCTCGGTAATCAATACCCCTGCGCCGTAAATCCCGGTTGGATGAAACTGGACGAACTCCATGTCCTGCAGCGGCAGGCCGGCACGTGCCACCATGCCGCCGCCGTCGCCGGTGCAGGTGTGCGCCGAAGTCGCCGAAAAATAAGCCCGTCCGCAACCACCGGTAGCAAGCACCACGGTATGCGCACGGAAACGGTGCAATTCACCGGTGGCGAGGTCCCAGGCCACCACGCCACGACAGACGCCATCGTCCATGATCAGATCGATGGCAAAATACTCGATAAAAAATTCGGCGCGGTGCTTCAATGACTGCTGGTAAAGCGTGTGCAGGATGGCGTGGCCGGTACGATCCGCGGCGGCACAGGTGCGTTGCGCGGTACCTTCACCGAAATTGGTCGTCATACCGCCGAACGGACGCTGGTAGATCTTGCCTTCTTCGGTGCGTGAAAACGGCACGCCGTAGTGCTCGAGTTCGATGACCGCGGGAACCGCCTCGCGACACATGTATTCGATTGCATCCTGGTCACCGAGCCAGTCGGAACCCTTGACGGTGTCGTACATATGCCATTGCCATGTATCCGGCCCCATATTACCGAGCGAGGCGCTCATGCCACCCTGCGCCGCCACGGTATGGCTACGCGTCGGGAACACCTTGGTGATACAGGCGGTCGAAAGCCCGGCGGCAGCCATTCCCAGCGTGGCACGCAATCCGGCGCCACCGGCACCGACGATGACGACATCATAGGCGTGGTCGATTAATTTATAGTCACTCGCCATCGCTCAGGCCCCAAAAGAAATTTTCAGCACCGAGATCACGCCGATAGTGCCGCACAACAGACATACCAGGTTCGTCGATAACAGGGTCACGGTGCGTTTTGAATGCGAAGAGATGTAATCTTCGATAATGGTCTGCAAGCCGAGCTGCGCATGGTAAAAAACGACTATCACCAGCAACACCAGCGCGACCGCTACCCAGGGTTGCTGTATCCAGCCCACCAACGTGGCATGGTCTACCGGCAAAGCCGCAAGACTGAAACCGACCCACAATACGAGTGGAATCAATAGCAGCGAAGTCAGGCGCTGATGCCAGAAGTGGCCGGTGCCCTCTTTGGCCGAGCCCAGGCCTTTAACTTTAGATAACGGTGTTCTTAGTTCCGTCATGACCTATCCCGCCCCCGCAACCACCCAGGTTGCTATCGTAAGAATAACCGCCACGGCGATTGCCAGTTTGGCCGTTAGATCCACGGTTTCGAGTTCGAAGCCATAACCAACGTCCCAGAACAGGTGTCTGACACCGTTACAGAAATGCAGGTAAAGTGAAAATACGAAACCGAGCAGGAATATCTGACCATACCAGCTATCAAGGTGGTTATAGAGCAGCTGGTAGGATTCGGCACCTTCCGCGGCGGCGGCCAGCAGCCACACCAGCAGCAAACAACCGAAAGCCAGGATAACGCCGGTAATGCGATGCGTAATCGATAGCAACGCGGTTAACGGCAGGCGATAGATTTGCAAATGCGGAGAAGTTGGATACTTACTGTCAGCCATCGTCGTTTACCAGGTTACGAGTTACAGTTCAGGCAAGAATGCGAATGTATCAGAAATCAATACAGCGGCCATTCTTTTCCCAGTCACCATAACGGGTTGGCTCCTTGCCTTTCGGCCCACCATATTCTGCGGGCGGCTGCTGTTGCTCGCCTGGCCGGGCGCTGTCGTCTTCGACTGGCGAAGATTTATCTACTGGTTCCGAATGCGGCATTGAAGCTTGAAACTCAATTCTTATTAGCCCCGAATGTTACCACAGTAAAATAAGTTGACGCGCACAAAAACGCGCTCCGCATCGCTCCCGGAGTCAATTTCAATGCTTGATATTGGGAATGCTACTGATTTATCAGCTGCGGAATCAACTGCTGGTATGGCACGTACCCGTTGAACATGGTGCCGTCGGCCGCGTAGAGTGCTGGCGTACCGGTGACACCAATCCGGTTCCCCAGCAGGTAACCTTCATCGACGACCTGGGCGGATTCACAATCACCCGAAGCGGTCAGCGAACCAGCCGCAGATCCTTTCGCAATACTCATTGCCGCAAGCTTGTCATCCGCACACCAGACCTTTTGTAAATCACGGTATCCCGGGCCGCGATTGCCACCACGCGGGTATGGGAAATAGTGCACCGAGATCCCGGCCTCCTGCAGGTATTTGACTTCTTTATGCAACTGCTGGCAGTAACCGCAGCTGGTATCGGTAAAGACGTTCAGCACCGCGAGTTCTTCGTTGTCAGCCGGGAATACGATTAATTTTTCCTCGCTGAAGCTGGCGAGTTCTTCCACTACCAGCTCGCGGCGACTGTCTGCGGTTATGTTTCTGGCTTCCTTGAGATCGACCAGATCACCGATAAAGACATAACGACCGTCTCCAATCAGGTAGGCGAACTTGTTGCCGAAACGGGTTTGGTAAACCCCTTCGACGCCGGTTGGCACGGGAGGCTCTACCTGGTCGGTACCCAGGCGCAACTTGAGCAGGCGGGTCATATCTTCGGTCGATTCTTCGGCTGCGTGGGCGAATGAAAATGACAGCATCAGTACCAGACTGGCGATAACAGCCTGCGGAATAAGTTTGTTCATGGTTTGGTCGGTGGTTAAAAGTTGATGTATTAGTCCAACTATGGCCTATTAAGTTCGTTTTTGCCAGACCAGGCTGCGATTGTTTTCCGGCATGGCAACATCCTCCAGCAGGTGCAGGTTCTGCTCAGCGGCGAGATCATCCAGCCATTCGAAATCCTTGATGCCACTGCCCGGGTCGCGCGTTTTCAGGAAAGCGTCGAAACGCGCATTGCTTGCCGAGGTGAAATTGCCCGCGTAGTTGAAGGGTCCATATACCGCCAGGACGCCATCCGCTTTTAGACAGGCACCGACCCCCTCGATACATTTGGCAACCGCCGTTTTATCCATGATATGGAAACAATTGGCCGAATACACCATATCGAACTGACGCCCGGGCCAGCGACCCGACACATCGAGAGCGATTGGCGGAGACAGGTTAGTCAATCCCGAATGCGCAATCCAGGCCTCGATACCCGGCAGGTTGGCCTCGAGATCCGAGGTTTGCCAGCTTAAGCGCGGCACCTGTCCCGCGAAAAACACCGCGTGCTGACCGGTGCCACTGCCGATCTCGAGAACGTCACCACGCAAATAGGGTTTGATCACGTCGAAAATAACCGACTTGTTTTGCTCACTGGATTCGGCAAACGGCAGATTCACGATTTCGCCTCACGGTTACGCTGGCGCAACTGCTCGAGTTTTTGTGCAATCTTGATTTCCAGTCCGCGCTCGACCGGATGATAATACTCGCGGGCCTGCATGGCTTCGGGGAAGTAATTTTCGCCTGCCGCAAAAGCGTCGCTTTCGTCATGTGCGTAACGATAATCTTCACCGTATCCCTGCTCTTTCATGAATCTCGTGGGCGCGTTGCGTAAATGCAGCGGCACCTCGAGGCTGCCCGAATTACGCGCATCCTCCATCGCCTGATTGTAGGCACTGTAAACGGCATTGCTTTTAGCCGCACAGGCGAGGTAAACAATGCCCTGTGCCAGCGCAAGTTCACCCTCCGGACTGCCAAGGCGCTCGAAGGTTTGCCAGCCGTTGAGACACAGCTCCAGGCCACGCGGGTCGGCGATGCCGATATCCTCGATCGCCATGCGCACCACGCGGCGCGCGATATAAACCGGGTCGCAGCCGCCATCGATCATGCGGCAAAACCAGTACAGCGCGGCATCGGGGTCCGAACCACGCACCGATTTGTGCAGCGCTGAAATCTGTTCGTAAAAAAGATCGCCACCCTTGTCAAAACGGCGTGGACCCTGCTGTGCGATTTCGCCGACCAGTCTGGCATCTATATGCCTGTCGTCGACCAGGTCGCTGATAATTTCAAGGTAAGTCAGGGCACGGCGGGCATCGCCATCGGCCGCCTGCGCCAGCATCCGCAGGGCATCCGCATCGATACTTAAACCGAGATCGCCAAGCCCGTATTCGCTATCGCTCAACGCGCGCCGAACAACCTGTTCGATATCTTCTTCCAGAATCGGCTTCAGCACGTAGGTGCGGGTACGCGATAACAGGGCGTTGTTGAGTTCAAAAGAAGGGTTTTCGGTCGTGGCGCCGACAAACAGGATCGTTCCATCCTCTATATGCGGTAAAAACGCATCCTGCTGCGCCTTGTTGAAGCGATGCACCTCGTCGATAAACAGCACAGTCGGCCCCTGGAACTGACGCGCCTGCTCGATCGCTTCGCGGATATCCCTGACCCCGGCCAGCACCGCGGAAAGCGTGATAAAGCGAGCCTCGGAATATTCGGCAATCAGGCGCGCGATGGTGGTTTTGCCGGTGCCGGGAGGACCCCAGAAAATCATCGAATGCAGCTTGCCGGCCTCGATTGCCTGGCGCAACGGTTTGCCGGGGGCGAGTAAATGCGCCTGGCCGAAAACCTGGTCCAGCTGGCGCGGACGCATGCGATCTGCCAGCGGCTTGAAGGCCTTTTCCGCAACAAACAGATCGTTCATAACCTGTCCAGGCAGCTAACCCCCAACCCCAAACACATCAACCCCCGCCGGCGGCACAAACTTGAAGGTAGCTGGATTGTGCACCACGCCAACGCGCATATTCTCAAACACGATCTGCGTACTCTGTCCGAACTGATCCTGCAATTCCATCGCGCGCACATTGTCGTCTGCGAGACCGATAAAGATACTGCTGTATTCCAGGTCGCTGGCCTGCGGCTTAAGCTCGACCCAGTAAAGAAACTTGCGTTGACCGACCTCGATGACATCGAACTGTTGCGCGACATCGCTTTGTTTCATCAGGATCATGATCGGCGCATTGGAAATGCCTGCATCCATCGGCTTGACGGTGACCTGTTCGAGTTCGACATCATAAACCCACAGTTCAGTGCCGTCACCGACGATACGCTGCTCGAACGGTTCGATGTATATCCAGGCGAACTTGCCGGGACGTTGCAATGCCAGCGTACCGCGACTCTGCTGCACGATATTCTTGTCCTCATCGAGCACGGTCTGTTTGAACTCGGCAGTGAGGTTATCCATTTTTTTAAGTGCCGCCTCGAGGCGCTGTACGGCATCGTCGGCCCGGACCGGGCTGAACAGACTGACCAGCATTGCAGCTATTACTATTAATATTCTCATCATTAATCCGCCGGTGGTGGGGGTGGCGCCAGGACTTCCCGGCTGCCGTTTGACTGCACCATTGACACCACGCCGGAAGTCTCCATCTCTTCAATCATGCGCGCGGCCCGGTTATAACCGATCTTGAGCCGACGCTGCACATAGGAAATCGATGCCTTGCGCGTCTCGGTAACCACCGCAACCGCTTCATCGTATAGTGGATCCGCTTCTTCACCGTTTGAATCACGCGGTGCCTCACCTGGTAACAAACTTGTGTTCGACTCTTCAAGGACATTGGCAATGTAGTTTGGTTCACCGTTTTTCTTGATCTCGTTGATCACCGCGTGAACTTCATGATCATCGACAAACGCGCCATGCACGCGTTCGGGTACGCTGGTTCCCGGCGGCAGGTAAAGCATGTCGCCATGGCCGAGCAGGGTTTCGGCGCCCATCTGATCGAGAATCGTACGTGAATCGATCTTGGACGATACCTGGAAGGCGATGCGTGTCGGGATATTCGATTTGATCAGTCCGGTAATAACATCCACCGACGGTCGCTGGGTCGCCAGCAACAGGTGTATTCCCGAGGCGCGCGCCTTCTGCGCCAGTCGAGCGATCAATTCTTCTACTTTCTTGCCCACGACCATTATCATGTCGGCAAATTCATCGACCACGACGACGATATAAGGCAAAGGCTCGAGGTCATCGGGCTCGGCATCCGGATCGAGTAACAATACTTTCTTGTCGAACAGCGGGTCCTTGAGCGGCGTACCGGCGGCCATGGCTTCTCGAATCTTGCGGTTATACCCCGAAATATTGCGCACCCCCAGCGAAGCCATCAGACGATAGCGCCGCTCCATCTCCGCCACGCACCAGCGCAGCGCGTTGGCCGCTTCCTTCATGTCGGTGACGACTGGCGCAATCAGGTGCGGAATGCCCTCGTAGACGTTGAGCTCGAGCATTTTCGGATCGATCAGGATCATGCGCACATCATCGGGGGTTGCCTTGAACAAAATGCTTAACAGCATTGCGTTGAGCGCAACCGATTTACCCGAACCGGTGGTACCGGCCACCAGCAGGTGCGGCATTTTGGCTAAATCCGCAACCATGGCTTCACCACTGATATCCTTACCCAGCGCCAGCGTCAACGGCGAGGCGGCCTGGTCAAAAGCCTTCGACTGCACGATTTCGCTTAACGCAACTATCTCGCGGTTTTCGTTTGGAATTTCCAGTCCCATCACCGATTTACCGGGGATGATTTCAACCACGCGCACCCCGATGACCGACAACGAGCGGGCCAGATCCTTGGACAGATTGGTAATCTGGCTAACCTTGACCCCGGGTGCGGGCGTGATTTCAAAGCGCGTGATAACCGGTCCCGGATGCACCGATTCGACCTGGATCTCGATCCCGAAATCGAGCAGTTTCAACTCAAGCTGTTGCGACATCGCCTCCAGCGCCGCCTTGCTATAGCCGGCTACCCTGGGTTTCGGCTTGTCCAGCAAACCGAGAGGCGGAATCGTACCCTTACCCTTGCTACTGGCCCTGAACAGCGGGATCTGTTTTTCTTTCTCGACGCGCACACTGGCTTCGAGTTGTTCGACTACCGGTTCGATCTTGACCGGTTTGCGTTGTTCCTGCCGCTTTTTCTGAACCTGGAATACCTGCTCACGTTCGCTGCGGTTGCGACTGCCCTCGACCTTGTCGCGCACCAGGTAGTAGCGATCGATAATCCTGTCGATCAACAGCAGGGTGTACTTGCCGACATTATCAATCAATGCAAGCCATGACAGTCCGGTAAAAAGTGTCAGGCCGGCGAGGAATAACGCCAGGTGCATCACCGTGGCGCCGACAAAACCAAGGCCCTGGGAGAAATAATTACCCGCGATCTGACCGAGAATACCGCCCGCATCGAGTGGCATGGCACCCGGCTCCACTGAAAAATGCAGGCTCGACAGCGCACATCCGGAAATCAGCGTGAGGACGAAACCGCTCCAGCGGACTACCAGCATCTGGTAGCGATCTTCGGCACTCAAATCGCGCGTCCTGACCAGGATCATGCCGTTGTGAATCAACATGATCGGTAACAGGAAGGCGAGGAAACCGAACAGGTAAAAAGTCAGGTCGGCGATCCACGCGCCGGCGGTGCCGCCAAAGTTGGTAATCTGGCTATGACTGCCGCTGTGCGACCAGGAGGGATCCTGCGCATCGTAACTGAACATCGCGACCAGGAAATAGCCCGCCAGTGCAAACGACAGCAACATGCCTGCCTCACGCAAACGCTGATTCATCTGCGCGGCAAACATCAGCCGGGTTTCCTGGTCGTTCGAAGGTGATTTGTGTCTTGCTTGCGCCACTAGGTTAAATGCCCTGCATAAATCGGCCTATTTTACATGATCATCTCGTGCGGGAACCAGAATTAATCCCATTGAAATATACCGCCCGATCACAATATAGTCTTTTGCTTTTATTCCCATTACTATTGGTTTCTTTTTCAACCCTGTGATCCTGAGAGTATTTAATGTCCGATACCAAACATAGCCGCGTGATTATTCTCGGCTCCGGCCCGGCTGGATACGCGGCCGCGGTTTACGCCGCACGCGCCAACCTGAACCCCACCCTGATTACCGGGCTCGAGGCGGGCGGCCAGTTGATGACTACCACCGACGTCGATAACTGGCCGGGGGATGTCGAGGGTTTGACCGGCCCGGTGCTGATGCAGCGTATGCAACAGCATGCGGAGCGTTTCGATACCGAAATTATTTTCGACCACGTCCACACCGTGTTTCTAAATGAAAACCCGAAGCGACTGGTGGGTGACAGCGGCGAATACAGCTGTGACGCGCTGATTATCGCCACCGGCGCGAGTGCGATGTATCTCGGCGAACCCTCCGAGGAAAAGTTTCACGGCAAGGGAATTTCCGCCTGCGCCACCTGTGACGGATTCTTTTTCAGAAATCAGAAGGTCGCAGTTATCGGTGGCGGCAACACTGCGGTCGAAGAAGCGCTGTACTTATCCAACATCGCCGCCGAAGTGACGCTGGTGCACCGACGCGACAAGCTGCGCTCGGAGAAAATCCTGCAGGATCAATTGTTCGAAAAAGAAA
>Ga0265303_10000386_pt1 | contig 24442 bp, 21 predicted proteins | sample Helome_2_FD_192494 | JGI IMG/M metagenome (GOLD analysis project Ga0265303, IMG submission 192494) | Marine sediment microbial communities from subtidal zone of North Sea - Hel_20160317 (Illumina Assembly) | ecosystem: Environmental > Aquatic > Marine > Subtidal zone > Sediment ... | reverse complement strand
CCAGGGTCAATCTTTTAGAGAGCCTCCGATTTATTAACAAACGCGCTTCTTGTGTCCAGAATAAATCAGCGGCTCAATCCCCGGGATCAGCTTGAAATCAACCTGCAATCAACTGTCCGAGGCGCCCGGTCAGTATCGCCAAATAATTACCCAGGGCATAACCGATTAATGCCATCAGAATAGAGGCCGGTACCAGGGTTTCGCGGTGATGCGCAGCCACGATCGGCGCCGATGCCGCACCACCAATATTGGCTGCAGAAGCGATTGCAACTGTATGTATATCAACACGGAAAATCCATGCGCCAGTGAGTATGAAAACGCCGTGGATCATTATCCAGACATAGGCCATGGCAATGAAACCAATCATTTTATCCCAGTCCACGACACTCAGATTCATGGTGGCACCCACCCTTGCCACGTAGATGTAAATAATGGCCATGGCAATGGGCTGCGCGGCGGGCAGTTTGCGAGCCGGTGTAACAGATGCCAGAAGAGCCATTGTCGTGACCAATAATATCAGCCAGGTTCCTGCAGTAATGACAGTGGCCCCACCAATAACCACAGGTGGTAAAACCTCTGATAATCCCAGGGATATCCAAGTGAACCCTACGGCAAGCAAGCCGAGGTAAAGCAAACTGGTCATGGTGGGTGGGTTTTCGACGCTTTTGAAATTTGCCGCGGCAGTTTCCATTGCCGCCATTCTTCCGGGTGGGACCCTTGCCCAGCGATTGAATCGGTCGGCAAACGATCTGCTACCCAGCAATATGGGCAACCAGATCAGGTAGACCATTTGATCAGCTGCAGCGGCCATGGTCAGATCGGCAGGCGTACCATCCAGGCCTGCATATGCAGCTGTCATGTTGCCGGTGCCGCCAATCCAGCTACCTGCCAGCGTACCAAAGGCACGCCAACTATCTTGCGCCAACGGGAAATAGTCACCAAAAGTCAGTGTCTGTCCAAGCTTGTATGCAACAACGCCCCCGAACACCACACCAATACTGCCGAGTAACATGACAAAAACACCCTTGCCCATGATACGCACAGCGCTGATCACATCAACTTTGATCAGCATCAATACAATAAATATTGGCAGCCCGTAGTGACGCAAAAAATCATAGGCCGCATTTTCGAATGGAATAACACCGAAGTTCGATAGCAACACCGGTGAGGCATAAATAAATATCAATGGTGGCAGGAACTCAAATATCTTCCATTTGCGACTGCGCTCGAGCCAGAACCAGAATGATACAACTGCAATGAGTACAGTCATGACCCCAGCGGGTGATGTAATGAAACTTGTTGTCATTTTTCTTCCTCTTGACCGGGCGTGCTGCGTACTTCATCCAGAAGCTTACAGGCTAATTCAATGCTGTCCAGTAAACGTGGGGTTGCCTGGCTGATTTCGTCGGCTGGCAGGTAAAGCAAGTTACCGTTTCGAACGGCCTGTAAATACGACCAGTCTTGCCAATTCAGCAGTGCAGGCGGGTTATCCGGTGTTTCCGGAGCAATCATAGCCTCGGGGTTCTCAATGATGACCGATTCACGGCTTATCTGGGGTGCCAGTGTTGGCAGATCGGAAAAGACATTCTGACCACCACATATTGCCAGGCTGCGGCTGATGATGTGCAGACCATTGATGGTGTATAAGGGCCGGGATGCGATCTGATAAAAGTAATCGACCGGGGGTTTATCTGCGTTCAGTTGTTGAAGATCGGCAAGTCTGTTTCGCAACTGCAGGGCAACGGCCCCACCCGCGATTTCAGTACCTGCGGCACGGGAAATGTTATCTACTACATCAGCAATTTCTTCAGGGTGAGTGATTTCAATTTGCCAAACCGTGATACCCAGTCGTGTCAATTTTTGCAGGGCAGTTTGAGGATTACCTGATTTCCAGGCGATAACCAGGTCAGGATTCAATTCCATTATGCGCTCCAGATCGATTCGAAACGCATCGCCAACCCGTGGCTTTTCTGCGACTTGCGCAGGGAAATTGCTGTGCTCAACAACTGCTTTCAGGTGTTCACCTGCGCCGGCGGCAAATACCAATTCGGCAAGATTGGGTGCCAGCGTGATGATGCGCCTGGCAGGCCCTGGCAGGATGAGGGTTTCATTGTTTGCCTGTAACAAAGTGATGGAAGCAACGGAAGTATTCGTAATACCCAGGCCACAAAAAATAATTAAAACAAGCAGAAAGCGGCCAATACTGAACCGCGCCTGGCTGCGGGTCATGCGATCACGTTTACCAGGAGAAGTATCGCCAGTACTGTGGCCCAGACACCTAATGCCCGCCATACCAGGTCCATTGACAGCTTGATAGTTGCCATTGGACCCTGTAACTGGTCGGCATAACCATCATTTTGTACGTGACCGGATTTTACAATACAGCGTGCGCTGGTCAGCATGAACTCGTTGTTACCTTCAAACAATTCATGCCCCCCCTCATCGTGATATTGTTTCCATGCGCGATAAACGGAATCAAAATCTGTGGCAATAGCGAGAGAAAGAGTCATTAACTGGGCAACCGGCCACTCCAATATTTTGCATAAGCGTGAGATCAGTTCTTTTTGGTCCTCGTAAAGCTCAAAGTCATCGCCACTGAGCCAGACCGCCAGCCTGTAAAGCAAGGCACCATATATGCCAAGCACAGCAAACCAGAAAATTATGCCAAACCAGCGCTTCAGGGCTTTGCGAAAGACTGCATCTATGGCGACCGTCTGACAGGTGTCCTCGTCCTCTGGAATGGGACCGTCGAGTAACACCTTCATGGCCTCTTTTTGCTGTTCGTCATCGTCAGCCCTGATGACCCTGCGTACATCAATATCCAGATCGCGTGGGCCAAAAGTGTATATCAATACGGTAATGGCAAATAGGAATTCGCCTAAATTACCCAACACAGAAGACAAAAGATAATTGATGAAGTAGGCAGCGAGAAGTGGCAGACCAATAATGAAGAGAAAGCCGGTGGGACCTGACCAACCAGGTAATTTTTTGAATTTGTCATTACAGAAATCTGTAAACGAACTAATCCATTCTAAACGACGCAGATGACGCAGCTCGCGTACAAAATGGCAAAGCATAAATGCTATCAGTATCGAGATAATGGTCATTGACCTTTGCCCTTTCTACACGTGAGTTTAGCGTTTACAGGAATCCATCGACTTAACAGGCTTATTCTAACAGGATGAGTTGGCAAAATTCAGTGCTCGCTGCCGGCGTACCAGTTCTTCAAGGCTGCCGCCGCCATTCTTTCTAAACCAGTCGGCCAGTAATCTGAATGCAATAGAAACGGGTGGAGATAGATGGATTTCGTTATTGAGAACAGCCTCTGTCAACGATTCCACCGTAAACCACTGTGTTTCTTCGACTTCTGCACTGCTGCCGCAACTTCGGTCTACCGCCTCTGCATAGAATCCGCACATCGCGGATGCTGGAAATGGCCAGGGCTGAGAAGAAACATAGCGTATGTCCTCCAAATGTACCTGGACTTCTTCAAAAACTTCACGGACCACAGCATCTTCCAGACTCTCACCCGGTTCCACGAAGCCGGCAAGCGTAGAGAAGTGCTTGGAGCGCCATTTGGCATTCCGGCCCAACAGGCAGGAATCTTTGTGCGTTACCAGTACTATGATGGCCGGATCGATGCGTGGAAAGGATTCACGCCCGCATTCCTCGTTGCTGCATACCATACGGTGGCCTGCTGAGCGCAACAGGTTCGGGGTTCCGCATACGCCGCAGAATGCATGGCGATGTTGCCAATAGTGTAAGGCCTTGGCGTAGGCGAGGATGCCGGCATGCTTGGCTGCCATATCAATAGATGCCCTGCGCAGATCAGCGAATTGTGCTTCAGGCAGTTTAGCCAGGACGGTATCTTTTTGACTATCGGTGACCGATACAGCAAAGTATTCGCGTTCACCATCGTTGCCCAGCAAGGTAGGAGGCTGGATGCGGTCGGGTTCGGTGAGATCGGTTGGAGACAGATAAACTGCGACGGTACCTTCAGTATTGCGCTCCAGTAAGCTACGACTACGCCACAGTGGTACCAGACGTGTGTTCGGTTTGAGAAGTGTCTCGGCTACCCACTGCGCATCGTCACGCAACTCAGTTTCCCGATTAAGACGAACAGCGGTAAATTGGTTACGTCTTGAGCGCGTCTGGTGATCCTTACCGGACTTCAACATCAGACTTAAACTGAAAAAGAAGAGCCACAACCACAGGTGGTCGCAGCATTCGGGTTACGAATGACAAACTGGGCACCCTGCAAATTTTCGCTGTAATCCACCTCAGCCCCCATCAGGTATTGAAAGCTCAACGGGTCAATAAGAAGTGTTACACCTTCATTGGTGATAGCGATATCGTCAGCAGTGCTGTCCTCATCAAACGTGAAGCCGTACTGAAAACCGGAACAACCACCGCCGGAAATATACACACGCAGCTTGAGCTCCGGATTGTGCTCTTCCATGATTAGTTCCATGACTTTTCTGGCAGCGGCATCCGTAAACTTGATGAGGTCTGTAGGTATTTCGTTTTGCATGTGGTTTTCTATATGTCCATTGGTACATTAACTATGGCGGTTCGCCGTGTTATTTTCAATCATATTGAGTCGCTAATGTGCTGTATTGCAACTAGTCCAGCGGTGGGCTTATGGCCGTTTGGTTGATAAGACTGAGCCAATCCATTGACTGCTCAACCGGTGCTTTAAGGCTGCCTGACTTTAGCTGTATTATGAGCCGGCTTGCCACATATCCTTCCGGCAGGGTAATCAGGCTCTCCAGTAACTCAAAGTGCTTGAACTGAAAACTCAAGGGCTCAGCGGATTCAGGCAATAGTTGTGCATTCGTGAGATGTTCCGCAACACCATTGCGAATACCATCGACCCCCAGCTCAACCTGCCCTGAAATGACGGAGGCCCAACGTAGATTCTGCGTCAGGCTGACCGTGATCCGGTAAACCCGTGGTGATTGTGTGGGCTGAATTTCGACTGAGTGCACGGTCAGTGGAGTCTGTGAACCTTTGGCACCCCCAAGGCGGCGATAAAATGCCAGGTCAGCCTGCAAACCGGCAATTTCATCCTGGCGTTTACGTTCCGATTTCCTCAACAAATTATTGGCTCGCCGGACAACATCGGACTCACGCTCTGCGATGGTTGAACGGGACTTTTCTACGGCGAGCTGATCAAGCGCGGATTGCAGGTCCTGCTCCAACGCGTTTATCTGGTAGTTGGCGTAGATCAATTCGTCGGCTACGAAGTACTTACCGAAATAGAAAACACCCAGAACGATGCCCATGGCCGGGACCGCGATCAGTTGCCATTTGGGAAGATGGGGATATTTCATGAATAAATTAAATGTTCCTCGGGCAAGAAAAAAGCGGCCGAAGCCGCTTACATTCCTGTGTTCTATTATTGGTTTTGTCAGTCGTTATAGTTATTTGGCAAGCCCCAACAGGATGGTTGCGCATTTTATACTCTCTACAAGGGCCTGCGTCAAGTTGACGCAGATGTTTTGTATTAAAAAATATTAAATTTCACTATTAGGTCATACTCTGAAATGGTAGCAGCCATTCCTTCCCTGGGTCCCCAAAAACGAAGAAATACGGGTTCAGGTAGACTTCCTTCCGGTTATATCCCAGGGTGGAACCATCGATCCTGACGACCTGACCACCTGCGGCTTCGACTACTGCCTGCGCTGCGGCTGTATCCCACTCACATGTCGGACCCAAACGCGGGTAAAAATCAGCCAGTCCTTCTGCTATGCGGCAAAATTTTAATGAACTTCCCATACTGGTTAGTTCATGCGAGCCCAGCTGTTGTAGCTGGCTTTCGAGCTCAGGATTAGCATGTGAACGGCTCCCAACAATCACCGCCGGTTGTGCAGCGGGTTTCCTGACCTGAATAATCTGAGCTGCCGTCGCACCATGCTGCCGCCATGCGCCAAGTTCACTGGCACCAAAATAGCTGGTATCGGAAACCGGTACATGAACGATACCCATGACCGGCCGGTGGTTACGTATCAGGGCGATATTGACGGTAAATTCACCATTGCGGTTAATGAACTCTTTGGTGCCGTCAAGCGGGTCAACCAGCCAGTATTGCTGCCAGTTTTGGCGGGTTTCCCACGGGATGTCTGCAGATTCCTCCGATAAAACCGGGATATCAGGCCATTGTCTTAAAAGCTCCGCATTGATCAGTTCATGACTGGCGAGATCGGCCCTGGTCAGCGGCGAATCATCGGACTTGAAGGTGACACCCATATCGCCTTCATACCACTCAAGAATTTCCAGCCCGGCGCGCCGGCTAACGTCTACCAATTTCTCGAGAACATTTTTAGTGATCATATCTGACATTATTTTGTTTCCTGCTGTAGAAAGTCATGGGCGATATACAGAGCAGCGATGCTACGGCCCTCGGTACAGTCTGGTCGTTGTACCAATTTATACAAATCGGCCAGTGGCCAGGGTACGATTTCGAGTTCTTCCGGTTCGTCCCCTTCAAGTTTTGCCGGGTAAAGGTTACGTGCCAAAACCACGTGGGTAACATGGGTCATGTAACCCGGCGCAAGGCTCAATTCTGTTAATTCAACCATGTCGTGGGCACCAAAACCGATCTCTTCTTTGAGCTCTCTTTGAGCACCTTCCAATATGGTCTCGCCCGCCTCGAGACGGCCTTTAACCAATCCCAACTCATAATGATGTAAACCAGCTGCGTATTCTTTCACCAGCAAGACCGAGTGTTCATCACGCATAGCTACCACGATCACTGCACCCAGACCGCGCGAACGGAGTCGTTCATAAGTGCGTTTTTCACCGTTGCTGAATTCCAGGTCGAGACTTTCAACCTTGAACAAATTACCGGGATCAAGCTCACGTCTTGCGTGAATTTTCGGGAGTTTTGCCATACCGCTCAGACCCTGCTCAATTCAGCTGACAAGGCTTTATGAAGGGTTGGGGTCGCTGCCAGCACCGAGCGTGTATTGAGGTCAGGCGACTGGCCATCGAGGTCGGTGAACAGCCCGCCCGCTTCGGTGACAATAACGTACAGTGCCGCGATATCGAGGATGTTGACATCCGATTCGATCACCGCATCCAGTTGCCCTGCCGCCAGGCGGTGGTAGTGATAATAATCGCCATAGCCACGCGTACGGTCGGCCTGCGAGAGTATCCGGCCGAGTGCAGGCCATTGCTTACCTGCGGCCAGGCTTTGAATATTTCCGGTGGAAATACTGGCCTGGCCTATGGTGTTTACCTGGCTGGTATGCAATTGTCCTTCAGCATTGAAAGCACCGCCGCCACGTGTTGCCCAGACCAGTTCATTCATGGCTGGCGCACAGGAAACGCCAAGTATCAATTCTCCCCTGTACATTAACGCGATCTGGGTAGAGAACATGCCATAGCGTTTCACAAAGCTTTTGGTGCCATCGATGGGGTCTACCAGCCAAAGGTATTCGGTGTCTTTGCTTTGTGCGCCGTACTCTTCGCCATAAATTCCGTGATCGGGAAAAGCGCCGCTGATGGTTTTGCGTATGATTTGTTCAGCGCCGCGATCGGCCACAGTAACCGGTGTCTGGTCAGCTTTGATCTCAATGTCAAATTCACCGTTGTAATACGAAAGGATCAATTCGCGTGCAGATTCCGCAGCTTGCAACGCGACGGCTAAAAGTTTCTTCATATGGCTTTCGTTCATAGTGTTTTCGGCATGCTGTGGTGATCCGGTAATGATTGATTTATAAAATTCTGAAATGATCTGCAACTCGGCTTGCAAGGCAGGTCGCGACTGCCCATGATACCAGACTCACAACAGTTTCCTGTACAAGGAAAGGATGATAAGTTTGGGTAAAAATGAAGAAATTCGCCAGCGTGACCTTGCTGTGCTTTGGCATCCCACTACACAGATGAAAGACCATGAATGGTTGCAATTGTTGCCGGTCAAAAGTGGTCAGGGTGTGTGGCTCGAAGATATGGAGGGTAAACGTTATCTTGATGCCATCAGTTCCTGGTGGGTCAACCTTTTTGGTCACGCGAACCCACACATCAGCGCTGCGGTCAGTGAACAGGCCAGTCGCCTGGAGCACGTGATTCTGGCAGGTGTTACTCATGAACCGGCAGTTCGTCTGGCTGAAAAACTGGTTGCGATCACACCAGCTGGACTTGATCGGGTATTTTTTGCAGATAGCGGAGCCTCCGCGGTCGAAATTTCATTGAAAATGAGCTTCCACTACTGGCGCAATATTGGTGAGTCAGGTCGTACGCGATTTGTAACTTTGTCGAACAGTTACCATGGCGATACGCTGGGCGCACTGAGTGTTGGTGATGCTGGTCTGTTCAAGGCGGCCTATGAACCTCTATTGATGGAGCCGTTAGTTGCCCCCAGTCCGGATTGTTTTGCCTTACCGCGCGAGAAATGGGACGCACATGCCGCTGACCGTCTGGCTGAAATGCGTGAAATATTTGCCGGGCATGAAGGCGAGATATCCGCGGTCATAATTGAACCCCTTGTGCAGTGTGCCGGTGGTATGCGTATGTATCCACCTTCCTACCTGACCGGATTGCGTGCATTGTGCGACGAATACCGTATCCATTTGATTGCCGATGAGATCGCCGTGGGCTTTGGCAGGACCGGTAGCATGTTTGCCTGTGAACAGGGAGGGATAACGCCGGATTTCATGTGTCTTTCCAAGGGTCTGACGGGTGGTTATTTGCCGATGTCGGCTGTTATGACCAGCCATGCGGTCTATGCAGCGTTTTATGATGAGTACACAACGCTGAGGGGTTTTTTGCACTCTCACAGCTATACGGGTAATGCGTTAGCCTGCGCGGCCGCACTGGCGACCATGGAGCTTTTTGAGCAGAGTGATGTGTTGGCCGCCAACCGTCTGTTAGCCAAGCAAATGCTTGACGCGATTGCGCCTTTACATAATCATCCCCACGTTGGCGATATTCGTCAGACCGGTATGATTCTGGCGATTGAGATGGTGGCACAGCGTGAACCAATGGTTCAGTACGATTGGAAAGAGCGGCGAGGCATGCCGGTGTACCAGTACGCCATGGCGCAGGGCATATTGCTTCGTCCTATTGGAAACGTTATCTATTTTATGCCGCCTTATGTCATCAATTCCGACGAGATCAAGCTGCTGGCAAAAGTTGCCATGGCTGGCATTGATCTGGCAACCACTGATCCTGCCTTTTAGGGTTAACACTACACTATAGGACAGGTCTATGCGTCAATCGCGAATCTATACTTCGCAGCCACTACAAGCAGGACAAACTGTCGAGTTGGCCGGGCCCGCCTGTCACTACCTGACTCGTGTATTGAGATTGTCAAAGGGTACCCCACTGGTTCTTTTCAACGGCGATGGCAGGAACTATTCGGCGAAAATCTCCGAAATTCAGTCTCAGCACATTCTGGTGAAGCTTTTAGAAAGCAGGGCTTCCGGCAACGAATCTCCCTTGAAAATAACATTGGTACAGGCAATTTGCCGGGGTGAACGAATGGACTATGCCTTGCAAAAGGCCACGGAGTTGGGCGTGATTTGTATTCAACCACTTATAAGTCAGCGGGTTGAAGTTCGTCTTGATGCAGCCAGACAGAAAAAACGTATGCAACATTGGCAAAGGGTGGTTATTTCGGCATGCGAGCAGAGTGGCCGTGCTGTTGTGCCGGAAGTTAAGACACCGTTGCCAATGTCTGAATGGGTGGAGAGCACTGATGAGTCGCCGCGTTTGGTGCTTGATCCATTCGCAGACAGCAAACTTTCCGGTCTATCTGTCGGCGCTGAATCAATCTCCATAGTGATTGGACCAGAAGGTGGATTTACCGAGTTGGAACTTAAGGCTGCTCAAGCAAACGGCTTGGTGGCTGTTTCCCTGGGGCCGAGGGTGTTACGGACTGAAACGGCGGGTTCTGCGGCCATTGCGGTATTACAAGCCAAAACCGGAGGTTTATAGACCTTCACTTAAAACAAAAAATAACGTGCCATACCCGCGTTAATTGTCGTAGGCCGCCAGTTCAACTACGCGTGTCAGATCATAAAGATCCGGTATGACTGCCTGCAGATCATCAATGGTGACTTCACTGAATACAGTGTTCGGTAGCTCGTCCGATGGTTTTTCAACCAAGTTGGTTGCGCTAACTTTTTTGAGCCTGGGCAGCCCTTGAATGAGCAGGCCAATGTAATTGACCTGGGTGGATTCACCCAGGGTTTTGACAACCAGGATACGCGATTTTGAAGTGATTTTTGTGGCGCTACTGTCATTTAGCATGCGCTCGTAGTGGATAACCGGCACTTGCCATCCATGCCAGGCTATCTCACCCAGCAACCATGCCGGGCCCTGTTTGAAAGGTTCGGGTGAAGTGAAGGTGAGTATTTCACCCACAACGCTGTTAGGAAGCATTATATAGTCGTTCGTTAGAGGTGCAAGGATTGTACGTATTTCTTTTTCAGCCATTTTATTCCATCTCTTTGCGCAGCAGTTTTCTCACTTCATCAATCAATTCTGACTCTTTATAAGGCTTGGAGAGATAGGCATTGGCGCCTGCTTCTATGCCGCGGTCACGGTGCTTTTTGCCCGCTCTTGAGGTAATCATAATGATGGGAACATTGCGCAGCCTTGCATCAGCGCGTACGTATTCTGCGACCTGGTACCCGTCCATGCGTGGCATCTCAATGTCGAGCAACAACAGGTCTGGAACACGGTCCTGCATCTGTTCAGTTGCTTCCACGCCATCTCTGGCGGTGATAACTTCAATGTCGTAAGTTTCCAGCACGCGCGTGGTGACTTTACGCATGGTGATAGAATCATCTGCGATCAGGGCCAGTGTTTTTTGCGGACGGATGTCGACACTCTCAATCAATGGTGCAGGTCGTGCGCCCGTCAGCACCGCCTGTCTGATCAACGGGCCGGCATCAATGATAATGATCACCTGACCATCACCTGTTACAGCACCCCCAAGTATCCCCGGCACGCTTTTGATTTGTGGTCCAACCGGTTTGACCACGATTTCCCTGTGACCCAGTAACGCTGACACCCTGAAGGCAGCACGCTGCTCACCGGATTTAATCATCAGTATTGAGATGGTGTCCTCACCCAATGGCGTTGTTGGCTCGCCCAGAAGTGGTTCCAGATCAAGAATAGTGTATGACTCGCCGGCAAACTCATATGCTGGATTTTCCTTCTCCAATAATTTCTGGAAATCATCAGGTAGCATACGCGCCACGCCGGCAACGCTTGCCACCGGAATCAGGTAGGGATGCTCGCCGGCCATCACGCCGATGGCCTGCATGACCGCCAGTGTAAATGGTATCCGTATGGTGAACTGGCAACCTTTACCTTCTTCGGATTCTATCTCAATTGAGCCACCAACCTGTTTGATTTCACTGTTGACCACGTCCATGCCAACACCGCGTCCGGCAAGGGTTGTAACGGTCTTGGATGTGGAAAATCCACTATGTAGAATGAGTTGCAGCAGTTGCCGTGGTGACGGGTCAGAGTCCTTGTCCATCAGACCCCTTTCAATGGCAAGCTTGTGAATGGTTTTGAGGTCTATCCCTGCACCATCATCTTCAACACGCACCACAAACTCAGTTGCTTCAGCCGCTACGGTGATGGAGAGTTGTCCTTCTTTTGGCTTCTTGAGTTTCCGTCGTTTTGCAGGCATCTCAATGCCATGGGCAATTGAGTTTCTCAGCAAGTGTTCCAGTGGTGTGGTAATCCTTTCCAGTACGTTGCGGTCCAGTTGGTCACCGCCGCCGGTCATGCGCAACTGCAGGCGCGCATGCTTTTTGGTTTCGCTGGTTGCGGTACGGATAATTCTACGCAGGCGTGGCGCGATGGTGCCAAAATGCACCATGCGGGTTTGCATCAAGCCTTCCTGTAATTCATTGCTGACCCGTGATTGCTGCACCAGCAGCGCCTCGGATTTACGTGCTGAAGCGTCCAGTAGTTCCTGTAGATTCAGCAGGTCGGCCACAGATTCCGACAGGCTGCGTGATAACTGCTGCATGGACGAGAAACGGTCCATTTCCAGTGGATCAAACTCTTCCGAGCCCTCCGGTGCTTCCTGACTGTAGCGTGAGTGTATCTGGGTTTCGGTCTCAATTTCGAGCTTACGGAACTGCTCCCGAATGCGTGAAACGGTGCCATCAAACTCTTTCAGATTGTCACGTAATAGCCCGACTTGCTGTTCAAGATGTGAGCGGAAGATACTGATCTCTCCGGCCGAATTGACCAGTGAATCAAGCAAATCTGCATTGACCCGGATTTGTTGTGACGTTGAAGATTCCGCGCTGACTTCTTCGCTGGCTTCCGGTTCGGGTGCCGGTACCACCACGTCCGGTATTTCCCGAAGAATTTCAGGTGTTTTGGCAATTTTGGTCGGTTTATCGGCAACATCCGCTGGCTGTGAGGGTAGTGTGGTCAGAGCTTCGACCTGCTGATCAAACAGTTTCAGCTCGTCACCGGCCTGTGGCATTTCACCTTGACTTACCTGCTGAGTCCACGCATTTAAACGGTCACAACCTTGCTCCAGTACTTCTATCGCAGATTCCGTTGGAGGCAGCAACTGGCCTGCAATACGCTCTAATAATGTTTCCATGGAGTGGCTGAGGGCACCCAGGGTAGTATTGATGCCAGCCATACGTGCGCCACCTTTGAAGGTATGTATTTCCCGCTGCAGGTTCTGGACGATGCGCAGTTCAGGTAGATCGTCACGCCAGGTGTTAAGAAGTGAATCACAACGCTCCAGGATATCCGTGGCCTCTTCGAGGAAGATACCCAGTATTTCGCTATCGACCTGCTCAGCCTCGATTTCTGCTTCTTGTTCTGCGTATTCGTCTTCCTGTGCTTCAGGCTCAGTGTCCTCATCGCTTGAAGCAGTAACTGGTTCGTCTTCAATTGTATCTGATGGTGCTGCTTCGGGTGCCGAGCGTGGAACTTCAAATTCAACGGTCAAGGCGATCAGTTGCTCTATCTGGCTGTCCTCATCACTCGTAAGTTCAGCGTCGGGTTCATTTTCATGTACTGCCAGGCAGGTTTCAAGGTGTTCCAGGCTGGTGGCAACCGCCCAAACTGCATCGTCACTGAAATCTTTCCTGCTTTGGCGTTGTGCCTCAAGAAACCCCTCCAGAGCCTTAGCAATATCCGACTCCCTACCCAAGGGATCCAGTGCCGTTGTCCCGGAGATGGTATGGATAGCGATGATTTCATCATCGTTTGACGTGGTTTTGCGGTTCTTTGAAATGCGCTCCATCAGGCCACTTAAAAGGGCAAGTTTTTCTGTCAATTCCTTACACACCAGTTCCTTCAGTGGCAGCTCAATTGGTTTTTCAGTGACGAGATTGGAATCATCCAGCGTATCATCCGAGGGGGTGGCATCACCGGTTAACAGGGCTGCAACAGACGACGGTAAAGTCTTGATCAAGTCTGCCCAGTCGGGCGCATGACCTTCGGTAATTTTGTCGGCCTGCAGAGTGAGTGCTTCAATTGCTGCGACAGTCAAATCCGAAGGCTGTTGTTGCAAACGTTGTTTCATGGCCGGTAGTACGGCCTTCGAAAGGCGGACCACAATTGCGGCATCCTCAATGGATTCAATACTGCCTTCCAGCAAGCTGTTGAGCATTGATTCAATGTGCCATGAAAAATCACCTAATTCATACGCACCTACCATACGTCCACTACCCTTGAGGGTGTGAAAACCCCGCCGGATGTTGGTCATTAACTCCGTATTTTCCTGATGCTGCAACCATTCGGGAATTTGCTCGTCCAGCATAGCCGCGACGCTCTCGAATTCTTCGAGGAATACCTCCAGCAATTCAGGGTCCAAAGATGCTGGCGGGGCAGCACTCTTGGCATCAGAAGTTGTTTCACTATCCTCCACAGTTGCCGGTTCAGGTGGCGCCGAAGTGGCTTTAACCGCTTCCATTTCACCTACAGGCAAGTGATCAAGGCGTTCTTTGAGTATTTCAAAGAACCGCTGACGATTGCTTTGATGATCCCGACAGCCTGCCAAATAGAGTTCGAAAGCCGCAACCGCATCGGTTACTTTCTCCAGTTTCTCAGGGTCCACGGTCGATTCTGACCCGGCATGTCTCAGGAGGTTGTCAAGTGCATTGCGCAATTTCAAAGCCAGTGAAGCAGTTTCACCTTCCCCAAGCATTTCCATGGCCCCGGCAATGTGCTCCATCGGCCCCGTAAAATCTGCCGCCTGATCCCCCGTAAAATGACGGTGTACACCGTCTTGTACCTGGTGGAGGCTGATAACGGTCTCACCCAATAAGTGGGTGCGTATACGTCGCAATTCGTGACCTGGCAGTTTGATGTATACCGATCCCTGATCTTCCAGTAACGGCTCACCGAGGGTTGCAATCTGTTCTTCCAGAACAGATTCAACCCGTATCAGTTCCCCTGCCAACTCCATCAACAAAGATTCTCGAGAACGATGGTCTGGATCGAGTTCTGGGTCTTCGCTGGCTTCGAATGCCGGCATCAGTTTCTCTATGGATTGAGCAGATTCGCCCAAGCCCATCATTTTCAGGGTATCTTGCAGTCTGAGGAGTGCCTCATGACTATTTTCACGTTCCTCGGTTTTTATTTCACCGGTCCGCAGTTCTAGATCAAGGGCATCCTTAACCAGGGACAACTCATCGCGGACCGCAGCGCCAAGGGATACGTACAATTCCCGGTTACGACCGGTTACGGCACCCCGGGCACGTATCAACACATTCCGATCTGGCACCAACTCCTGCAACTGGAATCTCTCCCGGAGTTGATCCACGCCTTCGCTACCTGATTTGGCCTGCGCTATATGAAACAATAAAGCCTGAGAAAGGGCATCGGCCGACTCAACATCCGTGGCTTTTTCACCTCCTTCCGAAAGAGACTTGATGATCAGATGAAGACGGGCAAAGAGACGCCGCAAATGCACATCATTGTCAGTTACACCATCGAGCAATCCCACAATAACTTTGGATGCGATCCACCACAGACGTCGAAGATCCATTCTGTCCAACTCTTGTTGCAGTGTTTCGCACACGGAGAGTAATGGTGACAAAAGTTCTGTATCTTGTTGATGCTGCAACCACCGAAGCAGAGCGCTTTCCCACTGGCGACGCATACGCTGGGTAAATTCCGGAAATGGTTCTTCAGAAGCCGGTCCGGGCTGATCCGCACTTTTCTCCAGTTCCGGCAGCAGAACATCCAGGCTGGGTGCGAACAAGGTGGCTTCAGATACAATGTTGGCGTTGTAAGCTGAACGCAGCTCGTTTATCACTGGCAGAAGTAATATAGGCAGGTCATGGTGTCCGGCCTGTAAGCGGTCCAGGTATGAGGGTAATACAACGATGGCATCCATCATCGAGCCGTAGGCCTTCTGTCGGTCGCGTATGTTATGGTCACCGAGTTCTTCGCAAACCGTGATCATTTCTTCGGTCACAAGCTTGGCGCCCTGCAACATCAGCGCTTCGAAGGTGAACCTTAATTGCAGAAGGTGTTCGGCAGTTGTTTCGATCGCATCACCGATGTGGGGGCTGTTGGCAATATGCTCAATCTGGGTGCGAATCTGGTTCAGGTGTTTATCCAGATCAGGGCGAACCCAGGTCAATACCGTGCTAACATTTGAGCCTTCCAGTAACATCAGTCCACTCCCGAAGATTCTGCCGGGCCGATCAAATGCTGTTTGGCTGTTACGGTGATCATTCAGTCTTCTTCTGGAAGCTTGAAGTCGGTTACTGAGTCGCTGAGTTGCATGACCAGTTCAGCCAGTTCGTCCACCGAGTGTGCGGCATTGGTACTGCCTACAGATGCCTGGGTGGCCAAATCCTGTACGCTTTTCATCAAGTCGGAAATGTTAGTAGCGTTCGCTGACTGTTGTTGGGCCTCTTCTGAAATGCTGGCTATCAGCTTGGAAAGGTCATTGGATATTCCTTCGATGTGTTCTAAGGCCGTGCCTGCATCTTCTGCCAGTTGGGCTCCGCTCACGACCTCTGATATTGTTGATTCCATTGATACAACGGCTTCGAATGTATCAGTCTGTATGGTCTGCACCAGGGACTCAATTCTTCTGGTTGAGTTTGTGGCACTTTCAGCCAATTGTTGAACTTCATCAGCTACGACGGCAAAACCCTTGCCGGCGCCACCCGCAGATGCCGCCTGAATTGCCGCATTGAGTGCAAGCACATTGGTTTGTTCAGCAAAACCATTGATTAATTCCACAATGTCACCGATTTCCTGGGTGGATTCGCCCAGTCGCTTGATGCGTTTGGAAGTCCCTTGAATCTGGTCGCGAATCGTATCCATGCCGTTGATGGTCTCACGGACTTTCTTACCACCTGTGTTGGCAATATCTACTGACTTGCGGGCTACTTCACTTGATTCGCTTGAGCGCTTGGCCATGGAATCGAACGAATCTGCCATTTTCTGCACGGTTTTTGTCGCTTCACCCACTTGCTCTGCCTGTGTCGCCGCAGCCTTGGCCAATTCTGAAGTGGAACTTCGTGTAGCCATTGCCGAACCGGCAACTTCCTGGGCGGTGTATTTAATGCCCTTGACCAGTTCACGAAGTTGCTCAATGGCAAAATTCACCGCGTCTGCAATTGCGCCGGTGATATCTTCGGTGACTGTGGCCTGTACCGTCAGATCACCATCGGCCAATGAACTCATTTCGTCCAGCAATTTAAGTATGGCTTCCTGGTTCTTCTTATTACTTTTTGCTGCACTTTTCGCTCGTAGACGTTCCGCTGACAAGAATGAATACACCAGTATCCAGACCATGGATATCATTATGGCCAAGCCGATAACTGCCGTGGTTAGTGACGGCCATGAGCGTGTTTGTGGTAATTCTGCGATGGCATGCTTAAGATTGGCAGCATTATCAAATACCTCACGGCTTCCGAGGAAGATTTCATCCGCAGCACCCCGAACCTCAAATAAATCACTGGAAGAATCGAGAATGATGTTTATTTGTGGCTTGATTGTTTCAAACAGCGCCTTGACCTTTCCCAGTGACCGAAGCGCCGAGCTATTGCGCACCTGGGTAATCCCCAGCTTCGAGTCTCCACGTAACAAGGATGTGATCACCTGCTGAAAAAGATTCCGGTCAGTGGCCAGATTTTCAGCGGCACTGACAGCGTTGCTGCCACCCTGCAGGACTTCCGACACACGTCGCAAGATCCGGTCTGCCAATACCAACTGGCGACTGGCAAATACGACCTGGTTGGTCGGAGCACCACTTTGGGTAAGGGCTCTTATGCTTGCGTCGGTGTTTTTCTGTATACCTGGAATGTTGTCCTGAATAATATTACGAGCTGTAGCAAGCTCCAGTATCAACTTTTCACGTTCAAGAATGCTGCTTGCATTGTTACTCATGCGAATCCAACTCAGACTGAGTTGTTTCATCGGACCAGCAACAGCTTTTGGCGTGGGAGGCAGGCTATCTTCAGATGCGCCTGCGCGTAACTCGCTCATGGCAGAGGCAATTGTGTCGCGGGAGTTTCCAAGTTCAAGGAAGGCGTTAAGGTTACCCGCTGCGGACTCGCCGGCTGATTTGGCCAATTGTTGTGATGTAACCTGAACATCCGTAACACGTGATATCCATCCCTGCTCATTCTGTGCATCGTTAGCGAGTTTGAAGAATGTTAAAGCAACAAAAATAAGGGAGATAATCAGTAAACCTGTTGCCAGGTAGACACTCGATGAGCGTTGGTTTTTCAAGTTAGGAGATATTCTATTCATTCGGTATCCTGCACTGCTCAGGCCGCAGCACCATTGAGGAATTCTGCATTTGTAAACAAAATTTCCAGATCTAGTTCCTGCCAGGCATCTTTACCGGACCGGTACTGCGTTTGCACGAAACTCTTCAGAGGGGAACTTTTCGGCAACTGGATGTCTTTGCTGTCATCACTGACAAAATGACGTTGTCCGAACACTTCATCGACCAGCAGACCAATGGGCCGCCCCCGCAAACTTGCTGCGAGTAGCCTGGTGCGCATGGAAACGGTTGATCTTTTCCCGTTGAGAAACCAGGCAAGGTCTACAATTGTCATGAGATCACCGCGCACGTTGGACAGGCCCAGTATCCATGGTTTGGTTCCGGGTACCGGCGTGAATGCCGGGATGGGTAGAAACTCGTGTACTTGTTCTACATTGCATGTGAGACGCTCATTACCGATACGAAAAATTACACCGACCCACTCGCCAGTGTTTTCCTGCCCGCCGACCTGGCCAGGTTCGAAGGCGAGACTTCGCCGATCGTAATCCAGCAGTTTTTCAAACGATGCATTAGCGGTACTCATGATTTTTGACCCCGAGGATTATGGTTTATTGTCCGGGAAACATGGCTTAGTGTTGCTATCAGGTTGACGCATGTTGCTTGACGGCGCCCAGCAACTCTTCACGTGTAAAAGGTTTGGTCAGGTATTGATCCGAGCCAACAACCCTGCCTCGGGCCATATCGAATAATCCGTCCTTACTGGTTAGCATGACGACAGGCGTATCATGAAAATCCGCATTGTTCTTAATGATGGCGCAAGTTTGATAACCGTCAAGACGCGGCATCATGATGTCAACAAATATCAGGTCAGGATGGTGGCGGGTGATCTTAGATAAAGCTTCAAAACCGTTTTCGGCCGTAATGACTTCGCAGCCCTCATTGGCCAGCATCGTTTCTGCTGAACGCCGTATAGTCGCGCTGTCATCAACCACCAGCACGCGTAGCTTTTTTGGTGCGACTGGTGTTTCAGTATTTTCTGCTTTAGAACTCAATTGTTCCTGGCTCATGATTTCTTCCCTGGTTATGCAGCGTCTACAGTGAATCCGTTCGCTGTGTCCCGCGTGCCATTGAGACCAAAACAGCCCTCCCCATTTCGGTGCCTTACAATTAGTTTACCCGCAGAAAAGAGCAGTTTCCACCATGTTGTAGTTTTTCAGGAATGCTGTTCATATTATTGAGCATCAAGGCATTTAATGAATGAGTGTATTTGCATTGCTGGAATTGGAATGGCAAGCGCATGATAATGGGCTGCTCCTAAAAAGGAAAAAGTGATGTCCCAAACAACAAAAGTGAACTCTAAGGTATTGAAAACCGGTGTAGTCATGGATCCCATCGCCGAGATTAAAACCTATAAGGATTCTACCTTTGCAATGCTGCTGGAAGCGCAGCGACGTAGTCATGTTCTGTTCTACATGGAGCCTGGCAAGCTTTTTGCCAAAGACGGACGGGTGTTTGCCGAGATGCAAGCACTTGAGGTTCGTGACAACACGACAGACTGGTTTAGTCTGACTCCGGTTGGCAGTAAGCCACTGGATGAACTGGACATTGTGCTGATGCGCCGCGACCCGCCGTTTGATATGGGCTATATCTATACAACCTACATGCTGGAGTTGGTAGAAAAGACTGGGACCCTTGTCATCAACCGACCGCAGAGCCTGAGGGACGCCAACGAAAAATTTTTTATCAACTACTTTCCGCAGTGTTGCGTTCCGATGCTCATCAGCAGTTCTTCCACCCTTATCCGTGAGTTTGTTTCACAGCATGGTCATTGCGTGGTTAAGCCACTCGACGGTATGGGGGGTGAGTCTGTGTTCCAGGTCAGTGATAATGATATGAACCTGAATGTTATCCTTGAGACCATTACCATTCACAACTCAAGACCGGTGATGGCACAGAAATATATTGATGAAATTTCACAGGGAGACAAACGCATACTGGTGGTTAACGGTGAACCAATAGCCTATGCATTGGCGCGTTTTGCGGGCAAGGGTGATTTTCGGGGTAACCTCGCAAAAGGTGGCAGTAGTAAGGGTGTACCCTTGAGTAAACGGGATCGCTGGATTTGTTCCCAGGTTGCGCCGGAGTTGAAAAAGCGCGGCATCCTGTTCGCCGGTCTCGATGTTATCGGTGACTGGCTCTCCGAGGTCAATGTGACCAGCCCTACGTGTATTCGTGAACTGGACAAGGAGTATGGATTGAACATTGCGGGGCAGCTTTTTGATGGTGTTGAGGCACTACTGAAGTAACGATGTCCGCTATCCTGGCCAACAATGACCGGTTTGCAGTCAGCGTATTGATGGCTCTGGCACTGCATCTCGTGATTTTGTTAGGCGTTGGATTTGTACTTGATTTCAAACCATTGACCCACCCGTTGGAAACACTGGACGTGGTACTGGTGAATTGGCGGTCCGAGACAAAACCCGATGAGGCGGATTTTCTGGCGCAAGCTTCACAGCAGGGTGGAGGTGAATCCACGGAAGCCACTCGTCCATCACAGGAAAATACCGGGGCATCGCCCGGACCGGCTGATGGTGACGACCCCCTGGATCAGCAGGAACAGGCATCCAGCGTCGCTGACGCGGCCCGTGAACAGATTCTGATAGAAAATGACGAAGCTGAGTTTACCCAGCAAATAACCACTATTGAGCAACCAGAACCACCATTACCCAGTGCAGCCAGCCTGATGCAGGAAAGCATGACGATGGCAAAACTACAACCCGGAATTCAACGCGACCGGGAATCGCAATCAAAACTCCCCCGGCGTAAATGGATTTCCGCCAATACGCGTCAATATGAATTCGCTGCATATATGCAGGCCTGGGTCGCCAAAGTGGAGAGAGTGGGCAACCTCAATTATCCCGAAGAGGTCAGGCATCAGAAGTTAACGGGTGACCTGGTCATGACGGTGGGCATCAGGGTGGACGGTAGCGTGGAGAGTATTGATATCCAGCGCAGTTCCGGAAAACCCCAACTGGATCAGGCTGCAACACGCATTGTACGTCTGGCGGGCCCCTATTCGCCGTTACCGGAACATATCAACGCCACCGTGGATGTCCTGCACATCACGCGGACCTGGCGCTTTTCACGTGACTTCAAGGGGCTGAATTAGCTGTCAGGGTAAGAAATTTTCGCTTGTAAAGGACGGAAACTCGACTAATATCTGATCTATGAGTACAAAATCGCAAAACGTCGTCAGCGGCTATTTGCAACAGCAGATGTTGATTGCAATGCCAGCCATGGCAGATCCGAATTTTTCACGCAGTGTGACCCTTTTGTGCCAGCACAATGAAGAGGGCGCGATCGGGATTACCATTAACCGTCAATCCGGTTACACGCTGGGTGAATTATTGCTTCATCTGAATATTCCCTGCACGAATCAGGATATTTCATCAATGATGGTGCTCGAAGGCGGACCGGTTAGCCCCGACCATGGTTTTGTTCTGCATACCCCAATTGAAGGATTTGATTCCAGTATTCAGATCAATGAAGACATCATGGTGACGACATCCCGTGATGTTTTGTCTGCCATCGCTGATGGCAAAGGTCCAGTTAAGTTCCTCGTAGCGCTCGGTTATGCCGGTTGGGGTGATGGTCAGCTGGAATTTGAAATGCGCCAGAATGCCTGGCTTTCAGTGCCTGCAGATAAAGGAATTTTATTTGAATCGGCCTTGCCACAGCGGTGGGAAAAAGCGCTCGGCAAACTTGGTATCAGTATTAGCGACCTGCATGGGGTCGGCGGGCATGCCTGATGAAAAGCTCAAGCCAAAAGGTACAATAATCGCGTTTGATTTTGGTTACCGGCGGATAGGTGTTGCTGTCGGTCAAACGCTGACAGGTTCAGCCAATGTGCTCGCGGTAGTGCCTGTTGCGAATAAACCGGATTGGCAGGTAATTGCTGAAATTCTTGAAGCATGGAAACCTGTTGCATTGGTGGTCGGCTTGCCCCTCGCTGAGGATGGCGATGAAACCGATATGTCGAAAAACGCCCGGCGGTTTGGCCGTCAATTGGAGGGTCGTTTCGGGGTTCCCGTGCTGTTTGAAGACGAGCGTCTGACATCATTCAGTGCTGAGCAACGCTTTATAGATGCCCGCGCACGCAGTGGGATGCGGCGCAAAGATGCAGCCTTAAAAGATGCCATGGCGGCACAGATTATTCTCGAGAGTTGGTTACAAGCCTGAAAATACAACTTTTAGTTTTTATTGCAGACATAAAAAACCGCTCCACGCCGAAAGAGGGTTAACAGCGGGAGCGGCGGAAGCATAGTCAGGAGCGTCGGTCAGACGATGATCAGGGAGAAAATATCCTGACTCTGCTTTTTCAGTACTTAAGACGTACTAAAACCACAATACGTTACAAAAAGATATTCCGAGCTAAATGCATCGTGGTCTTCACCTTGGACAATGCGTGGAAGTAATGGTTGTGTCTATAGTCACGGTCTGCGATGAAATGATTAGATTGAGGGATAAATCGAACAGGTATGCCGTCTGTTTATTTAAGAGGGACCCAAGCTTTTAACTGAATTATTTAAAGAGTTTGAGTTTGCCTTTATAGGTTCGGGATAGTTTGACCCGGTGTCCGGATTCCAGGGTAAGAAAGTATTCACCATTGATGTGTGATTCCATTTCCCGTACCAGTTTGACATTGACAATGGTTGAACGATGGATGCGCTGCAAAATGCTTTCATCCAGGTCCCGCTCAAGCTCCTTCATGGTTTTGCGCATGATATAAGTTGTGCCCAGAGCCTGAACGCACATGTAGTCGCCGGCTGCATCTATCCACTCGATATCATCCTGGTTTACCCAGGTGGTACGACCGCCGTCCCTGATGGCGAGACGTGAAGGTTCTTTTTGTGCCAAACCTGCGATGTCTTTCTCTTCCAGTTCTGCAAAACTATTGATTGTTTCACCACTGATTTGACTGACCAGTTTAAGTAGTTGGCGTTTTTGTTTTAAGGCGCGTTTTTCACTGAGATTGGACCGCACTTTTTCCAATACATGATGCAGACGCGCTTCATCAATGGGTTTGAGGATGTAGTCAAGGGCATTGACTTCGAAAGCGTTCACTGCATATTCGTCATAGGCAGTCAGGAAGAGAATAATCGGCATGGCTTCAATATCGAGCTGTTGCACGACTTCGAAGCCGCTGATGCCGGGCATCTGTATGTCCAAAAAAACCAGGTCTGGGGCTTTTTCCTTGATGAGTTTCAGCGCTTCACGACCATTTTTAGCCTCGCCTACTATTTCTATATCTGCAATATTTTTGAGGCGATGGGCCAGACCACGACGTGCCAGGGATTCATCATCCACGATAAGTGTTTTCAGAATATGCTGGTTGCCTGCTGCCAAGATTTCGCTGGTTCCTAAGATTAGTTCAGTTTAGGAAGTACAGCTTATCACTCCTGACGGCCACTGCAATAATCATGGCGAGTTGAGGGCGTGGTTTCTACGAACAAATTCAAATAGGTTTTCAATTTCGCTTATTTGGTCACCCAAATACTCCGGAAAAACTTTTCAGCTGCCATTCATAGCGGTGCTTAAGCGTCTGAACGCAATGCCCTCTGCCATGTGCCGGGTGCCGATATCCTTAGCGTGATCCAGGTCTGCAATGGTACGTGATACCTTGAGTACGCGGTGGCAGGCCCGGGGTGACAGGTAGAGTTGTTCTGCGGCGTGTTCAAGCAAGCGCAGTGTTTCACCCTCAATATGGCAGAACCTGGCAAGCTCGGCATTGGTCAGCAACGCATTGGGCTTACCCGCACGTTGATGTTGTATTTGACGCGATTCGATGACGCGCTCACGCACGCTCTCCGAGCTTTCGATGTCATCCGTTGGTGTGCTTAATATGGAGGTTTGAGGGCGCAGCACTTCAACCTGGATGTCTATCCTGTCCAGCAGAGGGCCAGAGACCCGGTTTTTATAGCGCTGGATTTGCTCGGCGCTGCAAATACAGCGGCCACTTTCATCACCCGACATTCCACATGGACAGGGGTTCATGGCTGTTACCAATTGAAAGCGGGCTGGGAAGGTTGCCTGCCGGGTAGCCCTGGATATAACAATGCGCCCTGACTCAATAGGTTCGCGTAGAATTTCCAGTGTATGCCTGCCAAATTCTGGGAGCTCGTCCAGAAACAGAACCCCGTTATGCGCCAGGGATATTTCACCAGGCCGTGGTCGGGAGCCCCCTCCAGCAAGCGCAACACTACTGCATGAGTGATGTGGTGTTCTGAAGGGTCGTATTCCCCACTTGCGATGATCCAGTCCCGCGTGGCTGACTGAAGCCAAAGCTGCAACCTCAAGTGATTCGAGCTCTGTCATCGGTGGCAATATGCCGGGTAATCTTGAAGCCAGTAGGGTTTTGCCTGTTCCGGGAGGACCTGTCATTAACAGATGGTGTGATCCGGCAGCGGCAACCTCTAGCGCGCGTTTCGCCCCGGGTAATCCGATGACGTTACAAAGATCGGGCAGATGGAGGGGTTTACCGGGCAAGTCTGCCTCGCATGGCTTAAGTTGCTGGCCGCCATTTAACCAGTTAGCAACATCCAGTAATGTACTTCCGCAGTATTTTTCACCGCCTTTTAAAAGTCCCGCTTCGGCTGCGTTAACTGCAGGAACAATCAGCACACGGTTACTTTCACGCGAACGCATGGCAGCAGGAAGCACGCCGCGAACCGAGCGTAATTCACCGTT
>Ga0265303_10000385_pt1 | contig 24458 bp, 22 predicted proteins | sample Helome_2_FD_192494 | JGI IMG/M metagenome (GOLD analysis project Ga0265303, IMG submission 192494) | Marine sediment microbial communities from subtidal zone of North Sea - Hel_20160317 (Illumina Assembly) | ecosystem: Environmental > Aquatic > Marine > Subtidal zone > Sediment ... | reverse complement strand
CCATTAGCTTCTGGATGTTTTTCTACTTCATCTCTGAGCATTTTAATAGTAACCTCATCCGGTACCAGATCTCCCTTATCCATAAAGGTTTGTGCCAATTTCCCCAGTTCGGTATTGTTCTTAATATTAAATCTAAAAACATCTCCGGTAGAAATATGTAATAAATTATATTGATCCTTTAAAAAAGCAGCTTGTGTTCCCTTTCCTGCTCCTGGTTTTCCAAAAAGTACTAGATTAATCATATGGTTTTGGTTTAGTTGGTATACATCTCTCAAATTTCTTCCCTGTTCTTTATAATCTAATCCATAACCTACAATAAACTTATTTGGAATTTCAATTCCAATATAGTCAATGGAATACTCTCCGTTGTAAATTTCTTGTTTAAAAAACAGGCTTGCTATTTTAAACTCCTTGACGTTTGTCTTAGCAAATAAATGGACCAATTCTTGTAGGGTCCTCCCAGTGTCGATTATGTCTTCCACAATAACCACACTTCTCCCTTCCAAATTTTCGGGAAGATCTAAAAGTGTTTCTACAATCCCCGTAGATATAAGGCCTCTGTATGAAGCTAATTTAACAAAGGATACCTGACAAGGATATGGATAATTTTTCAATAAATCAGATATAAACATAAAGGCCCCATTAAGAACCCCAACAAATATAGGCACCTCATCTTTGTAGTCCCTGGCAATTTCAGCGGCAATTCTCTCAATTGCAAGTTGTATTTCTTCTTCCTTCAGAAACGGCTTAAACAATTTGTCGTGCAGCTTTATCAACGGTAGTGGTTTTATAGGATCGCAAAGATAGTATTTTGCTTTCTCTTTTTTAAGCTAAGGAACCCAGATTCTAACATTTAGGTGTATTTTTGTAGCCAGTCAAAATAATCTGTTTCACCTGAGAAAGTATAAATTCATGAATTTCTTTTCTTCTGATTTTAAGCTGGGTATTCTTGGAGGAGGTCAATTGGGTAAAATGCTCTTGTATGAAACAAGGAAGTTTGATATTTATACCAAAGTGTTAGATTCATCCCCTGAGGCCCCTTGCAAAATAGCATGCAATGAGTTCGTAAAGGGTAATCTGATGGATTTCGACGCGGTTTACAATTTTGGAAAGGAAGTAGATTTACTCACAATTGAAATTGAAAATGTAAATTTAGATGCTCTTGAAAAATTGGAAGGAATAGGTAAAAAAGTTTATCCATCTTCAAGGGTCCTCCGAACTATTCAAAATAAGGCAAAGCAGAAGTTATTTTATATTGACAACCAAATTCCCACAGCATCTTTTTCCAGATTTGCATATACTAGTGAGATAAAGGATAGTGTCGCTCATGGAGGTATTGCATTTCCATTTGTGTGGAAAAGTACCCAATTTGGATATGACGGGCAAGGCGTAAAAATTGTTCGCTCCATGAAAGATCTTGAAAACCTTCCTAATGTGGAGTGTATCACTGAGGAACTTATTCCTTTTAAGAATGAACTGGCCGTAATAGTATCGAGAAATGTGCAGGGCGAAGTAATTGATTATCCGGCAGTGGAAATGGAATTTCATCCGGAAGCCAATCAGGTGGAATATGTCTTATGTCCGGCCAGAATTAGCAATGAAGTCGCTACAAAAGCTAGAAAGATAGCCTTAAAGTTGTCTGAAAAACTACAACATGTTGGCCTTCTGGCAGTTGAAATGTTTCAAACATCAGAGGATGAGATTTTGGTTAATGAGGTAGCTCCCAGACCCCATAACAGTGGTCATTACAGTATAGAGGCAAGTTATACCAATCAATTTGAGCAGCATCTAAGAGCTATCCTTGGATTTCCTCTTGGCAGTTCAGATAGTAAAGTGGCAGGAGTAATGGTAAATTTAGTCGGAGAAGAAAAATATACCGGCGAAGTTGTATATGAAAATATTGAAGAAATTTTTAAACTTAACGGAGTTACACCTCATATTTACGGTAAAAAAGAAACAAGACCATTCAGGAAAATGGGGCATGTAACGATTATACACGACGATATAAACGAGGCTCGAATAATAGCCGAAGAAGTAAAAAAAACAATTAAAGTAATAAGCAAATAATAAAAATATGAGCAAAGTAGCAGTAATTATGGGAAGCTTAAGTGATCTTCCCATTATGCAGGAAGCCGTTGATATTTTAAAGGGATTTGATATTGAAGTGGAGGTTGACGTAGTTTCTGCCCACAGAACCCCGGATAAATTATTCGAGTTTAGTAAACAAGCTCATAAAAATGGATTCTCGGTTATCATAGCAGGTGCTGGTGGCGCTGCTCACTTACCTGGGATGGTAGCATCACTTTCTCCCCTGCCTGTCATAGGTGTGCCAGTTAAAAGCAGTAACTCCATAGATGGCTGGGATTCAATTTTGTCAATTTTGCAAATGCCCGGGGGAGTTCCTGTAGCTACCGTTGCGCTTAATGGTGCAAAAAATGCAGGTATACTTGCAGCCCAAATAATAGGTAGTTCTGACCAATGTGTAATGGATAAAATTGTGTTCTACAAAGAAGGACTCAAGGATAAAGTTATAAAAGGTGCTCAGGAACTAAATAAATCCAAATAGAATAATTAAGTATTGCTGTCTTCCTCAAATTAAATCCTCTGTTATAACATATTAATAAACGTTGATCTGTAAATGAATCCACTATTAACCCCATTTGATACGGCACCTTTTTCAAGCATTAAGAATGAACATTTTATGCCGGCCTTTCTGCAAGCCATGGAAAGTGCCCGTAAAGAAATTGATGACATAGCCAATTCTGAAGAAGAACCCACTTTTGAAAATACTATTGAGACTTTGGAATTTTCGGGCCAGCATCTGGATCGTATCGCCGGTTTATTTTTTAATCTGAATTCTGCTGAAACAAATGATGGCATCCAGAAGATTGCCAGAGAGATTTCGCCTTTACTTTCTGAATTTAATAATGACATAATATTAAATGAAAAATTATTCAGAAAAGTCCAAAAGGTCTTTGAGGAAAGGGATAAGTATTCCCTAACTGAAGAACAACAAACCTTGCTTGATAAAAAATATAAAAATTTTAGCAGAAATGGTGCTAACCTTAATGCAGAACAAAAAAAACGACTTAGGGAGATAGATGCAACCCTTGCCACATTAAAATTGAAATTTGGTGAAAACCTGTTAAAAGAAACAAATAAATACGAAATGCACTTAACCAATGAAGATGACCTTGAAGGGCTTCCGGATAGTGCAAAAGATGCTGCTGCGCAGTTAGCAAAAAATAAAGAAAAAATAGGATGGCTTATAACGCTTGATTACCCAAGTTATATTCCATTTATGAAATATGCACGCAACAGGGCACTAAGAAAAGAATTGTCAATCGCTTTTGGACGCAGAGGTTTCCACAATGATGAACTGGACAATCGGGCTAATGTGCTCAAAATTGCCAATCTACGACATGAAAGAGCCAACTTATTAGGCTATAAAAGCCATGCGGATTTCATTTTGGAAGAACGAATGGCCGAAACCCCGGAAAAAGTATATAATTTTTTAAAAGAATTATTGTTAAAAGCAAAGCCAGCTGCAAAACAGGAATTTAAAGAACTATCAGATTTCGCAAAGGAACTAGACGGAATTGATCAGCTACAGACTTGGGACGGATCCTATTACTCTGAAAAATTAAAGCAAAAACGTTTTAGCCTCGACGATGAAAAGCTTAAACCATACTTTAAGCTGGAAAATGTAATTGAAGGAGTATTTATGATAACCGAAAGACTTTACGGATTGTCATTTGAAGAAGTATTTGATGTGGACAAGTATCATCCAGAAGTCAAAACTTATAGAATTTATGATAGTGATAATAAATTTGTATCCTTATTCTATGCAGATTTTCATCCCAGAGAAGGGAAACGAGCTGGTGCCTGGATGACTTCATTTAAGCCTCAGTTCAAATTGAATAACATGAATGAAAGACCTCAAATTTCTAACGTTTGCAATTTTACCAGATCTACGGAAAATAAACCGTCCCTGTTAACTTTTAATGAAGTAACAACTCTATTTCATGAGTTCGGGCATGCGCTCCACGGAATTCTTGCAAATACAACCTACCCAAGCCTATCCGGTACTTCTGTATATTGGGATTTTGTTGAGTTACCCAGCCAAATCTTTGAAAACTGGTGCTATGAAAAAGATGCTCTTGAAATATTTGCCAGGCACTATGAGACAGAAGAACCTATTCCTATGCCATTCGTTGAAAGTATAAAGAAATCTGCAACATTTCAGGAGGGGATGGCTACAATGCGTCAACTGAGTTTTGGTTTGCTGGATATGTCGTGGCACGCGTCTGATCCTTCTGGTATTTCAAACGTAAAGAAGCATGAAGTTAAAGCTTTTGAAGATACTTTACTTTACCCAAATAACCCAGAGACGTGTATGAGCGTGTCTTTTGCTCACATTTTTCAAGGTGGTTATTCTGCGGGCTATTACAGCTACAAATGGGCTGAAGTATTAGATGCGGACGCATTTGATTATTTTAAAGAAAAAGGGATATTTAACAGCGAAGTAGCTGAAAAATTTAAGAATCATATTCTTTCCAAGGGAGGAACTGAAAAACCAATGGTCCTCTACAAGCGCTTTAGGGGCAGGGAACCTAAAATTGAAGCTCTTTTAGAGCGTGCTGGATTAATGAAAAAGACGGCTTAGTTCAATTTTTATTCTTCAGGGCATCATAGCCCCCCAAAAGGTCTATTACATTTTTATAACCAGACGAGGTGAGTAACTCAGCAGCACTTGCACTACGTCCACCTTTTTTACAATAGACATAAATGGTTTTATCTTTTTCTATTGTCTTGAATTGATTGATAAAATTCTCATTATACCAATTAATGTTAACGGCATTATCCAGATGACCCTCTGCATACTCCTCTGGAGTACGAACATCAATCAGGACAGCATTTTCAACATCTTGAGGCGTCAATTCAGTGATTGACATGGATTTAGTTTGAGTGCAGCTTATTTGAACAAATAACAACAGCAGGAGATAACCAAAATTTTTCATAATTGGGCGTATTACACTTAAAATTAATATTTTCATTAAAATTAATTTATTTTTGGATTCCACAAGTATCAAAATGACGGAAAATAACCTAAATCCTGATTCATGGGTCGACCAATACGCCGACTATCTATTCAACTATGCTGTAGCACGGGTGAGTGATGCTGAGATCGCCAAGGATTTGGTACAAGAAACATTCCTTGCCGGCTTAAAATCTGCTAAAAATTTCCAGGGAGCTGCAGCCGAGCGAACCTGGCTTATAGCCATTTTGAAACGAAAAGTTATAGACCATTATAGAAAAATTAATTCCAAGAAAGGCAAAGCCGAGGTACGAATTACCTATAGAGATCAAGGTGATTCAGCAGGTGATTGGCTGGAAGAAAATGTGGCGGATCCATTTAGCACCCTGGAAAATGATGAAATAGAAAATGAGGAATTGGGACTAGCTATACAGGAATGTATTTCTAAGCTGCCAAAAAAGCAATCTGCAGTATTTGTTATGAAAACTATACAAGGATTGAGTACGGAAGATATATGTAATGAACTTGGAATAAATCCGTCTAACCTTTGGGTAATGGTGCACAGAGCAAGAACAAATCTTATGGGTTGTCTCAATGAAAATTGGTTTAAATTATGATTAACTGCGAGAAAGCAAGTACAATTTGCAATAAAAAACAATACAAAGAAGCAACACTTCTTGAACAAATCAAATTAAGTTTTCACCTGTTGTATTGTAAAACTTGTTCTGCATTTTCTAAGAAGAACAAAAAACTGACCATACTTTGTAATAAGGCTAATTTGTACAACCTTTCTGAGCAGGCAAAGGTAAAAATGAAAGAAACGATTGAGCGTAATATCTAAATATAATTCTCCAGGATAATTAGCAGTCCTAACCAAAAAATTGGAATACTTTCTACAAAAAATGAAGCAAAATATTTAGATTGATTTCTATGTGTCATAAACAGCATGACATTTAAAATTAAGAAAAGTATTGTCTTTCCAATAATTTCTAACCGGCTTAAATCGTCTTTAAGAAAAGTTGCCATTAAAAAAATAAATGATAGCAATGCGCCTAGAATTTTAGTTTTGGGTACTCCAATCCGTTGTGGTATTGTTTTGAGATTCAATTCATCATATTCAAGATCTCTTATCTCAAATGGTATTAACAATATGAGTATCAGCATAATTTGTTGTAGTATCAGAATTCCTATATCCCAGGAAAACGATAAGGCCGAAGAAATTACAGGGATAATGACGGTAGTTCCTGTCCATACAAATGCTACCAACAGTACTTTAAAGATACCTGAATTTCTCAGATTTTTGTGCTTTGCAGAAACAGGCAATGCGTACAGGCCTATAAGCAGGGCCAATACAAAACATATGAGCCATACTTTATAGCTCAAAAAAATGAAATGATATCCTGCGAGAGCTACTAATAATAAGCTAAATATTTGTATTTGCCTGTGATAGCTATTCTTTACCAGGATATATTTTTTGGCTTCAGCTCCGTATTTAATAAAATTATAAGTTGGTACAGTCCCAAAAAAAACAAAAAGAATTAGATGCTCTTCGGGTGAAATGTTTAAGAAAAGATTAGTAATCATTAGCAGACTTGTCACTGCAAACGCAACGTGAATACTTGCATCCAGATAAAAAGTAAAAATACGGCGCAACCAACCCATTAAACAAAAATAGCCAAACTGTTCATAACGCATCTTTTTCGTTAAAAACTTTAGGCTACTGCGCTCTGAAATAGATAATTTTACAAGAATTAATCCCTAATTTTGTTCACTATTATTTTTGCTTTAAAATCCGGAATTATGACGACTGACCTGTTTGCTTCAAGACATATAGGTATACGCAAAGAAGATCTGCCTAAAATGCTTAAAACCATTGGTGTGGAAAGTATAAATCAGCTTATTTATGAAACTATTCCCAGTGAAATAAGACTTAAAAAACCTTTGGATCTTAGCAGGGAAATGAGTGAACATGAATTCTTGTCACATGTAAATTCCCTTTCTTTAAAAAACAAAGTATACAAATCTTATATCGGCCTGGGATACAACGAATGTATTACTCCATCTGTCATTAAAAGGAACATTCTTGAAAACCCCGGATGGTATACAGCATATACCCCATATCAGGCAGAAATTGCCCAGGGTCGATTGGAGGCCCTGTTAAACTTCCAAACCATGATTTGCGATCTTACGGCAATGGAGCTATCCAATGCTTCACTTTTAGACGAAAGTACTGCAGCTGCCGAAGCCATGACCATGCTATATGATGTTAGGACCAGGGAACAAAAGAAAAATGAGGTTGTTAAATTTTTTGTATCCAATGAGGTACTGCCGCAGACCCTATCACTGCTCCAAACCAGATCAAAACCACTTGGAATTGTATTGGTAATCGGAGATCATGAAACATTCGAGTTTGAGGAGGGTTTTTATGGGGCTTTGCTGCAATACCCCGGGAAATATGGTCAGATATATGATTATAAGAATTTTGTTCAAAAAGCGAAGGATAAAGAGATGAAAGTAGCTGTGGCTGCAGACATACTCAGTTTGGTTTTGTTAACACCTCCTGGTGAAATTGGTGTGGATGTAGTTGTTGGAACAACTCAGCGATTAGGTATTCCTTTAGGCTATGGGGGGCCACATGCTGCTTTTTTTGCGACCAGGGAGGCCTATAAAAGAAATATTCCCGGAAGAATTATAGGACTTACAAGAGATACAGATGGGAACCCGGCATTGCGTATGGCATTACAAACCAGAGAGCAGCATATTAAAAGAGATAAAGCAACATCAAATATTTGTACGGCTCAGGTTTTGCTTGCGGTCATGGCAGGGGCTTATGCAGTCTATCATGGCCCAAAAGGATTAAAAAATATCGCGAATAAAGTTCATGACAATGCAAGGATATTAAGTCAGTTATTGGAAAAACAAGGATTTGAACAATTGAATACCTCTTTTTTTGACACCCTAAAAGTACTTGTTCCGGATACCGGATCCTTAAAATCTATAGCTGAAAAAAATGGTATAAATTTCAACTATATTGATAATACTACAGTTTCAGTATCCGTCAATGAGGCAACAAGTAAAGATGATATTAAACTAATTTTCAATTGTTTCAATGAATTGACTGAATCTAAAGAGATTTATAGTCCTGATGGTAAAACAAAGGATGTTATTCCATATTCATTACTTCGCAGTACCCCTTTCCTTGAAAACGAGGTCTTTAATTCGTATCATTCTGAGACAGAATTGATGCGCTATCTTAAAAAACTAGAACGAATGGATTTGGCTCTGAATCATTCCATGATCTCCTTAGGTTCTTGTACTATGAAATTGAATGCTGCCAGTCAAATGCTTCCTTTGAGCATGCCGGCCTGGGGAAATATTCATCCATTTGTTCCTGTTGAACAGGCAGAAGGTTATCAAATTGTGCTTCGGGAATTAGAAAGAGATTTAACGGAAATCACAGGTTTTGCTGGCACCTCTCTGCAACCCAATTCCGGTGCACAAGGTGAATACGCCGGTTTAATGACCATAAGGGCATATCACGAATCCCGAGGTGACCTCCATAGAAATATCTGTATTATTCCCGCATCCGCACATGGTACTAATCCTGCCTCGGCGGTAATGGCAGGCATGAAGGTTGTTGTAACTAAAACAGATGATCGAGGAAATATAGATATGGTGGATCTGCAGGAGAAAGCAGAAATACATTCAGATAATTTGGCTGCATTAATGGTTACTTATCCTTCGACACATGGAGTTTTTGAATCCTCCATTAAAAAAATAACAGGGTTAATTCACGAACATGGGGGGCAGGTTTATATGGATGGTGCCAACATGAATGCGCAGGTAGGATTAACAAATCCGGCAACTATTGGAGCAGATGTTTGTCATCTTAACCTTCACAAAACTTTTGCTATCCCTCATGGTGGCGGGGGACCTGGTGTAGGACCTATTTGTGTTGCAGAACAATTGGTTCCATTCCTTCCTGGTAATCCGGTAATAAAAACTGGTGGTAAAAAAGCAATCACCGCAATTTCAGGGGCTCCCTGGGGCAGTTCATTGGTATGTTTAATTTCATATGGCTATATTAAGATGTTGGGAGCAGCCGGATTAACAGAATCTACAAAAATTGCTATTCTTAATGCCAACTACATAAAGAATAGATTGAGCGGAAAATTTGATGTTCTCTACACAGGAGAAAAAGGGCGAGCAGCTCATGAAATGATTATAGATTGCAGGCCTTTTAAACAAAATGGAGTAGAAGTAACGGATATTGCTAAACGTTTAATGGACTATGGTTTTCATGCTCCAACGGTATCTTTTCCTGTAGCCGGGACCCTTATGATAGAACCTACGGAAAGTGAAAATCTTGATGAACTAGATCGGTTTTGTGATGCTATGATTTCGATCCGGGCAGAAATTGATCAGTCCTCTGCAAAAGATGTCAATAATATATTGAAAAACGCACCACATACACTTCATATGGTAACTAATGATTCATGGGAATTTCCATATTCCAGGCAAGAAGCCGCGTTCCCATTGCCCTATGTTGGTGAAAATAAATTCTGGCCTAGTGTTAGAAGAGTTGATGATGCCTATGGAGATCGTAATTTAATCTGCACCTGTACGCCCATTGAAGCATATATTGAAGCATAACATATTACTTATAAACAGGGATTTGAACGGCTACTTTAGGGCTGAAGAATTTCTTTTATTCTTTATTATTTCTTCTGAACATCGTAATTAATTGTGACGCATGCTCAGCACAGTATTTTTTTTTATTATTTTTAAAAAACTTACACAATTCTACGAAAGATGAGTATTGGAATTAGCGGCACAGGTTGTTATATCCCGTCGATCACTACTCAAAATATTGATTTTGAGCAACATAGTTTTCTTACCGATGAAGGCACTCCTTTTCCTTATTCAAATGAGATTATTATAGAAAAATTTAAGGCAATTACCGGAATTGATGAAAGACGCTACGCCAATAAAGAACAAAATACTTCAGATTTAGGATACTTTGCAGCCAGGGATGCTATTGAGGATGCAGGGATTGATGCTGAAGAACTGGATTACATCATTGTTGCGCATAATTTTGGAGATGTCAGACATGGGCAAACGCAGAGCGATACAGTTCCTAGTTTGGCGACAAGGGTAAAGCATCTTCTAAAAATTAAAAATCCCAATTGTGTTGCCTATGATATGCTTTTTGGTTGTCCTGGTTGGATTGAAGGAGTAATTCAGGCTCATTCATTTATTAAAAGTGGAATGGCCAAAAAATGCCTTGTAATTGGTGCGGAAGCGCTTTCCCGGGTAATTGATCAACACGATCGGGATTCTATGATATATTCAGATGGTGCCGGAGCTTGTATTATTGAAGATTCAGAAAAATCCGGTGAGATTCTGGCACATACTTCCGCTACCTATGCCAATGAAGAAGCCTATTATTTGTTTTTCGGTGAATCGCATGATAAATCCTGCCCCAGTAAAACACAATATATAAAAATGTATGGGCGTAAAATTTATGAATTTGCTCTTAAACATGTTCCCAATGCCATGAAAAATTGCTTGGATAAAAGTGGTATCCCAATTGAAAATGTAAAAAAAATATTTATTCATCAGGCGAATGAAAAAATGGACGAGGCGATTGTAAAACGATTTTACAAGTCTTATAATTTGGAAATGCCTGAAGAGGTTATGCCAATGAATATCCGTGAAATGGGAAACAGTTCTGTAGCAACCGTTCCAACTTTATTTCATATGGTTAAAACCGGAAAAATAGAAAATCAGCATATAGAAAAAGGGGATGTTGTTATCTTTGCCAGTGTTGGTGCAGGTATGAATATCAACGCTATAGTCTATAGATGCTGAAAATATGTATGAAAAAACTTTTCCTGTTAAAAGGTATAAAAATACACTTACCTTTCTTCAAAAACATATAACTACACGAGAAGCCATTTTGGATTTAGGGGTAAACAACCCATTATCTGAAATAATGAAGCAAAATGGCTATGACGTTGAAAATACAAGCGGTGAAGATTTGGATTTGGATTTTGACTTAGTAAAGAACTCGAATGCCAAGGTAGTCACTGCATTTGAAATCTTTGAACACTTACTCGCACCTTATAATGTTTTGAGAGCAATAAAGGCAGATAAAATTGTAGCCAGTGTCCCATTAAAACTTTGGTTTGCCCCTGCTTACAGAAGTAAAACTGATCCCTGGGACAGACACTATCATGAATTTGAAACCTGGCAGTTTAATTGGTTGCTTGAAAAAGCTGGTTGGGAGATAAAAGATACATTTAGTTGGACTAATCCTGTTAAGAAATTAGGGCTTAGGCCATTATTACGGACTTTTACTCCACGTTATTATATTGTTTATGCCGAGCGAAAAAGGATACCCCAAAGCACTACATTTATTGCACCGGAATAATTATACCATACTATAGTGAATTATTATATCGTAATCTGTGCACATAATGAAGAGTCATACCTGGCTGACACGCTCAATTCTGTGTTATCGCAAACAATGCAACCAAAGAAAATATTGGTTGTGAATGATAATTCTTCAGACAATACAGAAGCTATTATAGATGAGTATGTCTCCACAAACAAGCATATTTTAAAAGTAAACAGATCTTCCTCTGTCCTTCATATGCCAGGAGCTAAAGTTGTGGAAGCTTTTAATGAAGGATATGAGCTGTTAGATGACCATTACGATTTTATTGTAAAACTGGATGCGGATATTATACTTCCTGAAAATTACTTTGAAAAAATCTCAGAACACATTAATTCAGATCCAAGGGTAGGAATTTTAGGTGGATTTGCATATGAACAGGATGTAGACGGAGCGTGGAAGTTAAATCATCCAATGAATAAAGATCACGTGCGCGGTGCTTTTAAAAGTTATACAAAACAATGTTTTAAAGCTATAGGTGGATTAAAGAACTCTATAGGCTGGGATACTGTTGATGAGCTATTGGCTCAGTATAATGATTTTAAAGTGATTACAGATGATTCCTTACAAATAAAGCATTTGCGCCCTCTGGGGGCTTCCTATAACAAACAGGCGCGTTTTATGCAGGGTGAAGCCATGTATCGAATGCGTTACGGCTATATGATTAGTTTCATTGCCTCACTAAAAATAGCCTGGAAAAGAAAAAACTTGAAATTATTTTTTGATACTTTAAAAGGCTATGTTCAGGCCAAACAAAGAAATCTTCCTTTTTTGGTTTCTAAAAAAGAAGGTGAATTTATCCGCAAACTCCGATGGCGGAATATTTTCAATAAATTATTCTAATACCCGGGTGATAGGCTTTCCGGTAGTTCCGTTAGGGAATGCAATCCCCAGCAATGTGGCTATTGTAGGTGCAATATCAGGGATTTCTGTTCTAAGAGCCGTTGAGCCCTGTTTAATACCCTTTCCATAAAAAAGAAGTGGCGTATGAGTGTCATAAATCTGAGCAGAACCATGCGTGGATCCGGTTTTGCTATAATCAATACTTCCCGGTTTTGGAACCATTAATACATCACCAGAACGTTTCATATTATATCCATTTTGAAGAATGTATGGTATTCCGGAAGTGTATTCATTATTTCGCATTTGATAGGCCGTATATACCTTAGCCAAATCGCTGGCCAATAATAATTCATTGGCCAAAGTCTCCTGAACTTCCTTAAGACTTAAATCCAGATTTTGAATTACCTTATGATCCAGAAAAAGTTGGTTGTTGGAATAATTTTTAATTAAATCTACCGATCCGTACTTATATTTAATGAATTCCGCGAGTTTTGATTGCATTTCTGACCTATTTAGATATCCAGCCGGAATATTTTGATCATTTAAGTAAGCCGGAACATTGATTGCTCCATGATCTGAAGTAAGAAAAACGGTGTATTCTCCTTCACCAACCTTGGTGTCCAGATATTTGAATAATCGTTCTAAATCGCGATCCAAACGGATGTATGTATCTTGTATTTCCTTGGAATTCACACCGAACCAATGTCCTACATAATCTGTGCTTGAAAAACTAATGGCTAAAAAGTCTGTGATATCGTCCTTTCCAAGCTGTTCGGCCTTTAGTGCTTCCAGTGCAAAATCTGTAGTAATACTATTGCCAAAAGGTGTAACCTTTAAAAGTTCATATTGACTATTCTTATCCCATAAACCAGGAAGGTCATGTGGAAAAACCGGGGCGCTTTGTCCGGAGTACAGACTCTCGTAGCTATTATTATCAGGGCCGCTTTCCACATAAGAAGTGATATTCTCAATTGTATTCCAGGGCTTCTTATATTTCGCTACCACATCAGAGGAATTAAAATCTACAACCCATTTAGGTAAATTCTCCATATAATAGGTGCTGCTAATCCATTTCCCCTCGCCTCCGCCTAGGAACCAATAAGCAGCATTTGCCGTATGGCCTCCAGGAAGTACTGCACCTCTGTCCTTAAGTGCAACAGCAATAACTTTACCCTTCATTTGTGTATGCAATCGTATCTGATCCGTTATAGTTGTTACGGACATTCTGTGAGGAGACATTTTTCCATCTTCTGAAATAATTCCAACTGTTTCATAAGATTCATCAGAAACACAATAGACTAATTTATCAATTTCCTTATCATACCAGTTATTACCAATAATGCCATGTGTTGCCGGAGTAGACCCGGTATATACAGATGCGTGTCCCGGGCCAGTACTGGTCGGCGCATAATTAAAGTGATTATTCTTACAATTAAAGCCGTCATTTACAAGGCGTTTAAAACCATCATCTCCATAATGATTCCAAAAACGTGTCAAATAATCATACCGCATTTGATCTACTACAATTCCCACAATCAATTTCGGTGTGGTCATAATGGGTGTAGAAATCTTTATTTTAGCAGGTTCTTTTGCTCTACGCTGACTCACTACTTCCGAAGAATTTAAGTAGAAACTTACTAATAAAATTGATGTGAAAAAGCCTTTACTAAACATGTTAAATAGGTTCAGGGTTTAAAAATGCCTAAATTAAGTTTTAAAATTTTAAATGAAGGTTAAATGAAGGCTAATATTACTATTTTTACAGCTAAAAGTATCCTATAGTTTTATGAATTATATCTCATCAATTGGCAGCTATTCTATTATGGTATGGGAGGTTTTTAAAAAACCTACAAAATGGTCAATTATGAAATCTTTAATTTTAAAAGAAATTGATGAATTGATTTATGGTTCAATGGGGATCGTTATTTTTATTTCTGTTTTCATTGGAGGTGTTGTGGCTATTCAGACGGCATTAAACCTTACAAATCCCCTGATTCCAAAAGACCTGATTGGTTTTGCCACCCGACAATCGGTTATTCTTGAGTTTGCTCCTACATTTACATCTATTATAATGGCTGGAAAAGTAGGTTCTTATATAACTTCCAGCATAGGTACTATGCGTGTTACCGAACAGATTGATGCCTTGGAAGTTATGGGTGTGAATTCTCTTAACTACCTTGTTTTTCCCAAGATAATAGCCATGCTCTTTTATCCATTTGTAATTGCTATTTCCATGTATGTAGGAATTTTTGGCGGGCTAATTGCCAATTCCTTAGGAAATTACAGTACATCAACCGAATTTATTCAAGGTATACAACTAGACTTCATCCCTTTTCACGTAACATATTCCTTTATTAAATCTGTAGTTTTTGCTTTTATCATTGCTACTATTCCTTCATTTCATGGGTTTTATATGGAAGGGGGGGCCCTCGATGTTGGCAAAGCAAGTACAACCTCTTTTGTTTGGACCAGTGTGGTGATCATCATTTCTAACTTTGTGCTAACCCAACTATTGTTAGGCTAATGATAGAAGTAGAAAACTTAAGCAAATCGTTTGGAGGTGTCCAGGTATTAAAGGGCATAACTACCTCCTTTGAAAAGGGAAAAACCAATCTGATAATAGGTCAAAGCGGCTCCGGAAAGACGGTATTTATGAAATGTCTTTTGGGATTAGTTTTACCAGATAAGGGAACAATTAGTTATGATGGAAGAATGTTTTCAAAACTGACTGTTAAGGAAAAACGAAATTTAAGACAGGATATGGGGATGGTATTTCAGGGTAGCGCCTTATTTGATTCAATGACTGTTGAGGAAAATGTGATGTTCCCGATGGATATGTTTACCCACCAGTCCCGATCTGAAATGGAAGACAGGGTAAATATTGTATTGAAACGAGTGAACCTTATTGATGCAAATAAGAAATATCCGGCTGAAATTTCGGGAGGTATGCAAAAAAGAGTCGCTATTGCCAGGGCAATAGTTATGAATCCCAAGTATTTATTTTGTGATGAGCCTAACTCAGGTCTCGACCCTAAAACAGCTATTTTAATTGATAATTTAATTCAAGAGATCACAAAAGAATTTGACATTATTACGGTAATAAACAGCCATGACATGAATTCTGTTATGGAAATAGGTGAAAAAATTATCTTCCTCCAGCATGGCATTAAAGAATGGGAAGGGACCAAAAACGAAATATTTAAAACCGACAATGAGGCTGTTACCAATTTTGTTTATTCCTCGGAATTATTTAAAAAGGTCAGACAAATGTATATTGAAGAGAGAGACTAGTCCACTTTCTACCTTAGCCTTACTTTATTATCATTCAATCGCAATTTTAGCCAGTTACTTAGTTTTTGTGTGTCCTCATCAATATTGCGTGGTTTTGTTCCCTTTTTCCAGGCAACTTCAAAAATGGGTATAGTATCTATTTTATTAAAGTCAGTTGTAATTGTATAAGCAAAACCCAGGCTTTCCAGATTTTCATAATTCAATTTAGCTTCAGCACTGATTTGTTCAAATGGTATTTGTTTAGTTCTAAGCTTACTTAGTTTTGCTATTTCAGATTCAAGCAGGTTTATACGCTCATCCTTATTTAATAATTCGGCTTTTTTTGATTCGTAAAGTTCATTTATATAATTGAATTTTATTTCAGAATCATCTCTACCTCCCTGTACAATTTTTAGTTCTGTGTCCTCCAACTTTGAAAATGAATTTTTTTGTTCAATCCAGCTGGCAATAACATTGTCAGGTATAAGTTCATCTCCCATGCAAACTAATTCAATAGACGAACCACCTTTCCTGTTATAATTTATTTCTGTAAGGTTATCTAGATACCGGCCCCTATCCTTAAATTTATATAGTTCAATAGTATTTTTAATTAAATCTTGTGCCTGCCTCATATATCGGGATTTCTGCCAAACATTATAGAAGGTAACTATAGCAGGCACCATAACTAAAAATGCAACCAAAGATGCTATTCTGGCATAAAGCCTTCTCTTCCTGGAATTAATGTATTTCACCATTGGAAAACGCAGGAGCTTGAGAACAATGACAGTAGCAAGTGCAATGAAAATAGTGTTTATTATAAAAAGATACATAGCCCCGGTTGCATATTCCCAATTGCTTATTGCCAGCCCAAAGCCCACAGTACATAAAGGCGGCATTAAAGCTGTTGCAATAGCCACCCCAAAAATTACGGTGGCAATAGTTCCCTTCTTTGCCCTGGCTATAACTAATGCAAAACCACCAAAAAAGGCGATTAATACATCTCTGATATCCGGCTCTGTCCTAGCCAATAATTCAGAGGATTCATCTCTGAGTGGAAAAAATTCGAAGAATAAATAAGCAGTTAGAATACTTATGGTGACCATTACCGCAAAATTCTTTAATGAGCGCCTAAGTGTATCAATATCGTTTATAGCAATAGACATCCCAATACCTAATATGGGACCCATAAGAGGAGAAATAAGCATTGCACCAATAACCACTGCTGTAGAATTTGCATTCAACCCTACGGAAGCAATAAATATGGAACATATTAATATCCATATTGTATGTCCCTTAAATGGAATATCAGCAACAATAGCTTCCTTAGTAGCCTCCTGATCTGTATTTTGTCGGATATTTAAAAGTCCAAAAATAAACTTTCGAGCACTCCCATAAAATCCCTGAAAATCCTTCTTAGCTTGCTCTCCACTCAGTTCCTCTTTATTTTGCGATAATTGGTTATCATTATAATCTTCTTCCATAATTATGTGTATTGCTCTCCAAATCGTTTTTTTACTGCTGCCAAAACACTTTTAATAGTTTGTTCCTTGGATTTAGGGCAAATCATTAGAACTTCTTCTTTATCAACAATTATATAGTCCTTTAATCCATCAATAACTGCAATTTTATCTTTAGGTAATCGAATCATATTTCCCTCAGCATCCTCAATCAATACTCGTCCGTTTACAATGGCGTTACCATTTGTATCTTTCTCGAGCTTATGATATAATGAACCCCAGGTACCCAGGTCATTCCAATCAAAAGTAGCTGGAAGAACAAATATTGACCTGGCCTTTTCAAGGATGGCATAATCTATTGAAATATTATCTGCTTTTGGGTAATTCTCATCGATAAACTCTTTTTCTCCTTTACTATTAAATATTTCAAATCCGGAATTAAACAATTCAAACTGCCCTGATTGAAATTCTTTGAATGCAGCCAAAATGGTTTTAACGCTCCAGATAAAAATGCCTGCATTCCATAAAAAATTACCTTGATTTAAAAATGACTTAGCAGTTTCATAATCCGGTTTCTCTCTAAATTGTTTGACCGCAAATAATCCTGAACCTGTTTCCTGTAGTGCTTTTTGTTCAAATTCAATATAGCCAAAGCCCGTATTAGGGAACGTAGGTTTTATTCCAAGAGTGCATATTACTTCCTCCCCTTCACATTTATCAAAACAACTCTTAACATTAAGTTCAAAGGCCTTTTCATCTTCTATCCAATGGTCACTGGGAGCCACAATCATTAATCCCTCAGGATTCATTTTTTTTATTTTCAAAGCTGCATATAAAATACAGGGGGCAGTATTACGCATTGCAGGTTCCAAAATCACCTGATTAGAGCTTATCATAGGAAGCTGACTCAAAACAAGTTCATTATATCTTTCATTAGTAAGAATCAGAATATTTTCTGTGGGTATAAAGTTATTGAGACGACTAAATGTTTTTTGTAAAAGCGTATCACCTGCACCCAACATGTCATGGAATTGCTTTGGGTATGCAGATGTACTAACCGGCCAAAACCTAGAACCGACTCCACCGGCCATTAAAACCGCGTAATAGTTTTTGTTTTTTTTCATTTCTTATTTCTTAATTACTAGTTCAACCTCGGCATGAGGCTGAAACAGATATACCCTGCCGGATGAAACCTCAATACATTCGTATCTTTTTACTTTTCTTTGCCCCTTCTTGAATAATTTTCCATTATATAACTTAAAAATACTTCCGGAAGGTAATTCAAAAACTTGAATTTTATCAGTAGGATTATCATAGACTTTCAAAGCCATGGATAAATCAGAATCTGTTGTGCTGCTGGCTTTCGGATTTCTAAAATGTTTTGCAAGGATTGGTAAAAGCGGAGTAGGAAATATCTCTGGTCTAATAAATGGAAGCATGAGGTGTTGAAATGTCTGCTTCCATTCCAAGCCATGAGGTTTTATTCTTCTTCCAAATTTTTCAAAAGCTACCAAATGTCCAATTTCGTGAATAAGTGTTATTAAAAATCGATATTTATTTGAAGTGGCATTCACGGTAATTTGATGCGATCCATTAGGCATGATACGATAATCTCCATGGCGGGTTACCCTTTGATTAACTATTTTTAGGTTTACACCATTGGCCTTTATAAGTTCAAGACAAGGCGTGACTGCATTCTCAGGAAGGTATTTCAACAATGTTTTGTTCATTGAAGTAAAATATTACTTGAATTAAGGGGTAGAGCTACTTACCTGTAATAGTTTCCCATTGTAATAGCGTTGACCATTCAATGCAAAATCCAAAATATAATCAGCCATATCCTTTGCTGTTATAGGTGCTTCATACCCCGGAAAAGCTTCTTCTAGCATTTCTGTCTGGACTGCTCCAATGGCCAGCACATTAAACGAAGGGCCGGTTTCTTTGAATTCTTCAGCCCATAATTCGGTTAACGTAATTACCGCACCTTTACTTGAGCTATAGGCCGCAAGTCCGGGGAATTTAAGGCTTCCCTGTACACCACCCATTGAACTAATAGTTACCACATGCCCCCCAATGGTCATTTTTGGAATGAGCAGTCTTGTAAGTTCTGCAACTCCGAATACATTTACCTTATATATTTCTTCGAATTCCTTCCTGGTAGTTTGAATAAATGGTTTGTTTATTAATTGTCCGGCGTTGTTAATTAGAATGTCTACAGTTTTCCAATTACCTACTAAAAAATGTTCGAGCTTTTCAAAATCTTTTTCTTTACAAATATCAAAAGGAAATGCAGAAATATTAACTTCATTTAGTTCCTTAATTGGCTTGTCATTTCTGGAAAGGGCCAAAACTTTATGTCCGCTTTGGGCAAAAAGGAGGGCTAGTTCATATCCTATACCCCTGCTGCATCCTGTAATTATTACGTTAGCCATTTAATAATACTTTACTTCTTGTTCAGGTGAATTTGAAAATCCTTCCAATACAGGTATCATATTATTTATAAGCTGGGCCATATGTTCAAAATCCATTTGGTCTACCTCATCACCCACCTTGTGGTAGAAATAGAAATTGGTGAAATCAAAAGTACAATAGGTTTGTGAAGGAATATTAAACTCGTTGTGAAAAGGATAGTTATCCGATCTTTGAAAAAGACCAAGTTCCTTGGCTGTTGGTAAAAATCCAACCAAATTTTTAGTAGCATATTTATTAGTCACCTCTGCCAGATTTGATTTATTGTAGCCAGTAACATACATCATATAGTCTTTATTGATCATAGGAACGCCCGTCATCTCGAAATTTAGCATCAGATAGAGGTTAAGCCCTTCTTCCTTCAATTTTTTAGCCAGATGATTGGATCCCAGCAAACCTTTTTCCTCGGCACTGAATAGCGCAAAGATGAGACTTCTTTTATTACTTTTAGAATTTCCAAAATACCTTGCTAATTCCAGAATTGTGGTTGTCCCCGAAGCATTGTCATTAGCTCCATTCGCAATAGCATCACCCTCTTCCGGTGTTAGTAAGCCAATATGGTCATAGTGCGCTCCAATAAGAATATATTCATTTTGAAGTTTCTTATCGGTTCCTTTAACAACGCCAACAATATTATAAGCCGTGATATGAAAATTGGACAAGGTATCTCTATAAGTTTCAAAATAGGGCTTTAATCTATTTTGACGAAAGATGCCTTCTATAAATTCTGCAGCTTTTTCTATCCCTTCACTTCCGGAATCCCTACCCTTTAAGTCATCTGATGCCAAATAGTTCATTATTCCGAGTACTCTGGTGCTATCTGAAAAATTATTGCTTCTAATTTTCTTAACTGCAGCAGTACTTCCCAAGTTTCCTTTAAGCCCGTCAGGGCCAGCAGGAGTATTACCGGATTGCGTTTTTTTTAACGAACCACAGGCTGTTAAAAAAGATAGTGCCAATAGTAAAATTACATACTTCATTTGTATTCTAAATAATAAAAGGTACCCTACGTATTCCGGATACCTTATTCTACAAATAATCAGACACTTTTTCAAGAAATATTTTTTGTTTTATCAAGCCAACATGGTAACCGGGTTTTCCAGATAAGCCTTTAAGGTCTGCAAAAACTGCGCTCCAGTAGCACCATCAACCGTTCTGTGATCACATGCCAAACTAATCTTCATTGTATTTCCAATAAGGATCTGACCATTTTTAACAACTGGCTTTTCAACTATGGTACCTACTGAAAGAATGGCAGAATTAGGCTGATTAATAATTGATGTAAATTCTAGAATACCAAACATACCCAGATTAGAAACCGTAAAAGTGCTTCCTTCCATTTCGGCCGGAGTTAATTTTTTAACTCTGGCTCTTCCTGCCAAATCCTTTACCGAAGTTCCAATCTGCGTTAGGCTCATCTGATCTGTAAATTTTAATACGGGCACCACCAAACCATCGTCTACAGCCACAGCCACACCTACATGAATATGCTGATTATATCGTGTAGTATCTCCATTCCAAGAAGTATTAACCTGTGGATGTTTTTTAAGTGCCATAGCACAGGCCTTAACTACCATATCATTAAACGAAACTTTGGTATCCGGAAGACTATTGATCTTTTCCCTGGAAGCCATGGCATTATCCATATCCACTTCAATCATGAGGTAATAATGAGGAGCTGTGAATTTGGATTCACTCAATCGCTTGGCAATTACCTTACGCATTTGGGAATTTTTCACCTCTTCAAAGTGTTCTTCTCCGGTTGGAAGGATCTGCGGTGCAATTACCTGACTATCTGCTGTTGTTTGGGTTTCTGTAGCTTCTGCAGGAGCAGCAACCTTAGCAGATGGTACAAAATTTTCTACATCTCGTTTAACAATTCTGCCATGATCTCCGCTACCCTTAACGGCCATAAGATCAATTCCTTTTTCCGTTGCAATTTTTCTTGCTAACGGAGAAACAAATAACCGCTGTCCCGAATTTAATTCCTTTTCCTCTTTATTCTCTTTAGTTGTTACTTCCTGAGAAGCTATATTCTCTGCCTCAGTTGTCGAAGCTGTTTCAATCTTTGAAGTAGGTTTTGCCTGCAATACTGCCTCAATATCAGTCCCATCCGGACCGATAACGGCCAATATTTCATCAACAGGTGCCGATTCGCCTTCCTGTATTCCTATGTAAAGAAGTTTCCCCGAGTAGAAGGATTCAAATTCCATTGTTGCCTTATCAGTTTCAATCTCGGCCAGGATATCACCCTCTTCTACTTCATCCCCTACTTTTTTTAACCAAGAAGCAACCGTGCCTTCTTCCATGGTATCACTAAGGCGAGGCATTTTAATAATCTCGACTCCTTCCGGGATTTCACTGGATATGCTATTTTCTATATTTGCGGGAGCTTTCACGGTTTCTTCTGCTACTATGGCTTCTTCCTGAGCTTGCACTTTATTTGATGTTCCCTTGTTGCCATTTAAAAAGGACGAAATATCTTCTCCTTCGTCACCAATTATTGCCAACAATGTATCAACTGGTGCGCCATCACCCTCAGCAATGCCTATGTGCAGCAAAGTGCCTTCGTGAAACGATTCAAATTCCATGGTGGCCTTATCTGTTTCTATCTCAGCCAAGATATCTCCCTCTTCAATCTTATCGCCAACATTTTTTAACCATTTGGCAACGGTACCTTCTTCCATGGTATCACTTAATCTGGGCATATTTATTACTTCCGCCATTTACTTATAATTTGTGTTGTACAAAGGGATAGTCTTCTTGTTCATAAACCATATCGTAAAGCTGTTCCACCGGTGGATATTCAGATTCTTCCGCAAATTTTTCACATTCTTTTACGAGCTCTTTCACCCTGTCATTAATGGCTTTTATTTCCTCTTCAGATGCGTAATTTTTCTCCTTGATAACATCAAGAACCTGACTTATTGGATCTATTTTTTTATATTCTTCAACCTCATCTTTTGTTCTGTAATGTTGCGCATCAGACATAGAATGGCCTCTATAACGATATGTTTTCATTTCCAGGAAGGTTGGCCCACCACCACTTCTTGCTCTTTCTATTGCCTTAGTCATCGCCGTAGCTACTGTTAATGGATCCATTCCGTCCACAGGAGCACAAGGCATTTCATATCCTAATCCAAGTTTCCATATATCTGTAGTATGTGCAGTTCTTGCCACCGAAGTTCCCATCGCATAACCATTATTTTCACAAACAAATACTACTGGTAATTGCCAGAGCATGGCTAAATTAAAAGTCTCATGCAACGAGCCTTGTCTGACAGCACCATCACCCATATAGCACAGCGTTACCGAATCTCTTTTAAAATACTTGTCGGCAAAAGCCAATCCGGCACCCAGAGGAATTTGTCCTCCAACAATACCGTGACCCCCATAAAACCTATGTTCTTTTGAAAAAATATGCATGGAACCACCCATTCCTTTAGAAGTACCAGTTACTTTACCATATAGTTCCGCCATTACTTTCCGGGGATCTACACCCATTCCAATGGGCTGAACATGGTTCCTGTAGGCTGTAATCATTCTGTCTTTCGCCAGATCCATTGCGTGTAAGGCACCCGCTAAAACCGCCTCCTGACCATTATATAAGTGCAAAAATCCACGAACTTTTTGTTGAATATATACTGCAGCCAGTTTATCTTCAAACTTTCTCCAGAAAAACATTTCCTCGTACCATTTTAGGTATACTTCTTTGGTAACTTTTTTCATCAAATAATTTTCTTTTAAGTATACTTGTTTTTTGCTGAAATATTCAGAAATGAATAGTTCAGGTATATCAAGGGAAAACAAAAATACACATTAAATCAATAGTGAAAAAAAAATGCTAAAAAAGGTATAAATCCTGTATAAAAAATGAACTTATGGGTAATTCCAACTTCTGAGGGAGAATAAATAACAATTATTTTAAGTAGGAATTTCCAAATGCCAAAGGAAGGATATCTTTTAGGGATTCGCATTTAAATATTTTACCTGAAACACCCATCATTAAGATAGCTACAGGTGAATTTTGTTTTTGCTCATATTCAGCAATGGCTTGCCTGCAATTACCGCAAGGTGCTGCCGGTTTCTCTACCTTATGGATTTTGGACGATGCACTTATTGCAATTGTATTTATTGCAACTTTAGGATACTTTGCACCTGCCTGGAAAAGAGCCACCCGCTCTGCACATAAACCAGAAGGAAATGAGGCATTTTCCTGATTATTACCTATCACGATTTCGCCATTAGCTAAAAGAACTGCTGCCCCAACCATGAATTGGGAATATGGAGCATAGGCATTTTCTCTGGCCTCAACGGCAATTTGCATAAGCGTTTTTTCACTTTGGGAGAGCTCATCTAAAGTATCATAAACCAATAATTCAAAGGAAATCCTTTGTTTTTCCATAGTATGTGATAAATATCCAGACTAACCGGAGTTAAAACTAAATGTACTTTATTTTAGATAGTTGTGCAAAGCTGCTTGATACATAAATAAAAAAACCTGTCCGGGGACAGGTTTTTTCTACAGCTATATTTTCTTTAATCATTATAATACTCCGCTCCCAGATTAAATGTAAGTGAGAAACGTAACGTGTTTTCGAGAGGGTTCTTCACTTGTGAAGTAGAGAATAGGTATGAAAGATCTATCTGAACCGATTTGAATTTAAATCCGGCTCCGATGGTGAAGAATTGTCTTGCTCCTTTATATTGACTTTCGTGAAAATAACCTGTTCTAAACATAAAAGCATTTTGATACGCATATTCAGCACTAAATGCCCAGGTTATCTCCTGAAGTTCTTCTTCAAATCCACCAGGTGCATCTCCGAATGATTCGAACACACCTTCTAACCAGCCAATCTCCTGATAAATATCATTATCTTCAGAATCTATTACGCCGTCACCATTAAAATCCTGAGGAGTGGGT
>Ga0265303_10000384_pt1 | contig 24504 bp, 17 predicted proteins | sample Helome_2_FD_192494 | JGI IMG/M metagenome (GOLD analysis project Ga0265303, IMG submission 192494) | Marine sediment microbial communities from subtidal zone of North Sea - Hel_20160317 (Illumina Assembly) | ecosystem: Environmental > Aquatic > Marine > Subtidal zone > Sediment ... | reverse complement strand
CATCGCAACAACGCGTTACGGGTACTGTCAGGATCGCTCTGCGCCCTGGCCAGTTGTTCGTAGAGGGCGTTACTTCGCCACATTCCCTGCTCGCGGCGACCAGGGGCGTCTACGGCGAGTCGGCCGGCGAATGGACCGCAGCCGATGCGGTCGGCTACGCGCGTATTCTGTCCCTGACGGGCTCGTTGCAGACTCGTGCGGCCGGAGACCTGTCGTGAAAAGCATCGTCGTCGACAAGATCGCCTCAGTCGCGCAACACAACGATCTTGCATCGGAGCTACGAGTATCTGCCGACATTCCCTGTGAGGAAGGCGTGCTTGTCGCTGTGCGGGTGCTCAACAACAAGTCACGGTACAACCAGCTCGAACTGACATCCGGGCGCATGGCAACCGTGAACCAGGGCGACGTCGTCGTCGGTGCGCTGGGCCATCGTAAGGCGCTGCGCGGCTATTCGGGTCACCTGCCGAGCAAACTGCAGCAGGGCGACACGATCCAGCTTCTCAATATCGGCGGTGTGCTGGGCGTGTGCGACTCCGCGAATCCCGATGTCGGGCCGCCGTTCGACTGCCAGGTGCTGGGTACCGTGCTGAGCTTCCCTTATCTCGGCGAGCGCATCGGTGTACCGGCACGAGCCGGAGTCGAAGCATTCGACGCAAAGGTCGGACTCGACATCAACGATGTTCCGGTCGTCGCCATGGCAGGAACCTGCATGGACTCGGGCAAGACCGCCGCCGCCTGCGCAATCGTGGGCCGCCTGCGCCATCTTGGTTTTAACGTCTCGGCCTGCAAGGCCACGGGCGTGTCGTTACGGCGGGACGTCCTCGCGATGGAAGATGCCGGCGCCGGCGAAACTATGATTTTCTCGGACTTTGGAATCGTTGCGACAACCGAAGCCAACGGGCCGGCCCTGACACGTTCCTTGTTGACCGGGCTCGCGGCGAACCGGCCAGATGTCATCGTCCTGGAGCTCGGGGATGGCCTGCTGGGCGCTTACGGCGTCGAGGCCATCCTGTCCGACAAGGCGATTCGTAGCGCACTAACCGCCGTCGTGCTCTGCGCCAATGACCCGGTGTCGGCCTGGGGTGGCGCAAGGATCCTGCGCAATGACTTCGACATCGAACCGGCCGTTGTCACGGGACCGGCAACCGATAACGAGGTGGGCATACAACAGATCGACGAGCGCTTGTCGTTGCCGGCGATCAATGCACTTTCGAATGGTGTGGCGCTGGGCGACAAGATCGCCGCGCTCCTGCAGGAGCAAAATTCATGAGCAATACGATTCCCGCCGTCATTCTCGGTGCAAGTGGCTACGTTGGCGGTGAACTCCTGCGCCTCATCGCAACGCATCCCGACTTTGAACTCGCGGCAGCCGTCTCGGGAAGCGCAGCCGGAAAACCGATTGCGGCGGAGTTCGCTCACCTGTCACAAGTGCTGGCGGGCCACACATTTACTGCACCTGGCGACTGGCTCGACAAGCTCGAAGCTGGTGGCAAGGTGGCATTGTTCTCGGCCGCACCGCATGGCGCATCGGCCGGCGTCATTGCGGGCGCGCTGGAGTCGCTTGCCGCTAGGAACATCACGGTGCATGTCGTCGATTCGTCTGCCGATTTTCGTTACGCCAGCCGGGACCGGTACGAGTCGGTGTACGGCGTGAGCCACGGTGCGCCGCAGTTGTTGCCCGAATTTACCTGCGCCGTGCCCGAGCACGCAGGCAATGCGGCAACACCGCACGTCGGGCACCCGGGCTGTTTCGCGACGGCGACTTTGCTCGCTGCAGTACCGCTGATTCAATCGGGTCTGTCCGAAGCCGAGGTGTTCGTCAGCGGCGTGACGGGAAGCACGGGGTCGGGCAAGAGCCCACAGGCTGGCACACACCATCCCGAGCGCAACAGCAACCTGTACGCGTACAAGCCGCTCGCTCACCGGCACGCACCGGAGGTCGAGGCACTCAGCGAAGCGGCGAGCGGTCGGCCGACCCGTGTTCACTTCGTGCCGCACTCCGGACCTTTCGCACGCGGTATACACATCACGCTGCAGGCAAAGGCGTCGATAACCGAGCCCGAACTCCGCGAGATCTTCGAAAAGGCGTACGAGAACTCCCCATTTGTCGAAGTCGTCACGGGCACACCGCGCCTCAAGAACGTCGTGGCCAGCAACCAGTGTCACATCAGCGTTGCGAGTGACGGCGACGGCGTAGTCATCATGAGCGCAATCGACAATCTCATGAAGGGCGCTGCCGGTGGCGCCGTGCAGTGGATGAATCGCCTCTGGGGCCTCCCGGAATCCGCGGGGCTGACTGCGGCCGCACCCGGGTGGACCTGATGCCGGTCAACAGCGAACAATCCGTACTGGACGACCCGCGGGTCCGCGAAGCCAACGTTACGATTCCCGTGTATGGACAGCTGCCGTTCGTCCCGGAGCGCGCGAGCGGCTGTGACATCTTTACGAGTGACGGCCGCCGTATTCTCGACCTCTACGGTGGACACGCCGTCGCTGCTCTCGGTTACGGGCATCCGCAGCTCGTGAAAGCGATAGAGGAGCAAAGCAACAAGCTCCTGTTCCAGAGCAATGCCGTTGCGCTCGATATTCGCGCACTCGCTGCAGAGAACCTGACGCGCCTGGCGCCACGCGGCATGGACCGCGTGTTCTTCGTCAACTCGGGCGCGGAGGCCAATGAGAACGCCTTGCGGATGGCCTGCATGACGACGGGACGCAACAAGGTGCTTGCGATTACACATGGCTTCCACGGCCGTACCGCGGCGGCGGCAGCCGTCACGTGGAACTCTGACAGTTGGTACGGGTTCCCGCGCAAGCCCTTCAAGGTCGACTTTATTCCGCGTGACGATGTCGCCGCTGCCAAAGCGATGATCAACAGCGACATCGCCGCGGTCATTTTCGAACCCGTGCAGGGCGTCGCAGGCGCCTACGACCTTTCTCCCGAGTTCATCGAGACGCTGCGGCTCGCGACCAGCGAACACGGTGCCGTACTGATTGCCGACGAGGTGCAGTCGGGAATCGGCCGTTGCGGACAGTTCTTCGCCGTGCAAACGCATGGTCTCGAACCGGACATCATTACGAGCGCGAAAGCGCTCGGCGGCGGCATTCCCTGCGGCGCCGTAATCTGCAGCCACGAAATCGCGGCACAATTCGGCCCGGGCGACCTGGGCTCGACATTTGGTGGCGGACCTATTGCGGCGGCGGCCATCACGGCAACCATCAAGGCGATCGAGAACGAAGGCCTGCTTGCCAACGTGCGCGAACGCGAGGCGCAGATTCGCGAGCATTGCGTTGTTGGACCCGTGCAGAAAATCCAGGGCATGGGCCTGCTGCTCGGACTGGTCTGCGACCGACCTGCGGTCGAAGTCCGCAATGCCCTGCTCGAGCACGACATACTGACCGGGACGAGCAGCGACCCCAGCGTGTTGCGCATCCTCGCACCACTCGTGCTCGAGGCCAGTCACGTCGATCACCTGGCGCACGCGCTCGAAGTGCTCGCGCCCCTCACCGACTAAAGAAACCAGGACAAGGACTTCGCTAATGAAAGCGTTCAATGACCTCGCCAATTTTTCCATCGAAGAAATCAAGGCCCTAGTGGCACTTGCGGAGCGCCTCGACACCAGTCCCGAACCCGAGGCACTCAAGGGCAAGGTACTGTCCCTGCTGTTCCTGAGCCCGTCCCTGCGCACGCTCGCCTCGTTCCAGGCGGCGATGACGCGCCTCGGCGGCGGCTCATTCGTAATTTCACCGGAAATGTCTATCCATGGTATCGAAAGTCGGCCCGGCATCGTTATGGATGGCGCCGCGGCCGAACACATCCGCGAAGCCGTGCCTGTCATTGCTTCGTACGGCGACGCGATCGGCATCCGGGCATTCGCGGAACGCAAGAACATCGAATCGGACCTCGCCGAAACGGAATTCTCCGCGTTAACCGACCTCATCCACACACCTTTCATCAACATGGAATCGGCGATGAATCACCCGTGCCAGAGCCTCGCCGACTGGAAGACCATGGATGACCTCGACGTCCCGGCTAACGGTGGCAAGTTTGTCCTGAGCTGGGCTTATCACCCGAAGGCACTGCCACTGGCCGTACCGTCGGCGACCCTGCACATGGCCGCAATGCGTGGCATGGACGTAACCGTGCTGCGACCCGAAGGATTCGAGCTCCCGGACGCGATCATGCAAAAGGCAGCGGCCGCGGCTGAAGTCTCCGGCGGATCCATACGCGAATCCGATGACCGTACCGAGGCAATGCAGGACGCCAATATCATCTACGCCAAGTCCTGGTCATCGACGCGCCACTACGGTGACCGGCTCGCAGACCAGAAACTGCGAGAGGGACACCTCGACTGGTGCGTCGATGAATCCTGGTTCGGCAACGCGCAGGATAATTGCCGCTTCATGCACTGCCTGCCCGTGCGCCGTGGCGTTGTCGTCGCCGACGAGATTCTCGACGGCCCACGTAGCGTCGTCATTCCCGAGGCACGCAATCGCATGCTCGCGCAGATGGCCGTGCTTCACCGGATGCTCGGAGGCAGCTCATGACCTCGAAACGCGATCGCGCCATCGTCGTATCGGCGCTCAAGCACGCAGCACCCTACATCCGCCTGTACAAGGGCAAGGTATTCGTCATCAAGGCCGGTGGCGAGGTATTTGCCGATCCGGCCAAGACCAACGCGCTGGTCGAGCAGGTCGGTATCCTGCACCAGGTTGGGGTTCGGGTTGTTCTGATACACGGCGGCGGACCCCAGTCCACCGAGCTTGCGTCGGCGCTGGGTCTCAACACGACGTTCGTCGAAGGGCGTCGCGTCACCGACAGCGACTCGCTTAACGTGGCGGCGATGGTGCTGAACGGGCAAATCAACACGCGCATTCTCGCAGCCTGTCGCGACCTGCAGATTCCGGCCGTCGGCATCAGCGGCGTGGATGCCGGGCTGATTCGCGCGCACAAGCGTCCGCCTGTCGAACGTGACGGCGAGGAGTCCGTGGATTACGGCTTTGTCGGCGACATCGACGCAGTGGAAGCCGATATCCTCCGGAAACAGCTCGACAACGGCCTTATGCCGGTCGTCAGTCCGCTATCCTGCGATGAGTCAGGCACGTTGCTGAATATCAATGCCGACACGGTCGCCGCAGCAATCGCAGCCGAACTCGACGCCGAAAAGCTGATTCTCGCGACCGGTGCGCCGGGCATCCTCGAGGACATCAAGGATCCGGGCTCGCTGATCAGTTACATCGATCGCAAGCATCTCAAGGCATTACGCGAAGCGGGCAGCCTCGCCGATGGCATGCTGCCCAAAGCCGCCGCGATCGACGCCGCAATCGCCAACGGTGTGCAACGCGTCCATGTCATCTCATACAAGTACCCCGACAGCATCCTGCTCGAAGTATTCACGAACGAAGGAACGGGCACGCTCGTCGTCAACGATATTGGCGCGCTGACGGCCGAGGAACAGGGCGAAGGATCATGAGCCGGCTCTGGGAAAAAGGCCTGCCGCTCGATGAACGCGTATTGCGCTACACGGCCGGGGAAGATCATGCGCTCGACGCCCGGCTCGTCAGCTACGACGTGCGCGGATCGATCGCGCATGCCGAAATGCTTGCCAGCTGCGGGCTCATCGACGATGACGATTGCACGGCTATTCGCGACGGGCTTCACAATCTGGAGCAGTCGTTCGGCGCTGGCGAATGGCAAATCGGCCTCGAGGACGAGGATGTGCACACGGCGCTCGAATCACGCCTGACGGACAGTGTCGGTCCGGCCGGCGGTCGCCTGCATCTCGGCCGATCGCGCAATGACCAGGTGCTGACAGCCCTGCGCCTGTATCTTCGTGATGCAGCACTCGACCTCGCCTCGCGCGTCGAGAGTTTGCGGTCGTCGGTCGATGGCCTCACAAAGCGCCACGGGAACATCGAGATCCCGGGATACACGCACATGCAGCACGCGATGCCGTCGACAGTGTCGCTCTGGTGTGGCGGGTTCAACGAAGGGTTCGACGATGCAGTCGCGGGACTCAGGGCTGCGCACGATCGCATTAACAAGAACCCGCTCGGCAGCGCCGCGGGCTATGGCACGCCGGGACTGCCGCTCGATCGCGATATGACCACCCGCGCGCTCGGTTTCGCGAGCACACAGTCGCCCGTCACCGCGGCACAGTTGTCGCGCGGCAAGGCAGAGAGCGTGTTGCTGTTTGAAATCACATTGCTGCTGCAGGACCTCGGCCGGATGGCGAGCGACCTGCTTCTGTTCTACACGCAGGAATTTGCCTACGTTTCACTGGCAGCCGAAGTCACCACGGGATCTTCGATCATGCCGCAGAAACGCAATCCCGACGTGCTCGAGCTGCTGCGAGCCTCGGCCGCCACATCGCACGCCTGTCTCGATGAGGCGCTCATGATCACGGCGAAACTGCCGTCCGGCTATCACCGCGACCTGCAGCGACTCAAGGCGCCCGTGTTCCGTTCCATTGACCTCGCCATTGACAGTGTCGATATCCTCGCGTACGTGCTCGACGGCGTGGAATTCCTGCCCGATAACATCGTTCTCGATAAGGGCATTTTCGCGACCGAGGAAGCGTACAGGCTCGTGCAGGACGACGGCATCCCGTTTCGGGAAGCCTATCGAAAAGTCGCCAAACGATACGCAAAATGAGGCGCTATTCGCGACGCGTGCCTCTATAATCGATTGACCAGATTCAAAGGTTGATCGACATGAAACGTGTATGCCTTCTGCTCACCGCTCTTGCTTTGGCGTTTGTCGCCACGGGCTGCGGTCAGAGCGGTCCACTGTATATCCCGGGCAATCCCAGCAAGATCCAGAATCCGCCGCCGGCAGAGGACGATCAGGCTGAGGAAGAGAAAGAAGAAGAAGACAACGACTCAGGCTGAAACAAACAGCAATGACCGACCTCGTCCTAATCGACGGGTCATCGTATCTGTACCGCGCATTCCACGCGCTGCCGGCGCTCACTAACGCCCAGGGAGAACCAACCGGCGCGTTGCATGGCGTATTGACGATGATCCAGAAGCTCGTTCGCGAGCAGCAGCCTGCGCGCATTGCCGTGGTATTCGATGCGCCCGGCAAGACCTTCCGCGACGAAATCTACGCCGACTACAAAGCAACGCGGCCGCCGATGCCCGACGAACTGCGCGCCCAGGTGCAGCCAATACTCGATGCCGTTGAGGCAATGGGGTTGCCGCTATTGCGCGTGGAAGGCGTCGAGGCCGACGATGTGATCGGCACGCTCTGCACGCAAGCGGCGTCACTGGACCTGGATGTGCTCGTATCGACGGGAGACAAGGACCTCGCTCAACTCGTCAACGAAAAAGTCACCCTCGTCAACACGATGAACGATACGACGATGGACCGCAACGCTGTCAAGGCGAAGTTCGACGTCTACCCGGCACAGATCGTCGACTATCTCGCACTCGTCGGTGACACATCGGACAATATTCCGGGCGTACCCAAAGTCGGCGCCAAGACCGCGGCCAAGTGGCTCAACCTCTACGACAGCGCCGATGGCATCGTCGAACACGGCGAAGAGATCAAAGGCAAGGTCGGAGAAAGCCTGCGGGAACACATTGAGCAGCTGCGGCTGTCGCAACAACTGGCGACGATTCGCCGTGACGTTGCGCTCGACGCCGGCGTCGACGATCTCGAAGCGGGCGAAGCGGACATCGCTGCGCTCAGGAGACTCTACGGTCACTTCGAGCTGCGCACATTGCTGCGACAACTCGACGAGGAAGCCGACTCGCCGGCGACGCCGATCGATGAGGAAGCTGCGGACTACGAGACCGTTCTCGACTGGGACGGTTTCGATCGCTGGCTGAAAAAGATAAATGCGTCCGACCTGACGGCCTTCGATACCGAGACAAATAGCCTCGATTACATGGAAGCCGAGATCGTCGGCTTCTCGCTGGCCGTGGAATCCGGCGAAGCCTGCTACGTACCGGTTGCCCATGACTATCCAGGCGCACCCGACCAGCTGCCGCGAGACGAGGTGCTGACCAAACTCAGAGGTTTCCTCGAGGACGAGGACAGAAAGAAAGTCGGTCACCACCTCAAGTACGACGCGCACATACTTGCGCGTTACGACATCTCACTGACGGGCATGCAATACGACTCGATGCTCGAGTCCTATGTTCTCAACAGCGTCGCCACGCGCCACGATATGGATTCGGTGGCACGGCAGTACCTGGGCAAGGAGACGATTCATTACGAGGACGTTGCGGGCAAGGGCGCGAAGCAGCTGACGTTCAACCAGGTCGACCTGGAGACGGCGTCACCCTATGCGGCTGAAGACGCAGACATTACGCTGCAGCTGCACACGACGCTGTGGCAGCAACTGGGCGAACACCCGTCGCTGCGCAAAGTGTACGAAGAGATCGAGCAGCCGCTGGTACCCGTGTTACTTGATATGGAAGAGACCGGCGTTCTCGTCGATCGCAAGATGCTCGGCAAGCAAAGCAGCGAGCTCGCAAAAAAGATGGCAGAGCTCGAGACGAAAGCGCATGAACTCGCTGGCGGACCATTCAACCTGAGCTCGCCAAAGCAGCTGCAACAGATCCTGTTCGAACAGCTCGAGCTACCGGTCATTCGCAAGACACCCAAAGGGCAGCCGTCGACGGCCGAAGATGTGCTCGTCGAACTCGCGAACGACTACGAACTGCCCGCCGTTATCATCGACTACCGCAGTGTCAGCAAGCTGAAGAGCACGTACACCGACAAGCTGCCATTACAAATCAACGAGCGCACCGGGCGCATTCATACTTCTTATCACCAGGCGGTCGCAGCAACCGGGCGCCTGTCGTCGACCGACCCGAACCTGCAGAACATTCCCATCCGGACCCCCGAAGGCCGACGCATCAGGCAAGCCTTCGTGCCCCCCGAGGGACAGGTTCTGCTCGCGGCGGACTATTCTCAGATCGAGCTCAGAATCATGGCCCACCTGTCCGCGGACGAGGGTCTGCTGAGCGCCTTCGCAAAAGAACAGGACGTGCACCGCGCGACGGCGGCAGAAGTTTTCGAACTGGCGCTCGACGACGTGACCGACGACCAGCGGCGCTCGGCCAAGGCCATCAATTTCGGCCTCATGTACGGCATGTCCGCTTTCGGCCTCGCGAAACAGCTCGGCATCTCCCGCGGCGAGGCCCAGGAATACGTCGACCTGTACTTCGATCGCTACCCCGGCGTTAAAGCCTACATGGACAACATTCGTTCGACCGCCAGCGAACAGGGTTATGTCGAAACCGTGTTCGGTCGGCGCCTGTATCTACCAGAGATCAATGCTCGAAACACACAGCGTCGTCAGTACGCGGAGCGCAGCGCCATTAATGCGCCAATGCAGGGTACGGCGGCCGACATCATCAAGAAGGCGATGATCACGGTGCACGACTGGCTCACGAGCGAACAGCCCGGTGCCCGCATGATCATGCAGGTACATGACGAGCTCGTGTTCGAAGTTGAGGAAAAACGTATCGACGACGTGCGGGCGCAGGTAATCGAACTGATGAATGGCGCCGCCGAGCTGTCGGTACCGCTCAAGGTCGATGCGGGCATCGGATCTAACTGGGACGAAGCGCATTGACCGATTGCTGAAGTCGAAAAGGCCCACTTCAGTAACAGGTGGCGACGGCGAAAAGCCCCACTGCGCACGCCAGCCGTTTACGTACATGAAAGGGAAAAACACTGAGGCCGGCGTGCGCAGCGATGCTTTCGGCTCGGGCCTTCCTTAGACCCTGTCCAAGCTAAATTTTCATAACTTTCAAATAGTTACCAGGATTCGGGAACTCGTTTGCCAATTAGCACTCTAATTCCCTGAGTGCGTAAGTCACTCGCCTGTTTACCTCCCTAAGCAGGCGTGCAACCCGGTAACCCCAAGCCGGTTGCGACTTTTGACCCCGGGGTACCCGACGGTACTTCGGGGTTTTTTTATTCCCGGGCGGCGAGGAATTCTTCCAGGCGCGCGCGCGCCTCGTCCTCACCGAGCCGGCTCAGGGCCGAGAATTGCTGGACCGTCGCGGTATCGCCAAGATCGCGGCGCACCTCTAGCAGGGCCGTCGCCGCCTGGCCGCGCTTGAGCTTGTCGGCCTTTGTCAGCAACACGTGAGTCGGCAGGCCGACTGAATCGGCAAAGCTCAGCATCTGCCGGTCGAAGTCTGTGAGCCGGCGCCGGATGTCGACAATCAGGAACATGCCCTTGAGGCTCTGTCGCATCTCGAAATAATCGGCCATCAGGTCGGCCCAATGGTTACGCGTCTTGTCGGCCACCCTGGCGAATCCGTAGCCCGGCAGATCGACCAGGCGCTCATTGTCGGCGAGGTGGAAAAAATTCACGAGCTGCGTACGCCCGGGAGTCTTGCTGGTTCTCGCAAACTGGCGGCGATTGACAATGACGTTGATGGCGCTCGACTTGCCCGCGTTGGAACGTCCCGCAAAAGCCGCCTCGGAACCGGCGTCCTCGACGAACTGGTTGGGGGCGTTGGCACTCTTGATAAATCTGGCTTCCGGGTATAGCGACATTGGAGTATGCCCCTTGGATTGTGTGTATAATTTGGGGCTGCTGAGTTCAGGACCAGGGTGGATTTTGACGGGTTCGGGGTCACGCAGCAAGGCACTGAAGAGCCTTCCAACCCGGCGCCTTAATGACCGTGCGCAACTCAGACAATCTAAATCAGACTAGGCGATTGCCGTGGCAATCGCGGGGAAGTAACGGTTACACGCTATGAAAATCTATCTCGCTTCGTTGTTTGCGCTTGCCAGCCTGGCGGCGTTCCCGGTCCAGGCCCAGAGCCTGGTCGACGGCACAGCCGATGCCGGCAAATCCAAGGCGATCACCTGCGTTGCCTGCCACGGCGCCGAGGGTAACAGTGCAAACGCCCTGTGGCCGAACATCGCCGGCCAGAATGCCGCCTATTCCCAGGCTCAGCTCAAAGCTTTCAAGGATGGCACGCGCGCCGATCCGCTCATGTCCAGCCAGGCCATGATGCTGTCGGAGCAGGACATGGCCGACCTTGCCGTGTATTTCGAAAGCCTGCCGGGCGCGGCCCAGTCTGTTGCCGATGCCAGTCTCGTTGCACGCGGTGAAGCCCTGTATCGCGGCGGCAACACGCAGACCGGCGCCACGGCCTGCATGGCCTGCCACGGCCCGACGGGGCGTGGCAATCCAGCCGCGCTGTATCCGGCACTGCAGGGCCAGCACGCAGCGTACACGGCGAAACAGCTCGACGCGTATGCAGACGGCACCAGGGAGACTGACGGCAAGCCCCGCATCATGCGCGATATCGCGGCACGGCTGAGCAAGGAAGACATCGAAGCAGTAGCGTCCTACGTGCAGGGACTGCGCTGAGAAACCTGAACGGATCTTATCGAGAACACCCGGAATTTTATTATGAAGAACCTGATCTGGATATTCGCCTTGCTGCTTCTGCTGGCGGCCTGCAGTAAAGAAGAAGCGGCCCCGGCCGAGACCCCCGCTGTCGTCGAGCAGCAAGCAGATGAAGTTGCCGACCCTGCCGAGGAAGCCGCGGAAATGGTCGAGGAGACACTCGAGGTCGTGGAAGAGTCAGCTGCGGAGGCCGAGCCTGCCGACGAAGCGATTGTACTCGCCGTCGCCGACTCACCCGCCGCCACGCGCGAGTGGCAATTCAAGGAAGGCGAGCACTACGTTCGCATGGTGCCAACCCAGCCGACGGTCGGCGGCGCCGACAAGATCGAAGTCGCCGAGTTTTTCATGTACAGCTGCCCGCACTGTTACGACATGGAGCCGTTTATCAACGAGTGGGCGGCCAACAAGGACCCGAACGTGCGCTTCGTACGTGTACCGGCCACCTGGAATTCACTCGTTCGATTGCATGCGCAGCTCTACTTCACGGGAGAAGTCCTTGCACGCAATGGGACTATCGAGGACCTGGCCGCGTTCCATGATTCCATTTTCCAGGAGTACCATCGGCGCGGTAATCGCATGACCTCCAAAGACGCCATCCAGAAACTGTTCGAACGTTTCGGCGGCGTTGGTGCCGAAGATTTCGAACGCACCTGGAATTCCTTCGAGGTCAACCAGAAGCTGCGCGTCGCGGACGACCTGCAACGTCGTTACAGCATTTCCTCGGTGCCGGCAATTGTCGTTAACGGCAAGTACCGCACCGGTGCCGGGGAGGCTGGCAGCTATCCGAAGCTCATGGAACTCATTGACGAATTGACGGTTCGTGAGGGCCTGCGCTAGACGCCCCTCACGCACGTATCGATGCCGGGCATAACCAACGACATAAGCGTAAAAAACGCTCTCTTTGCCCTGTTATTGCTCGTGAGCGGCGTCGCCGCTGCCTCACCCGTTGACGAAGCGTTTGAAAACCTCGCCAGCGAGTACATTAGTGACCTGAGTAATTTCTCTCCCGTCACTGCGACCCTCATTGGCGATCACTCTGCCGACGATCAACTCGACCAGGTTGGCGCGCGGGCAAGGAAAGAAACTCGCGCGCTCCTCGATGAATACTTGCAGGCGCTTGCGCGATTTGACCGCAATCAGTTGTCGCGTGCGAACCAGGTCGATGCAGAGCTGCTGCTGCACGAGGTCGAATCCGACATCTGGGCCCTTGAGCACTTGCAGGAGTGGGCCTGGGACCCGCTGTACTATGTCAATATAGCGGGCAGCGCTGTCTACGGCCTGCTCGCCCGGGATTTTGCACCCCTGGAGACGAGACTCGTCAACGTCGCATCCCGGCTCGAACAACTGCCGCGATTTCTCGAGCAGGCGCGCTCCTCGCTGCAGGTTGAGCGCGTTCCGCGGATCCATGCTGAAACCGCCGTGGAACAGAACCAGGGCTTGCTGTCTATTATCGAGACTATGGTCATTCCGCATATGGATGTGCTCGACGACGAACAGCGCGCGCGCCTCGTTGCCGCGATAGAGGTCGCCCGAGATGCCGTCGCTCTTCACCAGGCGTGGCTCGAGGAGGAAATGTTGCCGAGGGCAAACGGCGACTTCCGCATTGGCCTGGAGAAGTACGAGACGAAGCTCGCGTTTGCGCTGAATTCTCCGCTGAGCCGCGAGGAAATCACGGCAAGGGCCTGGAACGAATACCGCTCCGTGCGGGACGAGATGTACAAGGTGGCGAAGACCGTCTATTCGGCGAAGCACCCGTACACCGAGTACCCGGACGAGCCTGACGACGCCTACAAGCAGGCCATCATTCGTGCTGCTCTCGAGGAAGCCTACGTAAAGCTGCCGCCGCGTGACGGCATCGTCGATGTTGCAAAACAGTATCTCCAGCAGGCCATCGATTTCGTCATCGAGCACAACATCGTGACGATGCCCGAGGAGCCCGTCGAGATCATCATCATGCCGGAATTCCAGCGCGGCGTTACCGTGGCGTACCTCGACCCGCCCGGCCCGCTTGACAGCGAGCAGCCGGCCTTCTACGCCATCGCGCCGTTACCCACAGACTGGAGCGAAGAGCAGGTCGGGTCTTTCCTGCGCGAGTACAACATGCTGTCCATGCAGGACCTCACGATTCACGAAGGTGTGCCCGGACATTCGCTACAGCTCGCACTGAGTAATCGCTATCCGTCGACATTGCGCGCGGTGCTGTGGTCAGGCCCTTTCGTCGAAGGCTGGGGCGTTTACGCCGAGCAGATGATGATCGAGCAGGGTTACCTCGATTACGACCCGCTCATGAAACTGATCAATCTCAAGTGGTACCTGCGTTCGATCACCAACGCGATCATAGACTCCGCAATTCACGTCGATGGCATGACCGAAGAAGCGGCAATGCAGCTCATGGTCGAAGGCGGGTTCCAGGAAGAACGCGAGGCCGCGGGCAAGTGGGTGCGCGCGCAGCTGACCTCGGCACAGCTATCGACCTACTTCGTCGGCTACCAGGAACACCTCGAGCTGCGTGCCACCATGGAAGCAGCATGGGGCGCAGCGTTCACGCTGCGTCGCTACCACGACCAGGCACTCTCCTACGGCTCGCCGCCCGTGCGCTTCGTTCGCGCCCTGATGCTCGAGGAGGCAGTCCCGCGCCGCCGCGAATAGGGCAGCTTATTCCAAAACCGCATAACATCGCGCCCGTATTGCTCGCAGCCTGACGCAACGAATTGGCTCCTCCGCGCATCTAAGGAGCTATGAATCTCACAGACCTGAGTACCCGGCAATGGCCGTCGGTTGCCGTTGCCGTCGCACTGGTCGCGCTGTTCGGCCTGACTTCGATCGCGTCGCTACCGATTCAGCTGCTTCCCAATATCGAGGAACCGCAGATCTCGGTTGCGAATTTCTGGCGCGCGGCAGCGCCCGAAGAGATGGAAGCGAACATCATCGAACCCCAGGAAAACGTGCTGCGCAACACACCTGGGCTCACCAACATCAATTCGTTCATCGGTCGTGGCTCAGGTTTCGTCAACCTGACGTTTGCCGTCGGCACCGATATCCAGACGGCGAAGCTCGACGTCATCAACAACCTGACACAGGCGCCTCCGAGACCCACCGACGCGATCGAACCGCAGGTCAATGCGGGCGGCGGCCAGCAGACTCCGGGAGCGGCATCCCTGCTCGTGCGGGTGCTGCCCGACAACCCGAACAAGGAACTCGCGAGCTACCAGAAGCTCATCGAAGACCATGTGCAGCCGAGGCTCGCCCGCATACCGGGCGTATCGCAGGTATTCCTTGCCGGCGAACAACCCCGTGAACTGCACATTACCTTCGATTCCTACCGCGCCGCCGCGCTGGGCATCCAGGTCAATGACATTGTCGCCACGGTGTCCCGCGCAACCGACTCGTCGGGCGGCTTTGCCGATGTCGGGCGCCGACAGTATACGGTTCGATTCGTTGGGCAATTCGAACCGCAGGAACTCAACGAGCTGATCGTCGGCTGGAGCAACGAACGGCCGATCTACCTGAGCGAAGTCGCTGACGTTGAGATCGTGCCACGCAAGCAGGATGGATTCACGCTGCGTAACGGCTACCCGGCCTACTACATCACGGTGCAGCGAGAGTACGACGCGAACACCGTGTCGATCCTCGACGAAGTCAACAAGGCGATTGTCGAGCTTAATGAGGGTCCGCTCGCCGAGGCGGGCCTCGCAATCGATCTGAGTTTCGATGCTTCAGTGCATATCCGGCGCGCTATCTCGCTGGTTCGCAGCAACCTGGGAATCGGCCTGTTACTGGCCGTCGGCATCCTGTACTTCCTGATGCGCAGCCGGCGCGCGACTTTTCTCGTAACGGCGACGGTACCGCTTTCCGTGCTCGTCGCATTTGTTGCGCTGCGCCTCTTTGACAAGTCCCTGAACGTCATCTCGCTGGCAGGCCTCGCATTTTCTGTCGGCCTCGTTATGGACGCCGCGATCGTTACGCTCGAGAACATCGTGCGCTGCCGACAAAACGGCATGGAAAAGCAGGATGCGGTTGCGACAGGCACACGCCAGATCACGGGCGCCCTGTTTGCATCCACGGTGACGAGCGTCGCTATCTTCGTGCCCGTACTGTTTATGCAGGGAATGGAGGGTCAGCTGTTCCAGGATCTCGCGTTGACGATCGCTGTCGCCGTATCGGCATCGTTTTTCATCGCGATAACGGTGCTGCCCGTGGCTGCAGCGTTTATGTTGAAAGTCGAGGACCGCGACCCCTGTGAGCATTGGTGGGACCGCATAACATCAATCGTCATGCGCCTGACGCGGACCCCGGCCCTCTGCGGTACCTGGATCGTCGGCATCCTTGGCGCGTCCGTGCTGGCCGTCGTCCTGCTCGTACCCAAGGCGAACCTGCTGCCGCAGGCACCGTCCGATTCCCTCAATGCATTTTTCGCCATGCCACCGGGTGGAACCGTGGAGATGGTGGAGACCGAGATCGCCGCTGTCATCGTCGAGCGGCTCAAACCCTACATGGATCACGAGCGGCAGCCTTACATTCGTGGCTACAACCTGTCGTCGTTCGGCACTTTCAACGCGTTGTTCCTCTATCCGCAGGACCCATCGCGCATCGAGGAGATGATCGGCATCGTGCGCGACGAGGTGCTCATCGACCTGCCCGATACGCAGGCATTCGTGCAGCGCTCATCGTTGCTGAACTTCGGATTCGACGGCGGCCGCAGCATCAATGTCGACATCCAGGGCCCGGACATCGACGCGCTCTCAGAGGCCGCCATGGCGGCAATGCCGATCATTAACGAATCTGTCCCGGGAGCGCAGGTAAGGCCCATTCCCGGCCTGGCCATCGCCGAGCCGGAGTTGCAGCTCGTGCCCAACGATCGCCGCATAACGGCGGCCGGCCTGGATCGCGCTACCGTGGCCAATATCGTCCGCGCGCTGACCAGCGGCTCCTTCGTGGGCGAGTATTTCGACGGCAACGACCGGCTCGACATGATCCTCAAAGGCCCTGCCTGGAACTCGCCCGAGGAACTCGCCGCAATCCCTATCGCGACGCCCCTGGCCGGCATTCAGAGCATTGGTGAGCTGACGGACATCCAGAGAACCGTCGGACCGACGCAATTGTTGCGCGTCAACGGACAACGCACATTGACGCTCGCCGTAACGCCACCCGCCGAGATGACCGTGCAGGAAGCTCTCGATACGCTTCGTGACGTCGTCGGCCCGCAGTTGCGCGAACTGGCCGCGGACGATGTGAGCATTGCCTATCGCGGCACCGCGGACCGGCTCGAGGGCGCGTTCGACACGATGCAGGTCAACCTGGCGATCGCAGCCATCGTGCTGTTCCTGATTCTCGCAGCGATGTTCCGTTCGCTGCGGGACGCACTTCTCGTAATGCTGTCCATGCCGCTGGCCGTTGCCGGTGGTGTCGTCGCGCTTCGCATACTGAACCTGTTTACCAACCAGGCCATGGATCTGCTGACGACTATCGGTTTCCTGATCCTGCTGGGATTGGTCGTCAATAACGCGATCCTGCTCGTCATGCAGACGCGCGCGGGACAAAAGAACGGGCTCGAGCGCACCCAGGCTGTCGCCGAGGCTGTACGCGTGCGCGCCCGTCCCATCTACATGAGCACGCTGACGAGCATCTTCGGCATGTTGCCGCTCATGGTGGTTCCGGGCGTGGGTTCGCAAATTGACCGTGGGCTCGCAACCGTCATCATTGGTGGCATGTTTGTCAGCGCCTTGTTCACACTTATTCTCATGCCTAGCATTTTGCGCCTGCCGCCACTGTCGGAATTGCGCGAGAAAAAACGTCGCTCGGCCGACATCAGGGGAGTAACCGTCGATGCATAAAATCAGAGCTCTCGTATTCGTATGCGTAATGCTGCTGCCTGTCTGCGCGATAGCACAGCAGCCACCCGCCAGTGTCGTACAGGTAGCCAGTGTTGAGCGCGCCGAAATTGCGCCGACGGTTGCGGTACCCGGTACCGTTTACAGTCGCAATGACGTCCAGATGACAGCCGGCATCGCCGGGCAGTTGCTCATGGTCGCCGAGCCCGGGACCTTCGTACGCGAGGGCGAAGCCGTTGCACGTATCGACAAGCGGCCGTTGTTGCTGCAACGGGCGGAGCAGGAAGCCCTGCTGGAACGCGCCGAGATCAACATTCGCCAGCTCGAAAGCCAGTTGCGGCGGCAGCGCGAACTGCATGACTCGGACCTTGTCTCCGAATTCGAACTCGAACAGACACAGGCAAACCGTGACCTGGCCGTCAGCGACGCCAATATCACGAAGGTCAGAATTCGACAAATAGACGATCAGATCGGTCGCGCCGATATTCGCGCGCCATTCAGCGGTGTCGTCATCAATCGCTTGCGCCGTGGCGGCGAAGACGTCGCGCGCGGCGAGATACTGGGCCGCATGACCGATATTCAGAACATGGAAGTGCGTGCGTTCGTGCCGCTGAAACATCTGCCACGAACCGTCGTTGGCGATTCAATATCGGTATTTGCGAGCGATGCAGCGTACGAGGGTCGGATCCGTTCATTGGTACCGACAGGCGATATCCGTTCACAAACTTTCGAAGCACGCATCGACTTGCCGACTGGCGCCGTGTCCGACTGGACTGTCGGCCAGCTCGTCAGCGTCGCTGTACCGATCCGTCCACGCGAACTTGCCCTGGCCGTGCCGCGAGACGCACTCGTCTTACGCAGTAACGGTGCCTTCGTTTTCCGAATCAACGACGAAAACAAGGCTGAACAGGTCGAAGTTGAAATTGGCGACTCGGCCGGCGATCTCATCGCGATCTCGGGCTCGCTGAACGAAGGCGACCGCGTCGCGATTCGCGGCGCAGAGAACCTCCGCGAAGGTACGGAGGTGAAGATCATGGTGTCACGGCTTCGGGACGAAGAACCCGCAACAGACGGCTAAGCGCTCAGTGTCCTGGGGCTGGCTACCTGACGCGCGCAATGCGGATTTTACCGGTCTCGCCCTCGGGCACCATCCGGTAACCGAAGAAATCTTGCGTGATCGTAACGTTGAAGTCGCATTCCTTGTACTTTAAGCGCTTTTCGGATTTTTGCTTCCAGACTTGGCCATTCTCGAAATAGAAGTAGTAGCGGCGGCGACTATCTCTCGTACAGCGAACGACTCTTGTCTGCAGTTCAACCGGCTCGCCGAGCGATGCGAGCCGCTCGTCGTTACCGGTCTTGGCGGCGACCGCTTCTTCGGCGACGACTACTTCCTCAGCAATAGCCACTTCCTCGGCCGTAGCCGTCACTGCTTCAGGTTCGTCGATCGCTTGCTCGGCCACCGTATCCGCCACTGCCGGCGGCTCGACATCCGGCATGCGATCGACAATTCCGTCGTAACAGGCGAGACGGACGCCCTGATCCTGAAGCGCAGCACATTGCTTCAGATCTTCATCGATCGACGATTCCGCTGCGGCCGCAAGACTCAGCACGCAACCTGCGGCTACCATCGGCAGGCTGCCGATCACTCCTCGCGTAAATTTTCCCTTACTGCACATGCTTTGCTCCTTACAGACCGCAAAAAAAAATACCCGCAGCGAACTGCGGGTATTTTCTCAAAGGCCCTGACTATTTGCACAGTCTCCGGGATATCCCGGGTGGCCCAAGATAGTCGTCGATCTCCTACCTAGAAGTTCAACTTCACGCCAGCGAAGTAGGCGCGACTTGTGTCGTAAATGGTCGGATACGTATTACCGTTACCGAGGGCCGGACCTGCACCCGAGAAGATCGGAGGATCTTCCGCCAAGACGTTCAGAATGCTACCGCTGATCTGAATGTCTTCCCAGACGTACCACGTAGCGTTCAAGTCGATGTAATTGACCGAATCGAGCTCCGTCTCGAGCGTCTCAAGTTCACGCTGATCATTATCCATCTCGGCGAAATAACGCCAGGTCATGCCAACGTCAAGGTCCCAAGGTGTCACCCAGGTACCGACAAAGCGGTGCCGGTAATCAGGCACGACATCACATGTGTTACCGAAGTAACCGGCACACTCGATTGTGTCGGCGCCAGTGAACGGAACCTCGTCCAGCTTATCGAGATAAGTCGAAGCGTAGTCCAGGTTAAATCCATGGTCTCCATACTCGAAAGCGTACAGGACCTGGAGGTCAACACCTGAGGTTTCGAGCTGTGCGATGTTGATGTTGGTCTGCTGGAAGCCGACACCGGGCGTTCCGCCAGCCAGCGAGCCGGAGGGACCACGGGTGATCAGGCCACAGAAGGTTTCATCGCCTGTCCCAAGACAGTTCTCGAGCGTGACATTCGCAGAGATTCCGGCCTGGATCGTGTCGTCTACTTCGATGTTGAAATAGTCGACGGCGACGGACAGACCCTCAATGAAGTTTGGCGTCCACACGAGCCCGAAGGTCGTCGTGTCTGCCTCTTCCGGATCGAGGAACGGGTTACCGCCAGTCAGAGACTGGGTCTGACCCGAAATCACGTCGAAGATCGAGCCGTATTGAGCGGCCGTCACGCCGCTTCTTGCGCACGTCGCGAGATCCAGGAGCGGCGCATCGGAGGCGCAGGGGTCGAACAGCTGAACGCCGTTGGCGTTGGTACCCGCCGGGCTCAGGTTCGGCAGGTTGGTGCTCTGCCCGGTGTATAGCTCGATCACATTCGGTGCACGTACAGCGCGCTGGAACTGGGCGCGGAAGCGCAGTTCGTCAATTGGCGCCCATGCCAGCGAGAAGCCGAAGGCATCGGTACTGAATGAATTGTCACCGGTTGCGCCCGTTGCATCGTAGTCCGAATAGCGGTACTGACCACGCAGCGTGAGTTCCTGCGCGCCGGTCATGCCGGAAAGCAGTGGCACCTCAACCTCGGTGAAGAACTCGGTCACCTCGACTTTACCGTTTACGTCGAGGCTATTACCGCCGACGCCCGTGAAACCACCGCCAGGCACCTGGCTGATCTCGTCGGGCCGCGCGTCAAGCTCGTCCTCGCGGTACTCAAAGCCGAAAAGCGCGCCCATGCCGTAATCGGCGGTGGGCAGTTTCCAGCCATATTCACCGAGGTCAGCCTGGATGCTGCCACCGGTGACGAGCTGCTCGGTATCGCCGTTGCGGAGTCCCCGCCCATGGAGATAGTCGGTCATCGCAGCACTCACGAGGCTCTCGCCATTCGGTCCGCGCTGGAAGATGTTATACGGAACACATCCACCTGACGGGTTGGTACAGACCACATTGCCGTCCGCATCCGTCGTAGCAAGAAGCGCCTGCTGGAGATTGGCCACGACAAAGTCGTTCGTGGACTCACTCTGGTCGCGGGTTTCCGATTTCTGGACGAATGCTTCCCAGTTCCAGACGTCATCGGCGAAGCTGCCGCGAAGTCCGGAGATCACACGCCAGGCGCTGTTCTCGAAGCGAGAATTGCGCGGGCCGCCTTCGACGTTGCGGTGCGACATCGTAGCGCCGCTAACGACCGTACCGGCTGCAACATCGGCGGCAGAACAGCCGTAGATGTCGAGCAACGGCAGGGTGCCGGGATTACTCTGGATCAACGGGTTGTCGCAGTTGATCGAGTAGGCGCCGAAGCCGAAGGAGGCAGTCGGTGCAATCTGGGCATCGCTGGTATTGTTCATGTACGAAACATCGAAAAATGCCTCGAGGTTTTCTTCTATCTCGTAATAACTCTTGGCATAGATCTGGTAGCGCTCCGAGGGGCGCTGGAAGAAGTTGAACGGGCCGAAGTTGAAGGTCTGCGAGGGACCGCCCGCGAAGGCGTCGATTTCGCCGTTCTCTTGCTGGAAACCAAACCCGCCGGGACCGCCAAACAGACGGAAATTCGCCGAGCCGACACAGCCCAGGCCGTCAAAGCTTTGGGGTCCGTCGTCCTGGCCGAGCGCACAGCCGGAGAAAATACGATTCTGCTGCAAGATGGGGTCGCGATCCTCGTAAGAAGCGAATATGGTCGCATTACCACGCCCATCGCCGGTATTCACGCCTATCATTCCGTACATGATGCGCTCATCACCGTCGGTTTCGCTGCCGGGCACCGGCTGACCGCCTGCGAGGAGAATGTTCTCGTACTTGCCGTCGTCGTTTTCGTTATAGGACTGGCCGTACTGGAAGCCGACTTCGACGCCTTCAAAATCCCGCTTAAGGATGAAGTTGGCGACGCCGCCGACGGCGTCCGAGCCATATACGGCCGAGGCGCCACCGGTCAGGATGTCCACGCGCTCAACCATCTGCAACGGAACGAGGTCGACGTTGGCAGAGGTGACGCGCGACCCGCCGTAGGGAAGCCGCCGGCCGTCGATCAGCACGAGCGTACGTACCGAACCCAGGCCACGCAGATTAAGCGTCGCGGTACCTGTGGCGCCGTTCGCGACTTCAGAAGCCTGGCCAGCAAATACCTGTGGCAGAACGTTGACAAAATCCTCGATCCGGACGTTGCCGCGCTGCACGCCTTCTGCGCCGGACACACTAAGCACCGGAGTGGCGGCCGCGAGGTTCGGGTTCGCGGTGAGTCGCGAACCTGTCGTCACGATCTCTTCTAGAACTTCTTCTTCCTGGTCCTGCGCGACTGCAGTGCCTACCGGCAATGCAAATGCGCTAACCAGGAATCCGAGTCCAGTTAGTTTAAAGAAACGCATTGATTATTCCCCTTGTGTTGTTTGCTTACACGTAAAAACCGGTGCCACATACACGCACGGGCTTCAACGCCAAGGCACGAGTGTAGCAAAAACACCAGCATTCAAAAGAACGTTGTGAAAACACAACATGGAACTAATGCAATGACCCGCCTGGCCACCCGAGGATTTAAACCCCAAGCCGTTCATTTGCAAAGTTTTTTTTCCGCGATGTCCGCCTTCTGGCGGATTATGTTTCATGGGGATTTCGCCAATTGGCGTCTCAATTCGGGCTAAATATGCGCAAAAACCCCTCGATACTGCGTTGTATATTTGCAACATGTGCCTGTCTTGAGCCTCCTTGCAAGACAGTTGTTGTATCCGCGCATCAAGCCATTTGCACCCTGTTTTGACGCCCGGGCTGCTAAAATCTCGCCGTTATTGCCGCCCCTGTCGGAGAAATCCTGATGAAAGAGTTGTTGCTGCCGTTCCTCACAATTTGCCTGGTCGCCTGCCAGCCCGCCGAACCTCCCGAGGCAACGCCTGAATACAAACTCGCAAGGCCGACGTTTGCGTTGAGCAGTAGCGAGGCTTACGACTTCAGCAGGATTCCTGCCTACGCCGACAATCATGACGCGATCTATGACTACATCGACTCCAACCTGGCGGCGCATCTCGAAGCGATAAGGCGTTGGTTGAAGCAGCCGTCGATTTCCGCGCAGGACGTCGGTATAGAGGAAATGGCCGAGATGCTTCGCCAGGACCTCGATGGTCTCGGCTTCGCGGAAGCAAACCTGGTACCGACGGACGGTCATCCGGGCGTGTGGGGTTACTACGATGCCGGCGCCGAGAAAACGCTAGTCGTCTACCTCATGTACGACGTTCAGCCTGTCAATCCCGAAGACTGGCTGAGCCCGCCGTTCGATGCCGAACTCGTCGAGCACGATCTCGGCCGAGTGTTAATGGCTCGCGGCGCAACCAACCAGAAAGGTCCGCAGCGCGCTTTCCTTAATGCGCTCGAGTCGATTATCGCAGTCAACGGAACGCTTCCCGTCAACATCATGGTCGCGGCGGAAGGTGAAGAGGAACTTGGCTCACCCCATTACCCGCAGATCATCGATGCATACGAGGACCGGCTGCGAACGGCCGACGGCGTCCTGTTCCCGTTTAATTCACAGGCACCCGACGGCAAGATCAACATGATTCTCGGCGTCAAGGGCATCCTGTATTTTGAAATGACGGCAACGGGTGGCGACTGGGGCGGACCGTCGAAGGCGGAGATCCACGGCTCGTACAAGGCAATAGTCGATGCCCCGGTCTGGCGGCTCGTAAAGGCACTCTCGTCGATGACCTCTGAAGACGGCAACACGATCCTCGTGCCGGGTTACTACGACGGCATAACGCCGCCGACCGACGAAGAGTCACAACTGATCAATGCCGGCGTCGAGAACCGCGACGACGAGAAGATGCAGGAGCTGCTGTCGGTCGATCACTGGATCGATGGCAAGACAGGTACGGACGCCGTCATCGAATTGCTTTACCAGCCGAGCCTGAACATCGATGGCATCTGGGGCGGCTATACGGGCGAAGGCGTCAAGACAATATTGCCGCACCAGGCGTCTGCCAAGGTTGATTCGCGACTGCCACCCGGCCTCGATCCCGATGAGGCACTCGCGAAGATCCGCACGTTCCTGGATCAACAGGGCTACGCGGATATCGAGATCAAAAAGCTGAGCGGCTACCCTGCCTCGCAAACCTCGGTCGAGGCGCCGGCCGTCCAGGCAGCGATATCAGTATTCTCGAAATACGTCAGCGACATCACGGTGCAGCCTCGCATCGCGGGTAGCGCGCCGTTCTACCAGTTCACGGAAAGGCTCGGTCTGCCGCTCGTGCCGACAGGCATGGGATTCGGCACAGGAGCGCACGCGCCCAACGAGATCATGCTCATTGAGCCCGCCGACGGCATCGCGGCGGCCGGACTCGCCGACATCGAGAAAGCCTATGTCGATTTCGTATTCGCGTTGGCGGAATCGGAAGAGTAAATTTGCGACATGTCTACCAATAACAACTTTGCGCTGGCGCTACACGGTGGTGCCGGCGCCGTCGCGGGCCGCGACTACACGGTCACCGAAAAACACCTCGACGAGCTGGCGCGCGAATGCGAAGCCTGGCTCAGCGAAGGACGAAGCGCGCTCGACGTCGTCGAGCATGCTGTATACGAACTCGAGACTTGCGGATTGTACGTCGCCGGCCGCGGCTCGGCGCCGAACAGCGCCGGGCACATGGAACTCGATGCGTCAATCATGGAGGGCCGGACACGCGAAGCAGGTGCCGTGGCAGCGATCAGGGATGTCGTCAGTCCTGTACAGGTAGCGCGCGGCGTCATGGAAAAAACGTCACACGTCATGCTCGCCGGGACTGGCGCACTCGAATTCGCTCGCGCCCACCGCTTCGAGGAAGTCGCCGACCCCGCCAACTACTACAAGCTGCCGGTCGGGGTGACGAGCGGCGATATCGGGGACATTCCGCATGGCAGGGT